>Ga0169931_10011100_pt1 | contig 12761 bp, 8 predicted proteins | sample Kivu_15m_20L_FD_129675 | JGI IMG/M metagenome (GOLD analysis project Ga0169931, IMG submission 129675) | Freshwater microbial communities from Lake Kivu, Western Province, Rwanda to study Microbial Dark Matter (Phase II) - Kivu_15m_20L... | ecosystem: Environmental > Aquatic > Freshwater > Lake ...
CAGCAACAGCACCACGAGCCCGCCTCCGACCAACAGATCGCGCTTCTCGGTGGCCTTGTCCCATGCACCGGCGCGGAGCCGTTCATCGAGGTAGCGGATGGCCAGCACCGGCGCAGCCAGCTCCACGATGACCAGGATGATGGTGACCGCGCGGAACTTGCTGTAGCCCGGGATATGGTCCAGGAAGAAGTCGGTGAGCGGCATGTAGTTGTGACCCCAGCTGAGCACGAGCGTGAGCAGCAGACCGCTGAAGAGCGCGTAGCTGAGCCCATCACGCCAGAAGGCGAGGCCGCTCAGCAGGTAGGCGAGCATGAGAAGTCCAGCCAGCAACGGGCTTTCGATGAGCAGGAGCACCGCGATCAGGGGCACCGCGGCCAATACCCACCAGCGCGCAGCACCTTCGGCCCTGGCCAGGGACAACAGCATCAACAGCACCACGAGCGCACCGATGTACACCGGACCGGAGGTGAAGCGCTGATCGCCCCAATAGCTATTGATGTAGCCACCGTCCTGATACTCCTTGAGCACCGCATTGCGGAAGGCCGGGTCCTTGATGACCTGCAGATCGGCCTGGGAGCGGATGATGGAGCCTGACGCCCCGCCCTTCGTGTTGGGCACCAGCAGGGTGAAGCTCTCCTGCTTGCCATAGCTCCAAGCCGTCACGTAATCCCGGTCGAGGCCGCTGGTGCGAATGCCTGAGGCTGCGCTGCCATCGGGCAGGATGGTGAGCTCGCTGCGGCCGCGGGTGGTGTACTTGCCATACTCCCACGTGCTCCACAAAGAACCGATGTTGCACGCCAGCGCGAGCAGCACGGCCACCACACCAATGCCTGCACGCTGAACCAGCTCGCCGACGCGGCCCATGCGGATGAAGCCCACCGCCTCGGCCAGTGCGAAGAGCACCAGCACGATCGCCAAGTAGTACGTGATCTGCACGTGGTTCATCGCGATCTCCAGACCGAGGAAGAGCGCCAGCAAGGCACCGCCCCACCAGGCCTTGTCGCGGAACAACAGGATGGTGGCACCGAGCACCATGGGCATGTAGCCGATGGCGTTGGCCTTGCTGTTGTGACCCGCCTCCAGGATCACGAAGAAGTAGGAGGAGAAGCCGAAGGCCACAGCACCCACGATGGCCAGCCACGGATCCACCCGCATGCAGCGCATGAGGATGTACATGCCCAACAGGTAGAGGAAAAGGAAGCTCGCCGGCCGGGGCAGGAATCCATGGAACGCGTCGTCAGCGAAGCGGAGGAAGTTGCCGGTCCACAGGACGGTGATCTGATAGGCCGGCATGCCGCTGAACATGCTGCCGGTCCAGAGCGGGTCCTCGCCGGTGGCATCGCGGTGCTCCAGGATCTCCTGGGCCATGCCCTGCCAGTTCTTCAGGTCACCCTGCACCAGTTGCCGTCCCTCCAGCACAGGGCTGAAATAGAGCAGGCTAAGGCTGTAGAAGATCGTCAGTGCGGCGAACACCGGCAGCAGGGAGCGCCATTGGATGTGTTTCATGGAGGGGCGTTGGACGGGGAAGGGCTAATTGATCTCCTCGAATTCGGCGTCGATGATGGTGGTGCCTTTCCTGCCGCTGGGGATCGCGGTATCACCAGGCCGTTCGATGCGTACCTCACCCGCGGGCCGGGGTCGTTCCTGGTTCCGATGCAAGGGTGATGTGCGCTGCTGCTGATAGCGGAGCAGCATCCGCAGCAACCACCAGAGCGCCACAAGCACCAGGATCGTGCGTAGTGTGCCCGTGAAACTGGCCTCGAGGACGGTCATGGCAGGAGGTCAAAGATAGCCGAAGCCCTTTGCCAGCGTGGAAGTCCGTACCTTTGCAGCATTCCCTGCGCCGCTGGTGCGCCTTTCCCCCTCCCCTTCCCCTACTGAGATGTCCTCTTTCGACGCGCTCGGTCTCCGTGCGGAGACGCTCCGTTCCCTGGCCGAGATCGGATTCACCACGCCCACCCCCGTACAAGCACAAGCCATCCCCCTCCTGCTCCGCAGCGAGAACGATGTGGTGGCGCTCGCGCAGACAGGCACCGGCAAGACAGCCGCCTTCGGTCTGCCCCTGTTGGAGTTCCTCGACCCCCAGGAACGGGCCATCCAGGCCCTCGTGCTGGCCCCCACCCGCGAACTGTGCGTGCAGATCGCCAAGGACCTCGAGCGCTTTTCCAGCAACCTCAAGGGCACCCGCATCGCCGCGGTGTATGGCGGCGCCAGCATCCGCGACCAGGTGCGCGAAGTCCAGCGCGGCGCCCAGATCGTGGTGGCCACCCCCGGCCGCCTGCTCGACCTCATCGGCCGCGAGGTGATGGACCTGTCCACTGTGGATGTGGTGGTGCTCGACGAAGCGGACGAGATGCTCAACATGGGCTTCCAGGAGGACCTCACGGAGATCCTCCAGAACACCCCGGCCGACAAGCGTACGTGGCTCTTCAGCGCCACCATGAGCAGCGAGGTGCGTCGCATCGCCAAACGGTATATGCGCGCATTCGAGGAATTGAGCATCGGAAGAGCCAACAGCGCTGCGGAAGCCATTCAGCACCAGTATGCCGTGGTGCACAGCAAGGACCGCTTCGCCGCCCTCAAACGCTTCATCGATGCCGACCCCGAACTGTTCGGTATCGTGTTCTGCCGCACCAAGCACGAGACGCAGGAACTGGCCACCGCCCTGGTGAAGGACGGCTACAACGCCGATGCCATCCACGGCGACCTATCGCAGGCGCAGCGGGATCATGTGATGGGCCGCTACCGTGCCCGCAGCATCAGCATGCTGATCGCTACGGACGTGGCTGCCCGCGGCATCGATGTGAAGGATGTGACACATGTGTTCCATTTCGACCTGCCCGGCGAGGCTGAGAGCTACACCCACCGCAGCGGGCGTACCGGTCGTGCCGGACGCGCGGGCATCTCGCTCAGCATCGTGGGCCTTCGCGACATGGCCAAGATCCGCCAGCTGGAACGCGGGCTCAACACCCGCTTCACCTATGTACGCGTGCCCGGTGGAGCCGAGATCGTAAAACAACAGGTGAAGGCCTACATGCACCGGCTGAAGAGCGTGGAAGTGGATGCAGAAGGCCTGGAGGATCTGCTGCCCGAAGCACGCGCCGAGCTCAACGGCTTCAGCAAGGAGGAACTCATCGACCGGTTCATGAGCCTGGCCTTCAACCGCATCATCGACCAGCACCGCAAGGACTTCGACCTCAACGTGGACATGAGCCGCAAGGACCACAGCGCCCGTGCGGAGCGGCCATCCTCGCTGGAGCGCTTCAGCACGGGAAGGCAGATGTTCATCAACCTTGGTAGTGCGGACGGCTTCGACAAGGGGAAGATGCTCGGTTACATCTGCGGCATCAGCGGCGTAAGTGGAGAACTCATCGGCAAGATGCTCATCAAGGACGTCTACTCGTTCGTGGACATTGAACCGGACCACTTCGAGCAGGTGCTGAACGCCTTCCAGAGCGCCAATTACAAGGGGCGTACCGTACGGGTGGATGCTGCGGACGGCGGACGCCGCGAAGGAGGGCCACGACCTGCCAGGGGGGGCTACAGCGGAGGAGGCGCCGGACATCGCAAGGGGCCTGCTCCACGCCATGGCCAGGGTGGCCGACAGGATGACCGCCAGGAACGGCGTGGAGGCTACTATGAGCCTCAGCAGCGCGGTCCACGTAAACCCGGGAAGGCGCGCTTCTGATCAACGATCCACTACGAAGCGGTGCGTGGCGACCACCACACCGTTGATGGCCCGCAGCTGCAACAGGTGCAGCCCAGGGCTCATTCCATCCAGGCTCAGGAGGGCTTCATTGCTGCTCAGGGAACCGCTCTGTATCAGGCGACCGGCCGTATCACGCACCTCGAAACGCGCGGGCAAGCCTTCCTCAGAACGCAGTACCAAGGCATCACCACGGTGTGCGATCGTTACACCTGCATCGCTCGTAGCGCCAATGCCGGTGGTCAACTCTCCGGCACAGGTGCATTCGGCGGTGTACAGGTCATTGACCGTGGCTGCATCGCCGTCGTCACAAGGAAGTCCGGGCAGGGCCGTGCCACCCGCAACGCCATTGCAATCCACGACCGCATTGCCTGCTGCACGTGCAATGGCACCCAGCGAGAGTGCGTGGAACGAACCCGTGGCGCCCGTGACCAACTTCACCGCGCGCACCAGGAATCGGTCCCCCGGCATGAACGGATATCCCGATGTGAAGGCCGTTCCCTGGATCAACCCTCCGTGCAGGCGGATGAAGCCTCCCTCAATACTGTCGATACGCTGGATCACGTAGCCCAGCACCGGTTCCGGTGAAGGTTGCCAGGTGAAGCTCGCGAACCAGCCATCAGGCACTACGACAAGTTCTGTCGGAGGCGCCACCTGCGCCTGGCGCAAGGTGGGATCACCCATCAAGCCCATGTGGATGCGCGTAACGGCCTGGCCCTGCCAACCCGCGTTCTGCGGACTGTGCACCTGCTGGGTGTTGTTCTGTGAGAGGCGCGTGGCGTGGCCAATGGTCTCGCCCATCGCCATGGGGTACATGAACCAATTGGGGATACCGGACCATACATGGGTGAGCGCATTACCGCTACCGAGCAGGGCACGCAGGTAATTGTCCTGGTTGTCCCAATCACCAAAATAACTGCCGAAGGACATGTTGAAGATGCCCTGTGCACTGATGGTGGCGAGCTGTGCGGTACGCATGCCCGACTGTGTACCCACGAAGGTCACCTGCCCGTCAGTGCCGGTGGATTGGGAGCCGGTGGAGCAATGGAAGGTCCATAACCCCGGTTGTGAGGCGAACTGATCCACGAACGGGGCCGTGGAACCGGTCTCCTGCACCTGCGAGGGACCCACGCACGCTGACAAGGTCATATGTCCGGATTGGGCCAGGGGATAACCGGTCCACTGCAGGTCGTCGAATAGCAGTGCGGTGGCAGGCACGGTAAGGTCCTTGCGCTTCCATCGCGAAACCTTGTTGAAATAATACCACATCAACTGGGACTCTGTGTACGGCAGGGTTGGCAGGTCGCTCAGGTCCACCCGGCCGACCATCAGTTCCACCGCCGAGGGCAGGTCGCTCTGGTCGAAGCGGCCGTCACCCGGCACATTGCGGTTGTATCCGTAAGTGGTGTTGGGTACGTTGACGGTCGCGTCCGTCCAGTTGCCATCAAGCTCGCCGTAGTAAGCATCGCAGGCCCAGGCGCCACGGTGCTCCACATGACCATCGGGATTGATGTTGCCACTATAGGGAACCGGCACGTGACCCAGGATGTACACGGCCCGGACGTCGGGATCGGCAGCGCGGTCAGCGATGATCAGCGCACGGACGGCTGAAGGCGATGAATCCGCATCCACATCGTGCCGGATCACCCACCAGCCGTCAGCGATCAACTCCTCCACCACACCCGCGATCTCCACGCTCAACTGTCCCGCAAGGCCCGCCTCCACCAACAGAACCAAGGTGCCGCGGTCCTCGTCCGCCGGAACAGCGATACCGGAACGCACATAGCCCGTGGCCGTGCCACCACCGTTCCGGACCACCTTGTAATCGTACGCGGCTCCCACGCTGACGTTGGTATCCGTCCATCCCAAGGCGCTGCCCGGCAGGCTCGCCACCGCCGTCCCCCATCCGGCCGCACCGGGCAACTTGCGGAAGATGCTGAAGGAGGTGCTTCCGCCCTCCGGAAGCCAGCCAAGGGTGATGGACGGCGGATCGGCGCTCACCGTGGCCCCCATGCGTACGACGGAGCGCTGTGAGCTGGATTGCGCGCAGGCAGAAAGCAACAGCATTGCACCCAAAGCGCTCAGCAAGCACCGGTGCAGCTCATGGCCGTACACAGTCGACCGGCACTGGATGATGTTCGTCATGGACATTGGCAGGACCCGTACATGCAAAGTTCGTGCAGGATGCGATGCAACGCAAGGGGCCGGATCGGCAACTGGCACCGCTGCGCTTGTTCACAGGTGCTTCAGGGCCTCCCTCCTGCTGAGTGCAGAAAGCGGAACTTCCGCTACGAACGCCAGCACGGCCTTCGGATCCGAGCGGGCGTATGTCCGTAGTGACCAGCCAATGGCTTTGCGGATGAAGAACTCCGGATGAGCGGCATGCCTGCGGATGGTGACGAAGAGCAGGTCGGCGTTCGTTCCCTCCTTCCACTTCAACTGGTAGAGGATGGCTGCACGGACCAGCCACATGTCATGGCTTTCGGTCCAGCGGCAATGCCACTCAGGGATCCCCTCCGGATGCCGCAGCAGGATCGACCCGGCCACATTGCTCGACAGCAGGTCCACCGTATCCCACCAACTCTTGGTGATGATCAGCTCCTCCACCAGCGGAAGGTGCGCTGGTCCCAGCTTCTTCGCCAGCCGCTGCAACAGGTCCACCGCACAATACTGCCACTCACGTTCGCGCTGCACAAAGGCGGAGCGGCAGATCTCCGCGAGCTCACCCAGTGCAGGCGGACCGACGCGGTCCATATGTGCCATCAGTAGCGCGCGCCGTTCCGGCGACTTGATCCCGTAGAAAGGCGCCACATCCTTCATGTAACGCTGCATGGCCAGCGCAGGCGGGCGAAGGGCAGCGGCGCTGAGGGCGGGCTCGAGCGGGGCCCACCAAGGGTGGAGTGCCACGCGCCGATCGCTCATACCCGAACGATGTTCGCCAGGAGCGCCTCCAGCAGGACCTCCATTTCAGCTGCGGCGATCACGCGGGTGTCATCGTGAAGGAAACCCTCCCGTGCCATGTGCGCCATCTGTGCCAGCAGACCATCATAGAAACCGTTCACATTAAGCAGGCCCATGGGCTTGGCATGCAGGCCCAGTTGACGCCAGGTGAGCAACTCGAACAGTTCATCCATGGTACCAAAGCCGCCAGGAAGAGCGATGACCGCATCACTCCGCTGGTGCATCACCATCTTGCGTTCGTGCATGTCGCGCACCATGATCAGTTCGCTTACCCGTTCGTGCGCCACCTCCTTGTGTGTCATGAACGTGGGGATCACACCAACCACCCGGCCACCGGCCTCCATCGCCGCATCAGCCACCGCGCCCATCAGGCCCACATGCCCCCCTCCGTACACCACACCGATACCTCGACCAGCGAGCATGCGGCCCACCTCCCGCGCGGACTCGATGTAGTGCGGTGCATGGCCGGTGGAGGCGCCGCAGAAAACGGCGATGTGCATGGTGGATGCAGGGGTCGCTTCCATGGTGCCAAGGTAGCCGCAACCACACAGCCGTTACTCCACCACCACGTCGTACTTCGCCAACAACGAAAGGGCACCCGCTACACTGAACCGCGCACCGGCCAGGCGGTTCAGCGCCGGTTCGATGCGGAAAGAGTGCGCAGTGGCAAGGTCCGCACCCCGCAGGTCACAACGCTCGATCACCGCGTCCTGCACATCACAGGCCAGGAACACTGCCTCGCGCAGGTCGCAACCAGTAAGGTCGGCACCACGAAGCGAACACCGTTGGAAATGTCGTCCCTTCAAGGAAGGACCGCTTAACAAGGCATGGTCCAACCGACGATCGATGAAGCTGGCGGAGAACAGCATCGGCTTGCACACGCTCAAGTCCAGCCCAAGCAACCTACAACCGCTGAACTGCAGTTCCTGCAAAGCGGTACCGGCAAGCTTTACCATGGTGAGGTCGCAGTCCACGAACGTGCACCGGGCCAGATGGGCGCCCCCAAGGTCCACCTTGGGAAGATCGCACCGCTCGAACCGGTAGTCCTCATAGCGATGGCCGCGCAGGTCCCATGCGCTCATGTTCTGGCCAACGAAATGCTCCCCATGATACTCACGCATGACGCGAAGTTCGTGGTCCCCCGGGATCCGGCACTGATGCCTCCATCGGCGCCGGGAGCCCTCCTGCCCCTAAACAGAATTTTATCAACGGCGGACAATTGAATTCAGGCGGCCGTTACATTTATCTTCCTCAAATCCGAAAGTGGCGACGCGAAGGGTGCATTTACGATGGCTGCGTGCGATGGTGACATCCGTGCTTCGTCGCACCCTTCACTTCGAGCGGTTATCCATCAGCGACAGGATATTCTCGATCAACACGCTAGCGCTGCTGTTATTCGGGTTCTTCCTCTTCACCATGGACCGTTCCCTCGGCTTCATGCTGCCTGCATGGATCGCATTGAGCCTTTCCGGAAGTGCGTTCATCGCCCTGGTCCTTGTCCGAAGGCGTCAGGTCCTGCTGGGGAAAATGCTGGTCCACACGCATACCGCGGTGGCCATCTGCGCCATCAACCTTGTCTTCTCGCTCTCGTCGCTGATCATCCTCTTCCTGATACCGATTTTCGTGAGCCTCATTGTGGTGTTCACCGGACGGGAACGCTGGTATGCGATCCCCTTCGGCGCCCTGCTGCTTGTGGCATGCACCTTGATCGTGCTGTTCGATCCGCGCTTCCATCCCATCGACCTTTCCCCGTCCGAGCTTATCATCATCCGCATCATCAACGTTCTTGGAGCGATCCTTTTCACGCTGTTCCAGACCGCCTTCACCGTTCAGGTGAACGAGCAGTACCGCTCGGACCTGATGGAGCGGAACCGCGAATCAGGCGTGTACAATGCCATGCTGGAGACGAACGTGACGGAGCGGAACAGGCTCCTCCAGATGATGTCGCACGACCTGCGAAGTCCGTTCAGCAACCTCATCATTGGGTTGGATGACGCTGTGATGGCGGAGCTCGATGAACAGGAGCGCATGGCCTTGATCCACCGCATCCGCAGCGAGGCCAGCACAACGCTTGGCATGCTCGACGGCATCCTCCTTTGGGTGCGGTCGCGCCAGGGCACCCTGAAGCTCGATATCCACAGAACCCCAGCGGCGCCGTTGCTGGAACAGGTAAAGACCCAGTTCGGGGATGAAGCCGCCCGGAAACGGATCCAGCTACGGACGGAATTGCATGAAGATCTCCATGTGCAGGCCGACCGGTTCGCCCTCTCCAGCGTGCTGCGCAACCTGGTATCGAACGCGTTGAAATTCACCCCTGCGGACGGGCGGGTCGAGGTACTCGCGTTGGAGGTCCGGGGAGAGGCCCTATTCATCGTTCGGGATACCGGTCATGGTATGTGTGCCGAGGAGTTGGAGCAGTTCCGACAACGGCTGTCGTTCACGCGCCGTGGCACCAACAATGAAAAGGGGCATGGCGTGGGCTTGCTCATCGCCCAGGAGTTCCTTGACCGCCACGACAGCCAGCTCGAGGTGAACTCGACACCCGGAGAGGGAACGGAGTTCAGCTTCCGGATAGCCGCTGGATAAGAAGACGCGAAAGGATCCGAAGAAGATGGCACGGTGATGCCAGCACCGGTGAGACCGCGTTGAACGCCCTGCCCGCGTCAGACAGGCCCTCACTGCGTCCCGCGGATCTGCGATCCATGGTCATTCGACAGGCCCCCTCGACCGTATTGCTCTCACTGCGTTCCCGCGGATCTGCGATCCGTGGTCTTTCGACAGGCCCTCACTGCGCCCCCGCGGACCTGCGACCCGTGGTCATTCGACAGCCCCCCTCGACCGTGCTCGCTCTCACTGCGTTCCCGCGGATCTGCGATCCGTGGTCATTCGACAGGCCCCCTCGACCGGGATCGCTCTCGCCGATCCACGAACGGCTTAGGCTACCTTCGTTCGGTGTCGCGCAACTACAAGATCCACGATCAGGAGGACCTGCACTACATCACCTATACCACGGTGGGCTGGGGGGATGTGTTCACGCGACCCGTGTACAAGGATATCCTGGTGGAGAGCTTGCGGTTCTGCCAGCAGGAAAAAGGGCTCGAGCTCTTCGCGTGGTGCATCATGAGCAAGCACGTACACCTTATTGCCCGCGCGGAACACTTGCGACAATGAGGGGCGGCTGGCGTGCGCGCAACACTTGCGACAATGAGAGCCCGATCGGATTGATCGATCATCGGCCATGCGCCAGCGCGTGAGCGATCGAACGGGAAAGCCCGGAGGCTGGTGATCCAGCCGAGGACTTGGACGGAAGAGCGCGACCCGAGGCTTTGCGAGGGGCACGCCCTCATAACCTACCTGCTCAAGTACATGCTCCGCTCCCCATACACCTGCCGGAAGAACGGATCCTTCAGATCCTTGATGAAGTAGATCGCCTCACCCGTGCTCTTCATCTCGGGTCCGAGGCTCTTGTCCACGTTCGGAAACTTATCGAACGAGAACACCGGCACCTTGATCGCATAACCATCGAGGCGGGGCTTGAACTGGAAGTCTTTCAGCTTCGCACCAAGCATGACTTTCGTAGCCCAATTCACGTAAGGTTCGCCGTAGGCCTTGGCGATGAAGGGCACGGTGCGGCTGGCGCGCGGGTTGGCCTCGATCACGTACACCACCTCGTCCTTGATGGCGAACTGGATGTTCACCAGGCCCACGGTGTGCAGGGCCAACGCGATCTTGTGCGTGTGCTCGCGGATCTGCTGGATCACCTTCTCGCTGAGGTCGAAGGGGGGCAGCACGGCATTGCTGTCGCCGCTGTGGATGCCCGCCGGCTCGATGTGCTCCATGATGCCGATGATGCGCACCATCTCGCCGTCGCAGATGGAATCGCTTTCCGCTTCGATGGCGCCGTCGAGGAAGTGGTCGATGAGGATCTTGTTGTCGGGCATCAGGCGCAGGATGTCGAGCACCTGGTCCACGAGCTCCTCCTCGTTGATCACGATCTTCATCTTCTGGCCGCCAAGCACGTAGCTGGGGCGCACCAGCAGCGGGAAGCCGAGCTCGCGGCTCAGCTTCACGGCCTCCTCGGCGTTGTTCACCGCACCGAAGCGCGGGTACGGGATGTTGAGGTCGCGCAGCAGTGAGCTGAAGCGCTCGCGGTCCTCAGCCATGTCCAGCGCGGCGTAGCTGGTGCCGATGATCTTGATGCCGTACTTCTCCAGCTTCTCGGCGAGCTTCAGCGCGGTCTGCCCGCCGAGCTGCACGATGACGCCCTCGGGCTGCTCGTGCTGGATGATGTCGTAGATGTGCTCCCAGAACACGGGCTCGAAGTAGAGCTTGTCGGCCGTGTCGAAGTCGGTGCTCACCGTCTCCGGGTTGCAGTTGATCATGATGGTCTCGTAGCCGAGCTCCTTGGCCGCGAGCACGCCGTGCACGCAGCTGTAGTCGAACTCGATGCCCTGGCCGATGCGGTTGGGGCCGCTGCCGAGCACTACGATCTTCTTGCGGTCGCTGCGCACGCTCTCGTTCTCCTCCTCGAAGGTGCTGTAGTAGTAGGGCGTCTTCGCGGGGAACTCACCGGCGCAGGTGTCCACCAGCTTGTACACGCGCTTGATGCCGAGCTCGTTGCGCTTCTTGTACACCTGGCTCTCCAGGCAGCCGAGCAGGTGCGCGACCTGGCGATCGGCATAGCCCTTCTGCTTGGCCTCGAAGAGCAGGTCGCGCGGGATGGTGTCGAGCGTGTACTTCTCCACCTCCTTCTCGGTCTTGATCATGTCCTCGATCTGCTTGAGGAACCAGAGGTCGATGCGCGTGAGCTCGTGGATCTTGCTGAAGGGGATGCCGAGCTTGATGGCGTCGTACACATGGAAGAGCCGGCTCCAGCTCGGGTTGGCGAGGCTCTCGAGGAGCACGTTGGCGTCGCGCGTTTCCTTGCCATCGGCACCGAGGCCGTTGCGCTTGATCTCCAGGCTCTGGCAGGCCTTCTGCAGCGCCTCCTGGAAGCTGCGGCCGATGCCCATCGTTTCGCCGACGCTCTTCATCTGCACACCGAGGCGGCGATCGGCGCCTTCGAACTTGTCGAAGTTCCAGCGCGGCACTTTCACGATCACGTAATCGAGCGTGGGCTCGAAGAAGGCGCTGGTGCCGGTGATGGGGTTCTCCAGTTCATCGAGGCGATAGCCGATGGCGAGCTTGCTGGCGATCTTGGCGATGGGGTAACCCGTGGCCTTGCTGGCGAGCGCGCTGCTGCGGCTCACGCGCGGGTTGATCTCGATGGCGTAGATGTGCTCGTGCTCATCGGGGCTCACCGCGAACTGCACGTTGCAGCCGCCCGCGAAGTCGCCGATGGCGCGCATCATCTTGATGGCCTCGGTGCGCATGCGCTGGTAGGTGCGGTCGCTGAGGGTCATGGCCGGCGCCACGGTGATGCTGTCGCCGGTGTGGATGCCCATCGGATCGAAGTTCTCGATGCTGCAGATGATGGTGACGTTGTCGTCCTTGTCGCGCAGCAGCTCCAGCTCGTACTCCTTCCAGCCGAGCAGCGCCTTGTCGATCATCACCTCGTGGATGGGGCTGATCTGCAGGCCGTGCTTGAGCAGCTTGTCGAACTCGGCGGGGTCCTTCACGAAGCTGGCGCCGGCGCCACCGAGCGTGTAACTGGCGCGGATCACCAGCGGGAAGCCGAACTCCTGCGCCACCTTCTTGCCTTCGAGGAAGCTGGTGACGGTTTTGCTGGGCGCCATGGGCACACCGATGCGCTCCATGAGCAGGCGGAACTGCTCGCGGTTCTCGGTGATGTCGATGGCCTTGGTGTCCACGCCGATCATGCGCACGCCGTACTGTTCCCAGATGCCGAGCTTCTCGCACTCGATGGCGAGGTTGAGCGCGGTCTGGCCGCCCATGGTGGGCAGCACGGCGTCGATCTTGTGCTTCTTCAGGATCTCCTCGATGCTCTCGGTGGTGAGCGGCTTGAGGTAGACGTTATCGGCCGTGACCGGGTCGGTCATGATGGTGGCCGGGTTGCTGTTGATCAGCGTGACCTCGATGCCTTCTTTCCGAAGCGACTTGCTGGCCTGGCTGCCGGAGTAATCGAACTCGCAGG
>Ga0169931_10011101_pt1 | contig 12760 bp, 10 predicted proteins | sample Kivu_15m_20L_FD_129675 | JGI IMG/M metagenome (GOLD analysis project Ga0169931, IMG submission 129675) | Freshwater microbial communities from Lake Kivu, Western Province, Rwanda to study Microbial Dark Matter (Phase II) - Kivu_15m_20L... | ecosystem: Environmental > Aquatic > Freshwater > Lake...
ATTGTTGATTAATGATAAGCTGTACACAAAAATAGAAATCGACAAAATACAACAGAGTGAGAATATCCCTATTATCTGGAAGTAAGTGACATTTAGAATTCTTAATCTCTTTACAACCTTTTCATCAGAGAAAATGAATTTTCTGTTCATTTCCTCCTTTTTAGATTCCTCCAAATTTGAAGCAGTTTCTCCTTTTTTCTTCATGTTTTTATTATAAAAAGTTATTTCCTGTATGTCGTTGTTTTCTTTTCGCCTAAATTTATTCAAAATTAAAAAATTGAAATTTTGGATTGATTTGATTATTTCCTGGATTTGCTGAAGGTTTACTTTTGTAACCCTTTCTAGCGAATCCTGCATATTGCGATTTAGCCTAATGAGGAAAATGGCATACAATAAACACAGGAAAATAATCAATCCTGCAAAGGTAAATATCATTGTGTATATTGTTCGTAAATTATTCATATTGTAATGGGAAAAAATAGCATCAATTTTATTAAGCAAGGATAATTCGTGTGGAATTATGTAGTTATAAGGGTTGTAAATAGAATTTTTTATAAGATGTTCGTAATTCATTAAATTTTTTTCAGACAGATTCACATTAGCTGATAGGAGAGATTTTAAATACAGGAGATTAAAATAATCTGATTTTATTAACTCCATGGTAAATGACAAAAATCTGGAATAGGCTGTGGGATATCCAAGTGTAATCGTCTCTGTTTTATTGCTATCAAGATTTATTCCAGTTCCTGAATTTACTTTCATCCAAAATAATTCGGTAGCTGAATTTGGGATGAATTTAGTAAAGTTATATTCGATGTAAGAATTAGATTTAGAAAGATAGTCATATGTCTGATTTATATAACTCCGATGAAATTGGAAATAGCCAAAATATTTTTTTTCTTCTTGGTCTATCAAATCCTCAGCGTTTGGAATATCTGATGTTTCATATAAATTCTCAAAAGTTAAGAAATTGATCTTTGTGCCCATTTGGTTTTTTAATTTCAATTCATACATAGTCTTCATAGAAATCAAACTGGAAACCAGAGAAGCGATAGAGAATGTGTTATGATATATCATAGTGCTAAGATTGTTAATAGAAATAGAATCCTGAGAAATATTTCTAAAACTAATTATAATTAGAATAGAAAACCCTAAAGTAATCAAAATTATACCAAAGAACAAAAATTTAATTATTTTAAAAACATAGAAATCTGAAACGTTTCGTAGTATGTTAGTTTTAATTTCTTGGACTTTCGCCTTTTTCATCAAATCCTCGTTGTATGAGGAAGTTGAAGATTGTGAAGAAGCCTCGTCGATCATCATCTTTAGGTCCTTCATTCCGAAAATCCTTGAAAAATGTAAAATTTCGTCGTGATAACCTAAAACCATTTCGTTGCAACTTATATCTTTTATTATGTGATGATAGAAATTATTTGTAGTGTCTTTGATTTTTTCTATATCATTAGAATCGACTTCGTTAATATTCTTCAAAGAACTTAGATATTTCCTTTTATTGAACACACTACCTTTTTTCGTCTGATCTTGGTTGTTTGATTCTTCTTGTCTATTCTCCGATTTGTTTGTTATATCGCCACTTGTACTGTAATCCAAATCTTCTCTGTTGTCAATACATCTTGCAATGTAAGCAATATTGTTATCTCCAAATTTGTAGATATTAAAGGTAAACAAGAATTTGAAAGTTTCTCTACATTCAGCATTTAACTTGTGAATTTCCTTTTCCAGCAAGTCGAAATTTTTCTTATCAAAAAAATTTCTGTAATAATTAATTTTTATCTGAAATTCTTTCTCTTCTTCCTTACCGAAAGCATTATGTGAGGACATATGCTTAAAAGCATTTGGAACTTCTGTTTTGTTCTCAAGCATTATTAAATTTTCATTTTCTTCTTCGTTTTTGCCTTCTTCCTCTTCGACTGGATTTTCTACAATTATATCATAGTTATAGTTAATGTTATTAGTTTCTTCATTTTCAGATTGAGAGAGGGTTCTTATTACAGAGTGGAAAGAAATTTTTTCGTAATAATAGTCGTTACTAGTGTAATTTTTCAAGAAATTCGGAATTTTCATTTCAAACTCCAACTCAGAATTTTCGTTGATATTCATCCGATCCTCTAAGTAGTTATTAATAGCCTTATTGCCATTGTTAGAGTTAGATATCGTATTGGTGATTTGATTTGTTAATTGCCCATTTTGAGGGTTGACTATTACAGTGAGTTGATCTACGTTGTTGTCTAAATTCACCTCACTCATATTCCGTCTATAATGATCAAGGAAATTTTTCGAAAATAAATACAAAGGAACATCGATTTCTTGAAACAGGTTATTATTTAATCCAAATCTCTGCATCAGTCTTTCGCTCATTCCTTGTATGTTGAATTTAGAATCGAGAAGAATGACATCGTCGATGTTTTCCTTTGTGATGATTCCGCAGAAATAAAGAGATTCACCAACAATAGGAAATAATTTAACCCTTGCCATTATGGGGATAAGATAATTCTTTTTGTTTTTGCCGTAGGTGAGAATATGCTTATCGATTATTCTTTTTTCTCCAACAGATGTGTGTCGCTTAATGAATGATCTATGAGGCTTGTCAAAAATTTTTGGCATCAGGACGTTCACGTATCTTCCTTTGAGCTCTTCTTCACTATAATCGAATAGGGAACATACATTCTGATTCACATATTCTATCAAGCCCTCCCTTCCCTTGTCACCGTTGATTATTACTATCGCCGTATCCTTATCGAATAACAGGTTGTATTGGTTATTCATCCCTATCTGCTCGTTCTGTATCAAAATTTTACTTTTAATCAAATCTAATTCTCGCTTTACCACGTTGTCGTCATTAATTTGTTCTATGTAATTTTCATAAAGATCAAACATTTCATTAAAATTATTGTAGGTATCATACAATTTATGCCAAATGTTTTCGATTTTTGTTTTAGTTTTTCTTATCATATCTATCATCCAAAAGAGTTGATTAAGATCGAGTTTTTCATATTTTTCTTTATGAATCTTTAATATTTTCCAAAAGTCTAAATTAAGATTTACATCGTTCGAAATAGCGTCGAAGAATTTTTGACTAAGGTCATCATATTTGAAATATTGCGTTATGTTCATTTCTTCTAAACTGAAGCAATTTTCGTTGCTCGGTTTCAATTTCTCAGTAAGGGTCTTCTGAATCAAATTGTTAAGTCTGTAATAAGAAAAACTTTCTTGTGTAGTTAACTTCATTTCTTTCGCTTTTCTTAGATAAAAGATAGCCTTGCAATAGTTTCCTATTATAATTAAATAATAACTTGCAAGGTTTAGTAATAAATCAGCCGAGTAGAAATTTTGTGAGATATAAAAGTAATAGACGAAAGTTATGAAATTCAAAAGATAAACTTTATCGTTTATCTCCGATAGATTAATCTTGGACCATTCATCAGTTACAGGTAGATATATATTGATTTTATCTTTTTTCTTAGCTAGACATTCACTGAGGGGGCATTCAGCACAGTGCATCTGAATAATACCAATTAGACTCGCTTTTTCTTCAATCATATTTTCTACATTATGTATCATCTTCTGAAGGATTTTAACATAAGTAAGGACATAGTTCGTGTTCCTAATTTTGTGATAGGGTGTGTCTAAGAAAATTCTATCTTCAAAAGTCTCTTTCAAGTTTCTATACATATAAATTAAAATAACAATAACGCAAATGTAAAGAATGGATTTTTGTTTTACTTTGATAAAATAAAAAACTATAGAGAAAAGCGATGTCCAAGTATATAATAAATGGAATAATCCTATAAGAAAAGAGGTGATTCTATCGTAGAAAGGATACTTCTGAATGAAGAAACGTAACATAATAAGACTTGATATCATGTTGTAAATGAGAAATATCAGAGTACCTAGATATTTCCTTAGATTTATAATAAGCGAGAATAATAAAAGGTTAAGCGAGTAATAAACCTCGTAATTACAAGAAATTCTTGAATAGAAACAGTTTGATAATAAATTAGAATCGTTGTAGTAAAGGCTTAGCATAATCTGAATAAAAATCGAGTAGAATAATACCAATATGCAAATTATAATTGATATAGGATCATTCAGAAACGAGCTGCAATCGAAGCTGGAAGCATTTAGGCTATCTGATTGTTTGCAAAAGATTGATAAAGCTGAATCTAAAATGGGAGTGAATAGGACATAAAAGAAAAATTTAAATACGAAATTCACTAGCATTTCCTTATACGTGTATTGTGAATATTTCGTTATATTTTTTATTAAAAACAAGAAATAAATTGTGAAGACTATTTCCCCTATTAATACTAAGTAAATTACTAATGAAAATGTTGAATATTCGACTTTAATTAAATCGTATATTCGAATTATCCTTTTAATATCTTTTAAATATGAGTCCGGGGCAGATACTGATTGAATTATTCCAACTTCTTCGTCGAAGAAACCGCTGATCAGTTGAATATAACTTATTGATATTAGAATTATACTTTCCATTCGTGACGAGGATTTATTAGACACAAGAAGATCCATCAACCGATAGAATTTTGATTTGAATGATGTTTCTTCCCTTTCGAAGAGAATTAAGTCTTTAGACATTAGTATTTATTTTATTAAATTAAAGATAATTCAAAAATAATTTGAGTAAAATTATAAATTATCATTTACTATCCAATCTATATGAAAGTAATTTTGTAAAAATCATTATTGATGTCTATAATAGTAATTTATTATACGATAGAAAATTTTCGAATTAGAACTAAATTCTAAAATATCAGTAAATATCACTAATCATAACTTTTCCTATTTCATAAAATAAAATAATTTAAAATTTATATTTCGAATATTTTAAAATTGCGGTTTAATTTAAATTATCTTTTAAATTTCAGCATCATATTATATTCAAGTCTAGTTTAAATTTTAAAATTGAAGAAATCAGGGTTCAATCTATTAACCTTCTCTAAATTATCAGTCGCCAATTTGTGAAAATGATAATTAGAATAATAAAGCTTCTTGTAACAATTCTTCATACACTTTTTTTCAGCTAAAGTCATTTCGTAAGTATCAAGTAGATTAGCACAGCTGACGAGACATTCTTTTCTCATCTTTACGTAGATCTGTCCGACTTCATTAAGGACTTCTTCATAATCTGACAATTCCATAGTTAATTTATTTATAAAAAATATTAATTTATTTATTATTTAATAGAAATTCATTATCTTTAAATTCTTAATTTATTTATTTTTTAATTTTTCAAGCATTATTTATCTGTATTCGTTTCTTGCGATCCAATCCTTAATATGAAGTTGATTTTTAGGAGATTTAAACAAATCATCAGCGGTAGAGAGTCTTCTATTATTAAAGCGAGCGATTTTTTCTAAAAATCTGGTCTGAGAATTTTGAGCTAAATTGGCAGAATAAGAACATTTTGAATTTAAAAATTGTGCTGTGTAAATGTATTCTGCTAAGTAAATGCTGGGTAATAAAGATACAACCAGCGCACGGGTGGAATATTTATAAAAATACAAAGCACCCGGAATTAAAAAGAAAGAAACATAAGATAAAAATTTTCTTCTCAACAATTCTCTTTTATGTGAGATTAATTCCTTATCAGAGAGACCGTCCGCGTGCTCGGTTAGGAAAATATTTTGTCTTCTAGCTACACCCCCTGAGGAATTTTCCAATTTACTCATAAACAATTTTTCTGCATATTTTTTTCGGTTGAAAATTTGCTCATTGTACAAATCTGCTTTAATTTCAGTCATTATAAAATTTTATAATAAAAAATAATTAAGTCATGGGTCCTTGCCAGAACACGAATAAAAAGATGACTAATCCTTCAAACAACATCGAACAAAATTTACCAGCATTGATTGATGAGATGTTCGCAGATATGCCACTTTGGGAGGGTGAGCGGTTTAGGGGTCAAGGGATAAAAAGAATGAAGGGGTATAAATGCGAAATTCCCATCGACGAACTGAATAAAATTAGAGAAGAATTTTGGGCCTATAAAATCTCTCAGAATCCCATATGGCGATCCATCAAGCAAGCCGTTTTAATGGACGATTTAAGAGGGTCTAATCACTTAGAAAGCCTTAGATTGAAACCCATCAAGGGCTGCATCAATGAGCTGAGAGATTATAAAGGAAACATTTATAAAATTCCTAACTATTGTATAAACGACCCTTACTTTGAAAAGATTATAGAAAATGACATTGAAGAAAATAGCAATTTAAGAGAAGGAAAAATAATAAAAATTAAACTATTTGAGTTTTATAGTAAAGACAATAAAACTTACGAAATTGAGGTCGATGATAACTTGACCGGCGAAGAGTTAAAATCGATTTTTATTAAAAATTCAAACTTCAATGAAGGAATGTTGAGTAGTGTTAGATTATTCTTTGGTGGTGGAGAAATTTTGGATAACCATCAGTTGTACAAACATAATGTAAAAAATGGATATACAGTACTTGTAACAGTGGTTAAGAAATTCTGCTCGGGGGTCGGAGCAGCTGCGGCTGCGGCGGCGGCGGATTTTGAAAAATAGCAGCAGAATTTGTAAAAATAGAGCAGAATTATAATTTTAATAAAAATGTATTTATTTTTTATCAAGATTTTTAAGTAAAAATAATAAATATATGAAAATCAAATATTTTAATAATTTAATATAAAAATTAAAAAAGCAGAATTTTTTTAAAATATATTAATATTTTACGTAAAAATGAGCAGCAGATTGTAAGAAAAATATGCTAGCAGAATGGCAGCAGAATTTTAAAAAATTTGGGCAGAAATCCGGAAATACTGACTTGTAATGATCAAAGTTTAGTAAAATAGACTAGTGAATTAATTAATTATGTATATTTTTCTTCCATTATATGTATCATAATTTTCTTTTACTTATAAGTAAAACGTTATTCATTTTCACACATATTCGGTAAAAATATTTTTATAAATCAATATATCTGAAAAATAAAATGTTCTATGGGAATTGTCAATGATAATTGTTAAGCTATAAACCAATTTAATATTATCGCAAAAAAATTAATTATTAAATTTTAAATAATAAATATTATATTAATTTATATTCAAACTCAGTAAAAAATAAATGGATTTGAATATTGTATTTAATTTCAAATTAATCTAATATTATATCATCAACCCTAAAAAGAAAATGAACAGAAAACGAAAATTTAATGAATTGTACAAAGGCGTTTTCAAAAACGATAAAAAATCTTGCTTGATTGACCTAAAACCTCTCGACAAAAAACGCGAATTAGAAAAAGAACAAATCAACAAAAAAGACCAAGAAGATCCAAGAATTCTAAATCACTTCCAGAAGGAAGAATATAATTCGAAATTAGCCAACAAAAATAAAAACCGATTAGGGATAAATTTAAGAGTTGCTAAAAATTTAGGATTCGGAAGTTTTTTTAGGAAAGTTCGTGAAGAGATATCTGACATATTTTTATCAAAAGAAGAATACATTTCCTTCGAAGGAATGATTAATTCAAACAGCATCAACGATCTTTTTAATTTTCGAGATTCAACGTCGAAAAATTTCGTTGATAAGGAAATAATTAACTTAGAGAATAGCTCTAAAAAAGAGAACATGCATAGAAATCCTCAATCTTATGCAAATCTCCAAAATAATACAACTGAAATAATCAAACGGCAAGAAGACATTGGAATGTCTATCATCAACGATGAGGAGGATGAGATCGTTTATGAAGATGAATGTGAGACTATTTATAAGAAAAGAAAGTTACCTCAGAATGTTCATAATCTTCAGAATTTAATTAAGGCATCTTCGAATGAGAAATTTCAATTCTATTACGACAATAGTATGAATCATCAAAACGAAAATCAACACGAGATTGAAAAGGATTCATTCAACTTGAGTAACTTGAATAATTTGATGAATCTAAAACAATTGAATAAACGGAACAATCTAAATAACATGTCTAACATGGTCAATTTCCAATATGAAAAAATCCTTGACAAGGGAAGTTATTTTAATCTTGGAAACATGACGAATTTTTCGAACCTAAGTAGAGGAAACAACATTGCTTCGGATAAATTCAACCAGTTCATCCCAACTAATAGCAAGCATTCAAAATTAATGACGAATAGAAATATTCTTGATGTCGAAGAGGATCCGAGTCTCTTCTTATATAAAATGAAGCAACATCCGAGGATGAATAAAATACCCGGTCATCTTCTTCTTTCAGAAGATGATTCGATCTTAAGAGATAATTCCGATATCTTAGGACTAAAAGCAATCAAGCAGGTGAACAACAGAGGGCCCTTATCGAATATTACAAATAACTTCGAAGATTGCTAAATTTTATTAATTAATCATATAGGCTAGAAATGATTTGTTAAAAAAAATTCATTTTTGCTAGCAGATTAACTACTTTAATTAATATCAATTTTAAAGAATAAAATAAAATTTGTGTTTGCTAATAAAATATGAATTTTCTATAATAAATATTAGATAGCTATCAATTATTGTATTATAATACATTAAGAAGTAATAATTTTATATTTTTAGGTGAAAAGGATGATATATATAACAGAAGTAATTATCAAGATAAAAAATATTTTTAATAATAGCTTCCGATTACTTCTGACATCCCTTTGCATGTGTGTTAGTTCCTGAAGCCCTTCTTCCACATTTTTTAAAGATAAGTCTGTATTATTGTCTATTTTTTCTATCATCGATTTCTGCTCATTTACCATTTGTCCAAGTCTAAAAAACATTTGAGACAATTCGGTCATCGTCTTCTCGATACCTTGCACCGCGTTTGTTCTGTCTAAGTAATATTGATTTCTGTTTGTGGTTGATTGCATAGTAGATTGTGTAGAAATACTTGTGTTGAAATCAATTATATCATCTTCTTCTTCCTTATTAGGGATACTTGTGTAAATAAACTCGTTATGTGGTTTTTTGCTACTTAAAGTATTAACATGAGCTCCAGTTAGATTATTAATTCTTTTAATTTTTTCTTTTATGGATTCCGACTGATTCTGAAGAAATTTTCTAAATTTTAAGTTAAGATTTTGTAGGCGGCTTCTTAATAATTCTACTGTGTTCTAAAATATATTTGATTATTAAATTGATATGGTTGTTGATAAAATAAGTCATATTCTTACATAAACGGATTTCTTTTCATGTGCTGAGCAGATCAAGTTCTTTAACTCTCTTGATTCGAATATTTTAATTTCCTCTTCGATATTTGTAAGAGACTAATATAATACAAAAATTTATTTTATTGAATAGATTTACTCTTTTTATTGTCCCGGTTATATTGGAAAAGTCTATATCGTTGAACGGTGAACTCTTTTTGGACACTTATATTTGATAAAAATTCCTAATATAATTAAATTTTACTTGAACTCATTGCTTCCAAATTTCTACCCACTTCTTCAATTTGTTTTAATAATCTTGTACATTTGTCAAATACCCCATAACGCTCTGTTTTCAATACATATTTAGATGTCAAAGTATTCTTCACTACACTTATATATTCATGAAAGTCTTTAGTAATATTCATACTTTTGATTATTTTAATTTATAAATTTTAATTATAATAAACGTAGTAAAACTTATTGCGTGTTTGTTAAAATTTTATTGCACATTTATCTAATTAAATTCTCTCTTGTTTCTTTTCCTGTTATTACTTTTTTCATTTTAGGCTTTTTATCTGCTTCAACAAAGTGGAAAACAATAATTCCAACTACCAAGAAGATCCCTAACAAATTGCAGAGGTAATATATTTCATATTCCATTTTAAAATGATTATAATTTTTAAAATAATAAAATATTTTATAAAAATTCGTTTAATTTTAAGTAAGAAAGAGTTTTATAAATTTTAGAAAATTTAGATCTATAATTTCTTTTGGATAGTAGTATTATCTTTTTGTGTAGTATCAGTAGATGAATTACTAGAAGGAGCTGGAACAGATTCTACTATATTTTCAGAGGGGGGTGCTTGTTTTGATTCAGCAGGGGATGCTGGATTAGACTCAATTTTAGGTGGTGCTGAGTTATTATCTGAAGGAATGGTAGTAGTATTATTTTCAACTTGAATCTTTATCTTGGGTGCTTCTTCTGAGCTGGTGTCACCCTTGCGAGCCATCAAAGTAGCTCCTTTAAGATTATCCTTGCCTAGAGAATGTAATAAAACTGTCTTGGTGTCAATATATTTTTCTTTTTCGCAGTCTTTCTCATCCTTCTTTTCTCCAATTTTAACACTTTGAATATTTGGTCTGAGCGTTAATTTTCCATCGTCAATGAAATATTGTTTTTCCTTTGGCATTTGACGATGAGAAGCATTATGATTAGAATCCTCTTTTTCTTTAGGTGGCTGAGAGTCCTTAATATATTTATTTCCTAAGATTTCCCCAACTGATTCCGCGTCTGTTTCGACTTTTTTATCGCTATCAACATATTTAGAATTTTCCATTAAGCCATGGGTAGTGACGCTCTGGTCAATTTTCCCAAGGGCTAATTTATTCTTATCAACAGGGTAGAAATAAGAATCAGCAACGTATTTATTAGTAAGTTCTCTATCAAAATTACGAGGATTTTGTATTTGTGTTGTTGATGTTTCTTTACCAAAATCAAGGTTTGGCTTATTATTGTGACTTAAATCATAATCCATTTGTGCTATTCTGTCTTTAAGAATGTTAATTTTTCTTTGTCTTTCTTGAATAGTAGGGTCATAATAGGAATCGTTATCTCTATTAGCTCCTCCATGATTGGAAAGTTGTAATTTATTTTCATTTTCTAATCTTTGTAATTCACCTTCTAATTTTCTAAGATTTTTAGTGGAAGGGAATGTATAAGAGAGATCAGCTAAATCAATATCAACGGTGACAGAGTCTTTTGGTAAATTATTTCTGAAAATTTTAGGGCCTTCTCTTCCGTAATATGCATCGGAGTCATTTTCGTAGACTTTGGGATTTTCTTTTTGACCCCTGATATGGTTTCTTAAATTTTCTTCGCGTTGACGAATACTCTCATCTTTGATTACCCTCGGATAATAACTTTGATCAGCTGATAGATTATTATTTCCACCTTGAACTGGACTATTTTCATAGTCATTTACGATCAAGTATTTGCTAGGGTTCATTTCGTATCTACTTTTTTCCTGATTTGACTCTCTTATTCTCATCAAGGAATTTTGAACGAGAAATTCGTTCTTTAAATCGCTTATACTTGGGATCTAATTAAGATTTATGAATATTTTTACTCTTGGACGTTGGACTGGGAATTGTTTCTTTCTGTGTCTTTCAGCAAGTAGGGTTTGTATTAAAATAATTACTGCCAAAATGATTATATTTTGCTTAGTGGCAAACTTCATTTAATTATTATTTATATTATCTAAAGTAATTAGAATAATTATTTAAATTATAAATTTTTATTTTATTTATTGAGCTACTAAGTAGTATAAATATTTGATATTAAAAGTTTTATGTTAAATTTTAATAGACTTTATGTTAGATTAAATTACCAAAAATAAATTATAAATGATTAATTTAGATGATAATTTATTTTTATAAAACAAAATTAAATGGGAAATAAACTTGAAAATGAAAATAGGCTACAAAAATTAGAACGTAATATTTTAAATCTTTCAGGAATGGAAGTCGGAGTCGATATAGATGTTTACGATGTTCACTTATCGTCAGATAATTACATTCATACAATACGATGCGGAGATGAAAATAAAGAGATAATTCTTTTAATCCATGGGTATGGAGGAACGGGGATACTTTTCTACAAGATGATAAAGGAACTTGCAAAAAAATATAAAGTATACTGTATAGACTTACTGGGAATGGGGCTTTCTTCACGTCCTAAATTCGAATGCAAAAACGCTAAGGATTCTATTGAATTTTTTGTTGATAGCATAGATAAATGGAGAACTTCATTGGGACTTGAAGAATTTATCTTAGCAGGCCATTCATTTGGAGGACACATCGCATGCCATTTCACCGCAAAGTACCCTGAAATTGTTAAAAAATTATTTTTGATTTCTCCCTTAGGGTTTACTAAGTATAACGGCGAAAAACCTAATTATGATAAATTCAAGATGAATTTTTTTAAGAAACAAGTACTTAAAATAAGAGACGTTTTCTTTGAAAAACAAGTCACGATGTCTCAGGTTGTGAATGATATGTGGTATATCAGAATCTTTATGAAAACTTTTATCAAAGCACGGTTGAAAGAAAAATCAGAAGTAGGAGATTGGATATATGAATATTTGATAGAAACTTATAAAATGCCTGAAAGCTCTGAAAAGGCCTTATTCTTAATTATGAACTCTGATTTTCAAGCTCATTGTCCTTTAGAAGATATTGTAGAAAAAATGGATATACCTGTTACTGTTTTTTTTGGATACAGTGATTGGATGGATGATCATGGGGCTCAGAGATTATTAATGAAAAAGAAACATAATTATGATGTATTTTATATAAAAGATGCTGGGCATCAAATTACTATGGAAAACCCCAAAGGCCTATTAAGTTACATCGTGGAAGAGGAAGAAATAGTTGAGTTTGTTTAATTATGTCTTTAATATGAAAAATTGTAATTATTTAGTTAGAAAAAAATTAAAATTATATTAAAGTAAAGATTCCTAATTTTGGGGATTGGGGATTGGGGATTGGCCAATCCCCAATCCCCAATCCCCAATCCCCAATCCCCAATCCCCATTGTATGCATCTCTTTATAAAT
>Ga0169931_10011102_pt1 | contig 12760 bp, 4 predicted proteins | sample Kivu_15m_20L_FD_129675 | JGI IMG/M metagenome (GOLD analysis project Ga0169931, IMG submission 129675) | Freshwater microbial communities from Lake Kivu, Western Province, Rwanda to study Microbial Dark Matter (Phase II) - Kivu_15m_20L... | ecosystem: Environmental > Aquatic > Freshwater > Lake ...
CATCGACATTGCCCTCTGGGACCTGTTCGGCCAGGTCACGGGCCAGCCCATCCACCAGTTGCTCGGCGGGGCCTGCCGCGACAGCATCCGGGTCTACAACACGTGCGCCGGCTACCAGTACGTGCGAGCGAAACCGACCCAGGGCACGGAGAACTTCGGCCTGCCCGCGAAGCTCGACCGCAGGAAGCATCCCTACGAGGATCTGCATGCCTTCATGCACGACGCCGGCACCCTCGCCGAGAGCCTGCTGGACATGGGCATCACCGGCATGAAGATCTGGCCCTTCGACGAGGCTGCCGAGGCCTCGAACGGCACCTACATCTCGAATGCCGACCTGAAGAAGGCCCTGCGCCCCTTCGAGAAGATCCGCAAGGCGGTCGGCGACCGTATGGACATCCACGTCGAGTTCCACTCGATGTGGCAGTTGCCCGCGGCCATCCGCATCGCCGGCGCGCTCGAGCAGTTCGACCCATTCTGGTTCGAGGACCCGATCAAGATGACCAACCTGGACGCGCTGGCGGACTATGCCCATCGCACCAACGTCTGGGTGACCGCGAGCGAGACCCTGGCCACGCGCGCCGGCTTTCGCGACCTGTTCCAGAAGCAGGCGGTATCGGTGTGCATGCTGGATGTGGGCTGGTGCGGTGGTCTGTCCGAGTCGAAGAAGATCGCCACCATGGCAGAGGCTTGGGCGCTGCCCGTCGCCCCCCACGACTGCACCGGACCGATCCTGCTGACCGCCTCGGTACACCTCGCCCTGAACTGTCCGAATGCCCTGGTGCAGGAGATGGTGCGCGCCTTCTACTACGACTGGTATCCAACGCTGGTGACACAGTTGCCTCCAGTGAAGGACGGCCACATCAGCGCGCCCCCCGGGCCTGGTCTGGGCACCAGGCTCCAGCCCGGCCTCGGCAAACGCAAGGACGCGACCGTGCGCGTCTCCAGACTCGGAAAAGCCTGAACGGATGAGCACCATGCACGACCCCGCCGACTCCGACCCGCGCGTTCTGCTCCTCGCGCCGGGTGACAACGTGGCCATGGCGAAGCGCGATCTGGCCGCCGGGACCGAGGTACGCGTGGAAGGCAGGCGCATGACACTCGCTGCCACGGTCCTGACCGGCCACAAGTTCGCCTGTCAGGCGATCTCCGAGGGCGACCGGATCATCAAGTACGGTGCCCCGATCGGCCGCGCCACCGGGCCGATTGCGCCCGGCGATTACGTCCACATCCACAACATCACCAGCGACTACCTCCCCACCTACACGCTCGATTCAGGCCACGAATTCCTTCCGGAGACGCATTGATGGAGATACAGGCCTACCTGCGTACCGACGGCCGCAAGGGCATCCGCAACATCGTCGCGGTGGCATATCTGGTCGAGTGCGCCCATCACGTCTCGCGCGAGATCGCCTACCCGTTCCGCAACGCGGGCGCCCACCTCATCGGCTTTCCCGGCTGCTTCCCCAACGCCTACTCGCACAAGATGATGGAGCGTCTGTGCACCCATCCGAACGTCGGCGCCGTGCTGCTCGTGTCGCTGGGTTGCGAGGGCTTCAACAAGGGCAAGCTGCTCGAGACCATCCGCGCTTCCGGACGCCCGGCCGAGTTGCTGGTGATCCAGGACAGCGGCGGCACACGCCGCAGCATCACGGAAGGCCAGGCCTGGATACGTGACGCGCTCGAACGTCTGCGGAGCACGCCACGCGTCCCCATGGCCATCGACGAACTGGTGGTGGGTACGATCTGCGGCGGCTCCGACGCGACCAGCGGCCTCACGGCGAATCCGGCCATGGGCCGTGCCTTCGACTTGCTGGTGGAACGCAACGCGACCTGCATCTTCGAGGAGACCGGCGAACTCATCGGCATGGAACACTGGATGGCCGAGCGTGCCCGGCATCCTGCCCTGGGCGAAGAGATCGTCAGGATCGTCGGCAAGGCTGCCAAGTACTACGCCACCTACGGTCACGCCAGCATCGGCCCGGGCAATGCCGACGGCGGACTGAGCACCATCGAGGAGAAGTCCCTCGGTGCCTACGCCAAGTCCGGGCAATCGGTGATATCGGGCATCATCAAGCCGGGCGATGCGCCCGTGGCCGGCGGTCTTTATCTTCTCGACGTCGTGCCGGATGGCGAACCGCGTTTCGGCTTCCCCAACATCAGCGACAACGCCGAGATCGCGGAATTGATCGCCTGTGGCAGCCACCTGACGCTGTTCTCCACCGGACGCGGCTCGGTGGTCGGATCAGCGCTGGCGCCAGTCATCAAGGTGTGCGCCAACCCCGACACCTACCGCCGGATGACAGAGGACATGGATGTCGACGCCGGCCGCATCCTGGAGGGCCGCGCCACGCTGGATGACGTGGGCCGCGAGATCTACGACCTGATCCTGCGCGTGGCCAGCGGCGAACAGACCCGATCGGAAGCCCTCGGCCACCAGGAATTCATCCTCACATACAAATCGTTCGAGCCTCTCGGACCCGCCTGTTTCCCGAGCGCAGCATGACCAGACACCTCCGATCTCTCTCCCTCGCCTGCCTCACCATGCTGCTCGCCAGTGGTTGTGGCGGCTACCGCGCGCATCCCGTCCACGCCCTGGGTGGCGAGCGTGCCAGCATCGACCGCCCCCCCCTGGATGCCGTGCCCTGCATACAGGAGGCCATCCGCGCCACCTTCGGTGTGACTTCCACCTCGAAAGGCTCGACCTCCGACGACCGTCGGGGGTTCAACGACTCGGTTCGCTACTGGATCACGATGAATCCGGAGGGCCGGCCGGAAGTTCCCGGCGGCAAAACGCCGGTGCAGGTCTCCTACGAGGTCCGATACGCGTCGACCGGCGGTAGCAACATCAGCTATGACGTCAACCTCTCCGGTGCACTGCGCGCAGAATGGCTGGAGCAGGCCTTCCTGCCGCTGGAGCAGTGCGGGGCGACGAGACGCCGATAGCGGCGCGTCACCGGTTCACAGACGGGTGAGCACCTCCGCCCCGTCGCGCAACCAGCCGTCGCCATTCAAGGGCTGCGGCTGGCTGGTGATGCCCGGGAACGCGAGCAGCTGGGCCAGACGATGGAGGCTCGCCCCTTCCAGGGCAGCCATGCCGCCGTTGGCGTAGGCCCAGGACAGATCTGACCCCACCGCGCCGGCGACCGGACGCAATACCGCGGTCGAAACGCCGGCGGGCAGCAGCGGCGAGAGGGTCTCCCGCGGGGCTTCCGCCCCGTCACGGCGGGCCAGGGTGTCCGCCAGATCGAGCATCCCCACGCGCTGAGGAAGCCCGGAGGGATCGCCAGTCGTGACAGCGGGTACGAACTGCAACTTCACCTCGGGGCGCATGCTGGCGGCGTCATACCAGGCCTCGAGACGCATGCCCTCGCCACCAGCGCGCTCGAGAACCAGTGACGCACCATCGCGGCGAACACCGAACTCGGACGGATCAGCGCCGCCAATGGACCACACCACGCGGACATCGCGGTCCGCGCGCACCGTATCCATGCCATCGCCCGGGTTCCATGCGAGCAGGTGCGCGCCCGCGCCGAGGTGCAGCGTGTCCGCCCCGGCGCCACCTACCAGAATGTGACCGGCCAATCCGGCACCTGCCCGCAGCACATCGGCCCCCAGGCCGCCGAGCAGCAGATCGGGCTCGCCATCCGCATGGAGCAGGTCGCGCCCCGCGCCTCCCGACACCACGTCCACTCCCCCATCGCCGTAGAGGATGTCGTCTCCAGCGCCGCCGGCAAGCAGGTCATCTCCGGGCCCACCCCGGGCCACCAGACTGCCCCCCAGCGCCCGCACCCGGTCGTTGCCCGCGCCGCCGAACACCACGGCGTCCTCGGCGGCGACGCGGATGTCGTCATCACCCTCGCCCCCGACGAACGGTCCGCCTAGCGCCGTCACGGTGGACAACTGCGGCACAGAGGGCAGGACGCGCGCATCCACCACCACCCCGTCCGCGAACCGAAGGGTTTCGATCGGCATGCCACCGCTCGGGGCGGCAGCAATGTCGAGGCCCTGCCCGCGCATTTCGCCGCCGGACGCATCCCGCAGGCGGAGGCTCCACACGGTCGCGGACGAGGCGTCGGTCCGGCGCAGCACGACATCGCGCGCGGTCACGCCGGGACCGAGCACCAGCACGTCACTGCCACCGCTCTCCACGATGCGGTCCAGTCCGTCACCCGGCGACCAGCGATACTCGTCGTCACCGCCGAAACCCTTCAGCACATCGTGACCGCCAGCACCGACCAGGGTGTCCGCGGATCCGGTACCCGCGAGCCGGTTGTCCGATGCGTCGCCGACAAGGTGTCGCCCCGGCGCGGCCGCCACGGGGACGATCACCTGAATCCGCGCCGCCTCTCCCGCGAGATCGGTCGCCAGGACAGTCAGCATGGACTCACCGACGTGCTCCGGGCCGGGTGTCCCATGCAGCACCCCAACCGCGGCGTCGAATCGCATCCATGCCCCGAGCGGCGTCGCGGGATCGAGCCCCAGTGTGAGCACATCCCCTGCGTCCGCGTCGCGGAATCGACCCGCGCCGAGATCGAGTCGCCACGCCATGGCCTCAGCGGCCGGCGCAAGGAGTGACGACTCGAGAGCCTCGGGTGCACGGTTGCGTTCGCCCACCCACACCTGCAAAGCACCCTCCACCTCAAGCTGCCCCTTGTCCAGCGCCGACAGCATGAGCGACAAGCCACCCGGCAGCGCCGCTGGCGTGATGCCCTGGAGCCGGCGTCCATGGCCATCGATCCACATCCAGTCGGGCAGGTGCTGGCCATCCCGCGTCTGTGCCGCCAGGATGAGCTGGTCGCCCGGGTCGGGATCCTCGAACACCAGACCATCGAGATCCAGATCGAAGAACTGACCGGGGGCAAGCGTCACCTCGCGCCCCGGCAATGACCGCGGGGGCCGGTTGACCTGAAAACCCGGCGCGCCCTGATCCACCCTGGCCAGGATCTCCTCGAGACTCCACACCGTTCCGTCCGCAAACTCCACCCGCTGAAGCTGGTGCGGAAACGCCGCACCGCCAGGATCCGCCGCACCGCCCTTGCGCATGTCGGCATCGAACCAGTTCGCCACGCGCACGGAGTTCCAGGGTCCCTGATAGGACAGCAGCAGGTCGGAGCGCCATTCACGTCCGTACACCCCGTTGAACAGGGAATGGACCCGGGCAACGCTCACCGCCTCCGGCAACACCCCGGGACCGAAACGCAGCGTATCCCGGTTCTGCATAAGGGCGGCAAGCTCCACCGCTCCGGGCGCAAGCACCCCCGGGGCCGTGAAACCGCCGTAGGTGAAGCGCGTGTGCGACAAGACGTTGAGTACGTCCTCGCCATCGCCGAGACCGACCTCCACCACATCCGCGCCGCTGGTCAACCAGAGGGTGTCCGCCCCGGCGCCACCACGATAGAGATTGCCCTCGTCATGCAGCTCCGAGACCAGCAGATCGGGCAGGTCCTCCAGCCGGAAAAGACCCACTCGCGCGCCATACAGGTGGTCGTCACCGGGACCACCCAGCAGCTCGTCGCGCCCGGGGCCACCGACCAGTTCATCCGCGCCGGCACCGCCCTCGAGGGTGTCGTCACCGCCCAGACCTGCGAGCGACTCCCCTGCGTCACCGGCGGTCAGGCGATTGCCCAGATCCTGCGGGAAAGCCTGCGCTGGCGACAGTCCGTCGAGCACCTTGGCAAACGGCAGTACCGTGCCGTCGGAGAAGCGCAGCGCATTCACGCCGGTGCCTGCGTTGTGCTCCCGGTGCGGGAGGATCACGCGCACCCGGTCGGCCGTGCCCCAGGACAGATCGATCGCGCCGTGGACCGAGCGCGCCTGATGACCGAAAGGAAACCCGCGATAGGGCCCGGCGAACTCCGGACGGTCCTCGTAGGCGGCCGCAATCTCCACGGAAGACACCATCGTCAGCAGATCGGCGGGGCGTACACCGGGTGGCAGCACGATTTCGTTCGAGGCCGTGCCACCGGGCGCGACCGCACCATGCTCCAGCACGGTATCGCTGCCGTCACCATGGAAGAAGACATACTCGTCATTGCCAAGACCACCGATGAGCAGGTCGTCACCCCGCCCGCCGATGAGACGATCGTCGTGGGTACCCCCATGGAGCGTGTCATTGCCCTCGTTCCCGAACAGCACGCCGCCGGGGAACGACGACTGTGGCAAAGCGACCTCGGGGGACACTGGCGGGTAGAGCAGCCAGGGTTCGTAATTCGCGTAAAACATGGGCCGGACGACGTCATCCCCCGCGCCGGCGTCCACCGCCAGCATGTCGAACTGAAGCGCCGTGACTGGATGCTCGGGACTCCACACGGCGCCAGCGACAATCTCATCCGCCCCGCCTCCCCCGGCGAGATGCGCGAAATACCGCACGTGGTGCAACTCGGCGGTGATTATTTCGTGCCGATAGCTCCTGTCTGGCAACTGGGACGAGGTTGGCTGAAGCCTGATCGTCCGGTCTACGGTCCAGATGTCGCCGGTGACCGGATTCCGATGCGTGTAGCGGGTGTTGCCTGCCGTGTAGCCCGTCACCCTGCCTGGCCGGTTCTGCTCCGCGATGACCTCCGCGTCGGTCATGTGGCCGATGATCCTTGCCTGGAACATCGGCCGCACGTCACCTCCCCGCCCGACGCCGATCACCACGCCGGTCGGGGCGGGCCGTGGCCGCTCCTCCCAACGGGTGGAACTGCCCAAGACAACCGGATCAGGCGTCTGGGGGACAAGCCGCTGCACCAAACCACCGCTCATGTCCTGATGCACCTCGCGCCACTCGAACGACAGATCGTAGACACGGCTGTACCAGTCCCGATCCTGCTCGAAATGCTGACGGTAGATGCCATCATCCCCCACCGCATAGCCGGACGTCTCGAGCGCGAGCCCGAAGGCGGCGCGCGCCCTCTGCCGAAAATCCTCGATCGCCTCCTGCGGCGTTGCCCAGGTGGTGCTGGCACGCAACGCCTGCCAGACGGTCGCGAGATCCTGCGTGCCTTCCGCCGTGGTCAGTTGCCACGCGCCGGCCCGGTCGCTCGAGGCATCGAAGAAGCCGTCCACCGCCACCGAGTGGCCGACGTCCCGGCGCCGCAACACCAGATCGTCATCCAGCCGCTCCGCCCGCAGCGCCGTCAACTGCAGCGCACCGAAATCCAGGATGTCGCGCCCGCCCGCATCGCTGATCCGGTCATGACCCCAGCCGCCGGCAAAGCGATACACATCGTTGCCGCTTCCGCCGTCGAGCACATCATCGCCCGCCCCACCGACCAGCGTGTCATCACCGGCACCACCCTCGAGGCTGTCGCCGCCGGCGCCACCTGCCACCTCGTCGTCGCCACCCCCGGCACGCAGCCGGTCGGACTCGGCCCCACCCCAGAGCGTGTCATTGCCCGGACTGCCCGCGACATCGGCCATGCCCTCGAACGTGATGTGGAAAATCGAGTCGCCGCGACTGCGGCCCAGCAACTCCGGCAGGGTGAGGTCAGCACCATCGGCAAAGCCCAGTTGCCATGACAGCGCGAGCCCCTCATCGGTGTCGATGGGAATGGTGATCTCATCCCCGGGCCCATAGTTGACAACGACGTGCCGGAGCGAAGTGACGCCCGGCAGGGCGCGGGCGGTCACGGTGTCGACATCGATACCGGCCCCGAAGAGGATCCGGTTGTGTCCCGCGAGGTCTGTCAACGTGTCCCGGCCGTCGCCGCGCGCGAAGCGGTAGAGATCATCGCCCTCACCTCCGTCCATGACATCGTCGCCAGGACCCGCGTCGAGCTCGTCGTTGCCACGGCCACCGCGCAGCATGTCGTTGCCGTCCAGACCGTGCAGGCGATCGGCGAGCGGTCCGCCGACCAGCACATCCGCCGCGGCACTACCGTGGGATAGCGTGCCACGCTCGAGCAGCTCGAGGTAGGTCAGGCGCGACCCGTCCTCGAACTCGAGCGCGGAGAGGGGAGGCGCGGCGAAGGGGGCGAATGCGTCGAAGTCCTCGAAAACGATCGCGTTCCGCGGGTCATCGCCCACCTGGATCGTGAGCCCGCTTCCGGTGAGCCGGGTGTCGTCGGCCGTGATGCCGGGCCCCAGCCGCACGATCCGGGTCCAGCCCCCCTCCGGGGCGCCCGGACCGTCGCTGGTCCGAACCACGGTATCCCGGCCATCGCCGCGCCGGTACAACAGGATGTCACCCCGCCCCGAACTGGCGATGAAATCGTCTCCGCGCCCGCCCGAGATGACTGCGGATCCGCCTGCAGCCGTCAGCGAGTCCGCCCCGCCGCCTCCGATGACGGTGTCCCCCGGTTCGTACGACTCGATGATCACCGGCGGCGTCTCTGCTGCACCGACGAGATCGGCAATGTGGAGCACATCGCCATCATCGAACTCCAACCACGTGATGCTGCCCCGATAGCCCCCGGCAATGAGCACGAGGTCATCGGCGCCGTAGCGCAGGGCCAGGATGTCGGGATTTTCGTGCACTGCCACCGACAGCGAGGACGCCGACACCCCGGGACCGAAGCGCACCGTGTCCGCACCGGCGGCGTTGTAGATCGTGTCCGTGGTCTCCAGACCACCGCTCTCGCCGATGCGCAGCAGGTAGACATCGTCGCCTTCACCGCCGTCCATGGCATCGGGCCCCATGCCGCCATCGAGGATGTCCCTGCCGCGACCGCCACTCAGGCTGTCGCGGCCAGCCCCGCCGAGCAGCACGTCATCGCCCTCGTCCCCCGTGAGGATATCGTCACCCTCGCCACCATCGAGGCTATCGTCGCCATCCTGGCCGGCGATGAGGTCATCCCCGCGGCCGCCGAACACAAGGTCATGCCCGGCACCTCCCGCCAACTGGTCATCACCGGCGTCGCCGTGGATGGTGTCGTCGCCAGCGTCTCCGTGCACGACATCGTCGCCCTCGCCACCGCGCAGGGTGTCATCGCCACCGTCGCCGGCCACTTCGTCATCCCCGGCGCCACCGTCGATGACGTCCGCGCCGTGAAACGCGTCCGGGGCACCACCGATGTCGCCAAATATGCGGTCGTCCCCCACTCCGCCCGAGAGGGTGTCCGCTCCTCCACCCCCGGTGATGGTGTCGTCGCCGTCATCGCCGTGAACGACGTCGTCCCCACCCCACAGCCTCTGCAATTTCGCGTCGGGGGAATCGCCGTGGAGCCGGTCGTTGCCCGCCCCGCCGGCAATGAAATCGTTGCCCCACTCCCCCATGGCGAAGTCATCCCCCGCTCCGGCCCAGATAATGTCGTGGCCACCGGGCCACTCCCGTACCTCCTTCGCCTCGGCCGGCAGACCCCAGTCACCAGCGATCCGGTCGTTCCCGTCACCACCCGCGATCACGTCGGCGCCATCATCTCCGGCGAGTACGTCGTCACCACCTTCGCCAAAGACCAGATCGTCTCCGATCAGTCCCACGACCGTGTCGTCGCCGCCCCCGCCTAGCAGGACGTCGGCGGCACCGCCACCCGCCGCGTCGTCGCGGGCATGCAGGCCGGTGGCGCCGACCACCGGCCGGAACGGGTTCGCCCCGGCCTCGATGCGGTAGTCGGCCATGGACCACAACGGAATCGCCATCCCGAAATCGTCATCTCCCGAGAGGTAGTCGTTCCCTCGGCCACCGACCAGCACGTCCTCGTCCCATCCACCGAACATCGCATCGTCACCATCACCGCCGACGAGCAGGTCACGTCCGCGGCTGGCGCGCATCCAGTCGCCGCGCTGCCCGCTGCCGGCGCCAGCCGCCGCATCGCGCGCATACGCGGCCAGGTCGACGACCAGCTCGTCGCCATAGATCCTGTCGTTGCCGTCCTTGTCACCCGGGCTGAAGGCGTCGCGGGCGTGGTCGCCGTGAAGGATGTCGAAACCCACCAGACGCTCCCAGCGCTCATGCCGATCGTCATCCGGATCCGCTCCGCCGACGATCAGATCGTCGCCACCATCGCCGCTGAGGTGGTCCGCACGGGCCGTGCCCATGACGAACTCCGCCGCGTCGGCCTCTGCGCCAGCAGTGGGCTGATCGCGCCGCAGCCCTTCCAGCGCGAGCTCGCCCAGTGTCTGCCATCCGTGCAGACCCGCACCAGCGTGATCCACGAGCTGCGCGCGCAGCGTGAGCGTGCCATCCTGCCCGGGCGGAGCCAGGGTCTTCAGAACAATGGGGGCCAGGTCGGAGCCCGGCGTAACGCTCACGATCCAGCGATCACCCGCGCGGGGCAGCACCACGCCGTCCTGGATCAACATCACCAGTCCGGCCCCATCCCCACCCAGCATCAGGGCGATGCGCTGCCCGTCCGACCCCGCCACCTGCGGCAGGCGAAGCATCAGCCCGGCCGCGCGACCGTGTCCGATCGAAACCCCGGGCATGTGCTCGGGAGCAGGTACGAATCCCGCGGCATCGAAGGGATCGGGTGCACCGGGCAGCGTCACCGCCAGCATCTGACCGGCCGCGGCCGCCTGCGCGAGTGCCGTGAGTGCACGCTCGTGAGCCTGGCCCAGCCCGGTGCCGGCAGGCCCCGCGGTCAGAGCGATGGCGGCATGCGCATCGGCGAGGAAGGCCTGCAGGAGTTGGTCAAAGGCCGCGAAGCCGAGACTCCCGGCGGCACCCAGCACGCCGGGGTCAGCCGACGCGTCATCGGCCACATAGGTGTCGCGCAGCGCGCCGATTCGCCCGGCCTCCGCCGCCAGGAAGTCGAGCTGCTCGATGCTCACCCGTTGCTCGTAGTCGGACTGCGGCGCCAGACGACGCGCCGCACCCGTGATCAGGCCGGACACCTCCGCCCGCACCCGCGCGATCTGCTGCGCGTCCAGCCCCCTGCCCCGTGCAAGCTCGCCGACGTGATCGACCACGGCGAGGCGCCAGTCCGGGCCGCGCGAGATCCTGACCACCAGCTCCGCCACATCCTGCTCGGTCCAGGCAAAGCGCCCCGACTCGACCATCTCGCCATAGCCGCTGAGGACCCGCCGCCCGCTGCGATCCATCAGCGACGCTGGTGCCGTCAGCAGCGCGCGCAACGTGGAATCGGGGCCTGACAGCGCAAGCACCACCGCCAGTCGGTGCGCCCTGTCCTCCTCGCTGAGTGCGGGGTCGAGCAGGAAGCCGTCGGGGATGCGTACCCGGCGCACGCTGCCGTCGGCCAGGGGGATGTCGAGCTGCTCCAGCATACGATTCACGGCACCGCGATCCACTCCGACGCCTTCACCGCGGAACAGGTCACAGAGCGTGGACGCGAGCAGCGGTACCCAGACCAGTGGCGAGGCCTGCGCAAGCGCACCGGTGAGACCTCCGAACTGCTTGGCATAGCCCAGCAGGTTCACCGCCAGACGGCCCGGCATCGACAGGGCACCGGCGCGCCACTGCGACTCGGCCAGGGCGTCCATCACACCGCGGGCCTGGGCGGCGCTGCCGATCAGCAGCACGCCGACCAGCGCCACGCCGATCCGCGCGGCCGCCTCGAGCGACGTCGACACACGTGCGTCCTGTCTCAATACCTGCGCGAGGAAGGCACCCACCTGCTGCATCTGATCGGTCTGCAGGTAGCGGTAGCCCGCCTGTCCCGCCACCGTGGGCGCACCGGCGAAATCGGCGTCGTAGCGGCGGAAGCTGCGGTAGAACCCGGGCTCGATGCGATGCGAGTCGAACAGATCGAGATAGCTGCGCGGACCGTCCAGCGGTAGCGTGCCCTCGAAGCGACGAAAATCGAACAGCGTCGAGCCGCCCACCCCCACCAGATGTTCCCCGGCGACCCGATGGACGATGTCGTTGACCACCGCGTAGTGATCCGCCAGCACCCCCTGGCGCCGCAGCAGCAAGGGGTCGAAGGACATGTTGCGTGCCGCCATGACATCGCCGATGCCGCGGGCGGCGCCGAAGCCGTTGAAGGTGACGAGAGCGACATCGTCGGGGGAGAAGGAGTTTTCCGTGAAGAGTTGCGTGGCGTTCTCGTACCTCACCGCCTCCAAGCGCCGCTGCACGTAGTCATAGGCAGCGTATTGCGCCAGACCACCGCCCAGGCTCTGGCCGGTAAACAGCACGCGCAGTCTGGAAGCAGTCTCAGCCGCAGTAGCGTCCGTCGGTCCCAGCAGCTCGCGGAGTTGCTCGTCGAAGATCCAATCGAACAAGGGGTCCGCAGCATGCTCCCAGACACCACGCGCAAGATCGATGTTCTGGTACCAGTCCACGGGGTCCGGGCCATTGCTGCCCTCGAAGGCCACGATCAGGTTGTGTTTGCCCTGTCCGGGACCGGCGGGCTGCCCGGCTGCGTCCGTGGCGAGAGTACTGACAAAGATCCAGGCCCCCAGGCCGGTGCGGGCATCGGCGTACTTGCCCAGCGCCCGCCAGGCCGGAAACCCGGTCTCGCCGACCACGGCCTCGATCCGGCCCAGGGCGCCGCCCGCCCCGGCCATGGATCGCGCCAGCACCTCGGGGAAAGGCTCTGGCGAGACGTCGCCCTCTGCGCTCTCACGCAACTGTAGCGGTGCCGGCCCGGGCGGCCGGTAGGCGGCATCACTGGCCATCAACGCCAGCACAGCCAGTTGCTCTCGGGAAAGCCCCAGGAATGTGCTCATCGACGTGGCTCCGGTGCGCCCGCAGCCGCTGGCGGGCAGACGTGGATGACGCTCAGGCGCGCGCCGTCGCGGTTCGGCCGCGGCGACACGGCGGCCGCGGCCCGGCAGCCGTCGGGCGACACGCTGAGCCCGTTCGGCCACCCAGGCAACAGGGCCTCGTGGTGCCCGGCATGGAAGCGGTGGATGCCGCCCAGGGTGCGCCCTTCGCGTTCGA
>Ga0169931_10011103_pt1 | contig 12759 bp, 12 predicted proteins | sample Kivu_15m_20L_FD_129675 | JGI IMG/M metagenome (GOLD analysis project Ga0169931, IMG submission 129675) | Freshwater microbial communities from Lake Kivu, Western Province, Rwanda to study Microbial Dark Matter (Phase II) - Kivu_15m_20L... | ecosystem: Environmental > Aquatic > Freshwater > Lake...
GGACATCTTTGCCATGCCGGAGGCCAAGCTTGGATGGGCCAGGGGCGGGTGTGCGGGGGCCAATATCCGATATCCCATATCCGATCCCGCCCATCTCGCTCCCGGGTATCTGTTTAATAGATCGTCAACGTACCCACGGGATACCGAAACAATCCCATCCGCTTGGGCGAGGGCCGTCTTCTCGATCCAACGTCCCAGCTGTCTCGCAATCCTCGCCTTCAACCCGCTCCCGCTGGTCTGATATTTCGGCTGGGGAATGAAAACCGGGTCATGCACGTCCGCCACGTACGGAACCCTCGTCTTCCGCCGCCACCACGGCCCCGCACACGTCAACAGATGCTGGGTGGTGGAGAAGTAAACCACGTCATACTTCCGGCTTCGCAACAGCTCCAACCCTCTCCTTGCCACGGGTACCCCCGCTCGAATTCCGATCGAGCGCGATCCCGCCGCTTTGAAAATCCCCTCCATCCACGGCCCAACCGGATGTTCCGTGACCTGCGGAAAAAACCTCCCGGCCCCCCGCTCCAGCGAATAGGCCGGCTGATAGCTCCCGTCGGGATGCAACACCTCCGCCTCACAACCCGCCTCGGCAAATGTCGGAGCCAGCAGTCTTACCCGCTGCATGTCGGCCAAAAAGGCCGGTCGCCAGGTCGAAACCACGCACAACACCCTTCGCATCGTCCTAGCCCGTCACCTCCCGCACTGCCGCCTTCACCCCCTCCCGGAACTTTTCCCAGGTGAAATCCCCCACTCTTTTTCGGGCCGCCTCTGATCGCGAACGGAAAATCCCCAAATCGGCCGAGGCCTTGCCGATCAGCTCCGCCAACTTCTCCGGCTCCCCGGCCGGCACCAAAAACACTCCTTCCTTCTCCCCGCCCAGATCCGGCAGGGCGCTGTGGGCCGTTCCCACCGCCGCGCAGCCATGACCCATCGCCTCCAGATACACATGCCCGAATCCCTCACACAGGCTGGGCACCACCACCGCATCGGCTTCCCGATACAAGCAGGTTAGCTCCTCCCCGCTGACGGACTCTTTCCACACCACATCGGCCTGTCCCGCCGCCAGCTCCCGCACCACCCGCTCGGGGGCGGCACACACGATCGTCAGACGATCCCCATCCCGCTTTTTCGCCGCCCGCCAGGCCAACAACAAATGGTGCAGACCTTTCCTCAACGGATTCCTTCCCACAAACAGCAGCTTCAGCGGCCCTTGCCGGCTCACCCCGTTGCCAGCAAGCGGCGGTTTCATCCCGTACGGAACCATCCGGCACATCTCCTTGGGCATCCCGGCCGCCACCAGACTGTCGCGCGTAAAGGAGCTGGCACACAGGACCAGATCCGCCTGTTTCCAGGCGGCCGCCGTCCGCTTCCGATGAGGGGACTCCGTCACCTTCAACTCTCGGTAACAGCCGGGAAAGTCCCTCTGATCTTTTGCATAGATTTCATCCTCCCGGTCCACATGGGGATGAAACTGAAAAAGAATCTGCTTTCGCCCGTTGGGGAATCCGCCGACCGGTCGCGGCACTACCCACGGCTCATAAGTCAAAAGGTGCGCCCTGGCTTGCTCCGCTTTCCGCTTTAGGATGCTCACCAGCCACCGATCCGGAATTGCCCTCTGCAGTTCCGGATCCCGGACAAACCAGCCGGCCACGATCTGAAGCATCATGGCAACCCAGGAGTTTCGCACTTTGGCGATGGGCAGATCCTGCGTGAACCGGATTCCGCGGCGGTTCAGCCTCTGCTGCCAAACCTTCTTGGCATAAAAATCGGTACAGAAACAACCAAGCCGGCCGGCCTCCTCCAGCGCGATGGGCAACTGATAATGGTCCCGGCTGCCCAACTGGCCACAGACAAAACCAGCCGGATCTTTATTCAAGGCTGAATCAGCGCGCGAAAACGGGAGGCTGCTTCGCTCATGCAAAGCAGCTTGTTAGATGCCTCGATAAGATCGGCACGCGCTTCAGAGGCCGATTCGATTTGGGAAATCCTGAAACATTCGGAGACAAATTTTCTTGGACTATCCGCGATTACCCAGGAACCCGGAGGCAATTCGTACCCTCGAATCCCACTCTCGGTACTTACACAAGGGATTCTCCAGCCCAGCCCGGTTGCCAGCTTCGTGCTGCAGCCCCGGGCGAAGCAAAACATCGGGTGCAGAAACGCACACCAGCTGGCCGCCTCTTTCTCTATCTCCCCGCCATCCAGCGGCCCCAGGTACTCCACTTGTGGAAACCTCTTCGCCAGCCACTCCCCGTGCCACCGGCTCCGGCTCACCACCCGCACCTTCACCCCGCTCCCTGCGTCCCTCGGCCACGCCTCCAGCACCTTCACCATCCCCTCCATGCTGGGCGGATGATCCAACGTTCCCACGAAACCCAACCTCCCCTGCACCGGCCTCCACTCCAGCGGCTGCTCCGGAATCACCCGCGGGATCCAGTCGGACCGCCTCGCCCCCATCTCCCGGCACAGGTCCGCTTCAAACTCCGCCAGGGAAATCACCTGGTCGAAGTCCCCCAGATACTCCCGCTCTTTTTTTAGCACCGCCTTCAGGTCGTACCGCGGACACCGCCCGATGATCTCCGGCATCTCTCGGGCAATCCGGTTGATGTGCTGCACATCCGGGCTGGCCAGCCCGTGGGACAACATCACCAGCCTGGTTTTCGGATCCACGCCCGACCTCACTTCCCGGGCCAAAGGCAGAAAATCGATAAGGTTAAAAAATATGGTTCCGGCGCCGCACACCTTCGCCCTTTCGACAATCCGCTCCGCGGTGTCCTTGGGCCAGCACACCGGGTAAGGAATCGGCCGGATCCGGTGTCGCAGCCGGTCCAGCAAAGTTAGGCGGCTGGGAATCGCCAAGGTAAGGAGATCGAAACCCGCTTTTTGCAGGACCTCCGTCAGCTCTCGCGTACAGGCCTGCTGCCCCCCTACCGTGGAACCCAGGCTGCCCTCAAACGCCACAAACACCGCTTTTTTCAGCTGTTTTCCTTTTTCGCGAATAACACCTGGTTGGGGAAATGGCCCCAGACGTTTTCTTTCCAAAGGCATTCAAAACCCGCCTTCTCAAGGATCCTGCGGCAGTTCCGTTCCGCCTCGGCGTGGTGGATCTCCATGAACACCGCCCGCACGCTCTCCTTCAGCGCCTTGGCGGCCCCTTGCAGCACCGCCTCCTCCGCACCCTCCACATCGATCTTCATCAGCGTGGGCCATTTACCGATCTGGCCTGCCGTGGCATCCACGGTCGTCGTCTCCACGCGGATCTTTTCGCCTCCGCCGGTCCCGGGTACCGACCCTAGCCGATTCATGCTCTGGTCCCGGTGGATCTCCAACACCTGCTCGCCCTCCGCTTCTGCCACCGCCTTGGGGATCAGCGTCAGGGGCAGACCCGGGTTCATCCCAAACACTTTCCGGATCGTCTCCTGATTTTCCGGCATCGGCTCAAACGCCAACACCGCACCCGCACCGGCCAACGCGAACACCCCCGCCGTGTAGCCCCGGAAGGCTCCGATGTCATAGCAGATGTCCCCGGGCCGCACCGCACCCCGCAGCCTTTCGCAGAACTCCAGCTCGTAGGTCCCCTTCCACATCGCCTTGTCCTCCGGTAGACGGATCAGAAAGTTCAGGCCCTTGGCCGGGCCACCGTCGATCCGGTGGGCAAACGCCCCCTTCGGGGCAAAAAAGCTGATGAAGGTGCGTTGCGCCCACGCCAGCCCGGGCACATGCCGGATCTGGTTCCTTATTCCCGAAGGAACCACTCGAATCAGTCCACCGATCCAGGGGCTACCCATGGCTCAGTTTCTCCCCGCCGCCTCGGACAACAGATGCAAAAACCTTTGGCGGATCTTCATTGGATCAAATTCCCTCCCCGCCACTTCGGCCGCACCCTGTGCCAACTTCTTTCTTAGCTCTCCATCCGCAGCCAGTTTTTTTAAGACCGGGGTCAGTTTCTCCGGGGCGTACCCATCCACCGTTACCGCTGCTTCCGGGTGCCTCTGCGCCCATCGATACCCCGTGGCGTATTCTGGTCCCACCACCAGAATCGGCATCCCTGCCCAGCAGTACTCTGAAAGCTTCGTCGGAAAATGGGTCCGATAAACCGCCGTCCGCAGTCCTTCAAACGCATATGGGAGCACCAGCACATCCGCCTCCTCCTGGATCAAGGGCCATAGCTTTTCGATCGGATGAAATCCCCGGTTCACTATCCTTGGATGCGAAATCAACCAATGCTGATCCCGGGTATAAAGAAGGATCCGGGCATTAGCTGCCTCCAGCGCCGGGATCATGGCCGCCAAGCCGTCCCGGTAGCCCAAACCAAACGTCCCCGCATAGGCGATCGAAAGCTGCCCGGGATTCTTGAGCTGGCGGCTTGCTTTCGGGTCTCTTGGCTGGATTCCTTCCGGAGCGCCGAAATAAAATACCACACTCTTTTTACCAAACTCCTCTTCCAGGTAGTCACACATCTCACGGCTCACCCCGATCGAAACGGAGGCGTACGAATAAATCATTTTGAGAACCCTTCGGAACGCCCACCGTAGCGGCGGTGCGGCGGTCTCAAAGGTCTCCGGATCATCCATCGTGATCGTCATCAGCGGCACCTTCAGCCTCCTGGCCAACGCCCACGCATGCTTGTAGTAGGACAGCTTGTCCATCACCGTCACCACTACGTCCGGCCGGAACTCCCGCGCCATCCTTTCCGATCTCCCCAACTGCGGCTCCCAAACCGTGTTCAAGGCGTTCAGCCCGCTCATCCAGTGCCTCACCCGGGTGCACGCCAGCCGGTAGGTCAACAGCTTCACCGTCTCATACCGGCACGGCAAAAGTTGGGCGTCTTTTTCAGGGGGAAAACCCATCACCATCAGCTTCTCCCCGGGATATCCCTGCAGCACCCGATACAGCTGCATGCTCCCCGCATTGACCGACTGCGGTATCTCCGACGTAAAAAACAAAACCCGCCGATGTATGCTAGTCGGCCCTTTTGATGGCAACTGCCAGGGAATCCACCAACTGGAACCATATCCACTTGGGGTTGTCCAAAATAAATTCTTTTACCACTCTCCAAGGCCCGTCGTAGTGATCATCGAAGGGGGTTGCAAACACATCGTGCATCGCCAAAACCCCACCGGGCTTTATTTTCGGCACCCAGTCCAGGAAGTCCTGACGCACACATTCCCAATCATGGTTTCCATCTATAAAAATCATGTCGATGTGAAGTTCTGGAAAATTTTTTACGACTTCGTGGCTCAGTCCCTGAATCGGATGAATATAAGAAGTCAGTTTGTTTTTTTTGACATTCCTCATGAACTGCTGAAAGAGTGTTTTCTTGCCGAGAACCTCTTTTTTTTTGTAGTGAGCAACCGCCGTGATGTCGCCTGCGCCATCAAAAGGATCAATACAGTATAACTTACCTCCCCCTTTTTCTTGAAGTGCTTTGGCTAAAACATAACTACTTTTGCCGAGATGCGATCCGATTTCCACGATGATAGGGCTTTTTTCTTTTAGCCCGCAGGCACTAGACAGAAGTTTCTGTGCCTCGGCTTCAGATAGGAAACCAGAAATTTCAATGTACGGGGTCAGTTTAACTCCCGTTAAAATCATTCGCCGGAGAAAGCGAAGCTTGGCTGGAAGAAATTCGGCGTGAATGGCCTTTAGAAGAGTTTTGCCTGTCTTTTTCAATCTAATCCTAGTATATTTAAGGGCTCTATCTTTGAAATAACCTACTTAGAAGGCGTTCCGCGGCCTTTTTTGGACTATAGTTATGCATTGCCCAAAGACGGCCCTCCGCTGCCACATTCCCCAGTAACGATGGGGAATCTGTGAGGCGACGTAGATCACGGTCCACATTCTCCAGATTGATCCCGATATAATGCTTCCAGTTCTCCGGCATCACCGGTAGCTCCACCCCGTACCTTTCCAGATCGATGTTGAAGGCCACGCACCCGGCTGCCAACGCTTCCCAGAAACGAAAACTGTCCCACTGCACCGACCGCGCCGGCCGCGGATCCAGCTTCCCCAGCATTTCATAAAAGAATCGTCTGATCTTTGCCTTGTTCCCTCCCACCAGATAGCACTCCGGGTTTCGGAACGGCATCGGCGGAATCATCTCCCCGCAAAAACAGGCCACCGCCTGGCTGTTTTTCAACCTCTCGTAGTAACTCCGCGCATATCTCCCCCCGGTCTGCCTCCACATTAGCCGATCGTACGGATCCTGCGGCTCCTTGGTCAGATCATCCTTAGTCCGGTCAATCGGCAGGATTGTCTTGATCTTTGGCTCAAAGACTTTGGCTGAAAGATCCCGGGTTCCGTGCGGATAAGGATGGGATGCTCCGTAGTTCACCAAGATTACTTTCCTGCGTTTGCCGAATTCCGGGGAATTTCGGGTCGCTTCGATGACTCTTTTTTCCAACGGCATCGTCCATGGACGAAGGTTGGCTGGATGCCAGGCCCTTCGGTTCAGTTTGGTCCTGAGAATGAGGTCAAACTGGCGGTACTCCGGCTCCCAGGAGATCGTCCGATGACCATCGTGGCTATCAATGTAGACAGTTTTATAGTTTCGCCCTGCCTTAAATAACCCATCGGGCAAGGGTTGAGTTTTTAATTCAAACGACCCCATCCGGATCCAGCGCGGATAGTAAAAACTGACCACCACTACGTCGCAGTCGTCAGGCCGTACCGCCGGATCGTGCCGGAAAAGCCAACTCCCCGGCTCGGTCGTCTCCTGCCAGTAATCGCAGTTCGCGTGAAACGGAATTCCCAGCTCTCTCAACCCTTCCGCCAGCGTGATCACATCCTCCTGCAGGCACCCTTCGTCGTTTCTGATGTAAAAGTAAACTCTCATCAGTTCCGTAGCCCTCGGCCGCCTTGATTAGGTGGAAGGATTAAGATGAGGTTATTTTTCAGACTCAATCGGCCCGTTCGTCTGCTTCAGCTTTTCGTAAACGTAACCGTAAACGTAATCGACCACTTCTTACGCCTGATTAACCTTCGACTGAAAACTGACAAACTCTTCTGCTCGTTTTAAGCCCCTGCTTCTCGCTTGGATCATTCTTTTTTCGAGGCTGGATCCAAAAACGTACCTCGCCAAAACCGCCAGCCTCCCGCGCACGTCCGTCCTCTGCTTCGGAATCTTCCCCGTCTCGATCCATCCGTGCAGCACCTCAGAGTAAGCCCTCGCTTCAAAGGTTTTGTGCAGGTACTCCTCCGTGCACCTCGTCGGCGGGGTCAAATGTTTCAGCTTTAGCTCCGGGAACACTCCCATCGCATAGCCCAGCTCGCATCCGGTGTAGGCGATGTCCGTGTCCCCTCCGTACACCAGATCCTTGCCTTGCAGATCCAGCTGCCGTCTCCTCGGCTCCCGGGCCACCTTCGCCGCATACGCCTCCACCACCTTCCTCCGAATGCACTCCCCCGCTCCCCATGGCGTGGCCGCGAAATGACTCCGGTCGTTCGACCACACCGCCCTCTCCACCCTTCTTTCACACAGCAGATGCCTCAGCTTTTCCGCCGGCTCCGGGCTGCCCGGCTCCAGCACCAGCTCGATCGCTCCGCTCCACGTTCCCAGCTGCGGATGCTCCTTCCCGATTCTCACCACCTCCTCCAGGTAGTTCGGCGCCAGCACATTGTCATCATCCACCAGCACGACGATCTCCCCCGTCGTCTCCGCAAACCCCCTCAGCCTCGCATTTGTTAGTCCCAACTTCTCCTCCCGCACGACTCGTGCGTTTAGCGGAGATGGAAGATGGGAGATGGAAGATGGGTCACCACCCGCCACCAGTGACCCGCCACCCGCCACACGCCCTCCGTCCTCCGTCTTCTGGCCTCCGGTCTCACCCGCCACCAGTGACCCGCCACCAGCAACACTTCCCCACCTTCCCACTTTCCCACCTTCAAACAGCCTTAACGGCTCCTCAGACTTGTTATCCACCACAACCAGCTCCCACCTCTCACGTTCCAACGTTTGAGCCTTAAGCCCTTGAATCACTCGCTCGAGGTAATCGAGTCTCGGATTGTGCGTAGGAATTATGACACTTACTTCGAATTTCACTTTTTCAAGCTCACTTAAACTTAAACTTCAACTTAAACTAAAGAGACCTAATCCTGCCACGAATAACCGGATTATGAGTCGGAATTACGACGCTGAGTTTAATTTTCACTTTTTTAGGCCTACTTAAACTTAGACCTCAAATTAAATTAACGGTCTAATCGACCTTATACTCCAGTACCTTATCTTGATGTTTTTAGTAAGAGAATTCTCTCTTCTTGTGCGCCCCTCTGGCTCTCATTTGCATAAAGAATAAGGTTTTGCGCCATTTCTGGGATGGAATCCGCGAAAGCGCTTTCATAAGCAGATGGTTTGACTCTGGACCTAACCAACCATGGCGTAAGGCCAAGTCTAATGCCTTATCACAGTTTTGTTTATCACCCTCCATAAACAGGCGGGTTGCTGTCAAAATAAGTTGGTCGGTCAAGTCCTTTGCCGGAAGACGCGGCACTAAGCCTGCGTATTCCTTTAGGAATTCAAGCCGGCATTGGTGGCAATACAAATTACTTTTGCTTGCGCCTCGTCGATGTCGAGGACTGCGGGCCAAGACTTCTGATATTACGCGAAAACGAGCTCCACAACATGCCAATCGAACATGCAAATCAGCATCTTCCCAACAATTCATTTCTTCGTTAAAACCTTTACATTTCTCAAAAACACTTTTCCGGATAAGGGTGCTATGAAGAACAACCTGATGGGCAACTGTTGCCCGAATTGGATTTTCCCGAAAAGGTTTTTCTTTATATTCCCAACGCATTTGCAAAATTCCTGAAGCTTCATCAACGTAATCGCAGGAACTTAACACGACATCTGTTTCTTTTGTTGCCAGAGGAAGAACTTTGCTTAAATATTCAGGAGAAATCTCATCATCGGCATCAAAGAAATGGATCCACTCGGCTTTTGATCGTTTGGCGGCAGCGTTTCTCGCTGCTCCCGGCCCCCGGTTGGTACCCAGCGGTTCAATCTTCAGCCCCAGCTCCCGTCCTTTTTTCACCGTCCGGTCGGTGCTCCCGTCATCCACCAAAATCACCTCATCAAACTTGGGGTGGATGGCCTCGATCTGCCTTTGGAGCGCGGGCAGATACCGCTCCGCATTATAACACGGAATGAGTAGGGCGGTCGTGGGCATGACTACCCTTCTGTTCCTTTTAGCTTTCGGACGATCTGGACAGCCGGATGGTCAAAATGATACAGGGACTTCAGCCCTCGCGGCTCCATCGCTGGATCAAACGGATTAGTATCCTCTGGCACATCGTAGAAAAATCTTTTTTGGAAATATTTTCGGTGCCCGGGCTTGATCACTTTTCCGTCTGTGAATTTGCCATGGTCATACCCCCACTGGTGGCAGTCCCCCCGCCCGGCCCTTTCCAGTTTCTCAGCGTAAAGGCGCAAAAGCTCCTCCAGGGCTGGGTTCGGGCCGATTCCGGCATAATCAAGGTTTCCGGTCAGATCCTCAGGCCGGTTGGGGTCAAAAAGGCTGAAATGAAAAAGTACCAGGCTCTCCCCCCGGCATGTCCATGGTTCGCCCGTCTTTTTTTCTAATTTCCGCTCCCGTATATTCCAAAAGGCTACATTGTATCCTGGATGCCGTAGGATTCCCGTACTGGGGAAATAGCCGGGCACCAGGTTCAGCCAGCTCTGGTCATTGTGCCAATCCATTCGGATGTTGGCCGGCTCCCGGATCTGATTCCCCCACCACGCCAGGAAATCGCGTGCCTCGGTCTGCCGGGACACCGCAAAGAAGCCGGCGTTAAAGGTACCTCCTTTCATCTGACTGATGTGGAGTGTCTCGTTTGGATCGGGAAAAATCCGGTGTGGCGTGAGCACGATGGTGTGTTGGGCCAGCATTTCCTCCAGCCGCGCTGGTCGTTGCAACAACAGCATGTCCGCATCCAGGTAAACCATGGCGTCCGCATCGCCCCGGTTGAACAAGTACTGTGCGCAATATGGCTTGGCCAAATAGCAGAACTCCGAGGCCGAGAACGCAAAGGCCAGATGCCGATATCTCGGCAATGCGGTCAACCTTGCCTCCACCACCTCAAATTCCTCCTTTTGGGGATCAAATTTACCCTCAGGCGAATCGGTGACGAAAACCGTGCGTTTCGCATCCGGCCAATTTTCGGCTACGGACCGCATCAGCACCCGCGCCTCGGCCAAATAGTTGCAACTGACGATTGTGAAGACCCGCGTAGCCGTCGTTTTCACCCCTGCCCCCTCAGCGTTTTGAGAATTCCCGCTCTTACTCCCCCCAACCAGAAGCGCACGGCTCCCTTGCGATCTGTAAGCCATGCCCGTTCAAACGTGGAAATCGTCTCTCCCTTTTCCACCTTGCGGCCGATTCGTTGACCAAAGAAATCCTGATTTGGATAAGGATAAGGGCTCTGAATGGCTTGTTGCACGTGTCGCTCAATTTTTTTGAGGCTCATATGGGGCACTAACCGCAGCAGCCTGCGAAAGGTCGTGTCCTGCAACTCGGCAGCGGCCCAAAAGTGCCAGACCAGTGCGCCCGGGCAGCCGCGGTGGCTGGCCTGCAATTGCAAATTATATTTCTCAGGCAGGCGGGCAGCCAAAACGCCTGATTCACGGATCGCTGTGTTGAGCGACGGCTGATCCCGCAACCGCCCCGTGGCCTTCACCCCATCGAGCCAGAGACGATGCCATGACTCGTAGAATCGCTCAACGCCTGAACAAGGTTGGTAAAACTGCAATCCGCCGTTGGCATAGAACTCGAACCTGCGGGGCCAACCCATTTGGTCGAGAAAGTCGGTATCTTCCACCCAGATCTGATCGGCAAGGTCAGGCTTGTTGTGGTTGGCCACCACGCCCAGTTCCGGAGCCAGCGTCGGCAAATTGGACAAAGAGCCACGCACCAGAGTGTCGGCATCAAGATACATGCATGGACCGGCCACAAATTGGTCAAGTTGCGTTTTGATCCAACGATTGCGAAAGGTGTCCACCCCTTGGGCTGTCTCAACCTTCTTCACCTCATCACATACCTCAAGAATGGGGTTTGATTCTTTTTGCAAGGCCACGAAGGAGATTGAATCGCACACTAGAAAGATGATTGCTTCTGGATTTGTGATGCGAACAGAAACAGCGGAAATTAGTGTCATTCGGGAATAAATATCTTTCCCGTTTGTGGTCAGGACGTAGGCAATTTTTAGAGGCATATTTTCTGCTTTGGCTGAGCTCTGTTTGCTAGTGTGGAAAGTAATTGCGCTAGGAAGAAAAGTGAGTTTTCCGTATTTCGTACGTCTTCCCGTTTCCGTTTGGATCGGTACAATCTGATGATGAAAATATAAGTTGTTTTTCCTTAAACATGTATCGACCGCGCCCCAATTGACGAATGCTATCTTCATACGGCTCCCCTACCTTGATCAGTGGTCGTCCATTTTCCAAAAGCTGAAGTTTCTCAAAGGTTCCTTCCGACTCCTGATTCGCTTTTCGTATTTCTTTCTCCCACGCAAAACCACCCTTATGATTGTAGGGTGCCGCAAGAACTTTGCGTTTTTCTTTGGAATGAAATGGATGCCAATCGGCCTTACTGTTTTGTTTCTGCAGGAGATATTCCGTGCAGCCTTCTCCGGTCCTCATGTCAAGCCACTCCAAACCGAATTTTTGGTCACAGAACTGCAAAACATCGTTTTCATGAACAAATTCCATTGGCCAGCCACCCAACCAGTCTCTTACATCTGTCCAATAGTGCATTCCTCGTTTGGCCCGGTAAGAGCCGCTTTCTTTAAGGGCGCGAAGGCAGGACCGGAATACCGTGCGCAATCGCCAAACGCTGTGCCCGAATCCAGAGGTAAGCACGTAATGCCACTCCATGGCCAACTTTTGGAAAGAGGACGCCCGGTTATATCTTTGTTTGATTTGCAACCACTTCTCGGGGCTTGGCCATCCATGCAAAGCGGCATTCTCGTAGCAGGTCGTGCTGTAAAGGGCGACGAGCGCAAGCCCACCGGGCTTGAGGGGAACAAACGCATTGCGCAAAGCCTCCCAGACATGCCCGGTGTGGTGCAACACGCCCCACGAGTAGACAATATCGGCTTTGGGCAAATCCTGCATAAAAGCGCCATCAAGGACGGATCCCCTCAACACTTGCCAGTTCGCCGGTGAGCCGGCGGCAACACGAATCTTCTCTGTGGTGGCCACTGAATGGGGATCGTAGTCAAAGCTGATCACCTCGCTGGCACCAGACTGATACGCCGCCAAGGAATGCAACCCACTGCCCGAGCCGATATCAAGAAACACGCGGCCCTCGAGGCTCCGCAGTTTCAGCGAGCGAAGAAGCCACTCGCGCGAATTCTTACGCGCTTCATCGTCCAATCCCGCTTTGGAAAACTTGGCCCAGTTTCGACCGAAGTCGTAGCGCTCTTGCGGATCCACGGGAGATTGAGAATTAGTCATGAAGTCAATTTTCGGCAGCGCCTTCAGATCTATGCAAGGCAGTCGCCAACTTTCGCTTTGATCCGCTTCCACAGCGACCGGGGAACGTGAATGGATTCTCGCGAAAGAAGCCTGAAGGACAGACCTTGGCTTTGGCCGATCCCCAAAGATTTCTCTCTCCTTTCCGGAAGTAGCAGGGCACAGGCCAGACCGCCCCACATCGTGCGTGCCGAAGCGGTATCGAAAGGCTTTTCAAAAAATAAGCCGCAACTGAAGTCCAGCTCCAACTCGTGGACATGCGGATGTGAGGACCAATCAACATCCAGGATGCC
>Ga0169931_10011104_pt1 | contig 12759 bp, 8 predicted proteins | sample Kivu_15m_20L_FD_129675 | JGI IMG/M metagenome (GOLD analysis project Ga0169931, IMG submission 129675) | Freshwater microbial communities from Lake Kivu, Western Province, Rwanda to study Microbial Dark Matter (Phase II) - Kivu_15m_20L... | ecosystem: Environmental > Aquatic > Freshwater > Lake ...
AGCGCCGCGAGACCCTTGCCCGAGTCGCCGAGGTCATGGCCGCCCATCGCGCCGAGACGCTCGCCGCCATGGCGATCACCACCGGCAAGACCCTGCGCGAGGGCGATCCTGAGGTGAGCGAGGCGATTGACTTCACGACGTACGCCGCGCATCTCACTCTCGATCACGAGCGACTCGAAGGCTCGCTCACGTGGCAGCCGCACGAGGTCGTCCTCGTCGCGGGACCGTGGAACTTTCCTTACGCGATCCCCGCATCCGGGATCGTGCACGCACTCGCCGCGGGCAGCGCGGCGATCCTCAAGCCCGCGCCCGAGGCGCGCGCGGTCGGAGCGCTCCTGGTCAGTCAGCTGCACGAGGCGGGTGTCGATCCCGATCTCGTGCAACTGGTGGCGACCCCCGACGACGAGGTCGGCCAGCACCTGGTGACACATCCCGGAGTGAGCGAGGTCGTCCTCACCGGCTCCTTGGCCACCGCCGATCTCTTCCTCGGGTGGCGCCCCGACCTGCGCGTGCGCGCGGAGACCAGCGGCAAGAACTCCCTCATCATCACGGCAGCCGCCGACATCGATCTCGCCATCAAGGACCTCGTGAAGTCGGCATGTGGCCACGCCGGCCAGAAGTGCTCCGCGGCGTCGCTGGCCATCGTCGAGGCGAGCGTGTACGACGATCCGAGCTTCCGGCGTCGGCTCGCCGACACGGTGCGCTCCTTGCGAGTCGGCTGGGCCGAGGATGTGGCGACGACCGTAGGTCCCGTCATCAACCCGCCCAGCGGCCCACTCGCGCGCGCGCTCACCCAGGTCGGCCCGGGCGAGAGCTGGCTCGTCGAGCCCCGGCAGTTGGACGAGGCGGGCCGGTTGTGGTCACCCGGTGTCATCTGGGGAGTGCAGCCCGGATCGTGGTTCCACCTCACCGAGTGCTTCGGGCCCGTGCTCGGCGTCATGCGCGCGCACGACCTCGATGACGCCATCGTGATCCAGAACGCCCCGGAATACGGCCTCACCGGCGGACTCCACAGTCTCGACCCCAAGGAGATCGACACCTGGCTCGAGCGAGTGCAGGTCGGCAATGCCTACGTCAACCGCCACATCACCGGCGCCATCGTGCAGCGACAGCCCTTCGGCGGGTGGAAGCGCTCCAGCATCGGTGGGGGTGCCAAGCCAGGAGGACCCAGCCACCTGCATTCCTACGGCACGTGGACGACGGGGGAGCTCAATGTCGATAGGGCCCGCTCCGACTTTGCCCGTGCATGGACGACACGCTTCGGAATCGACACCGACGCGACCGGTCTGCGCTGCGAGAGCAACGTGCTACGCCATCACCGGCTCGAAGGAGTGATCGTCCGCGGCCAGACGTCGGGGGCGGCGTACGACGTGCTCACCCTCGCCGCGCACACCACCGGCACTCCGGTCATGTGGTCGGATCCGCTGGATGAGACTGACGAGCAACTTGCCACTCGACTCCCGGGCCTGGGAGCCGAGCGACTGCGCCTGCTCGCCGATGCGTCACCCGGACTCCTCGCCGCTGCACACGACGCCGGCATTGCGGTGGATCGCCAGCCCGTCACCGACGCGGGCGAGGTCGAACTCCCACGGTGGCTCAAGGAGCAGGCGATCTCGGTCACCCGGCACCGCCACGGGCGCCTGCTGCGCTAGCGCCCGCTGCTGCCCGCGAGCCTCTTCGCCATCTGATCGACTTCGCTCAGCAGGGATCCGCCTAGCAGCAGCGCACCCGTGTCGTCCAACCCCTTGAGTTCGGCCACTGAGCGGCTGCGCTCCTCCTCGACGACTTCCAATGCCGCCAGCACTCCCGTCGCCGGGTCTCCATCGACGATGGCCCGCTCCAGTGAATCGGCATGCACCGAGAGCGCCTCACCTGTCGAGGACAGCATCTGTCCGACTCCCTCGGGCAGACGCACCCCGCCCCGGGATGTGGCATCGAAGAGCCCGCGAGCGATCGAGTTGACGTGGTCACTGGTCTGCTGAAGGAGTGCGTGCTGCTCGACGATGGCCCGGCCCACAGCCCGCTCGCTCCCGACGCTGAAGCGACGACCCAGGCCCAACTCGTCGATCTCCTCTCCGAGATGCCGCGTCTCCACCGCCAGCGCCCGCGCCTCAGTCAACCACTCGGTCACCTGACGGCGCGTGAGCCGCTCTCCGGAGACCTGGCCCATTGCCACAAGCAGCGATCCGAGGCGTCCACCGATCTCCGAGAGCCTCTCCGTGATGCGCTCCTCAGGGCGCTCCGGGTGAGCAACAAACGAAAAGACGAGCCCAATGGCGACGCCGAGCAAGGTGGCAACGATTCTCGTCACGATGACGTCGTCGGTCAGTGCCTCGCCCATGAAGTAGACAAAGAGGGCCGTCACCGGGATCTGCAGCGACCCCTCCGGGCCCAGACGCATGAGTCGGCCGATCACGAGGGATACGACGACCAGCACGCCTACGGTCCACACATGCAGGCCCCACCACTGATAGAGGGCGAAGGCCACCAGGAGTGCGACAGCCGTCGCCCCGACAAGTGACACCCCCGTGCGCAGCGAGCGATTGAGCGACAGGGCCACAGTGATCACTGCGCCGACAGCTGCCGGCACAGGGGCCGAGATGTCTAGCAGCAGGGCCGCCACCCAAGCCGTGCAAGCGGCAACCGCCGTGACGCCGATCAGCCAGGCAGTGGGCCAACTGTGCGCGGCCGCCCGCAGGACCCGCTGGGCCAGCGAGCCGTCACGCGAGCGTCGCACAGCACCGTCCAGCGCCCCCTGGATCGACCGCGAGATATCGCGCACGAAGGTGCCCGGCGTCCGCGCGGACGTGCGCATGACCTTGGGCGGAGTCGTGACAAGCATGCTTCCAGGGTCCCCTTCTGACGACGGGGCGCCCGGCGCGATCCCCGCAGAAGGTGACGGGGCTCACGACCGCAGGGTTCCCCGGGCCTGCGAACTTTGGGCGGATAGTGCCCATAGACGGCCGAATCCGCCCAAAGTTCGCACCTGTTAGGCGACGGCACGACATCCACTGCGTGCCTACGGCACGACCAGCACGGGCACATGTGCTCGATCAACGAGTTTGGGGGCGACGGCCCCGAAAAGCGCCGCGCGGATGCGACCGGACGAGCCGTAGCCGACGACCAGCATGCGCGGCTTGCGCTCCTCCATGACGGTCTCCAGCGCCCCGACCGGGTCAGCATCGACCAGGATCGCTTCGGCCTCCACCCCCGCGTCCCGAGCCAGCATCACCGCTTCGTTGACCGCTGGCGCAAGCTCCTCGACGATCGCTTCCGCGGTGACGTCGTACTCCTCACCCATGCCTCCCGCCGGTGCTACGCCGCAGACAATGAGCAGGCTCTCCTCAAGGTCACGTGCAAGGGCGATGGCCGCGCGCAAAGCGTGACGCGCGCTCTCACCACCGTCGAAGCCCACCGCGAGACTCACCGCTCATCTCCTCCCTCGGACACGGGCACCAGGTCGGGGTCGACCACGCTCGGCCGCTCCTTCCAGAACGCCGTATCGACGATACGCGAGGTCACCATGAAGACCAGTCCGAGGACAAAGAGGAAGATGCCGATGACCAGCGGCGGTCCCAGGCCGAACCACGACACCCCACCGTAGGAGTTCTCAGGATTCGACATCTCGATGACCGAGAGCACAAGCAGCCAGAAGAGCAGGATCGCCCCCACGACCGGTCCCAGCCCGATGAGCACGAAGGCCTTGACGCTCTTAAAGAGCAGCCTGCGGTAATAGATCGCACATGCCAGGCCCGTGAGCGAGTAGTAGAAGGCAATGAGCAGGGACAGCGCCGTCAAGGAATCGAAGAGAGCGTTTTCGCTGACGGTGCTGACGACGACGTACCAGACGATGGCGATGATCGCGACCCACCAGGTCGAGACCGCCGGTGTGCGATGGCGGGCTGAGATCCGCCCGAAGTACGCCGGGATGGCCGCGCGCCGGGCCATCGACAATGCCGTCCGAGACGCTGGGATGATCGTCGTCTGCGTCGATGCCACCGCCGAAATCGCCACGGCCAGCAGGACGATCCAGCCCCAGCCACCCAGGGCCTGCTGCGCGATCAACGCAAAGACCATCTCCTCGTCTCCGGCGTTGTCGGCGAGGAATGTCGGCCCCACGAGCATGAGCACGGCGACTGCCACGCCCACGTACGTCGCGAGCAGGATCAGCGTGGAGAGGATGGCTGCGCGCCCCGGGGTCCCTGCAGAGTCCGTCGTCTCCTCATTGAGGTTCACCGCCGACTCCCAGCCCCAGTAGGCGAAGACCCCCAGCAGCAGTGCGGACGTGAGCGCAGCGGTGCCCGCCGCAAAGGGATTGATCCACTCCAGGCTCGGTGACACGGCGCCGGGGAGGCCTTGACCCGTGGCCCCCTGATAGATCGCGACGACGGCGAAGACGATGAGCGCCACCACCTGTGCGATGTTCAACACGGTCTGCAGTCGTCCCGAGAGCTCGGTGCCGATCACGCAGATCCACGTCATCAGGACGATGAGGACGACGGCCAAGACCATGACGACGGTGTCGTTGGATGCCAGGTTGTCCTGCCCGAACATCAAGAGCGTGAAGCGCACACCGACGTCGGCCAGTGAACCCACGACGAGGACACCGGTCATGGCGATCGCCCAGCCACCCATCCAGCCACACCACGGTCCCATGGCCCGCGTCACCCAGGAGAACGTCGTCCCGCAGTCGGGATCGACACGATTGAGGTAGTAGAACGCGCTGGCAATCAGAAGCATCGGGACGAAGGACGCAAGCATCGCGCCCGGGGCAGCGACACCCACGAGGACGACGATCGGGCCGAGGACGGCGGCGAGGGAGTACGCCGGGGACGTGGCATTGAGACCGATGGACACCGCGTCGACGAAGCCGATCGCATTCGCCTGAAGACCCGGCTGGACCTCAGGCGTGGTGCGTGTGTCGTCCCCCACGACCCCAGTTAACGCCCCGGGAGTGCACCTGTCCGGCGAATGCCGTCATACCCTGCGCACATGCGCGCCGTTGTCTACGACTCCCTGGGCGGTCCCCTGCGCCTCACCACCCTCGACGACCCGGTGGCCCCCGCCGACGGAGTCGTCCTGCGTGTGGAGGCCGCCGGCCTATGCCGCAGCGACTGGCATGCCTGGCACGGCCACGACAACGTCTCGGCCTTCCCCCACGTGCCGGGGCATGAATTCGCCGGCACGATCGCCGCGGTCGGACCCGAGGTGACGCGCTGGAGAGTGGGCGACCGCGTGGCGGTGCCCTTCGTCTGCGCGTGCGGGCGGTGCCTGGTCTGCGAATCCGGCAATCACCAGGTGTGCCCGCACCAGTGGCAGCCCGGCTTCGACGGCTGGGGCGGCTTCGCAGAGTACGTCGCACTGCCGGTTGCCGACGTCAACCTCGTGCGTCTTCCCCCGGGAATCGGCTTCGACGTCGCCGCTTCGCTGGGCTGCCGCGTCGCTACGGCGTACCGCGCCGTCGCCACGATGGGCCGGGTGACGGCAGGCGACGAGGTCACCGTCCACGGCGCCGGCGGCGTAGGACTGGCTGCCTTGGCGATCGCACGCGCCCTCGGAGCGCGCGTCACGGTGATCGATCCCTCGCCTGCAGCACGCGAGGCTGCCATCCGCCTCGGCGCGGCCACGGCGCTCGAGCCCTCACCGCACCTGGTTGAGATGATCCGCGAGGCGACATCAGGTGGCCCGCATGTGTCCATCGAGGCCATCGGTGACGGCACCGCGTGCCACCGGTCGATCACGAGCCTGCGTCCCCGCGGCCGCCACGTGCAGGTGGGCCTGCTGCCGCCGGGAGAGTCAGCACAGTCGTCTCTCCCGGGCTATCCCGTGCCCATGCACACGGTGATCTCGCGCGAGCTCGAGGTGCTCGGCAGCCACGGACTCGCCGCTCACGACTACCCGGAGTTGCTCGATCTCGTCAGCAGCGGACGTCTGCGCCCCGACCACCTGGTGACGCGGACGATCTCACTAGACGAGGTGCCCGCGGCCTTCGCGCTCATCGGCACGCCTGAGCAGCCCCCCGGGGTCACCCTCATCCACCCGGGCTGACCTCACCCCCATCGGGGTGGAGGAGTTAGCGGGGCCAGTGGGCGAGGGTGTCGAGGTACATATCGCGCACGCGCTCCACCTCGTGATCGATGTCATCGCGCTGCCAGCCGTCCGTCGGCACCGGCGGGAGTACGGCAACGTCGAGGGTGCCGGACGAGATCAGGACCCCGTGCGAGGGCATGAGTTCACCGGCATTGCGGATGACGACAGGCACGAGCGGCACACCTGCCTGCATGGCGACGTGGAAGGCTCCCTTCTTGAAGCGGCCCAGACGCGGCGTCGCCGACCTCGTGCCCTCCGGCGCCATGGCGAGCGACCGACCGTGACGCAGCGCCTCGACAGCAGGCTCGAGCGCCTTCCTGGCCTCAGCGGTATTCGCTCGGTCGATGAACGCCACGTCAGCGAGCCAGCCGAGAGGGGCGAACATCGGATCGGTCTTGAGTTCCTTCTTGGCAACGCCCGTGAAGTCGCTACGCAGCAGAGCAGCCATGATGATCACGTCGAGCTGGCTCTGGTGATTGAAGATGAAGACCGCGGGCCGCGCCGCCCACAGATTCTCGGCACCGCGCACGTCCATCGTGATGCCCGCGGCCGCCAGCGCGAGCTCGGATCCCACGGAAGCGGTGATCTCCACCGCTGTACGCCGATCCCGATTGACCAGGCCGAGCCCCAGACCGGCGGCGAGACCAGCCGCGACCCCGGTGTAGGCCGCGAGCGACCTGACCACGAGTTCGGGTGTGAGGTGCTGAGGTCGGGTGAGTCGCGCCGTCGGCCAATTGCGCTCGGCGGCGGCCGTGGCAAGTCCGTCAGCGGGATTCAGCGGCCTGGGGTTGCCCACCGTCGCCAGGTAGGGGAGATCCTCAGCGCCATTGCCGTAGGCAAATGATCGAGTGAGGTCGATGCCCCGTGCGTCGGCGAAGTCACGCACGGCCTGTGCCTTGGCATCGCCCCACAGAATCGGCCCGTCGACAAACCCGGTGAGCACGCCGTCGCGCACCTCCATGCGGGTGCAGAGGATGTCGTCGATGCCCAGGTCTCTCGCGGAAGCCTCGACCTGGAATGTGAGAGCGGACGAGGCGATGACGACGGTGTGACCGCGAGCCTGGTGTGCTGCCACGAGCATCCGAGCCTCGGGGTAGATCATCTGCGCGATGTTCTTGCGAAAGAGGCGCTCGCCCATCTTGTCGATCTCCTCGGATGAGCGTCCGGCGAGGGCACCCACTCCGATCTCGACGAGTCGATGCACATCCCGGCCACGGACCTCGACGTTGACGCTCTCCACAAGCGAGCTCAGCAGCTCGTTGGTGCCTACGTCGCGCGCGAGGAGTCGGTCCTTGAAGTAGGCAACGGCGGAGTAGCCGTCGATCAGCGTGCCGTCGAAGTCGAAGAATGCCGCGATGTCCGGTCCCTCGGGTGAGGTCTCGATCTCGGCCACGAGTGCGTCGATGTCGGGCACGGTCACCGCCTCCGCATGATCCGCGAGATGGTGCGGCGGCCATCACCCTCGATCTGGGCCATCGCCGCTCGCCGGACGACTCCGATGCGCTCGACTGCGGCGCGCAACTCGTCGCGGAAGGCCTCGCGCTGCTCGCGTAGGTCCTCTCCGCCGACGCCCAGCAGGCCCCGGTTGTCGGCCAGTTTGAGGGCTCCCTGCATGAGGTCGCGCGAGATGGATTCGGGGCTGTGCAAGCGGTGCATGAGCCAATCCTGCTTGGCGATGCCCAGGCACTCCTGCACCAGGGCGTCGCGATCGACAGGAGCTGCCGGCTCGCGGTCGGCCAGGCGCGAGGCCACGACGAGATAGGCCTCGAGGAACGGCCCGATGATGCGATGGGAGACATAGAGGTGGGTCTGGTCCAGCGCCTTGAGCACGCCCTCGTGATCAAGGCCCTCGCCATCCCAGCCCGGTCGCGCCAGATTGACCTCAGCGCGCATGTCCTCTGCGAACTCCCTCTTGCGAGGGAAGAAGAACTCGAACTTCAGCAGATCGCGCAGCTGAAGTGCCGCCGACCACGTGGCGTCGACGACGTCACCTCCCGACTCGGCTGCGGCAAGGAGGGAGTTCTCGGCGATGGCACGGTAGACAAACCAGTGGGCGAGAGTGTTGCGGTAGAACGCGGCCTCGTGATAGCGATCCGGGGCCACGGCGAAGACCGGCTCCAGGCCACCGTCGTAGACCTCGACGACGCCTTCGCTCTGGAGCGTGCGCAGGGCTTGGCGCAGGCCATCGGGTCGCGCGAGATCGATATCGGACGTCAGCGGGAGGTGCCGCTCTCGGACGTAGGTCAGGAGCGGATCCAGTACGTCGAGCAACTCCCCCAGGGTCAGCGCACGACCTTCGTTGTCGAGCAGGGCAAAGGTGATGAGCGCTGACGGCGTGATCGGCGTCGCGGCGTTGATCCTGTTGGCAATGTCGAAGGCCACGCGCGGCACGACGGTGGCGGGGTCGTCCGATCCCGCACGCTCTCGGGCATCGTCCAGGCTCTCGAGCAAGGACAGCGGCTCACCGAAGCGCACGTGCACCTGACCCCGTCGCGTCGATTGGGCCCGGGCGAATCCATAGAGCCAGCGCAGGCTCTCGGGAGTCTTGCTCCCTCCAGTGTCCTCGTAGGAAATGGCCTCGACCTCGTGCTGCTGGTCGTAGACGATGGACACGGGGATGAAGTAGACGTCTTGGCCCGCGGGCGCCAGGGGATCGGCACAGTTCTCGACGAAGGCATCGATGAGGTAGCGCAGCACACCCATGCGCGGGGGTCGGAGCTTGCCCGTGCGCGTGCGACCACCCTCGAAATACCACTCCAGATTGGCACGCACCCTGAGCAGGCATCCGAGATAGAGCCGCATCATGGCCGGATAGACCGGGTCGTCGCGCGTGCTCCGGCGTATGAAGATCAGCCCCGCCCGCTTAGCGAGCACGGATGCCGGCCACTTTGCGAGATTCATGCCACCGAGCACGAAGTTGGGTGGGAATCCGTAGTTGACGAGCACGCGCCGCAGGACGAGCGGGTCGAGGTAGGACCGATGATTCGGCAGGAAGACCAGCGAGTGCTTCAAGCCGAGTTCGCGGATGTGACGCAATTGCTCGGTCGAGGCGTCGATGGAATAGGAGCGCGACAGCCATGCACCGAACCTGTCCCACGCCTGAGTGCTGCGCGGCTCGACCGTTGCGACCATCTCCTCGAGGCAGCGTCGAGCATCCGCCGAGACGTCCGGGAGCGTGCGTCCGGTCTCCTCAGACAGCGCAGCGACACGCGCCGCGAACTCTGGCGACGCGACGATCGCGTCGACGGTCAACTCCATGGCCCTCCTGATCAGCGACCTAGGCTCTCCGGCGAGACCGGACCTAGACGACCTTGCTGATACCCGGGACTCCGTCGGTGACGATGATCCGCTTGTCCCGCCGCGGCTTGCCGTCGGCCACGCTGGACTTCACGAGGGCATTGGCCACGCGGTAGTCCGCCTGGGTCTGGTTGCCCTGGATAGTGAGCAGGACGTAGCCGTTGTACTTGAAGTCGGCGTACCGGATCCACGGGGTGTTCGAGCGCACTCCGGGTGCGGCAACCGAGAGCAAGCCGTCGCCGAAGAACGTCGGCGACGAGATCGCTCCCGCGCAAATCTCGACGCCCAACTTCTTGCCCTTCCAGTTCTTGACATCCGACGACATCTCGACGGGTGTCTTCGCCTTGCGTGGATCGGGCCACGACTCGAGCAGGTCGAACGCGAGGTTGGTGTGGAAGTCACCCGTCAGGACGATCGGATTGCGCACCTGACCGTCCTTGATCGCCTTCACGAGCCGCTCGCGCGCCACCCACGAGCCATCCCACGCGTCGTAGTTGAACAGGCCGTCCTTGATCAGCGCGATGGGCGAGGGGTCAGCGAAGGCGGCTGCCCCATTGATGCTGGAGACCACCGTCTGCTGGGCGATGAAGGTCCACTTGCTCATGGAGTCCGCAAGCTGCCCGGCCAGCCAGGCCTCCTGCTCAGCGCCGAGGATGGTGGCCTTGGGGTTGAACATCCCGGGTGTGAGTTTGCCGAAGTCGTTGGGAGTGTTGTTGCCGGGCTGATCGGTGCGGTACTGACGACCGTCGAGCAAGAGGAAGGTCGCCAGCGTCCCCCAGTCCACCCGACGGTAGATATCCATCTTCGCCGGCGCGGTGCCAGGAGCCGGGATGCGGATCGCGTGGTTCTCCCAGAAGGCCTGGAAGCCCGCTGCGCGCCTGGCCAGGAAACTCCCCTTGTCCTTCTGCCCATCGCCACCGCTCTTGGCCGCGGTGAAGTTGTTGTCGACCTCGTGGTCATCCCAGATGACCGAGTACGGCGCGGTCGCGTGCAGGCGCTGCAGAGACGGATCGCTGCGGTAGAGGCCATACTGGCGGCGATACTGCGCGAGCGTGAAGGGCTCGCCCTTCCACGGAATCACCCGGGTGCCGGACTTTTGACTATCTCGCATGTAGCCCTTGTCGCCGTACTCGTAGATGTAGTCGCCGAGGGCCAGCCAGTAGTCCGGGCGCTGCGCCGCCAGGTCGTCGTAGAGCTGGTAGTAACCCGACTGCCAGTTGGCGCACGACGTCTGGCCGACGACGAGGCGCGACATGGTGGCGCCCAACTCCGGCGTCGTGCGTGTGCGCCCGACCGTCGAGACCTCTGAGCCATGTCGGAAGCGGTAGTAGTACCAACTGTCGGGTGAGAGGCCCTTGACGTCGACGTGCACGCTGTGGCCGTAGTCGGGGGTCGCCTCCTCGGAGCCGCTGGCGACGATGCTGGCGAATGCCTCGTCCGTGGCCACCTCCCACTGCACGGTGGCGGTGGTCGATCCCATGCCGCCGTCCAACTCCAGGGGCTTGGGGGCAAGCCGGGTCCACAGGATCACCGAGTCGGGCAGCGGATCACCGGATGCCACGCCCAGGGTGAAGACAGGGCTGGTGGCTCTCGGACCCCGCCGGGCCAGGGCCGGGGCGGCGGGCACGACGACAGCGCCGGTGGCGGCAGCGCCCAGGGCGAGGAAGGAGCGGCGGTCGAGGCCGCCCGTCGAGGTCTCATCGGTCATGGGGGCAGACTAGGGAAGCCGACAGCGCGTTGCCCGGCCAATGGGCCAAGATCTGAACCGACACGAGGACCGGAGTTGCCGTGGACACCCTCCTCCCGACGACCAAGCACCGGCGCGGCCGGCGCACGGCGCGCCAGGATCGGGCCCTGGCCGACCCGGGCCCCGCGCTCGTGTCCCTCGACCAACTGGCCCACGAACCCCTCATCACCGGATCCCAGCCGCTGATCCTCGACATCGGATTTGGATCCGCGGAGGCGGTGACCGCCCTCGCGCAGGCGCAGCCGGGCATCGCGATCCTGGCGGTCGACATGCACACCCCGGGCATCGGCGACCTCCTCGCGTCGATCCAGGAGCGATCCCTGACCGGCATTCGCATCGTCGAGGCAGATGTGCGCCACGTGCTCACCATGCTCCCCGAGGGGCGCCTGATCGGAGTGCGGACCTTCTTCCCGGACCCCTGGCCGAAGAAGCGTCATCGTCGCCGGCGACTCGTGACGACGGACTTCGCCGACCACCTCGCTGCCTGCGTGGCTATCGGCGGGCACTGGCACCTGGCGACGGACTGGGAGGAGTACGCCGACGCGATGCTGCAGGCGATCGAGGCATCCCCCCACTGGACGGGAGGGAAGGTCCCCCGACCCGAGTGGCGCCCCGTGACGAGGTACGAGCGACGCGGGCAGGCAGCCGGTCGCACTCCCGTCGATCTGTGGTTCGAGCGGATCGCGGCATGAGGGTAGGTGACGGCGTGACCCTGGACGTCACGTCCATGGCACACGGTGGCGAGGCGGTCGCACGACACGACGGACAGGTGGTCTTCGTGCGCGGAGCCCTGCCCGGCGAGACGGTCGTGGCGGAGATCACGTCCGCGCCCGCCCACGGGAGGTTCCTGCGTGCCCGCACGGTCGACGTCGTGACGCCGTCACCGGATCGCGTGAGTCCTCCGTGCGAATACTCCGGCGTCTGCGGTGGCTGCGACTGGCAGCACGTGACTCTGCCCGCGCAGCGCAGGTTCAAGGCAGACATCATCGCGGATGTCCTGACCCGCATCGGTGGTGAGCCCGCCGGTCGCTGGTCGCAGCTCACGGTCGACGCGGTCCCCGGTGACGATGACGGCCTGCGCTGGCGCACCCGGATGAGATACGCCATCGATCCGTCGGGGCGGGCCGGGCTGCGTGCCCACCACGCCCACGACATCGTCGCCCTCGATCGATGCCTTATCGCCTCGCCCTCGATTGGCGGGCCCGACGTGCTCGCGCAGTCATGGCTCGGCGTGGAGGAGGTGCTCGCGGTCCAGCCGGATGGCGGGCCCGTCGTGCTGCCGGATCCGGCACCCGGTGACGCACGGGTCACGCAGCACGCTGCTGCCCGAGCGTGGCACTTCGACGCCACGGCCTTCTGGCAGGTCCATCCGGGTGCGGCTGATGCACTCGCGAGTGCCGTGCGCCAGCTCCTTGCGCCCGGGGCCGGCGAGCACCTCGTCGACCTTTATGCGGGCGTCGGGCTCTTTGCCGGGGCCTGTCTCGGCGACCTGGGACCGGGCGGTCGCATCGACACCGTGGAGAGTGACGAGACCGCCGTGCGCGGGGCACGGCGATGCCTGCATGACGAGCCCAACGTGCACATCCACCACGACCCCGTGGATCGCTGGCTGAGTCAGGGACGCC
>Ga0169931_10011105_pt1 | contig 12758 bp, 6 predicted proteins | sample Kivu_15m_20L_FD_129675 | JGI IMG/M metagenome (GOLD analysis project Ga0169931, IMG submission 129675) | Freshwater microbial communities from Lake Kivu, Western Province, Rwanda to study Microbial Dark Matter (Phase II) - Kivu_15m_20L... | ecosystem: Environmental > Aquatic > Freshwater > Lake ...
CGGCCCACCTCATTGCCCCTGTGCTTGCGACTGCGGGGACTGTCCCCGGCAACGGTGCAGTCGTTGCGGTTTCTGTGGAATCTTCGGATTGTGACGATTCTACCGTCCAGCCAACCGCCGCTGTTGCACGCCCGCCGCCGCGCCCGCGGGGACTGTCCCCGGTGTCCCACCAAATGATGCGGATGCCAATAAATCCTCTGGGATTTTCGGGGCAGCTGCCATGCACCTCAGGGCCTTACTTTGACCACCAGTCCATTCACCAATAGTGCTGAATTCACTGGGTTTTGCCCTAAAACTCTGTGACCTCTGTGTCCTCTGTGTTTAAGAAAAAATACTCGTCGCACGCTGTTGTTTCACCATCCCAAATTCGCCCTCCAGGCTGGGCTCTTCCGGCTGGGGCATACTTTTTTTAATCTTCATCATCCGCGATGACGTCCCGGAATGGTGGATGGCATCTGATGCTGCGCAATGAGCCGCCGGACGGCAGTCCGCGGGCAAAGAACGCTGACATCACCCCCGTGAAATCGCCCCAATCGCGCTGCCGGTGTGGCTCAGCAGGAACTTCGCCCTCGGATGCTGAAAAATGTGAAGCCAGGAAAATTGGGATGTTTTCAGTTCCGCCTGCCAGTTGACATCCCGCGGCTGGATCGAGTCGCAAAAACGCAGTGTGGCGTGCGGTCGATGTCAATCGGCCGGCCTGTATTTGCAGAAACACTTTCCATCGTGTTTTCCAGGGGACAGTCCCTTCCAAAGCAGGTCGGTATTGTCGTTTCAGACCCCCCGAAAAATCGCGGAGGCGGGCGGAGCCGGAGTTGGTGGCGTTGGCCTGAAATTCGTTGCGGTCGGTCCATTCGCGAATTTCGCCGTAATCGTTACAGGCAGTCACGCCGCAACGCCCGCGGAGACCTGATAGCGGGCTTGCGGACAACAGCCGCTGATCGTCCGCCGGGAGCAGTTCGCGTCAGTTGGTCTTGTCGTAAGCCCATTTGCCGCAGCACTTTCCATCGTGTTCTCCGGGGGACAGTCCCTCCCAAAGCGGGGCGGGATTGTCGTTTCAGAACTCCCGAAAAATCGCTGTGGTGGGCGGAGCTGGAGTTGGTGGCGTTGGCGTGAAATTCGTTGCGGTTGGTCCATTCGTCAATTTCGCCGGAATCGTTACAGGCGGTCACACTGCAGTGCCGACGGAGGAGTGCTGACGGGCCGCGGAGGCTGGCCGCTGATCCCCACGGGAGCAGTTCGCGTCGATTGGTGCTGCCTTAACTCCATTTGCAGCAACACTTTGCATCGCGTTTTCCAGGGGATAGTCCCTCCCAAAGCAGGTCGCGATCGGCATTTCAGAACGCCCTAAAACCGCTGTGGCGGGCAGACCCGGCGGTGGTGACCCTGGCGTAACATTCGCTACGGTCGTTCCATTCGCGAATTTCGCTGCAATCGTTACGGGCGGTCAGTTCCGGTGAGACTGGATCGCAGCTTTAACGCGTCTGGGATGCCGTATTGGAACGCGGCAATTTCAGGGGTCAGCGGTAGTTTGGGGTGGGGTACCGGCGGATTAGCGTTGCTGGCAGGTCTCAAACGGACAGGGGGGCAACCTCAGACCCACGGGATTTTCTTAGGCATGGCGCCGCGGTTCAATCGTTCGCGAGCAGCCTTCTCTCGAGCAGTGGGGACCCGCGCGGTGACGGCCGACTAGCGTTCAGGTTGTGGCTCAATGCAAACCCTGCACTCGTTGTAGGTAAGCCAGATCCGTGAATCCCTGCAACCATGATTTTCGACACCATTCGGTCGATGCCGCCGGTACCGAAGAAATGTTCGTTATTTCCGCGTGAACCGCCAGTGTATGCACTTTCGCTGTAACCCTCTCAACCCGTTCCAGTTTCGCAACACAGCGCCTATACAACCGTCCCAAACTGTCTACAGACTATGTTCCTCGGTGCGTTTCTTCGACGTTGCTCTCACTTTTCAGAGCAATCGAGACAACCGGAACTTGCGGAAAACACGGTCAATTCGATGTATTCCAGTTTTCAGTGCGTTACAGCATCCTTGCTACAACCGAACGGCACGCGAAGTGCCATGTCGTTAGTGGACCGGTCTTACCGGGACACTGACACCAAACAACTATCGGACACAACTGAGACAGACTCGAAAGCGGGAGTAACCCAAGATGCACAACTGCAGGAAACATCTAAGTCTTTTCATTCAGCAGGATGCTGCGTTTGTGATTTCTACGGAACTCTTGCTTTTGGCAACGGTGGCCGTTCTTGGATTGCTGGTCGGCATTCAGAACATCCGCAATACGCTCTATCACGAATTCGAGGATCTGGTCGAGACCTTTGGATTTCTCGACCAATCCTATGAGTATCTAGGAATCACCGATGGAGATCCTCTGAACGATGGCTCCACAACTTCTGGGGGACTGTTCAGCGATACAGTAGATGAAGACCTCCGCGGCAGCATATCCCTGACTCCGGACGGAGAGTCCTAATCGCCCTGCAGGGGGGCCTGGAGATCGGTCGAACGTCGAACCTTCCACATGCAGATGGCAGTCAGGATCACAGCACTGGTCACCGAGATGACAGCACCAAGCAAAAAAGAATTCGGACAATATTTTAGAGTGATTATGTTGCGCCCGCTCGGAACGCGAATTATTCGGTCAAACGCTGTATCTTCTACGTGAAGACTCCTTTTGTTTGCGATCTGCTCCAGCGTGCTGCTGGCGGCTACGGTTAGGGTCGTGAAATTTTGCCATCCGGCGTACGGAAGGTCGGTAAGCCTCAAAACCCCAGCGGTTGCCGTTGTGATTTCAATCACCCACACACTCGGATGCCGTTCAACGATGCGAATAGAACCAGATTCCTCCGGCAGTAGCGAGATTCGTTCTGGTGGCCTGCGACTGGAGTACAGATAACACGGTTCACTGCCTCGCGCCCATACGCGGTTCAAAAACGCGTCGGGCGCAGCAGCAACCAATTCCCAGTCATCTGACAGACGGGGAATTGCTTCCATGGTCAGCAGATGAGTGACGGCAAGTTTCCGAAGAGTCTTTTCCATAGCAGCATCTGGCCATGGGGCGTCAGCGGTGGCAGGCGAGACGGGAAGGAAGTCGTCACGAAGGTAGGTCGCCGGGCACAGTCCAAGGTACTGAGGTACGCAACTGACGCCAAACAGATTTCCGACGTTAGCCCCGGGTGCGAACAGCCTCACCGGAGCGGCAGCATCAGCCTGATGCAACGACTTTGCAAGCCAGCTATCCGGCAAAAACTGATATGGTGGATTTATCACGGCCACTGCATCAGACACGGCCATGGTCGACCACCGCAAGTCCACAAAGGTGACGACTGACACAGCGGCGAAAACGGTCCAGCCAGTCAGCCGTCGGCTGCGTCTGAAGAGGGTATCAAACACAAGTCCGGAAAGCAGAGCCAGCGCAAGCGTCCCCAGAATCGTGTAGCGGCCCGGCCCCATGAAGAATCCGAAACCGGGAAGGTGCCTGAAGAACGGAACCAGCCAGCCAAATGCGTAGACGGTAGACGTACCGGTGGTGAGCATCCAGAAGCCTGCTGTCGCCAGGGGCAGTCTGCGGCGAATTCTGCCGTTAAGCAGGCAGACGCAGAGCGCCAGCGGAATCAGTCCCACATAAAAATGGGCCTCGACGGCATTCGTGTCTGCGGTGGCCGCCAGCGGCGTTCGCAAGAGGCTGCGAGAGTTGAGAATTTCGGGGCTGTGCCAGTACCACCACGAGGCGATCAGTTGGGTTGTGTACAGCGGGGGCATGTGACCATAGGCGGGATTAAACGTCGTTTGACTGCCGCTGCGCTGACTGAGCAGTCTCAGTTCCATTGTTGGCACCAGCTGGACAGCAGAAAGCAGGATAGAGAGGGCAACGGCACCGACCATGAGCAGAATTGCGGCGGGCCGGCGCTTCGAGTTGCTGCCGGAACGGTCCGTGTCGGCGGCGCAGGAATCCGAGATACCCCTCCACAATCCAAATGCCACGAGCATCAGCTGATTGATGAATGCGAGTGTGAAGTGCCCTGCGAGGAGGTGCAGTGCGTGGGCAGTCGCGAGAAGGCTGAGCCGAGTGATTGAAGGACGCTGCAGCAGATGTTCGGCGAGCCAGAGAGTGAGCGGCAGCCAGACACCTCCTATGATGGTCCATTCCAGAGATGCTCGGGCAGGGAACCAGCTGCAGACGTAAATCAGGGCGGCCAGAAGTGCAGCCAGCTGACTCAGCTGCTGGCTGCGAAAGAAACGCCAGCTGAACAGGGCTGCGAGGACGTAATGCAGCAGGAAGGAGACGTGGAATGCGGTGTGAGCGTCTGTGATTCGGTAAAGCAGCTGTGTGGGGGGATAGAACACGGCCGCCTGGCTTTCTGCCAGAAGCGGGTAGCCGAGGGCAGTGCGGTCATGCCAGAGCGGCAGTCGATTTGCTGCAAATTCTTCGGCCAGAAGTTGTTTTTGGGGCAGGAAGTAGGTGTAAATATCACCGCCAATAATTCCGCCCCCCTGCAACAACTCGGGCCAGAGCAGAGCAGTGAGCAGACAGCTGAAGGCGGCTGCAAAAAGCCACTGTGGAACCGTCGGCGCGACTGCTGGCCCCTGCTTGCCTGCCTGCCGATGATCTCGTTCAGGTGACATCGGCGTCAAACACCCGGACCTGCGCCCAGGAATCGCGGTTATCGGCGATAAATTTCAGATGATCCGGCGCGGTTTGATAGATGTCGTGCGATGCGCGAGAGTCGAAGACCACACTCAGGCAGACATGAAACGCGCGGTCATTCACCGGACGCGCGTACTCTGCTGCCAGAGTACCGGCAAAAAACGCGACGACACCCGGGTGATTCTTCAGGTAGCGATGGCATTCGGCCACAAGGTGATCAATGGCTGCCTGAGAGGTATCCTTCAGGGTGAAGAAAACGACGTGCGAGAGCATTTGGGGAGAGGACATGGCTTAGTTTTCGGCTGTTCGGTGGACGTTGGGGGCTTTAGTTGGGGACTTCCTCTTCACTGCGGTTGGCGGCGAAGAGGTCGTTTTGGACGGGAATGAGGCAATCGAGAATTGAGCGGAGCACTTCGGCTGGGGACCCGTTGGCGTCCACTTCGTGGATGATGGCGGGATCGTACTGTTCGAGCACGGGTGCCGTGACTTCGCGGTAGACGCGGAAGCGATGCCGCATGACTTCTTCGTTGGCATCATCAATGCGATTTTCGCGAATTGCGCGGCGACGAATGCGGTGAATCATGTCCTCTTCATCAGTGCATCGCAGGTAGATGACTTTGCGGATATCAAGGTATTCCCGGACCATTTCGACCTGATGTACGTTGCGTGGCATACCATCAAGGATCAGCAGGTCTTCACGGGGCTTGAATCGCGACAGGGCAATGTAGGCCTCGACGGCCTTCCGCCAGATTTTGATGGTCAATTTATCAGGGACCAACTGTCCGCGGGAGATGTGTTTGTAGACTTCCCGGCCGTGGTCGGAACCGATGTCGATGGAACGAAAAACGTCGCCGACAGAGAGATGAAAGAAGCCGGGAATATTGGCAAGGATACCACCCTGGGTGCCTTTACCGACGCCCGGAGGGCCAAAGAGAGGGATGCAGACGTATCGCGGATGCATGCGAAGGGTTCCCGTGGATTGCAGGACGCTGTACTGGCGATGGGTATGGTTGCGGAAACCGCAATCTGTGGAGTATCGGCAAATGGCGGCTTGAGTATGACAGGCGGAACAGACTGTCGCCAGCAGTTCCCCGAGAAACGCAGCGCCCCTCGAGAGGTTCTCATGACCGCAAATCACCGGCGTGGTCCGGGTGCGGCAGGTTGATCTGCTGGCTGCTCTGCGGTGGCAGTTTCTGCCGGGCCTTCCAGCGCTTCCCCGAAGGGACGTTGCGAGAGCTACAGGACAGAGGGCCCGCATTTCGGCACTTCAGAATTTCGACCTGGCGCCTTCGCGTGTGGTAAAACGCTGGAATCGACGCTGGATCGGGAGCATAGATAGGCAGCATAGGTGCAATGCACCTTGTTTTCGAAAAATGGGCCGGCAGCGGCGTCTGGTGCGGAGTCGGAATATACGGTTCGCTGGACGAAACCCGGCTTTGGGCAGATCGATAGAACAGGAACGACCGTGAGAATCAGTTCAACCGGCGAAATTGAGATTACCGGCACAACCCCCACATTTTAACTCAACCTGCCCTGCCGCATTGTCCGATCGAAAAGAGTAACCGTCATTGCCGGCGCTACCGGCACAATCCGTAAATACGGCTCGATCGGAACAATCGATGAAACCCACACGATTTTTTGCCACAGCCTCGCTGGTGCTGAGCAGTCTCGCTCTGATCACCGCGGCGAACATCTCCGTTGGAGATGAAGGTGTTGTCCGAATGTCGTCGCTCCGGCCCCAGGAGGGTACAAGCCCGGCACCGGCTGCAGGTGGTACTGGCCAGGCCCAGTTGCCTCCCGCACCTTCACCGGGGCCAGCTCCGGTAGAGACCGCCCCGGCGCCCGGTGGCGGCATCTATCCCCAGCCGCAGGGATTTGCACCGTACTTCGAGCGGACAGTGGGTGCGACGGAGATGGTGCCTGGTGTGTACCAGCCCGAGCGTCCGTTTGGGCCGATCCTGATGTTCGAGACCAATCTGGGTGGCGGTGTGGGCTACACGGATGGTTCGCAGCGGATCAACGCTCGGATGCCGTATCACATCGTGCCCAACATGATGGTGATGCTGGGAGATGTTTCGGGCGGTGTCACGTGGGACGGCAAGCCCTACGTGAGCGGCGGTGGGATCTACCGCTACTTCGACCCCACCCGCAATCGCGTGTTTGGTATGAATATGTTCTTCGATTACGACGAAGGCCTTGGCTTCGGCAATCAAACCCGAACGACGGTGGGTGTTGAGTCGCTGGGGCAGTATGTTGATTTTCGAGCCAACGCATACGTGATGGTCGGTGATGACACGACTCTGCTGAGCACCACTCTTCTGCCAAACATTGCCCTCGCGGGCAACAACGTGTTTCGGCAGCATGAAGAAGTGCGGGCAAACGCATACTCAGGCGGCGACTTTGAGCTGGGTGGTCCCCTGCCACTGCTGGGCCGCTACGGCATGAACATGTATCCTGGCATGTACTATCTGACGAATGATTCAGGGCATGACGCTCTCGGATTCCAGGTTCGCTGGGAAGCCCTGGTAACTCAGAACCTGACGGTCAATACGACTCTGGCCCATGACGGGACATTCGACACGAACACTTTCGTTGGGATTCAGTACGAGATTCCTAACTATCGTCAGCAGCGAACCTTTCGTCCCCGCATGACTCGTGAGCGACTGATGGATCCGGTGGTGCGTTCGAATCGTATCCAGCAGCGAATTGACACCATCGTTAAGAATGATGCGATCATCAACGCTCAGTCCGGTAATCCGTGGAATATTGTCTATGTGGACCCCAATCTGGGTGTTCCGGGCATCGGCACACTGGAGAGCCCGTATAACTCGATGCAACTTGCGAAGCTCAATAACAACGCTGGCGTGGACATCATCCGGATTGCTCCCCGACAGGACGACAGCGGCACGAACCTGACGTTAAACGGGGGCATATCGCTGTTCGACGATCAGGTGCTGTTGTCATCACTGCTGCCCTTCCAGCTTGAGCCGGGAGCTGTGATTCCTGCGGATGTCAATCCCAACCCGCCACTGGCACCGCTGCTTTCAGACCCTGTGATGGTGGCTGGTGGCAGTGTGGTCCGTCTGGCTAACAACAATCAGATTCTTGGGCTGCGGATTGATGGAGCAAATGCAGCAGGCACGGTGTTCGGCAATGGTGTTTCCAATGCACTGCCAATCACTGGCGTGACGCTGGCCGACAACGAATTCACTCGCTACGCCGATGGAGCAAGGCTGTCCAACGTTTCCGGTCGCATCTCGATTACCGACAACCTGTTTGATGGTCTGCTCGGTGCTTCCCAGGACGGTCTGGACCTCTCAATCGCCGGTGGCACGAATGCCAGTCTGCTTGTCGACGGCAATACCGCTGACGACAACAGTGGAGTTGGCCTGAAGATTACTGCTCTGGATGGATCGCGAGTGAACGCGGACAATCCGGATGCAGCCGTTCCCACTGGAATTGTGAATAACACGGCTGATGGCAACGGCACGGGGATTCGTGTCGAGGCTCGCAATGGTGCTGTGATGAATGCCGTTGTCGATGGCAACACTGCCGGCGACAACACCGCTGACGGCCTGCAGATGATTTCGGACAACGCGACATTCAATCTGGCCAGCCTGTCCGGCAACACGCTCAGCAATAACATTGGCAACGGAACGTTCATTCACTATCGGAATGGTGGAATCTTCCGGTCTGTCAGCGAGGATGCCAATGGCAATGGAACGCTTGATGCAGGCGAGGACGCAAACGGTAACGGACGTCTGGACTTTGGAATTGTGTCCAACGTGATGAACAGCAATCAGATTGCTGGTATTTGTATCTTTGGCGAGGACGCCAGCACCGGCGTGTTTGATGTGGGTGGTCCGAGTGTGGATCTGGCGAATACGTTCATCGGAAACGGTGAAGGTGGCCTGCTGACGGATCTGGAGGACACCGCGACGGCTCAGATGGATGTTCTCTTCAATAACATTCAGGGTGGCAATGCGAACCCAGGCCTGACAATTGTGCTGGACTTCATCGACCCGGCTCAGGGCTCGGTCGTGGATGCCAACGGTCGTACAGTTGGTCCGTTCGGACTGGCTGCATACGGCTTCGCACCCAGCCAGTACGACACTGTGACCCGCGCGATTCTGGCGACCGTTCAGAACCACTACAAGAACCTTCCAACATCAGCTGACAGTCCGCTCAGCACCATCCCGCCGCTCCACGAGCTGAATCTTGACTTCGTGATTGGCGATACGGGCACAGCTCCCTCGAACGGCGCTACTGAGTACTACGTCGTGACGATCGGTGACAGCCCCACTGCACCTCCGGGACTCGCCGGTCAGGCCGGTGACATCGGCAACATCCGCAACAAAGCTGGCCAGGGCCCCGGTCTGGGACTTGGCGCCGCACCTCTGGCCAACGGTGGTTCGGCCATGGGCGTTTACACCAACAACATCGTCTCGTTCAGCCCCTTCCTGACTCCGCCGAACGCCTTCGGTGCAACTGACGGGATCTACGTTGATCCCGCCAACTCTGCCGATTACGCGATCAAAGCACTCACATCAGGCGACCTGAACTTTACACGGAAGGCCATCGGCCTGATTACTTCACACGAGCTTGGCCACACGCTGTCGTTGCGACATATCGAGAACGGTACTGCGATTGTGCCAGGCGGGGTCAACGCAATCATGGCGACTCCAGCGATCGACCTCTCCATTCAGGCTCTGGTCGAAGACGCGGCTTTGGCACTGCAGGGCAACAACCCGGGTGAACTGCCGGGAGAGGCACCTTTTGTCCAGAACGACATCTCGCAGCTTGCTGCCGCGATTGGAACCCGGATTGCCGCAGGTGAGACCCGAAACGGCATCCGAGTTCGCGGTTCAGACAGCGCCCGCTTGCTTCCTTCGACTTTCATCAACAACACCGTCACTGGTGCGAAGGAAAATGGCATCGCAGTGCTGATGAACGACAGTGCCGTTGCAGAATCGGTGACGATTCAGGGCAATCAGATCACAGCCGGCGAGGGCAGCGGTATTGTTCTTGCCGCCGACGGCATGAACGCCCGTATCGATGCGGATCAGACCATTGGTGGTATCGGATCGAACGTGTTCCGCGGCAATTCCTTCGCTCGGGGTAATCTGATCTCCGGCATGGAAGGGGACGGTTTCAGAGCTCTTGCGGCAAACGGAGCCGTCATCGAAGGCAATCTGATCAACAACACCATCACCGGCAACAGCGGAAACGGTGCTGCACTGCTGGTGGAAAATGGGGGACGACTTGACTTTGGTACGCCCGCATCCAACCGCGTGATTCGGGGCAACACGATCACCGCAAACGGAGGTGCTGGGTTGCTGCTGAATCAGCAGACCTCGCCCGGCCGCCTGGCTCGAATCGATGCCGATGTCCTCGGAAACACAATCTCTGGCAATGACGGTGGAGGCATCGTCTCTGCACTCTTTGGCAACAACAACCTGCCACCGGCTCTGCCATTGCTGACGAACAACAACATCCTCGACCTGCAAATCGGCGGTACCGCACTGACCGACAACAACGTGATTACTGCTAACTCAGAGGTTGGTATCGGCGTGAATGTCACTGGAAACGGTAACGCCCTTTTGAACCTCACCGATGTTACGGTCACGGGCACCACCAACAGCGCTGGTGGGCAGTTCAATGGCGACGGCATCAGCTTCCGCCGGGACGGTTCGTCACTGCTCACTGCCAATCTGACCCGAGTATTCTCGACGGGCAACGAGGGTGATGGACTGGTCGTCAGTACCTTTGGGAATGACAAGACCGACCTGAATCAGCCTTTGAGTGGTACCGCGAACATCGTGACCGTCAGAGACAGCAGCTTTGGTGGAAATGGCCGCAGTGGAGCAAGCTTCACAACTCGCGGCGACTCCACCCTGATTGCCGACATTTTCAACAGTACCTTCTCCAACAATACGCTCGACGGTATTCAGGTCACGACAGCAGAGAACTCATCCTTCGGGGATCCGGCCGCGGGGCTTCCCCCTGGACGTCGCTCTGTCTTCAGTGGTCTTGTGGTCACCGACAACCGACGTGACGGGATTCAGATCAACGTGACCGAGGAATCCCGGGCTCTGGTTGAAATTACAAGTGCTCCATCCACTGCGACCGGTACTCCCCACGCAGCCGCAAGTGCTCTGGGAAGCACCAGCATCGCCAACAACGGCCGTGATGGTATCCGCATTGACTCCACCGGTGGTCGCACCGATGTGCTGGTCACTTCCACGCCAGGCTCCACCACCACCATCAGCGGCAACGGGGTGTCCGGCGGCGGCAACGGCATTCGCTGGAACGCCTCCGGAAACTCGGCCGGGACGGTTCGAGTCACCAAAACGGATATTCGTGGCAGCATCCGTGGAGCCAGCGAAGATGTCAACAACGACGGTGTCCTGACTCCTGCTGAGGACCTGAACAACAACGCGGATATCGACATCGCTGACGGCGATGGTATTCAGGCCAACTTCTCCAACACAACCAACGCCCAGCTGATTGTCGGCAACGCTGGTGAAGGCAACCGCATCCAGAACAATCAGGATGACGGCATCGCCATCACAGCCACGGGGAACTTCCTCAACGACATTCCGCGGCCGATCATCACGATCACTGACAACCTGATCGGCGGTAACTTCAATGGAATCTCCGCGGGCAACGGTGGCGATGGTGTCAGCCTGAATATCTTTGGTGGAACGGCCGTGGGTATTCCAACCGCTTCTGTTGACTTCACCGCTCCTGGACTCAGCCCCAACGGTGGCGTGACCGAAATCGGGCCGATCCCGACGTTCACCATGACCAACAACGTTGTCAGCAACAATGCCGATCGCGGTGTGAACCTGCTGCTCACCGGAGCTGCAGGCGTTCGCGACCGCAGCACCGGAGTCTTCGACTTCGACCCTGTTCGCATCAATCTGAATCAGAACGTGATCGACGCCAACGGCAGCGAAGGCGTGTTTTACCGAGCTGATTCGGACATGAACCAGAGCAAGTTCGTCTATCTCGGGAATACGGGATTTCCAGGCGACAATCGACTGGCTCCGTTCTGGGATCCGGGTCTGCCCCAGTTCACATCGCTCAATGCCGGCAGCATCAACGGCAACACGATGTACATGGAGCCTTACCTGAATCTTGAGTCCGTGCAGAACAGCCTGTTCATCGCTACGGGCAATACCATCCGCAACAATGGTTTCGGGGGAGTTACGGGTGAAGGTATCCGCATCGAAGTCGGCACTGGCTCCTACGTGGCCGCTGACCTTCGAAACAACACACTCGGCGGCAACCTTGAAGCCGACTTCGCCAGTTCTTCATTCCTGTCTGCCGGTAACACATTCGATTCCGCAAACACCTCCGGTGCCAACACCTTTGACTACATCTACCTCGACGACATCGCTCAGATGGATCTGCGGTTCCAGAACAACACCGGCAACCAGATCTTCCCGTCAGACGTCGGAGCCATCTACACCAATCCGGACCTGCTCAAGGCCTCAGTCCTTGGAATTGTTGGCGTGACACAGCGTGACGCCTCCTTCTTCCAGGTCGATAACGGACCGGCCCTGAACAGCCCCAACAACATCTTCAACAACTTTGGAGCAACTCAGAACATCCAGTCTGCCTTCACCAACGGAAATTACAACATTCGCAGCTTCGGCGATCCGGCCTGGCCGAATCCCGGCTTCACACCGTTCCTGCCGTAATCAGCTGAAACACGCTTCTCTCTCCTGACTCCCACAGGGGCTGTTCGGTTCTGCCGAACAGCCCCTGTCGCGTTCTTGCGGGCCGCAGGCGATCGGCCGGTGGCAATCGGCCGGTGCCGCATTTGTGCGTTCCAGCTGCGCGCCAGGCCGCGGCGAGATGAGTGTGAACGCACTTGCGGCGGTCACGCCTTGAGGGGTGTTGGGTTGAGGAATGGCCGTTGGAATTCGTCCCAGACGTTGGAAGCTTTCAGACATCCGAGACTGAGCATCGCTTGAGCGCCGCGGGCGGACCAGCGCATGCCGGTTCGTTCGAGGTGGCCTTTGACAAGATGGCGACAGGCGCCTTCAATCACACCCGTTGCAATCGGAAGGTCGACTGCCAGATATTCGTCAGA
>Ga0169931_10011106_pt1 | contig 12757 bp, 9 predicted proteins | sample Kivu_15m_20L_FD_129675 | JGI IMG/M metagenome (GOLD analysis project Ga0169931, IMG submission 129675) | Freshwater microbial communities from Lake Kivu, Western Province, Rwanda to study Microbial Dark Matter (Phase II) - Kivu_15m_20L... | ecosystem: Environmental > Aquatic > Freshwater > Lake ...
ATATATGTTTATACAAATCTTTATATAAATTAGATTTAAATAAATTTTAAATTATGTCAATATTCGAGTACAACGGAGGAACTTTAGTCGGCATGGTAGGCAAAGATTGTGTCGGAATCGCAGCAGATCGACGATTTGGAAAACAAATGTTAACATTAGCAAACGATTTTCAAAGAGTCTTCAAAATGCAAGATAATATAATAATGGGATTGAGTGGTCTTGGAACAGACATTCAAACATTCTCAGCACACATGTAGCAAAAGATCAATCTATATACTCTTAAGTAAAATAAGCCAATGAAACCTCTCACTTTTTGTAATTTAGTCGCATACTCATTATTCTAAAAAAGGTATTGTATCTCTTATCAAGATTCGGAGGGTGGATTGTTCAACCTATCGTTGCAGGTTTATAAAACGGATAACCTTATTTAGCTAGTTATGATTCAATTGGTGCTCAATGCATGATTGAGAGATTCGAATGTGCAGGTACAGGAAGTTAATAATTAATGGCAATTTGTGAAGCTTATTATAGATAAGGCATGTAAGCATAAGAATTAGGTCATAAATTGCATCAAATAATAACAGCAGCTTGCGATAGAGATATGTTATCAGGTTGGGGTGCAGTAGTATATCTAGTAACAAAAGATGGAATTTCAACTACTTTTCATCAAACTAAACAATCATGATTCAAAATATATGTCTTATTGTTATTAAACTTTTTTAGAATCATCTATATACAATAAAAATATGCATAAATATGAATATTAATATATTAACATATCATGAATCGAAAGAAAATATAAATTTTCTAATAGGTTCAATAATATCTTACTTTAATTTATAATGATTATGACTCATTCTAGCAGGAAATAAATATTATGATTTATTTCTATATGGATTTTAAGTTTAATATATTTTTAAAAGATTTTTACCATGCTAAACTTTAATTACTTAATCGATTTCACCATGGATCAATAAGAGTTGACCATCATGTTTTATTATTTATTATTAGTTATTAAAATGCTGCTTTACTATGCATCCTATGCATCCTACAAAATTTTTAGCGACTTGTTTTATAGTATCAAATGGAGACATCAGAATCAGTTTGGGGATGCTTTTTCTGCCTGCTAAATATGAAGCTCCACCCGAGCCTATTGATCTTCCAAATACATAAATATCATCTTTCGATTTCCCTTTACTTCTTATATACTAATAAAAAAGCAGCGCATTTTCTTTAATTTTATTAGAAATCATAACTTTAAAACATGATTAATACATCCCATATCCAGGATACTCCAAAGAATATATAGTAATATTTAATTCTTAACAAATTGGTACTAAAAAATGTGTTGATAGCCCAATATCCTCTGCATTTCCATGAAAATATATAATACATTTATTACTATTTCTACTCTTCACAGTTGATAATTATATATAAGGTAACATATCACCATCCTTAATAACTAAATATATACCAGTTAACATTATTTGAATCTAACATTGACAGATTTAATATTAATTTCTTGATCACTACTAGAATATGACGATGATGGCGAGGGAAAGATTATACAATTACATTAGCAGCATAATATATCACAACATAGAAATGATAGACATCTAAATGGACAATATATCATTTATACTTTATTATTATATGTCACATTATTATTTAAAAAACATATTCGTACATAAAAATTATATAAACAATCATTTATAATTATTGATATTAATTCCTTACTATTTCTTCTATATTTTAGTACTACCATTTAAATTATATATCTTATTTATTTAACTATTCTTATTATATTTTTATATTTTACTATGATTATCATTAAAGATCTTACTTATCTTCTTTACTATATTCTTCATATTCTTCATCTTAGTATCAATCTAATTATCTTTATATTCTATCTTGTTATTAGATGATATACTAGGCATATAACTTATGTTTCTTTTTGCTGATGAATATTCATACTAGATTTTATAGTCATTTTGATAATCGTTTGTTATTGATTGAGTTTTTAAAAGCTTTGGTTGCTTTTATTATTAACTTTTAGCTTTATAGAGATCGAATGTTTTAGTGGGATCATCTAAATTTGAGTTGTTGTTGATTGAAGTTCTTTTACTGGCTGTTTTTGACTTGAAATTCATAGAATTTTACTATGTTTTATCTAATGATTTATTTAAATTATTTGAAAATTGATGAGTTTTATTATTATCAATAGATATTGGTAGTGCATATTGATAATATATATTATTCTTAGGTGGATAATGATTATTATTAGTATTAGTAACAGATGTATTTGCAACATTACTATCAATTTTCTCTACTTCCTTAGTCATTTGTTCCAAATATCTATATACTTAATATGTATTTTTAATAATTAATAAATTTTATACTTCAGTAACTATTTTCGTTAGGTTCGGTGTTACATATTTTTATAAGAAGGTGAAGTAGAGCTTATTAAGAGATTACATTGAGATTGTTGTAGTTGTAGTTGTTGTTTTACTTGCCATTATTTAAATTAAGATTATTATTAATCAACTTATATCGAACATTTATAAATTAATAATAAAAATAATAAAAAAATAAAAATGGTATAAAGTAAAAATAGATATTTTTATATTTATTTAGATGTTTTTAAAATTATTATTAGTATTTATATATTTTATTATTATGTTTATTGGTTATTGCCATAATTATATAAATAAGAATGTATTAATCTAAAAAACAATAATTAAATATATAATTTCGTCGTTCTCCAAACCCCACCAACAAAATATCAAAATAACAAAAAACACGTATCCCTAATCCTCATCCAAAATAAACATTCTTAACTGATACACAGACATCAGATTATACTAAAAGTTAGACATAATCAACTAACCCAAAGATAATCCTTTTATAAAAAACAATAATTAAACTATAAAAAGAAAACAAAGACTTAAAATTAAAATTAATCTAAATAAAGAAATCACAATTCTATGATATCAATTAACAAAAATTACATAGTATATTTAAATAAATAGATTAATTAAAACTATAGTTATAGTCGACCAGATAACAATTACAACATATATCAATCTAAAAAGACTTTTTATAAAGGAATAATCGAATTGTTAAATAAGAATGTTAAAAACTAACTATTTAAATAATGAAATTAAAGAATATATAAATTAATACTAATAAAATTCAGTAAAAAAATAAAGATTATCAATCAATATAAGATAACTATTACGATACGCCAAAATCTGCAAGAAATCAAAAAATAGTCTAATTTTTATAATGGAGACGATAAAAATAATAAACTTCCAACAGCGTAAAAAAGAATAAATTAAAAAAATGTATAAGTGCAACTAAATTAAATTAAGATTATAATGTCTTAACGTATAAAAATAATAAAAAATATTGATATTTTTAATTTTTTCATAGATTTATCAATCATTATATAATAATATCATATACTTAAGATCATGCCCTATTCATATGGATCAACTTTCTTAGATGATATAAACTACTTACTAATATCTCATTTTATTATCCACGATTACTATTCAAATCTATGACCATCTATCTTAGTCTTTTGTTTTAGGATTAACATCCTCGTAAGATTTTTAATTCGTCGTTGCATTTTGTTAGTTATTGATCACTTGTTTGTAATTTTAAACGAGTTCTTTATAATTATTATCGAAGATATTTATTTGTCTAAATGTATGCCTAGGTCTCTGTGTTATTTATTTAAGGGAATTATAAATAGAGTATATTATGATTTTAGTTTTTTCTAGGTGAAAAACGTTTTTAAATTTCTTATAATTTAGATGATAACTATGCAATTTTTATATTTTTACGCTACATCTATCCTTTTTGCATCGTTATCTTAGTTTAAAGATCAATTATCATCTTATTACCCTTCTCTACTTTTTATTTCAATAATTATATATGATTATCTTTACTCATCAACTCTGCTTTAAGAGTACTACTCTCCTGCTCTACCCTCTAAGCTTATTACATATATTCCTTATGACTATCAATAATCTATCTAGATAATTGTAACTAATTCTTAAGATGATCATATTGACTTGCTTTCACATTCAATTTCTATATCTCTGCACAAAATGCTTGAATTTACTTCTAATGTGCTATTGACATATCTGATATTTGTTTTTTTAATGATTAGATCAACCCTTATTTTCTATCTGCAGTATCAATACCAACCAGATTATTATTTCTCTTACGTGGGGTACAAAGGTCTTAATTATTATATTTAATTTCTTATATTTATTTATTCTTTTAATATAATTTTTATGATAATATCTTGACCTGTGCCTAAAGCTCTATCTTCTAATTTTAGATCTATCTGATCACTATTTAATATTTTTGATTTTAATGATCTAATTCTAATATTTTATCAAACATTCTATTCTCTTTCTATTTACGTGGTGATTAATAGACTGTCCTAAAGATTTTTTAGATAATATTCTTTAAGAAAAATTGGGTTTATTATGATGTCTATAAGATCTTTTAAATGAAGACTTTATTTTATGATTGGGTTGTCGTTTTTATAAAGAGTTACAATAGTTTTTATATTTATTATTAGTTATTAGATTTTGCGATTTAGATGCAATCGATTTATTAAGTTTGAAGTTACATCTTAAGTGATACATTCCAATATTATTATATAGATTTGAAGAGAATTTTTATATTATTAAGATTATCTGAAAAAGTACGAGGATTGTCTATGACTTAACCGATTATCTTAAATTATTTGATCTATTGAATCAAGTTGAGAAGTATCAATCCATCAGAAAATTGTGATAATTTTTAAGGAGCATGCTTAATCATATTAAATTTAGATATATATTCAATATAAGGATTGATTTTAAGTGCATTCGCTATGATTATTTTATTATTTTTATGCATTAAAATTCAAATTATAAACCAAACAGTTTATATTATACTATTAAAATTAGTTAATTGTCTACATATTAATATATTTTCATATATTGATTGATATATAATAAAAATGAATTAAGAAGAACATTGTTAACAATTAAATTATCCCTAAGATTTTTATCAAGATTTAAAAATCAAATGTTAAAATACTACCTTATTCACTAAAGAAAAACTTAGTCAACATCATTCACCTATAAAATCAGATTAAAGTAATACAAATTAATCATAATGCAGTTTTTAAAGTAGTATTCATTAATAAAATGTATAGAGATTGAAGTAAGCATCTATCAAATATATGGATGATTGTTTTATAGAAAAATATGATCGAGAAGAAGGATTTAAATGTAAATATATTTATGAAGATTATTAGTTCTAGTCTACTGGAGTATCTGATTTTTAACATTTGACTAGTAAAAATTAATTATTTATGAAAGAAGAACTTAAGGAATGGCAGGCATACATCAAGGAAAATAAATAATTAAAAAATATGCTTAGGTTTATTGTGCCTACTTTTGGAATAACCGTAGGTAAATAAATAGCCTTCATTTTTTATAAATTACTTAAACTTAAATTGTAGGCATATAAAGAAATGGTGGAATTGAAGATGTAAATATTACCTAAATTTAATTGTTTTCTAGGATTTTAAGATGAAACTGTTGATAATGGATTGTCCTGCCCTGTATATGAAGATATAAATGCTGATGATATCACTACCTTTGCATAATAAGGGATATAATAATTCAATAACTCTATGTATTTTGCTAAATAAATAAAGTATATGACTTTAAAGAAGACTAAATTTGATATAAATGGTAATATATTATAAAAAATGCTACCTTTTATGAAACAAATATCAAAGACTCTATTTTTATCGATAGGAGGGATCAGTTAATCACAATAAACTAATAATTCTGGGCTATTTTCAATGAATTTATAAAGATAATCAAGTGTCAATTTATAATTATAGAATATGAGATCGATGATGAGTATATATCGTGGTGATAGTCGTCCATCTGTTCCATTTTAAGATGATTAATGTGACTTTTTGTCTAAGAAACAAAAATTCATGTGAAAATATGATAATTCATTCAATTTCATAATCTATTTATACAATAATAAAAAATTATTAGATCATTCCCTCAATATCAATGAAACAGATGATCATTAAACAACAAATCATCATATATTTTCTTATATTGATTAAAAGATGATAATCTAGTAGCAAGTGCTTTGATATCTTTAAGTGCTATCCAATGTTGATATAGCTCTTCATTCATTCTATACATATCAGTTATAATACAATCAGCCTATATATAAATATCTTTACCTTAGCTTTAAGTTATAAGTTTTATTTTTTAATAAAGTTAGCCTCTTAGATGATTTTTGATTAGATGTGCTTATCACATCCTTTTTAAAATTGGATTTTATTTATGATCTAATCTTTTTTATGGATTTGATCAATCAATTATGATTATTTTATTCTACTAAATTATGATATTTTGGTAATATCTGCATTGAATTATGATTTAAGTACCATGATCTCATTAAGAAGATATGCATCTTTTACTTAGATTATTTATTGGATCTATTTACGTGTCTTTGTTTATATACTTTCTTTAGCATTTCTTTCATCTTTTATTTCTTTATCTTTTTATTTCATCTCAAGACCTAATTAATTAACCTCACCTTTCAATTAGACTATCTGTCCTTTTAAGTCTTAAATAGTTTTTTAATAATTCTATTTCAATCTTTATACAGTTTAGATATGATTGATCTATCTTTCTTACACATCTTATTATATTTATTCTTTCTTCTTTTAATATTTCTATAATTTTCTGTATAATAATTAGTTTTATTTTGATATTTTTTTATTATCAAGCTATAATTTAGATATAATTGACTAAAAATAATATAAATATTACTTATTTTTGACGTTTGAATTATTGGATCTATTAATTTTTAGACGATTAATATATCTTTTTAATCGATCCTTCTTAAAATTTCATGTGTTATTATAATTCACGATGGAAATCTTAGATAATATCAGAAGAATCAGTATCAATAGATGATATCAATGATTAAAATGATTTTAATTTATTTTTTAAATCACCTACTTGTCTATATAAAAAATATTATACTTATTATATGGATTTTGAGTTTATAGAAGATGATTTAATATGGGGTTGAATATTATGACAAGACCATGTGTTTTTTATTTTAAAGATTTTAGATGACCATTATAATATGTAAATTTTTATTTTAAAGAATTTATGCAATTAGTAACCTTCTTTTTGATAAATGTATCAACTTTTTTATTATTTTTATTGTTATTAAAACTTTAATTCTATTTTTAATATCTATTATCTTATAATGCAGAGTTTGATCTATTTTTTAATGGAGAAATCAAAGCCAAAAAACTTTTTGCTTGATGATTTCCAGTTTGTTTAGTTGGTGTAGGATCTCTATTAACATTGGTCTCTCTATTATTTTTCAGCTATTTACTCTCCTAAAAATCAATCTTTTTAGGTGTAATAGTTTGCCTAACAACTTTATGTACTTCCTTATTCGAATTATATTGATATGTATTCCTAGTTTTACTTTATTATTGTGGATAATCATCTTCAAGATCAAAATCTATTTTTTTCTTAGTATAAGAATGATGAACTAATGACTTATTAACAGTATTTTATAAATTAAATTTTTTCTTACGCTTTAGGAAATCATAGAGGGTTTAACTATCGCCAATGATATCTCTATTTGAAGAGTTATATTTTGAGGTGGAATGGGACATTTAGATTATTAACGATATTATAATTATTTTAAGATATATAATTTTATTTATAATAAAGATAAATATAAAGAAGGATAACGATAGTTTGATATTAAGAAAACATTAAAAATATATAAAATATAGGAATAATTCAAGTATATGTAAATGTTTAAATATAGTAATGATATATAATTGAGTATATATAATTTGAATCTATATTTTTTCATATAACTATTTAAAATAAGCATAAAATGAAGGTTAAAATAAATGCATGGAACTCAGTTGCATCATGGAAATGGGACATTTAAAATTAATAATGTTGTACAATATGTCAATAAGCATTTGAATCACCATGTCCTCGATGTAAAGTTCCAGGAGATGATTGTGTACCTATCCAAGGACAATGCGGACATCATTTTCATCTACATTGCATATTGAAATGGACTGATTAAGGATCAGGGACTAATAATGATTAATGTCCTAATTGTAGAAAGAAATGGATTGCTAAAAATTGATAAAGTTTAAAAATAATGATGTTATCTATTTCTTTTGATAATAAACTTTTATAGATATATCTGCATAAATTTATAGGTATTCATAATAATAGCTTTATGATACTGCTTAATACTTGATGGAAATATTATAATATAATAATTTTTTGTACATAATAATTTAATAAAATAACAAAAAACCCAATATGTCCAATTATATCCCATCTTTAAAATAGTTTACACAACCCCAGTATTTTCGTCCATCTCAAATTCAAACATATAGACACTCATATTCCCCATAAATGCATTCACTTCACTACTAATTTAAAATTTTTTAATCTCAATCCCCATAATAATACTTTCTTCTCTTGAAGCGCCTCCATCAATCCATTCCAAATACACCTTAATTACTCAAACTCAAGTAAGATAACAAGAAAATCTATCTCTAATTAAAGATCTATAATAATATATGGACATAGTACTTAAGTTAATAGAAATTTTAATAAAAAATTAAAAATTGTATAATGATTATTAAAGCATATCTAGAACTTATTAAAGAATATGGTCTATTTATGATAAGTGTTAATCATATCAAAATTAATGTATTTAAAGAACCTGTTATTTGGATACATTAAAATTTCTTTTAGAATAAATGCTGTCATCCCTTAGAAAATGGGCCTCAAAATGAATGTAAAGTAGTAGACAACTTTATCAGATTGATACAACCATGTTTCATTGATAGTTTATTCAAAAACAAAAAGATAAACAATTTAACGGCACTACTTTAATATTTGTAATTTGTCAATAAAAGGAATATGATCCATAAGAAATGTACTTTTATAGCAAAATAAAAACAGAATAAACGTAAATTATCAAATAATACTAATATGAAATCTCCAATCAAAAAATAATAAGAAATAATTAATAAAAAAGACCATGTATTTTATAGATCTCAGGGTGATGTAAATGGATTTAAAACTATAAATAACATAAGGAAGCCTTAGTATCGAACATCAATCTTTAAATCCAATCATAACTTGTAGTTTTATCGAAGTAAATAAGCCAGAATTACAAAATCACCTATAAAAAAATAATAACATAATGTCATCAAATACAAAAATACTAATTATTTATAACTAAGCAGCTTTTTTACATAAAAAACTACTAAACAATCAACTGATACATTCAGCCCTGTCTCCCCCACCTCACCCAACAGACAATCCTCACATACATTCATAAATAACAACTTAAAAATATCACCCATATAACACTCTACTGATGTATTCAGTCCAACATGCACATCAAGACCTAGATAAACAAAAATATCATATAATTTGAGTAGCCAAACATAAGATTAATTCATAAAACTATTTGATAATATCTCATCGACTAATAAAATATCAATGACAAGAGATTAATAAGAAAATAATATACTTTAGAGAGATATCAATAATTTACTATTAAGTTAAATACACTAAGGATAAGAAAATTAGATGAAAGCTTGTAATAATTATTAAAATTAGCTGTTAGATTAATTTAGCAATATTCTATATTGATTATTTAATGGAAGAAAAGATTAAATAGTTAAAAAGATTAGCCCTAAAAAGGCCATATGATTTTATTATTATTTATAAAAGAAATAAATTTTATAATATCAGTTATTTAAATGGGGTAATTTTTTTATTATAGATTTGGGAATAGCATAGGTAGGGTCTATTGGCTAAAGCTGATATTTTTATGGCTTTAAAAGAGATAAAGCTGCTATACCGAAAAACGTATGAAAAACATCAACTCTATTTCCTGGTCGATCACTAATACCTCCTTATTAACTATCTTGACAATTTAAGATGAAATTTTAAAGGGCTTATTGATCTATCCAATCTTATTTTTCCATCATGCAGAAAGCTGAGTAGATCCACCATGAATAACAAACATCTGGCAGTTTTTAAGGACGACCATTAAATCCTCCTTTATTTGTTTGTCTCTAACAAAGCCATTTCGCCAATAATTATTGATCAAAACTATTGATTTATCCTAAGATTTTTAATGTTCCTACACAACAAAATACATATGCCCCATGAGATTAAGCATCCGGTATTCCTCCGAATGAACCATCAAAATTTCTACAACTAAGAACATATTCTGCAGCCTTCTATCTATTAATCTTATTCAATGAATTTAATAAATTCAGACAAGATACACCACAATACGAGAATCTAGTATCTACTTACCCCCATTTATCACCATAAAAACATCCATTTTCTTGTTGAAGACTACTAACATATTCAACCACTTTTTCTACATTTATTTCTCTATCTTAAATATATATTTTACTTTAATCTATCGAAAACTAACAATATTAATACAGCATAATGCGTACTAGTAATATGTGAATCATGCCCTACATTCCCACCAAATCCGCCATCTTAATTTTGACATCCCTTCAACCAATTTATTATCTTTTATGTTTTTTATTATCCCAATGGTTCATTAAGAGCTGCTAAACTAGTTAATGACCAATACCCACCAGCTATCTTAAGATGTTAGGTAAGATACTTTCCAATTGAATATAGATCTTTACTATTATCTAAGGCGAAGAGATATTGGGTATGTTATTGGCGATAAAATTTGACAATTTGATTATCCATAATATAATAATTCATAAAAATCATATAATTAATAAGTATATAAGGTCATAGATTATTAAATTTAAATTGTTCTTCAAAACTATTTACATATTTATTCATTTGTTTTTCAAGTATTTTCTTTCGTTACTAGCCTGCCCAACGATCATTATTTATCTTACGACCTTCTTCAAATGTTTGATTCTATTATTGATATTTTAATCTCTATAATTTTTGTTGTAATAATTGCTTTTATACCTAAAAACGAGTATCTGATGCTTTTATGACTGATTTCATCTTTATTTATTGTAGCTATTTCGGAAGTTGACTTAAAAGTTTTAGTTAATCTAACTATTATTGTTGTAAGGCAAGGAGAACTTTTTATTAAGAGATTAAATCTTAGATCATTTATTTTTTGAATTGATATGACTATGTTTTATCGATTTAGGGCTTTTTACTAGGCGATGATTAAAGAGTTTTTGATTAATTAGGGTTTAATACAGAATTTAAAGGAAGATTTGATGTTTGGTTCATTGGCATATAACTAGGTATTACAATTTGTTGAGGCATACTAATTCTCTTTTTATCTTATAATAATATCTACAACAATTTTTTGTTTTATTAACTTTTGAGCTAGACCATTTTTTATAAAAGCTTATAGCTGTCATTTTGTACAGGTTGTTGATACTGTGGTTGAGGATAAGGCATCATATAATAAGGAGGAGGATAAGGCATTTGGCCGTATGGATTTAACATGTATGACTGATTTTGATCTTTCTTAGCAGCTGATATATTTAACTTACTTTACTTCTTATCTTATGCAACTGATCCTTTTACCTTATTATTATCTTTATCATTCAAATCTCTTAATTTCAATATTGGTGTAGACAATCGACTTTAAATTAGCCCAAGTGATTAATTCAATATATTTTTATCCTTTTTCTAATTTTATCTTTCCTTTTTTATAAAATTCTGATAAAACTCTATCATTTTATCTACATTCCCTTTAAACTACTGTTTAGTCCCACCATTCTGTATATACATATTTCTGATCTAATTAAGCTAATCCAGTTTAATCTGTGCATATTCTATTTTATCTTTACCTTACATTCTATCTATACTTGAATTTGATTTATCTAAAATTGTATGATTTCTCATGTTTAGTTGATCGATAAAAGTAGGTGGACTTATAGCTTATTCTTTAGGAAGTTTTTAATATTTTTTTAAGTCTTAGTTTAATTGACTTTCGCTTAATTGATTTATATATGATTTTTAGATAAATGTGCTTTTACTTGATTTAGCTTGAGATGAATGTATTTCATCGTTATGTTTATATTTATTAACGCCTTAAAGCTGTCGTTTAAAATTATGAATTTTCTTCATATCTCTTTATAAATTCTATGCAGTCAATTCATTATATTCAGCTACTTTAGTCAATGAATTCGAGCCGTATTGCTGTAAGTAATTCTTATTAGAAAAAGCTGGTTTATGAGTTGGATTAACCCCTTTAAATTATATTTTCTGCAAACCTTAAAGATTATCATAACCACTGTTTGTACAAAATCTTTGCTTATGATTAAGTAATTATATCTGTGTTTAAAAATATAATTGGCATTCTTAACATTTATTATTTTTAGTTGAGAGATCGTACATAATAATTTCTATTAATAATAAACATTTATTTTCATTATATATAAGTAAAAAACAATATATAAAGTAAGTATAACGTTCTTCAAATAATTTATTTAGAAATATCATATTAATAAGAATATTGTATATATATTTATGTATGAAGGTTATTTTTTATCCTAAGATAAGATCTTAAATGGTATTTTTTACTCATTATATTTTTGATTAATGCTATCATAAATATAATTATTTTCTGGTGTATGAGTCGACCCTGGAATTTCTAATCATAC
>Ga0169931_10011107_pt1 | contig 12756 bp, 7 predicted proteins | sample Kivu_15m_20L_FD_129675 | JGI IMG/M metagenome (GOLD analysis project Ga0169931, IMG submission 129675) | Freshwater microbial communities from Lake Kivu, Western Province, Rwanda to study Microbial Dark Matter (Phase II) - Kivu_15m_20L... | ecosystem: Environmental > Aquatic > Freshwater > Lake ...
ATTATATTTAAATTAATTTAATTTATTTTATTTAATTAAATTTTTCTTTAAATTAATATAAGATACAATGCAACTACTCGTAAGAGTACCAAATGGCAAACATTTAGCCGTTGATGTAGCTGATAGCTCATCAGTTGCTGAATTAAAATCTAAAATAAACGAAATCGAAGGTGTTCCTCAAGAATGTCAAAGATTGATTTACTCCGGAGCAGAATTATCAGATGAGACATGCATTTCAATGGAAGACGGAAGTTTAATTGATTTAGAATTCGGACTTCTCGGTGGTGTCGGTCCCTCTGATATTGCTGATCACTTGAAAGAACTTGCCAACAAATATAGAGTCTATAAAATGATTTGCAGAAAATGCTATGCTAGATTACCCCCTAATGCACCTAACTGCAGAAAAAGAAAATGTGGACATAGTGCAAATATTAGACCAAAGAAAAAGATCAAGGAAAAGGAAAAGGGAAAATAAGTTAATTGAATTTAAAATGTTTAATGAATTAAACTTTTGATTAATATTCTTTTTTGGGATTTATAAATTGATTCATTTAAATTTTAGAATTTGGATGTCATCATCGATTTGAGTTTTTATTTTTTAATAATTTAATTTATTTTATTAATTATAATAGAATTTTATGGTAAATTTAAAATTACTTTGATAATTTTTTTAATTTAATCAAGAACCATCAAAGATTTTCTTAACTAGAGTGTTAAGGTTTTTTTAATAATTGAAAATTATCATCAATATAGCCTTTTTGATTACAATGCTTAAGAAATTCGAGATAGCAGTAATTCTCTGCTGATGCCTTATCGCTATATAGCCGTGATTTAAAATATAAAGTTTCATTTGTCCAAGCGCAGATAATATATAGCTCAGCCCTAAAATTAATCGACACACTCTTTTCTTCTATAAATATTAATTTCTTTTGAATTCCTTTCCTATATCTGTCATTCAGCACTTGGAATAATTCATTAAAAAATTGCGGCACGTTTTTGAGAGTTAATTTAGCATGAGTAGACTTTACAAAGTAGTTCTCAAAGTCTACATATTTCTTTATTATACTGTCTTCGTCTCTAAAATCTTTGACAATCCCATCATCAAACAATTTCCTCATCGAGATAATCAACTTGACATTATTAGAAATCATGTTGATTGTCTTATTCTTGTCAGGTGTAAAAATACAAAATTTCGAATTTGATTTTCTGGCTCTTCCCTTCATTTGAATGTAAGACTTAGTCGTTTTGAGTTCTGTAAAAACCATAACAGCGTCACATTGCTTTACATCTAATCCTTCTTCAACTGTACTTGTACACACCATGATTTTTACTTCACCTGATGTAAATTTTCTGATTTTTTGATTGATTTGAACTGATGAGTTTTTAGGGAAGAAGGAATTTTCTGTTTGCTTTTTGCCTACTCCTACTAAACTAAGAGATTTGATTTTATGAGAAGAATTTAAATTAAAGTTTATAGTTTCGTCTAATTGTTCGTTTATAATCCCGGAGAGTGTTTCTGACACTATTCGATTTTCTACAAAGATAAGAAGTCTATGATCACTTGCAGAATTATTTTGAGAATTATTTATATTACTAACGATTAAATCGAATGACTGATTTGCTCTGTCTGATCCAAATAATTCATGGATCTTCTCGATCAACGATACTAATCGATCTGTCTCGAAGTTTTTATACGAATTAGTTCTATTTAAGTCATTTATACAATTTGTAATTATTTTATTGAGAGAAATTAAATTCTTTTCGTTGAAATCAGGATATTTTGTGTAATGGCAAATCTCTAATGTTGTTGTGCTTACCTTTGAAATTTGGTTAAATGTACATTTCAAATTTTCAAAAAATTTTCTATATGTTTCTAAAAAATTCAATACAGCTTTCCCATTTAAATTCATCATAATCATAAAAAGATTAATCTGGATCTTCTCAAAAACTAAAAACAGCCAGCTCTTCTTTCTAAGTTCATAGAGATATTTATACTGACTCAAATTTTTATTAAATTCAGTAAGATCATCAGAATCGAATTTGTCCTTGACAAATTTTACATAATCAGATTTCAAAATTTTTATTTCTTCATCTGCTTCTTCTTGAAAAATGTAATCAATGATAGGCGTGAGAAGATCAGAATGTATTTGCTTCAAAATCTCTAGGAAGTGAGGATTATTTTTATGTGATTTGACTTGAATGTATTCCCTCTTTACTTCTTCTGGAGATAGATCGAATATATTATCTTGTCCAATTGATTCCTCGTATCCAAGAACTTCAGGATCGATAACCATCTTCGCGTCCATATTTTCACAAAGTTGATTCAAAGCCTTGTAGGCTGTTGAGATTATTTCGGAGTTATTAAGTTTCTTTTTTAATGGTGATGCGGTCAGTCCGAGTATCCTTGGAAGTTTATTTTTTCCGCATAAGTTTATACTATCGACGTTATATTTGTAAAAGAAATAAAACTCATTCATGATTATGTTATAAGGATGATTGCCATCCATATGATGAGCCTCATCAAATATCAATAAGTCAATGTCAAATATTTTTATAAAACCGCAGGAGAGGAGGTTATATATTATCTGATGAGTTGATACAAATACATCACAGTTCTGCCAGAAAGTTCGAAATTTCTTCACATCTCCTTTGAATTTTTTCATCTTCTTGCTTGAAAGTGCTTCTACTGTAAGTGATGTGTTATTGCTTATGACTAATCTCTGTTGTTCGACTAAAGCTACTTCGCATACAAGGAATACAATCTTTTTATGTTTGGATTTTGGCTGAATTTTATTTGGATCGAAAACATCGAAATCGAGAAGATGACCAATTAACATTACTGATATGAGTGTTTTCCCTTTGCCTGTTTCCAAAAAGATTATCGAATTTTCTTCATCCTTGATTTGTTCGAAGATCTTTAGTTGATAGGGATATGGCTTGTTTATTTTATAATTCAAGTCAATTTTTTTCTCAGATTGTATATTCAAACTATTGATTCTGACATCTAAATCTTTTATTGAATTATTCATTGAATTGTTATGAAAGATATTTGAATGTAGGTTTATCGAGGACGAGGATTGGATAGAACTTAAAATTATTAGATTTTATTTAAAAACAAATTACTTGTTGAGAAATTCACTACTGTTAGAAACTTTTGTAGATGTCGAAGAATTTGTTTTATTAAGTTTGCTATTGATATTATTGAATTAGATGGATATATATTGAGTATTACTTTCCGAATGCTGATGATCTCTGCATTTTATATTTTAATTAAAATTTTATTTCTATTATTTTTAAATTTATTAAGTGACTATTTATTTCACACGTCTTTTACAAAATTGTTACATACTCGATCTCGAATAAGCTAGTTTAGAATTTATTCAAATGAATGGATGTGTTTTCCTTATTGATTCGTTTATAAAAATCTTTTTGCAAGAGGTCTATACATAAAATTAAAATAGATTTTACTATAATTAGATATTTTATTCATAATAAAAACTAAAATCTGATATATTTTTTTAATTTTTATAATTCAATTAATCGTTATGAAATGAAGTCTAAGGGATATTGGGGATTGGGGATTGGCCAATCCCCAATCCCCAATCCCCAATCCCATATTTTGGATTAGATTAGATTTAAAATAAAACAAATTTTTTTATAAAATTAAAATAAAATAAAAGAAAAGATATATTTTATTATTTAACTGAAATTCTTAGCATCATAGTTCACATTCAATGATAATACTCTTTCTTCTTTGTCTTTATCATCAATGGCAACTAGCAAGATTCCCTCTTTGTCGATGAGCCTGTCAATAATACCACTTATCTTAACAGCAAGTTCTTCTGCATCAGCAGCGCTTTCTAAGTGGGTTAAATTTTCTTCTACTATTGCAGATACGATATCCTTATGCTTAGGCTTGATGTCTAAATAAATTTAAAAAACTTTCTAATTACCTTCAGATTCTAAATTTTGCATGACAAATACTATCTGCTTTGAAAGCTTTGAATATTCAGGACCAGACAAATAAATTTTTTTCTGAGAAGACTCAGCATCCATCATAACAACATCTTCATTATTTTGATTATTTTTCCTTCTCTGTTCCATAAGATCTCTTTGGAAGTCAGCATCCAATTCAACGTTAGGTTCTTCAATATGAATAATACTTTTTTTAAGCAGTCTAGAAGCTTCTTGAACATAAATTGGATGGATCAAATTGTCTAAATGTACCCTCGCAAGAGCTTCACTCAGTCTAATCAAACTTTCTAATTGTCTAACTGTGATTCTATAGGCAGATTTTGTAGAAGACAAATCATTTTCTCTTAGCTTTCTATATTCTTCTCTTAATTTCTCACTTGCTTCCTTTGTAAATTTAGGATTTAATTCCTTAGCGATCTTAAGGTACATCCTTAATTGGTCTTGGGAATAAGGAGTTCTGAAAGAATCTCTTATATCGTGTTCGTAGGGGAAAGGATTGTCAATATTTTCAACGTTCATCTTTTTGGAGTGTTCCTCATCCTTCTCAATTCCGAATAGACGATGTAAATTTACGATATGCTGAGCTATACTAGAATCCATAGCAACATTGCATTCGTCAAGTATTATAAAGAATAAATCAAATCTTGAAAGAATTGGTGCAGTCATTTTAATATTAGTACTTAAACTTTTCAATTTGTCGTAACGACCAAATGCAGGATTAGCTGCAGCTAAAATAGAAGTTCTAGACATTAGAGTAGCGTTAATACCAGCCTTAGCTATAGAAATTGTCTGCTGTTCCATTGCTTCATGAATGGCGACTTGATCCTTATTGTCCATTTTATCAAACTCATCTATACAACAAATTCCGTTATCAGCTAACATAAGAGCTCCTGCTTCGATACAAAACTCCCCACTATCGGGATCCCTTTGGATACCTGCTGTTAGACCAGCTGCTGAGCTACCTTTTCCAGAGGTATAAACTGCTCTAGGGATTAACTGACAAACATACTTCAAAAATTGACTTTTCGCAGTTGATGGATCACCGACAACGCAGACATTGATGTCACCTCTTAATTTAATCCCCTCTTTAGTGGTTTTATGTACTCCGCCAAAGAGCATCAGTAATATTCCTTTCTTTACCTCTTCTTGTCCGTAAACATTTGGTGCTATGCATCTTGATAATTTGCTATAGATGTTAGGATCCTCTTTCATACTTAGGATATTTTCATATTGGGTATTGTCAAATGATGATTTCTTTTTATCAGAGTTCATTCTTCCAAGAGGGTTGTCCCTGGAATCCATGAAGTCCACAAATTGTGCAACAAAAATGAGTTTGTAGGTCATGTCTCTAATTCCGAGATTCTTCAGTCCTGATACCCCGTCCATGGGTTTCTGTTCTTCTTTACGCACAGCTTCTCTTTTTAATTGATGCTGAATTTTTTCTCCAGGCTTCAATAGAGAAATAACATCAGGGACGACGATCAAGGTACCAATCATGATACATCTGTCTCCAGGTTTACATGACTCTACCATGTTATTCCTAAGAATAACATCAATAGATCTGGGCATAGAACCTGCAGGGATGTCGTTAGAATTTTCTTGTACTCTTAACTTCTGCCAATCCGCGAATTTCGAAAGTTCGACGCATAAATCCCATTTAGATCTATTTTGACAATTGTTATTCGCGCATATCCTGGGCTCTGTATATCGAAACTGCTGTTCGATATTCTTAACAGTTGACTTACACATTCTGCAGATGAAAGAGCCATTTATTAATTCAGGTTTTACTTCGCTTGTTTTAGTTACAGTTCCAACTAGGGAAATTAATTTACCAATTTTTGAAGTTCTTAATTCTCGTATTCTAAATATTAAAATATTTATTAAAATTTTAGCTAAATTTTACTTTTCGTGATGCTCAAGACCGAAGAACGCGCTATAAAAATTTTTATCTTTTGCCCAGTCGAAATACAATTTTTTCATCAATTCCTCAACTGACTTGTTCAGATACTCCTCAAATCTAAAAAAAAATTATAACGATTAATTTTCTTTTCCTCACCTGTAAAATTCGTTAAGAATTAATTCTCTCAAATCATAATTCACATCATATTCATAAAGATGTTTGATATCGACATACATAGTGTCGTTGTTGGTGTTTTTTAACATTTCTGCCTGTGCGACATAAAATAAAATAGGTTCATTGTCATCTTCTTTTATTTCGTTGTCGAAATTCTCGTTAAGCAACGAACTGGCTTCTCTTCTTGTGGTACGGTAACTAAGATTTTAAAATGTTAGTAAGATTACTTTTCGAAAAACTCTAAAAATCTTTTTTGGAGGGTTTCTCCAACAAGATCAATTTGCTTATTAATAACTAGGTTTTGAATCATTCCGCCGAAATTATATATTACAAATTATTTATTAAATAATTTATACTAATTATTTGAGCATATTGGAGTAAATTTAGAAGAAAATTTTTATTTATGTATTTCCTAATGATTCCTAGTACGGGAAATGATTTTTAAAGGAAAATCGAAAAATCTTGTTTCTCTTTAATAAAAGAGAAAATAATTTAGGCTTTTAATTGCAATTTTGAAGATATTCTAAGCTTGGTTTAGTATTTATATTTTTCAAATTCATTTTCAAAGAGGGCATAAATTTTTTCTAAGTCTAACTTTTGTTTTTATATATGTTAAAAGGATAGTAGTGCAAGGAAATTTAAAATGATTGAATATTGTTTGATACAAAACGAATATAAAATCAATAATTATTATTAAAATGCCAAGATACATATGAATAACAATCTATGTTTATTTGATGGAAGAAATCTATCAATCATTAAGAAAGTTATGTTAGGTATAAAATATTAATCTCATTGTGAAATTATTTTTTACAATATTTATTTAAAAATCAGGTGCAAGACATATTTCAAAATAATCTGATATTTAATAGATAGTGAATTTACTATTTTTATTGAGTGATAGAATTACAAGATGTTTTATTTTATATTTTCAAACAAAATTGATTTTGATTTACAATTCCTTGTTAATTATGCTATTCATTTTTTATTAGGCTAATATAAATTGATTTATTATAATTAAAATTATACAAACAAAATTGATAAATTATTCTAAAACTTTTTACCTAATTTTTTCCTTTTTTATTATCTAAAAATATCGGGGCCTTCCGGGGATCGAACCCGGGACCGCTTCCACCCTAAGGAAGAATCATACCGCTAGACTAAAGGCCCATTCCATGTAAATTGAATGAAAAGGGTTTTAAAGAATTTGATAGGGTTGATTTTTATTTTATCGAGTAATCTTATATCTTATAAATTTCTATAACTAATTTTGATAACCCCTAAGTAAAATAAGTTTTTCTTATATTTAATTTAATCTTTGGAGATAATTCCAATCAAATATTTCGATAAAATTTTCTAAACTGACAATAGCATAAATAAAGAATATTTTATGTAATAAAATTATCAACTGAACTTTATTATTTTATAATTATATAATTATATAAATAAAAGTAATAATTTTACATTTTCTGGATTTAAATATATTACAAATTCTTAAATATATAAATATAATTCTTATTTTTATAAAAAAACAATCAACCATTTAAAATTATTTGCTTCTACATTTAAATATCTTCTCTTGAGAAATTAAAATTTTCAACTTCTAATTTTACGTTCTTTAAAACGTCATTAACCATGTCACTCAAAGATTCGATATTTTTATTTACGCTCGCAATATTTTTAGTAATTTCAAGTCGCTTTTTATCATTTATAGTATCTATGACTGGGTCTTTTTTAACTTTCTTAGCGTTGATAGATTTCCTTTCTCCTTCCATTTTAGAATTTACGGTCATCTCCATATGCTTCACAAACGTATCGAATTTCTCAATTTTGGGGTTTACCTTAAATTTTGAAGATAATTTTTTTAAAACTGGCACCTTTTTTTCATTGGAGAGATTTTGATTTTGATTTTTTGAAAACAAAGATTTAATGGAATTAGAGGATTTTATATTGGTGCCATGAGTATTTTTCTGTTTTATTTTTGGTGTTTTACAATTTTCAGCATCACCTTCATCAAGTAAATCGGATAAAAGAATTTTCTCAGATTTTAAGGAATTATACGTGGTGATATTCCTCGAAGGAGCTTTGTTTATTATCATTATACTCGATTTATGGTCCCTTGTCTGATCTTTTGACTGAGTGGGTTTAACAAGAAAATTCTTGACAAGATGTTGTGTATTGTTATATGTGCATATTGAAAATTCATCCATTAGTGTTTTGTAATTCGAGTTTTTCTTTTTTAAATCAGAATGACAATCATTATCCTGTTCGTGTGTTAGTGAAAAGTTATAAATATCTTGTGATCTATTTAAAGCTTTTTTCCAATATTTATTTTTTAATTCAAATTCGCTTTTTACAGGATCGTAGTTATTCAAGCTATAATTGTTAAATTTTTTAACCTCAATATAAACACCTTTGGCTATATCTTCGCATGCTGTGTTTTCAGGATTTAATTTTTCATCTTTAAAAATTTTGCTCTTGTGGATTTTTCTTCTTTTTAACGGCAATTTGAGTTTCATCCTTCTAGCTTGGAAAGATGTTTTACTGAAATCTTGATTCGTTGGCAATTTAGTTAAATTCATAGCTTCTTCTTTATATTGATTAGTTTTCAAAGTGGGAGACACTTTGAATCTTCTATTCCGTGACGTAATGCCATAACAAGTATTTAATTGAACTTTGTGTTTAAGTATAGAAGTATTCTGTGTTGAAACATTATTATTTTTTTCACAATTCTGGTATTGGTCATTTTCAGTATTTTCTGAATATATCAAACTTTCAAGAGTGATGGTCTTGTTCATTCGGTTTCCCAATTCTGTTTTAATTCTTGAACTTTTTATATTTGAATTTTCAGTATGATCGATTTTGTTTAATTTTTCAATAATAGAAGATTCATTAATCTTGTTGTAAATCATTTCAGCTTTCGTTTTGAGATCCTGATAACTACTATTTTTGAACTTATTTCCGTATTCAACGATATCTTTATCGAATTTGTGATGTATATATGGCAAGAAAACGCTCTTCTTATAGCTTATACCTTGGGAATCGTAAAATCTGTTGATATGCATAAGGTCGTATCGACACTTAATAGCCGCTTCATTTAAAAATTTTGATTTGTTTAAAATTTTAATCGGATCGTATTCATTTTTCATAATTATGATATTATTAATTAAAGTTCATTTATCTATAATATAATTAAATTATATAATTACTAAAAATATATCCACGTTATCTTATACAAAATTCAGAGTTTTTTCAGAATACTATAACAGATTATAAAAACGACTTTACCCTTTAAATATTTTCAATTACAACTAGCATTTGATTGATGTCATATAAATTTTATTTATGAAATAATTTCTTTAAGTAAATAATATTTTAATGAAACAAGAGAAAAGAGAGTTTGAGTTGTCATTTCCTCAAGAGAGGGTAACTTTTATAAAAACTGAGAATTTCCTTGATGATAATGATATAGAGTTAGGCAAGGCTTTCAAAAATATAGAGAAAGAAATTAGGATGGGGTTCATCCGTAAAGTTTATGGAATACTAACAACACAGTTAGCTTTAACTACTATTATGTGTATTTTTAGCATGATATCTAAAAGCTGGGCTGAATTTCAAATTCATAGCCCTAGTTTAATGTGGTTTTTCTTGATACTTTCTATTTCTAGTTTAATTATACTAGCTTGTGTTCCTGGATTTGTAAGAAATGTCCCATCCAATTATATAGTAACAGGGGTATTTACAGTAAGCGAAGGATATTTAGTATCTTTACTTTGCTCAGTAAGCGAGCCAAGACTTGTGTTTATGGCTGTCTCAATGACGTTCTGTTTAACAGCCGCTTTGACAGTTTATGCTTGTACTACGAAAACTGATTTTACGGTTTATAATTCTGCTCTATTTATAGGGGTCTGTTGCCTATTTCTTTTAGGGATATTTCTTGCATTCTCAGATAATACATTTCTAAATACCTTGTATTGCTCTTTGGGAATTTTTATTTATTCAATATATCTAATCGTTGATACACAAATGATCTGCGATACTGGTAAGTACTCCTTTGAATCTGATGACTATTTGCTGGCTGCCATAAATCTTTACATAGATGTAATCAATCTCTTCTTGTACATTTTAAAAATTTTAAAAAGATAATAACTAATTTATCTAGTATATATATAAACAATTCCCTTTTTACAAATTGTTATAAAATAATTTACACAATTTAATAATTATTCAATTATTCTATTCTAAAATAAATGAATCAAATTCAAGATGATTTTAACATTAAACAAAATCAATTCGAATTCGAAATTAATATAAAATCTATTGAGATAGAATATACTTCAAGTTTCAATTTTAAAATTCTGATAAAAAAAGGAACTAAGACGATGGAAATGAAGAACCCATTCAAATACGATGTAGGGGAGAGAAGAGTCTTAGAAATAAATGAAAATTTTAATCTAATTACGAGTTTATTTTTGAATAAAGACGAAACTTCTAATAATTTGAAGGGTGAAGTAAACACTAGTAATGTTAACGACATTAATCAAGATAACATATACAAAATCTATTTTCAAGTGTACACTAAGCAAGGATTTAAATCAGCGACTTACACTGAATTAAACTTAGCAGAGCAAGTAGATATAAAAACTGGCTCTGCTATCTCGAATAAGCTTAATTTAGATTTTAAAAAACATCCGTTCAATTATTTAAAGATTAACTTATTAATTTCTTCAAAGCGTCTTATTGAGGAGGATGCAAAGGAACTTCAAAATTCAAATTCACAAAGTAACGAAATTTCTTATAAAAACGGCGGCATTAGCAGTATAGTAGACAATAGGTTATTAGAAAAAAAATTAAATGAATCTAGAATAGAAGGGAATTCAAATGGTGCTTATACTGAAACTATTACAAATGATAAAAATAGACGTAATATCGAAAATAAAACTAACGATGTTTCTAAAAATAATAATAATCATGATATTCCAAATGATCAAAATAATCTCAATGAAAATCAATCAAACACGAATAACACTGATGATGTATTCTTACTTAACGAAAATTTGAAAGTTATATCCAGGAAAAATGAAACTTTAGAAATCGAAAATAGAAATCTTATAGAGAAAATTTCTTTGCTAGAAAACTCGTTGAAATCTTTACAAAATGAGAAGAACGACATTCGATCAAGTTTTACTACATATAATGTATCTTATCTTATATTATTATTCTTAGATGAATGAAAATTTAAGAGACAAAGAGCAAATCATAGAAGAGCTTAAAAACGAAAATGAATACTTCGCTAGTGAAATAAATCAGTTAAAGTCGATCATCAATGATCTTAAACAGGAAAAGATTTCATACTATGAAGAAAAAAATAAAGTAATAAAACAACAAAGAGAAGAAATCGAAACTTTGAAATTGAATTTAAACAATCTCGAAAAGGATAAAGCCAGGAATATGAAGGATTTAGAGAATAAAAAAATCAGCTTTGAAAATTTGGAAAAAAAATTTCAAGAAGCGAATAACAAAATTAAAGAACTTGAGTAAGAAAAATAAAAATTTTAATTTTCAATACAAGAAATCAATTAAAGAAGGAAAAAGAATCTAATTCAAAAATTATAAACCAAAAACAGGAAAATTTGAATTTAGAAAAAGGAAAATATGAGAAATTATTAACTGAGATAAAGGTAAGCGAAATTTTACTTAAAAATTTTCTAATTTCCCAAAGGCACAATATGAAAATACTCTTAAGGAATATTCCTTAAAACTTTCAGAAAGGGAGAACGATCTGACTCAAAAAAATATTTTAAACGAAAATCTTCAAATCGAGGTATTTACAAAAAAATTAAAAAATTTATTCAATTTAATCTTAAGTAGTTACAAAGTACAAAGACAACCTACGAGGAAAAATTTGAAATTTTAAAAAGTCAGTTAGAAGAATCAGAAAAAATTATAAACAATATTAAAGAAGAAAATATGAATTTAAAGCAGACGTCTCTAAACTCAACAAATGAAGAAGTTTCTTCTTTACAAAAAGAAATCGCTGATAAAAATTCTGAACTGAAACTTTATCAGAATGAAATCAAAGAATTAAAATCTCAAATCGAAAGATTCGAAGAAAAAACAAAATCTTTCGAACAGGAAAAAGATAACCTAATCGAATCCAAATCGAAAATGGAAAAATTCCTTAAAGAAGATTTGATCGATCTTAGGCAAAAATTAATCACTCAAGAAAAAGAAATCGAATCAGTTTTGGAAGAAAGAGAATATTTGAAATTCGAAAATGACAAGTTAATACAAGAACTGAAGAGCGAAAATTTTGCAAAGACTACCAACGAAGAATTTATCAAACACATCGACGAAATACAAAAGAAATTTTTGGAGAAAGAAAAAAAAATTCTTGAAGAAAAAGGGGAAGAGATAAAAAACCTTAAACGAGAAATCGATGCTTTAAATTCTTCAAACTCCAAATCTAAAAAAATTACCTTCGACAACGAAAAAGAATTTTTGAAAAGAGAAAATAAATTCCTGAAGGAAGAAATTGAAAATTTGAAATTCGATATGAATTCCTGTTCGGCTAATAAAGAAAAATCCCTAAACCTAGAAAAAGCATTGATGGGTATGCAGAATATTATCGCGAATAAAAATTTGGAATATTCTCAGATTCAAGATGAGATGGAAAAAATGAAAATTGAGAGATCAAAAGCGGAAGG
>Ga0169931_10011108_pt1 | contig 12755 bp, 3 predicted proteins | sample Kivu_15m_20L_FD_129675 | JGI IMG/M metagenome (GOLD analysis project Ga0169931, IMG submission 129675) | Freshwater microbial communities from Lake Kivu, Western Province, Rwanda to study Microbial Dark Matter (Phase II) - Kivu_15m_20L... | ecosystem: Environmental > Aquatic > Freshwater > Lake ...
TCCCCCCGCCTCCACTTTTTCGCGACGGGTTGTTGAACCCCCGTCCACTGCCGCCCTGCGCGCGCCTGCCGTGAGGCAGGCGTGCTCGGTTGCCGGGTTCAACTCCCCCCGCCTCCACTTTTTACACACCGGAAAATGGGTCGCTGACGTGCCTTGCGTGCGTTGGCGAACTGTTCGTCCGGCGGGCCGCTATGGGCAGGCATCCGGGTACGCTTTGCTTCAGGAAAACCAGAACACACCTCGAGCGCTTGTCCAACCCACGGCGGCTGAGTGGCTCATTTACGGCGCCTATGGGTACACCGGTCGGCTGGTCGTCGAGCACGCCGTCCAGTTGGGCATGCGCCCTGTACTTGCAGGGCGCGACGAACAACGGACTCGGGCGCTCGCTGAACGCCACGGTTTGTCGTGGCGTGTCTTTGGCCTGTCGGACTCCGGCGAGGTCGATGCGGGTGTGCGTGACATGGCCGTGGTGATGCATTGTGCCGGCCCCTTCTCGCAGACCAGCGAGCCCATGGTGGCCGCCTGCCTGCGTAACCGCGTGTCGTATCTGGACATTACCGGGGAGCGCTCGGTGTTTGAGCTCGTTCAGCAGCACGACGCACGAGCGCAGGAGGCGGGCATTGTGGTGTGCGCCGGGGTGGGGCTGGACGTCGTGCCTACGGATTGTCTGGCTGCCATGCTGCATCGGGATCTGCCCGATGCGCTGGAGCTGGAGCTCGCGCTCGCGGGATTTGGTTCCGTGAGCCGGGGCACCCTCAAGACCATCCTCGAAGGCATTCCGCTGGGCGGTTTCGTTCGCATTGATGGGCATATCGCCCAGGTGCCCTTCGCGTGGCGCAAGCGCGCGTTCAACTTTCCGCACGGGCAACAAAACGTCGTCACCATGCCGCTTGGCGACGCCGTGACCGCCTGGCAAACCACCGGAATTCCCAACATTCGTACGTGGGTCGCGCTGCCGGGCCCGGCTGCAGCTGGGTTAAAGGTCGTGGAGAAACTTCGGCGCGCGCCCGGTGCGGCGGCGGTGCTGCGCATGGCGTCGAGTCTGGTCGATCGCTTTCTGGACGGGCCGGGCGAGCGCGTACGGCAAACGGCGTGGGTGGATGTCGCCGGCGAAGTCCGGAACGCGCGAGGCCGGGTGGTGTCGGGTACGCTGACCTGCCCGGAAGGCTACACGTTCACGGCCCTGTCGTGTGTGGCGGCGGTGCAGCGCGTGTTGAACGGCTCCTGTTTTCAGGGCGGCATTTCGCCAGCGCTTGCCTTTGGAGCAGACTTTGTGCTGGGCATAGAGGGTGTTCAGTTTCACGGTTTACACGGCGTCTAGTCGGCGAATTTACCGTTGCGCGCGTGCAAAAAAGTCGCAGCCGCCGAGCTTCGACGTCGCGTGTGGCGGGTGTGGTGCAACGCCTGTTCAACGAGCGCGCTCAGGCCTCCGACTTCGTTTGCCATGGCCTCTATCTGGGTTCTCGCCTGCTCGACAGATGGCCACGGGCCGAAATAGACCATATCGTCCACGAGCGCGTAGTGGCCGGGCGCATCGGCCGAGTCAGGTTCGCTGACTTCGAAGAATCGTAAGACGGTCATGTTGTTCAGGAGCGACGGAAGGGTTGCGGCCGGTCGGTAGCCTGCATTAGGCATCGCCCGCAGTGAAGGAAAGGCTCGTTATGTGAGCCGCGCGCACGGAAACATCATGGCAGTGGTTCAGGTTCAGTCGCTTTATCTTTCGTTTGGTCGCGCACCCGTGCTCGAGGGCGTCTCGTTCTCCATGGAGAAGGGCGAGAGAGTCTGTCTGGTCGGGCGTAACGGGACGGGTAAATCAACCTTCCTGAAGGTGATATCGGGCGAGGTGGTACCAGAATCGGGCACCGTGACCACGCCGTCTGGCACGGGTCTGGCGGTGTTGATGCAGACCGTACCCGAGGCGACACAGGGCCTGGTGCGCGATGTTGTGGCGGATGGTCTGGGTGAGATTGGGAGCGCGCTTTACCAGTACGAGGCAATCGCCGCGTCGGGTCGCACCGACGACGCGGCTATGAATGAGCTCGCCGATCTGCAGGAGAAGCTGGATCGGGCCGATGGCTGGTCGGCCCGGGCCCGGGTGGAGGCGGTGCTTCAGACGCTGGGTGTCGATCCGGAGCTGGATTTTGCGAGCCTTTCGGGTGGTCTGAAGCGACGTGTGTTGCTGGCGCGCGCGCTGGCGACAAAGCCGGACGTGCTGATTCTGGACGAGCCGACAAACCACCTGGACATCGACTCGATCGCCTGGATGGAAGAGTACTTGCTACGATTCGAGGGCGCGCTGCTGTTTGTGACGCACGACCGCACTTTTGTGGACCGTCTGGCGACACGAATTGTAGAGCTGGATCGTGGCAAAATGACCAGCTGGCCGGGAAGTTACACGAAGTACCTCGAGGGAAAAGAGAAGGCGCTGGCCGACGAAGAGAAAGCCAACGCGTTGTTCGACAAGCGTCTGGCGCAGGAGGAAGCCTGGATTCGGCAGGGCATTAAAGCGCGCCGAACCCGGAACGAGGGCCGGGTACGCGCACTGGAGGCGATGCGACGTGAGCGACGAGCACGTCGCGAGCGGCAGGGCGACGCGAAATTGCAGGCACAGGAAGGCGAGACCACTGGAAAGCTGGTGCTGGATGCGAAAAATGTGAGTTTCTCGTGGGGCGAAAAGCCGATTCTGAAAGATTTTACGACGCGTGTTTTTCGCGGTGACAAGATTGGGATTATCGGGCCCAATGGCGCTGGAAAAACAACGTTACTCCGATTGCTGTTAGGCGAAATTCAGCCGCATTCAGGAACAATCAGGCAAGGGACAAACCTTCAGGTGGCTTATTTTGACCAGCTGCGGGCGCAGATTGACGGCACGAAAACGGTGGCCGAAAATGTGCTTCCAAAGGGTGATTTTGTGACTGTCGGTGAAGGTAAAAGACACATTATTGGGTATTTGCAGGATTTTCTCTTTGAGCCGGAACGGGCCCGTACTCCTGCCTGGGTACTCAGTGGTGGGGAGCGCAATCGGCTGTTGCTGGCGCGCCTGTTTACCCAGCCGGCTAATGTGTTGGTGATGGACGAACCGACCAACGATCTCGATATGGAGACGCTGGAGCTGGTGGAGTCGCTGGTCGTGGATTTTCCCGGCACCGTGATGGTGGTGAGCCACGACCGTGCATTTCTGGACGCCGTTTGCACCAGCACCATCGCGCTGGATTACGACGGGGTGTTTCGCGAGTATATTGGTGGTTATTCCGACTGGGTGGCGCAGCGAATCCAGCCGCCACCGACTGGACGCGGCCCGCTGACCAGCTCGCAGGCCGTCGCCGTCGCCGGGTCGGGCGAGTCCGCGAAAGGTTCGGCTGTGGTCGCTACACCCGCGCGCAAGTTGTCGTGGAAAGAGAAGCAGGAGCTGGACGCCCTGCCCATGAAGATTGAAGCGCTCGAACAGGAGATCGCTCAGCTCACCGCACAGATGAGCGAGCCAGGATTCTATACGGGCAGCGCCTCGGTGATTTCGCGGGCGACCGAGCAGCTCGCGAAGGCTGAGAGCCAGCTTGAGCATGCGTACGAACGATGGGTGGCGTTATCCTAGCACTGACGGTGAAGAGCTGTCGTCGGGCGGCCGTCGAGAGAGCTCGGGCAACGCGGGTTGGGGGGTGGCCGGCGTATCCGGGTCGTGGTCTGCGGAACGTGGGTTTGCCAGCGGTATCTCGAGTTGTTGTAAGGGTCCGGTGTCGTGCATGTGGCGTCGCAGCTCGAGTAGCTGGTCACGCTCCTCGCGGGCGGTCACGTCGTGTAATACCACACGCACCTGTTCGAGCTGCCCGGCAACGCGGCGCGGCGTAAACCGAGCCTGAAACGTGCGTACCTGTTCTTCCTGATCGAGCGCTCGCAGTCTGGCATGCGCCTGTGGTTTGCCCGCGACAATGTCTCGCAGGGCGCGATCAAAGACGGGGCGATCCTCATCGACGAGTCGCGCGCGCAGCTCTGTCTGGTCTGGAAGCGTCGCATGCTCGCTTGCAAGCAGCTGCAGACCTGCCGGGTTTGCGTACTCCACGTGCGAGTTCAGGCGAATCAGAAAGACGAGGTCGCCGATGTGGTCCAGCAGGTCGCGAAACCGCTCCTCCATCGCCATCGACTCCTCATGGACACGCTGATGAGATGCCATGAGAGCCCCCAGCGCCAGAAATGACAGCGACATGGTGCAGGCATAGAGCTGTAGCTCGACGGCGTCGGTTTGCACGGTCTCAGGCACGACGCCTGCCAGAATGTGCACGCGCGATACGCTCACCAGAATTGCCACTGAGACGCTGATCGCTGCACCTGTGGAACCAAAGCGCATCGACGCCCAGAGCAGCGCAGGGAATGGCAGAAAATCAAGCGGTCGCTGCGCGTTGTGCAGAGAGACCCACGAAGCAAGCGCCACCAGCACCAGCACGGCACCGGCCTCAAGTTGCAGGCGCGGCGTGAGATTTTTCCATCGGTGCACAGGACGATTGGTCAGGGCTGCGAGTAGCGGCACGACCAGAAGCACTCCGATCAGGCAAGACGTCCACCAGAGCACCCAGGCCGTCATCCAGTCCGGCGCCCCCAAAAGATACACTGCCGCGGTGGCTCCCCAGACGGCGCTGTGCAGCATAGCGACGGTCGAGGCGACCACCGCCAGCCGCATTACGTTGCCCAGAGAGTCAAAGTTCAGCGTGTGCATGCCCACGCGCAACATCAGGTGGGACGCGATCCATGCTTCCGTGGTGTTGATGAGCCAGAACGCCAGCGAGGCGGAGAGCGCCTGCCCGTGCAGCGCGATATCGGAGACCAGGTTGCCCACGCCCGCGCCCAGCATGACCCAGCGCCATCCGCGTCGGGGAATCAACAGAAACGCGCTCAGATATACGCCGCTCGGCGGCCAGACGGTCGCAAATTCACCCCGAAACGAAAGCATGTGCCCGACTTCTGCCGCCAGCACGTACACGATTGTAAACACAAGCGTGAAGAACCACGGATGCTCGTCGGTCAGCCGCGCAACGCGGTTTGCAGGGGCAAAGAGCGTCGGATTTGCGGGGTTCACCACGGTACGAGACAGCCGCATCGTCGGTGGTACAGGCCTGGCGTGATTCGGCATCGGGGGTATCATCGGGGGTACATGCGGCCGTTACGTTTGCAACCAGCGCGCTTCGCGACGGAACCAGCGGACAGGGGGCGGCAGAGGCAACCCCTGAGCTCTGAATCGAAGCAAACACCATGCCGCGAACGTTTAGGCGAAAGCTTCGATCGTTGCCAGCGCCGAAGGCGATCACATGACGAGGTTCATTCGTGAGACAGGTCATTCGAGGATGCGAATCGCGCCCACCGGCACCTGCGTCAGTCGCAGACTGTACGGGTCATACCGTTCGCGCCACTGTGGCGATTCGTGCCGGCTGATTCCACGCTGGTCACCAACAGGGTGAGGCGACCTACCCGCGTGAAGTGGAAAGGCTCTGCCGAAGCGAGGTTACTCTGGGCAGACTCGACGACGTCGATGCACGAGCAACATGGCCGCGAGCATGAGGCCCAGCGTCACCGGCGTGGCGCGAGAGGTGGCGGTCGCACTGCAGCCACCGCCCGAGCTGTTGCCTGAACCGGAGCCCGAGGGTTCGGAGTCGGCGCCGCTGTCCGATGAACCATCGACCGTGACATCGCCACCCGCGTCGGTCCCGGCGTCGGGAGTCACGTCGGCGCTTGTGGTGTCATCTGCGTCGGTGCCGACGTCGTTGCCAGCATCCAGGCCTGCGTCGTTTCCTGCGTCGTTTCCTGCGTCGAGGCCGGTATCACCGCCGCCCTGCACAAGCGTTACCGAGAAGACGCTGGCCGGTGCGTCGGCGGGAAGCGTGCCCACGTTGCCCGCCACGGCGAGGTCGTCGGCGACGATGTAGTAGGAGAGGAGCTCGCCGGTGACGTCGCTGGCCGGAATGATGGCTACCCAGGTGTCGTCGGATTCGTTCGCGGCGGTCACGCTGATGGCGTCGGTCACGCTGCCCGAGGTGTAGTATACCGTCACGCTGTTGACCCCAGAGGCGTCGGCCACCAGGGCTTCAATGGTCGCGTCGGCGTTTGCGACCAGCTCCGCGGGCGGGATGTGCGTGATGGTGGGCGGGGTGGTGTCGATTTGCTCGATCGGCAGCACGCTGAACGAGAAGGTCTCGGTCGGGGCTGTGAGCGGCTCAAGGGCCACGTTTCCTTCGGCATCCTCGGCCAGTACGTAGTAGTACACGGTGCCTTCGGTCACGACGGTAGCGTCGATGACGGCCGAGAAGGTGTCGCCTTCGAGTGGCTCCATATCGACGATGGCCCAGTCGGCAGCGGCTTCGGCGCGCGCGTAGAGGATGACGCTGACAATGTCACTGGCGTCGGTGACGTCGGCCACGACGGCCACGTCGGTGTCTGCCGGCTGTGGTGAAGTGACCTCGGTGACCACGATTACCGGTGCGTCGGTGTCTGCTGCAACGAAGGTCTCGACCGTATAGACCGTGGTGGGCGCGCTGGCTGGGGCGGTGGCCGTGTTCGCGGCGGCCGAGGCGTCTACGGCGCTGACCCAGTACTCGATGCCGGCCTCGTTCACGAGGCTACCGGGGATGGTGGCAGCGAACGAATCGCCACCGTCTGGGGTCATGGCCAGCTGCGCAAAGGTGGCTGTGCCTGTCTGGCGCCAGTGGAGGGTGACCGATGCCACGCCGCTGGGGTCTGTGACGGTCGCAGTGAAGGGCAGGTCAAGGCCAACGGGGACCGGCTCTGTATAGCGCGTGACCGTGATGGTTGGGCCGGCGGTGTCGGGTGTTGCGACGTCTACCGCATACACAACGGCAGGTGCCGACGCGGGCAGTGTGGCCCGGTTGGCGGCCGGTGCGTTGTCGGTGGCTGTCAGATAGTATTCGATGCCGGGCGACACGATGTTGCGCGCCGGAATGGTGGCCCGCCAGGTGGGGCCGACGAGCGTCATGGGGGCTGAGATCCAGTCGGCGTCGCCGACCACGCGGTAGCTGAGGGTGACGTCGCGGATTCCCGAGGTGTCGGCTGCGCTGGCCTCAACCACCAGCGAAACACCAGCCGCGAGCGGACCCGGGATGGGGGTGTGCGTCAGGGTCGGCGGTGTCAGGTCGGCAGCCGTGACAGCGGTTGTCACGGTGTACAGCGTCGCGGGTGCGCCCGAGGGCAACAAGGCGAGATTCGAGGGGGCCGCTGTGTCGGTCGCTTCGAGGTAGTATTCGAAGCCGGGCGCGACGACCGCTGCGCCCGGAATGGTACCGGTGTACCGGCCTGAGCCAGCATTGGCGAGGTCGAGCGAGGTGAACGGGGTGCTTCCCACAGTGCGGTAGCGGACGCGAACCGCCGAGACGCCGGTTGCGTCGGTGACGTTGGCTTCGATGGCGATGGACAGCCCGGGCGTGCGGTCGCCGGCGAGGGGCGTGTGCGCAATGATCGGTCCGGTGGTATCGGGCACGGTTACGGTGCGCTGACGGGTCGAGGTGGGCGCATCAGCGGGGTCGGTAGAGGCGTTGCCGAGCGTATCGACGGCGCGAATGTAATAGGTGAACTCGGGTGCTGCGACGGGGCCGATGCTGGCGGTCCATGTGCCGCCGACGTTGGCCATGGCGACGGTCGTGAAGGCGCCAGCGCTGCCGGTGCGCCAATAGACTTCGGCCGAAGCGACGCCGGTGGAGTCGGTGAGCGTGGCCGAGAGGCTGACACTGGTGCCAGCGAGAATGGGCAGGGCAGGGGGCGTGTGGGCGATGCCGGGTCCGGCGGTGTCGCCGACGGTGACCGTAAAGCGAGCGACGAGCGTGGGCGCTGCGGCTGGCACATTGGCGGCGTTTGCCGAGGCCGAGCCGTCGACGGCGCGCACGTAGTACTCGACCGCCGGGGCGCTCACCGCGATTCCCGGGATGACGGCCGTGAAGGTGGAGCCTGCGGCCGCGGTCATGGGGACTGTGGTGAATGTCGAGGTACCCTGCAGCCTGTGATACAGAGTCGCGCTGGCGATGCCACTGTCATCGGTGATGGAGGCCGTGACGGTTACGGCTGTGCCAGCGGCCTGACCATTGGGCACCGCGGTGAGGTTGATGGTGGGGGCTGTAAGGTCGGGCGCGGGCTCGACGGTGATCGTTTGCGTGGTCGAGGTGGCCACGTTGCCTGCTGTGTCGGTAGCCTGCGCATAGACCTGAATGGTGCCGGTGACGACTGCTGCGGCGGGAATCGTGGCGGTGTAGGGCCCTGCTCCAGCGGTGGCGAGGACGTTGTAGCTGCCGATACCGTTCGAGCGGTAGTAGATGGTCACGTTCGATACGCCGCTGGCGTCGGTCGCGCGTGCCGTCACGGGTATGGCCACACCCGCCTGTGTGGGCGAGGCGAGTGGGTCAACCGAGAGCGTCGGCGGGGTGACGTCGGGGTAGTTCACCGTCACCACCTGCGGGCCCAGAATGCCCGCAGCCGGGAGGAAGGAGCGGTTGCCTGCGGCGTCGTCGGCGCTCAGATAGTAGTAAACGCTGGGGGTTCCGCTGGGAATCAGCGAGGTCAGGAACGTCGTGCCCCAGGCGTCGCCCAGGCCACGTGAGAGTGAGTAGGGTGTCCAGTTGATCGCGTCGATCGAGATGAACGCCTGGGCTGAGGTCACGCCCACGTTGTCGGTGATGGTGGTGGACAGGCTGATGACCTCGCCGTACGTGACGCTTGTGACCAGCGTATGCGTAATCACCGGCGCCTGCGTATCGGCCGGCGTCACCGTGAAGCTAAGCGGCGTGCCCGGCGCGGTAGATGGCGCCGTCGCCGTATTTGCAGCCGCCGCCGAGTCGGTTGCGGTGACGTAGTAGTCAACGCCGGGCGCTGTGACTGCGCCAGCCGGGATGGTCGCCGACCAGGTGGTTCCCGCCGTGTTGGTCATGCTCACCTGTGTGAACGCTGTACCGCCGGTGGCACGGTAGAAGAGCCTTGCGCTGGCGACACCCGTCGCATCGGTGATGGTGGCACTCACCGTTACCTCGGTTGCAGCCGGCCGGTTGGGACTGACGGGCGTGATGGTGATCGTCGGCGCGGTCACATCGGGCGTGATTACCGTGAACGACGATGGCGTTCCAGGCGCCGTCGCGGGTGAGGTCGTGCTGTTGGGAACCGTCGCCGCGTCGGTCGCGACCACGTAGTAGTCCACGCCGGGGGCTACAACTGCGCCAGCCGGGATGGTGCCCGAGTAGCCCGTGCCGCCGGTGCTGGCCATGACCACCGACGTGTATGTAGCGCCGCCGGTTGTGCGGTAGTAAAGCGTGACCGAACCTATGCCGCTGGTGTCCGTTGCGGTGGCAGTGACGGTCACGGCTGCGCCAGCGGTGCGTGCGTCGGCGACCGGCGTCACTGTAAGCGTCGGCCCGGTGACGTCGCTGGTGCCTACCGAGAACTGGTAGGGCGTCGTCGTGCTGGTGGTGGGAAGCAACGCGGTGTTGCCGGCAGAGTCAATCGCCCGAATGTAATAGAACATCGCGGGTGTGTTCACCGCGAAGTCGGGTATCTCGGCACGATACAGGTTGCCGCTCACCAGCGTCATGTCCACGGCAGGCCACGGCGGAGCCGACGATGACGTGGACCGCTTGTAGTGCACACGGACGGTCTGCAGCGGCGACGCATCCGTGATGGTCGCCTCAATCACGACGGCCACGCCTGGGCTCTGCCCGTTGGCGATGGGCGTGTGAACGATCGTCGGTGCGGTGGTGTCTGCGGTAACCACCGTGAAGGACAGCGGCGTCGCCGGGGCGCCCGAGGGCTCTGTTCCCACGTTGCCGGCAGGGTCGGTGCCGGTGACGTAATACTGCACACCCGGGGTGGTCACCGCAGCGGCCGGGATGACGCCGCTCCAGGACGAGCCCGTGCCTCGCGTCATGGCCACCTGCGTGTACGCGCCGGTGCTGCCCGCAGGGCGGTAGTAAATCGCGGCGCTCGAGACCGTACCCGACGCGTCCACAATGCTGGCGTTCACGGTCACGGCGGTCCCGGCAGGGCGGTTGTCTGCAACCGGCGTGAGCGCGATGAGCGGCGGGGTCGTGTCACCGCTCGACACCGTGAAGTCAAAGAACGTGGTCGGTGCGCCAGACGGCAGAACCCCGCGGTTGGGCGTGGGCGACGTGTCGATGGCCTCAATGTAATACTTCACGCCCGGGGGATTCACGATAACAGCGGGCACCTGAGCGCTCCAGGTGTTCCCGGCGACGTTCGTCATGGTCACCGAAGCATAACTTCCTGACAATGAACCGTAATACAGGTTTGCGACACCTACGCCGGTGGTGTCGGTGATGGTTGCGGTGACGGTCACAGGCGAGCCCGGCGCCTGGCCATCGCCCACCTCGGTGTGGGTGATGACAGGCGGCACAAAGTCACCCGAGACCGTGAAGTTGAAGAAGGTGGACGCGCTCACCGGCAGGCGGGTCGTGTTTCCCGCCGGCGTCGTGTCGGTCGCCGAGAACCAGTACTCAATCCCGGGGGCGCTGATGGCCGTTCCCGGGATGACACCGCTCCAGTTGGCACCCGCACCGCGCGTGAGCTCGATCTCGTCGGCGGGGATGGTACCGATCGTACGATAGAAGAGCGTGACGGATTGAACGCCCGTTTGATCCTGCGCGGTCACATTGACGGTGATCGGCGTGCCGGCCGGGCGTCCGTCTGCAATCTCGGTGTGCTGCAAAAGCGGGCCTTGCGTGTCGGCCGCGCCGCCCAAGATCTCGACCACCGCCGTATCGGTGGCCGAAAGACCGGCCGCGTCCGTGACGGTCAGCGTGGCAATGAAGAGGCCGGCCGTGGTGTAGGGGTGCAACGGATTGCGCCCCGTGACGGGCGGAGTGCCATCACCAAAGTCCCACACGTAGGTCAGCGAGGCAGCGGCCGTCTCGGTGTCCGACGAGTTGTCGGAACGGAACGCTACGGGTTCTTCCACCGTCGCCGTGCTGACATCCGCGAAGTAGGGGCCATTGGCCTCGGCGAAGGGGCGATCGTTCACGTTCACCAGCACGCGGGCGTGGTCGGGCGCGCCGTCGTCGTCGACGATGGTGATGTAGGCCTCAGCGTTACCGCGCGTAGCGAAGGTGTGCTGCACGGTCTGCCCCGCCGTCACTGTGCCATCGCTCATGGTCCAGAACGCGGTGGCGATGGTGCCATCCAGATCAACGGCCGCCGAGCCGTCCAGCGTCACCCGTTCGCCCGTCGGGGCCACGATGCTTCGCGCCACGGCGTCGGCGCGGGGTTCCTGATTGGCGGTGAAGTCGTGTTCGATGGCGCCGATATCGACCCGCGACGAGAGCACGCGTGCGCGGCCAAACAGGTCGCGTGTCAGACCTGACGGGGCGGTGGGACTGCCCACATTGATCACGGGAGAGGTGCGGAACACCTGTCCATCCCACCAGCGAGGGAACGCGGCCCAGTCATCATCCTCGATATTCGGGTTGGTGGTCACCGGGCCGGTATTGGTGGTGCCCGACGCCACCGTGATCGTCGCGAGGTTGTGATAGCCGTTATACAGCAGTGTGAACGCCGAGTTGTAGCCTGACCCCACGGCGACGTTCTGGTCATAAATCGCCCCGGTGGTGGAGTTCGCGATCAGGTTGTTCTGCAGCGAGAGCGACTGCGCGTAGCTGGTCGAGGACGACGACCGGTTGGCGTAAACGCCGTAGCTTTGCGCTACGAAGGTGTTGTTGGTGAGCGTGTGCGACGCGGCCGTGGTCGAGACAGTGGTCGCGCTTGCGAAATAGCCAAATCCCCAGTGTGTGGCGTATGAGCTGCGCAGGCGCACGATGCTCGACGTGGCTTCGACACCTCGGCTACTTCCAGCGAAGTTGGTGCCGATGAGCGTCGCAGCCAGAATGTCGGCGAAGTTGGTGCTGCTGGTCACATTCTGAATCAGGAAGCCGTTGGTCGTGCCGTAGCGAACCTCGACGTCTTCGAATGTGGGCGAGCGTGGGCCCACCACGTTGAAGCCAAACCGTGGGTACTCCACACGCAACCACTCGACGCTGCCGATCGTGTCTTCGAAGCGCGTGCCCCACCACATGCCGGCGGTCGGTGAGGTGCTGTTGGGCGTGAAAACCACCGCTGGGCCGTCGGTCGGAAACGTGAACAGGGCGTCCTTCAGAAATCGAAGCTCTGCTCGGTTGGTGCTGAGTCCGCCGATCATGCCGTCGGTGTTGGGGGCGACCCGAAACTGCACGCCGGGCTCAAACGTGACCCGCCGCCCTGCCGTCACGACGAGGTCGCCCAGCAGGGTATAAGGAGAGCCGGCGGCCGTGAACACGGTGTCTTCCCAGATGAAGCCCATGATCTGCGGACCGAGCGCGCCGCTGTAGTCGAGCGCACCCACGCGACCGGCAGACGGGCCCAGCCCCCGCAGCGGAGAGTTCTGCGTAGGCGTGTAGTCGCGCGCGGCGCCATCCACGTACAGCGGATTCCATGAGAAGCACGTCGTGCCTGAGTCCGTGATACCCGATGTATTGGGGCTGTTTTGCCACAGGTTCGAGAACTGGCAGCTCCACACTGCGCTGCCGGCCCCGCTCGAGTTATCGCGATACCCTGAACCGGTGTTGTTGGTGATCGAGCACGCGCGGGTGGTCAGACTAAGGGTCCGCGACGACGAGGTCGTCCCACGGTTCGTCCAGATGCCATCGCCCGTGTTGTTGGCGATGGTCAGCTGTTCCAGATAAATGCTGAATGAGCCGTTGAGGTTGGGGGCCGAGAAAATGCCGGACTCTCCA
>Ga0169931_10011109_pt1 | contig 12752 bp, 6 predicted proteins | sample Kivu_15m_20L_FD_129675 | JGI IMG/M metagenome (GOLD analysis project Ga0169931, IMG submission 129675) | Freshwater microbial communities from Lake Kivu, Western Province, Rwanda to study Microbial Dark Matter (Phase II) - Kivu_15m_20L... | ecosystem: Environmental > Aquatic > Freshwater > Lake ...
GTAAATTAAGTTTCTTCTATTCTCCTCAATCTTGTTTAGGTACCCATACACTTTCACAAATTCTTTGAACACGTCCATGTCCATAGATTTATCGTCTTGTATTAATAAATTTTCGAGATTGATGAAATCTTCTTCTAAATTTCTTTCTATGTCATTAATCTTGGCGTATCTAATTTTAATCTCATTTAAAAGCTTGAAAGAATCCTCCTGAGACCAAATTTTCAAGTTGCATTTAGAGTATTGATGTTCTATTAAACAATCCTGACAGATTTTCTTTTGATGATAGAAACAATAAAGATTTGATAAAAAGGATTTGTTGTGAGACTTACAGATTGAATTATCAAATTTAATCCTAGTCTGAATCTGATTTTTCTCAGTATAATAATAATTATCCTCTATATCTTTTCTAATTTTCATTATCTTCATAAGATCCTTATTAGACCTGATTTTCTCAAGCTCTGTCCTTGTATAGCAGCAAGCGCATTCAATACAGCTATAAGATTCTATCTCCTTTGCAATATTTAAACAACTTCCACAGATTAAATCTGCACATGGTAGGCAGAATGGCATAGCAGTTCAGTCAAGAAAATCAATTTTGCACTTAGTGCATGAAAAAGTTAAATCACAGCCTGTTTGAATATCCTCTATGGATAAAAAGTTGTTTTCTTTAGAAGATAGCATTATTTAAATTATTGATATTTACAAAGAATTAAAATAAGATAAAAAACTATTAATTGATTGTTTCTAGAGAATGCAAATATAATAAAACGATATAATTAATCTAAAAATTTAAAATATAAATTTAAATTAATAACTAAATAAAAATTTAAAAAATAGAATCATATTTATAGCAGTAACACTTTTATAAGATGGAAATAAGTATTTATAGAATATAGAAAAGAGAAAATTTTACTTTATGTTATTTATAAATTATATAAAATTATTAGATATTAATCAGATTTTCACTTTTTCTTTTCGGATTTATTTTTAGGTGAGTCATTTGTTTTATAAGCTTTCATTTAATCTACCATAACTGAAGATGACATTTTGCTTCTATCGTTAGATGACGATCGCCTTACATCTGGTGTATTAAATGCTGAAGAAGAGACTGATCTTTTGAAATTTACAGAGTTTTTGTTGGCAGTAGAGCCTGTATTGTTTTTAGCTTCTTGTGTTGAATTTTCATCGACTACTTTACCAGAATAGAAATAAAGATGGTAAGTGCTTGAATTAATATTTCTCTGACTAAGATAGACAATGGTATTATCAAACATATAAAAGTAATTAATTGGAGCGTTTTTAATTTTCTTCATGTCACTGTAGAATAATTTTATTGATTCAGACGGGTATAAATTAATTATCGCAGGTTGCTCGATTCTAATATTCAATGTTTGTTCTTTATTATTAGAATTAGCAGTATTGCTGAAATAAATCTTCTCGTTTATTTCTTCGTTAAAGAAATATTCGATACGCCAAACCGACAAGTAACCATCTAACCCAGCTGTAAACAAATCATAACTCGAAATAAAATTCATAGCCTTAAATTTATTTTCTACAAATGCTCCAGAAAGATTTAAACAGTTCTTAAGGGATGTCCTTGATCTCCTCAGCATCTTTAAGTCAAGGGTGCTATTTGAATCGTCTTGATCATTAAGAAAATAGGAAAAATCTTTTGTTGACAGTTCTTTGTTTAAAAAGGAATTATTTCTATGAGAATTAGAAGCAAGTGATGCATAATTATCAATTGATTCATTCAGATTTTGTTCGGGTAGATTATTCTCTACAGATTCTTCTTCGATTACGTCCCCGAAAGCAAGAGATGTAACGTAGTTCTTATGTCCTTCCAGACAATATAACAAATTTCCGAATTCGGCGTCAAGTATATACACGTTGTCACTTTCCGTACCAAGTCCTAGCAGTTTACCATCTCGGGAATACTCTATGCCTATCACATTACCATAATTGGTTTTATATTCGTAAATGAGCATCCTACTTTCGTAATGAAAAACTTTAAGTTTGCCTCCGCTAAAACTTACTGCAATGAAATTGTTATTGAAAAAATAGTTTTTATATTTGCTATCCATCGGTCTGCTCGTGTGTAAAACTTTTGGCCGTATTTTAAAAGTGATTATGCCTTCAGAAAATTTCCATACGGATTTCAAATTTTTACTATCCTCACATGTTAAAACAGAATAACCTTGAGTACTATTTGAATTTGAACTAGTACTAGTTTTTGAGGTTAACTCGTATTTTGTTATCTTCGACTTTCCCTCTGTTTTACCTCTTATCAAAAAATTTGATAAAATAATTTCTGCATTGAGATCGGTCCTATTTATTTCAACTTCGACTAAAATATTATTGTTCAACAGAAAAAACATAGTCGGGGAAGAATTAAAGTAAGGATTTAAAAACGTGTTGAATCCCTCAAAAATTCCTTTAATGTTGTGTTCTTCAAGATTCGTAATATCAAGAAGAACTTTACAAGTTGAAACATCCTCAGGTTCCTGGACAAAAGCCTTATTAGAAGTTAATGCGAAAATGTGAAGGCTATGAATATTTTTAATAAGAAAATAAATTTACGAATTTCTTTCTGAGTCATGAAAAACTTTCGACGAAATAATTTTTTTTCCACATTCTGTGATTTTACTATTCAAGGGTATTCTCTTCACGACTGAATCTTTCTTACCATTGTCATCATAGCTGTATATAACCAGAGTAAACAACTCATCCATATTCACCAAGAATGCAATTTCTTAAAGAAATATTTATAAATAATTCAAACTATAATACCCTTTACAACATCCCCTTCTTTTTCTTTTCGCTTATTCGTATTCTTCTTCGCCACAGAAATTTTATTTCCTAGATAAACATTTCCTGAAATATTGAAAAACTCAGAATGTTCAAATTTTATTTTTTTATCGTCGGTTTCTATCTAAAATTTAAAAATTCTTTTACAATGAAATATTTTAATTTTTCCATTTTCAAATAAAATAAATAATCCTTAATTAAATGAAAAATGTGTCTAATAATTCTAAAGTCATTAGTGAAGTTGAGAAAAAACTTTCAGAACTAGACAAAAACATCAGCATAATTTTAGAGTTAAATAACAAAAATCCTTCAGCAATTATAAAGAAGCAAAACTCTGTCGCAAAAGACATCGAAAGCTTGTATAAAATTCTCTTTGACGAAAAACATTTTAATGAAGATCTTTTCGATTATTTCAACGAAAGAAAAATTTTCCAAATCATGGTATCGTACGTAAGTTTGCGAGAAGTGGATGTGACAAAAATAATATTGCCTTATGTTCACAAGATTCTATTCGAATCTGAGAAAATCTTGAGCCAAATCAACTTCAACGAAGAAATTTTGTTGATGAATACTTACGTAAATTCATCGATTAAAGTTTTAATAAAAAGTTTTTTATGGGTGTTAAAAGCAACCACACAGAACGAAGAAACTTTTCTTGAACTAATTATAAACTTCCTTTACAAACTGTTACATAAATTGATTCTTTATCCGCATTTTTACTACGCGATTTCTTCTTCGAACGATGTGTCAAAACTGAATCCAAATACGGCCGATGATTTCGACTCAGGCCTGTTTGAATTGATGGTCGATATTTTCACAAAGGAATCAAAAATTTCGAAAAGAGAAAACAAAGCCAAAATTAGGAAAAACATTTTATTATGCCTTAATTTAGAGCATTTTTATAACATAAAGATCTCAGACATGGAGAAACTTCTCAATTGCCTTGTGGAAAATCTTATCACTTATTACGACTATTTCAACAGATTCGATGCCTCCAGCTTTATCAGAGAAAGAAAAGAAATCGCAGTGATCATCAAAAAAGAAAAAATTAATGATGAGGATATGAACGACTTAGTAAAATCTGATTTGATTTCCTATCTCAAATTCTTTTCGATGGTTCTGCATTGTTTTTCCTTGAGTAACATAAAGAAATATTTATCAAATCTTTTATTCAACAAATTCTTTAGCGAATACGTTCAAGTTGATATTTTAAATATCTACACTGCAAGTGATGCTATAAAAAGAATTCATAGGGTATTTGAATTCTTGTATTTATTATCTAATTATGTAAAGAATAAAACAATCAACGATATTTTCTTTTTCTTCTTCTTCGGTTTTAATTACAAAGAAGAATATCTTTCTGAGGCATTTTCAGTCGAGGAGGAACCTTATGAAAATATAAACAGGGCTGGAGATATCGGGATCTCTTACGAAGAAGAGAAAATGATGAACATCCAAGAAATCGGAATCAGGATAGAAAAACTAATCTTCAAAAATAAAGCGAAATTCGATTTGTCTAGTTATGAAATAAACAAATCATCTCATAACTTCGAAAAAATTTTGGCGTTTCTTATCAAAGTAATCGAGTCTGATTTGGAGAATATGATAGACATAAAAATCGTCTTTTTCAATATTTTGATTAACATAATAAAAAATTCCTCCAATCTTTTCCTAACAGAGATAATTGTGCCTTATTACCTGTATTCGATAAATTTGGAATCGCCAAAAAACTTTCATAAATTCTATGAAAAGCTGAGAGAATCGAGAGACAAAATTCTGCTGATAGAGGTAATAAAAAATATTCATCCCAAGTATTTAAATCTTGAAGTAAACAACTGGATCGAGTATTTTCAGATTAACTTAGAAAAAAATTTTGATAGAAATATTTTCATGCTTGAAAACATCGACTCTAAAGAGTTTATTATAGACAAATGGGATGGGATTAATACGAATAATAATAACGATATGTTTTTAGACGTTTCAATTGTAGAGTCTACTAAAAAACCAAACAGAGGAATAAATGATTCAGAAGATCTTCATAGAGATAGTCATAGAATTAACCAAATTGAAACAGAAGTGTATGATTCGTTCAACGTAAAAGATAATTTAAACAATTCGACTTTTGTAATCAGAATAAATTTCTTCAGTGTGCTTATTAACAGATTCAAAAAATTCCCTTCTAATAAATACAAAGAAAATTTGTTTCTGACAAAGCTCTTTTTAGAAATCTATTCACTTCCCTATTTAATTCACATGGGCGAGCAGGGTGAAGGCATTTACAACATCTACTCAAATATAACATACGCTACAAAAAGAAACTTCGCGCTTTTTAAGTTGGGCTCTGTCGGTTCGATTTTTTCAATTTCTCTTAAATTGGATGAATTAGTAAAAATAAATTTTTCGAAGGAGGAGATTGTGAAATTCATCGAATTAAGAAAAAAAGAAAAGGAGACGATGGATAAAGAAATTCCTAAATATTCGAGCAACGGCAGCAAATCATCAAACCCTAAAATAAAACCTAGTCAAACAATAAACAAACCGAATCCCTTCGATACCTCGGCAGAATTTTTAGACAATCTTATTCTCTTCAACGAATTCGTGAAAGAATACGCAGCAAATATTTTTACTAAATCCTATTTTGATCAAACTAATGCGAATTACACAAAGGCATTTTATAGTAAAAACTATTTTAATTAAATATGGTAAGGAGGATGATGATTTTAATATTTATTTTACACAAGTTATAAAATACTTATTTATAATACATCTATGTATAACTATGAAAAAAATTTAATTTAAACGACTCTTTTTAATAGAATAAAAATTTAAATTTAAAAATAAAATAATATAATTAAGTATGCACATCAAAGAGATTATCATAGACGGATTCAAATCCTATTCAGTAAAGACATCAATTTCCGGGTTCGACAGACATTTCAACGCAATAACCGGATTGAACGGTTCAGGAAAATCGAATATACTAGACGCCATCTGCTTTGTGCTTGGAATAACTTCTTTATCTCATGTAAGAGCCTCAAACCTTCAAGAGCTGATATACAAATACGGTAATGCAGGGATCAACAAGGCGAGTGTTACTATTATCTTTAGCAATGAGGACAAGAAATATTCGCCTATTGGATGCGAAGAATATGATGAGATCATAGTAACAAGAACCATTTACCAAGGAAAGAGTAAGTATTATCTCAATGGTTACTCCGCCACTCAGGACAACATCAAATCTCTCTTCCAAAGTGTTCAGCTAAATATTAGCAATCCCCATTTCTTAATTATGCAAGGTAAAGTCACCCAGGTCGTCAATATGAAGCCTCTCGAAATTTTGGGATTACTCGAGGAAGCGGCGGGAACTTCTATTTACGAAATGAAAAAGGAATCTGCGCTTAAGTTGATTAAAAAAAAAGAAAATAAATTAGAAGAAATCAATAAAATTCTAGCCGAAGAGATCACCCCACAATTAGAAAAACTTATGAAGGATAAACAAAATTATCTCACTTGGAAATCGAGAGAAAACGAAATTTCAAGAATTTTCAAAATTTTAACTGCTCACGACTTTTATAACATCAAAAGAAATCTTAGTTCAAAAAGCGACGAAGTAGTTCAGTTAAATCAACTGCAGGAAGATTTCAGACTAGAGCTCAATGGACTTATACAAAAAATCGAAGTTTCTAATGAGCAAATCGTGACGATTGAAGGAAGATTTAGGCATCAGATCGATAAGAACGTTAGAGATCTAGAGAACCGATTTAAAGAAGTGACAAACAGCGTAAAATCTTACAAACACAACAAAGAGAACACTGTAAAAAATTTAGAAAATAGTCATAGAGAAATAAACAAACTCGAACTGAAAAACGAGAAGCTTAAAACAGCAATAGAAAACTTGAACAAACAAAAGATTGACTTTAATTCTAATTTAGCCCTTTACGAAAAAGACAACGAAAACAAAACAAATTTTTTAAGAGAACTTGAAAGAAATTTAGAAAATGTAAATTCAGGGAAGAACACAGTCGAAGGTGAACTATTCAACTTAAGCAAACTTATCACAGAAGCAAAGAATAACGTTGCAAAATCCAAGACAGAGAAGATGAATTTAAACAACCAAATTTCATTTTTAGCAGAAGAAAGAAAAAAGAAAAATCAAATTTTCAACGAGTTCAAGAAATCACTTGGGTCTACCAAAAGGCAATTGAGCGATATAAACAAAGAAATCGCAATGTTAACAGAAGACATGGGTGGATTAGAAGCTGGTAATAATAATCCTCAACTACAAGACTTTATCATGAAATCAATTCAGCAGAAAGAGGCTGAGTTATCCAAATACGAAAATAAACAAAACGAAATTCTTTCCAGATGGGCATCGAGAGTAGAAGTTCAATTCAGAGATCCCGAGGTAAATTTCGATAGAAGAAAAGTTAAAGGAAGAGTAATAAGACTTTTTTCAATAGAAAACGAAAGATTTGCTACGGCCTTGGAACAAGTTGCAGGAGGAAAACTCTTTAATATTATAGTAGACACTGAGACTACTTCCTCTTTATTACTCAGCAGGAGATGCTTTGATTACGGTGTGATTTTAATTCCGAATAACAAAATTACAGAAAAAGCTATTCCAGCAGATAAGATGAGAATGATTCAAGACATAGCAGGAAACGATGCAAAGTTAGCTATTGATCTAATTAAATTCGATAAAGAGCATTTGCCTGCAATGCAATTTGTATTCGGAACGACCTTGGTGTGTGCGACAAGTGAAATTGCAAGGAAGCTCGCCTATAATGAGAATATAAGAGTAAAGTGTGTAAATTTAGATGGTGATGTATTTGATCCTATCGGTACTATGACTGGAGGGGCGAATTTTAAACAAGGAGATTCTATTCTTATGAAAGTCCAAGAACTCAACTTTTTACAGGGCAAGATTAAAATCATCAGGGAATCCATTTCTGATAGCAAAAAAGAATTAGAAAAGCTGAATGATAATAATAAATTATATAACGAAATTAAAATTAAATTAGAAACCCTCACTAATCAGCAAGGTAATTTAAGCGAAGAAACCGTTACCAAGAAACTCAAGTTCATGGAAAATGAAATAGAGAAAGTCGAAGAAGATATCAAGCGAGGTAACGAAAGAATAGAACAACTTGATTCCCTCGAAAAGAAATATTCTGATGAAGTCAAGAAGCTAGAAAACGAGATGAACGAATTCAAACACGCAGGTAATAAAACAAAGGAAATCTACAATAAGAAAATCAAATCAGTCAAAGAGGGACTCTCCGACATTGAAAAGAACATCATGAAAATAAAGAAAACTATCAATGACTTAGAGTATGGAGTGAAGGAAAGAGAAGACGAGATAGGGCAAAATACAGAGAAGTAATATATTTTAAATTAAATTGAAATTTATAGCATTCTAAATGAGACAGATAACCTAGAAGCTAATAAAAAAGAAATTATCTCTATTGAAAAGAAAATTAAAGAAGAAACCGAATTAGCAAAAAGACTAGAGGCCGAATTAGTTGAAAAGAAGGGCGATATTACAAAGAACGAAACAGAATTGAATAATTTAAAATCAGAAAAGGAAAAACTAGATAAGAAAAGAGATGAGATGGCTTCAGAACTTAAAAAAGTTGAAACAAGAATCATCAAATACGAAAAGGAAATTAGGGACTCAGAGGACAAACTAGGAAAATTAGAAAGCGAAAATAAATGGATTACAGCAGAGAAAGATTTCTTCGGAATTAGAGACACAGACTATGACTTTTCACAGATCGATGCAAAAGCAGAAATAGACAAATTAACCAAATTGAAAGAAGAAAACGCAGTTTTAAGAAGAAAAGTAAACATGAAAGTAGACGTTATGTCAGATCAATACGAAAAAGAGTACAACGACCTTATCAAAAAGAGAGAGATTATAATCAAAGATAAAACAAACATTGAAAAGGCCATCAAAGAATTAGATGAAAAGAGAAAAGACGCTCTAGAGGATATCTACAGTCAAGTTAACAAAAATCTGAATTCGATTTATACTACTCTTCTGCCTGGTACAAAGGCTAAACTAGATCAAGTTGGATCTTCTTTAATGGAGGGGCTTGAACTAAAAGTTGCATTCAATAACTCCTGGAAGAATAGTCTCTCAGAGCTCTCCGGTGGTCAGAGATCTTTACTAGCTCTATCCCTTATTCTTTCTCTCCTTCTCTATAAACCGGCCCCATTTTATATTTTAGATGAAATAGATGCTGCACTGGATTTATCTCACACTGCTAATCTTGGACATATGATCAGAGAACATTTTCCTCAATCTCAGTTTATTGTTGTCAGTTTAAAAGATGGAATGTTTAATAATGCTAATGTCCTATTCAAGGTCTCATTTCTTGATGGAAGCAGTAAAGTAGACAGAATTTCAAAGGACAAGGAGATAGACATAAAGAAAAAGTCTAATAAATAATTAATTTTGTTTTCGATTTAATATAAATTTCTAATTAAACCGATTTAAATAAATTATTAAAAATTCTTAAAAATTTTTAAGCATAATCCTTAAGTCTCTTCTTAAAATATGAAAACGACTTTTATAAATTAATAATTCAAATCAAATATTAAATTTATTTATATAAGATAATAATATTTATTGATTTACAAGTCCTATTAAAAATTTGTTATAAAATTAATCTGAAAATTTCAAATAAATTCCAAATAAAATTTATTTTATATAAAAATGTTAGATTTGCTTCCTTTGATTTTAAGTAACGTAATAGAGAATAAAACTATTCTGATAGCTGTGGTTTTTTCAATTTTGTATATCATTTATTATAAAAAGTATGGGTTCTATTATTTCATTCAGAAGAAATCCTACACTATCGGAAAGCACAGAATTGGAAAGACTCTTCCTGCTCACCCTAACGGTTGGTTTGTGATTCTTAAAAGTGATGAGCTTGCAGTTGGGCAGACAAAATACGTAGATTCTCATGGGGAAAGTTTAGCTGTGTTTAGAGGAAATAACGGAAAGGCATATGTGTTATCTGCATTTTGCGCACATTTGGGTGCGAATTTGGGTGTAGAGGGAAGAGTTGTCCATGATAGCTGCATTCAATGCCCTTTCCACGCCTGGACATTTGATGGGGAGACTGGTAACTGTGTCATAGGAAAGCAAAAGGTCCCTAAGGAAGGAATTAGATACGAATATGTTCTCGATGAGAAAAATAAAACTTGCGACTTCAAAGAACAATGCACAGAGCCTATTAAAATTAAGAAATATATCTCTAGAGAATACTGTGGGCTAATCTATGTTTGGTTCCATGCAAAAAAAGAAAATGAAGAAGGACCTGATAATGAATATGAAAATTTTACTCCTCCATATGAACCCTTCGATTTCTCTGACAAAAGAAAATATTTATCTCACAGAGGAGTTTCTCTAAACAAAGTGAATTGCCATATGTCAGACATTGCTGAAAATGGAGGAGATATCTTACATTTTCTGTATGTACATTCTGAAATTATCCCTGTTGTTATAAAAGGTACATGGGATGCTCAATGGGTGCATGCCGCTGATCCAAAGCTTAGACAAAAATTGGCCTTGAAGAATAAAAAAAACAATGAATTCAGAATGAGACTCTTAGACAAATATATCAATGAACAAAATAAGCAGTACATAGGAGTCATACATTTAGCTAATCAAGTCAAATTATTTAACTTCGATAAGGGAATGGATTTCTTTACTCTTACAGGATTCCAAGTGGGTCCAGGACTAGTCTACCTTTTCCTTGATGGATTATTCTTTGAAACTATGTTTGTTCAGTATATCCACACCAAAGAAAAATACAAGCAAGAAGTCTATCATGAAATTTACACAAATTCATGGGCTCCTTACTGGTTCTCTGCTCTTCAATTGAGATTAGAAGTTAGACAAGTACTTAATGATGGTGTAGTATGGGATAATAAAAAATTCGGATATAAGGCATATTTCAACAAGTATAAGAATGATGCTGATGATTATCTAATCAAATGGAGGAAATGGTATTCTCAATTTTACGAAGGATGCAAAGAGGAAGAAGAAAAGAAAAATTGCCTTGATTGGTAATTGATCATTTTTAGGAATTTTCATAATATTTTTATTTCACATAATTTAGGTTAAGCTAATATTTTATTTAAAAAACTAAAAGATTAAATTTATTTGTATTTAATTTAAGTATAATATTTCAAAAATATAAGGAGGTTTCAATAAGCCCTAGTTATAGTCATATTGTGTAATTCATGCTCACAACGTAATTTTAGTTTTAAAATTAAGTTCTAATAATCCATATGAAGGATCTTCCACCTCTTCATTTATCCTCTTTGTGCTTTCAACATGATTCTTAACTTGTATCTCTATCCAAATATTATTAAGATTGAACTTTTCTTCATAATAAGCATCTACTGATCTTGCTGAATGCTTAAAAACAAGATCCTGGATTCTCTGATTCTGCCCTATTTTAAGGAGACCCAATTTTTTCGCTTTTTGTAGAAGGATATTCATTTCTTCTGGAAAATTTACGACTAACTTTGAATCAAAATAATTTGTTTCTAACAAATACAAATCGGTAAAATTATCCACGTAACAAGTTTCAACAGCACGACCAGTTTTGAAGAAGATGCTATCCCATGGAAAACTAGTCTCTGTTTTGTAATCTAAAATAGGGTCGAAAATGTTAAATTTTTTATTCACAAATATTTTTTGCATGCACTGCTTACGATCGACTGTATATTTATTGTTTAAATCGTATCTTTTTATTACTGCCTCTTTTTCCACACCTGCGTCTTCTCCGGCTGCGGCTTTTAGTTTCTCAGAATCGTCTGTAAAATTTAAACTTCCATCAATAAGAATGAACAGACCTTTAATCAATTCGCCTTGAGTGTAAATTTTTTCTCCAGGATAGGCGACACATTCCTTAAGATGAGTAATTATAGACGCCAAAAATTTTTTTTCTTTTTCTTTAGAAATTCCGTAGAAATCCTTAAAAACAAATTTAGAATAGGGTAAAATTTCCTCGTTTATTTTTACCTTTAAAGTGTCGGATATATTACTAAGTAAATCTTTGCCGTAGAGAAGATTTCTCTTTTTATCTTTAAGATATGAGTAGTAATTAGTGACTTTCTCTTGAAATGTCTTCTCAAATTCATAACCAATCATAAAAGACTTTATAGTATCTGTTTTTTCTCTATAAATATTCGAAACCTGATTTAGGTTTTTTATTAAATCAGTTACACCACCGAAAATGTAGGCTGTAATAATCTGTCCAACGAAAAATACTAAGAAAAGTAGAAAATAATCGGATATGTAGTATTCGTATTCGGCAATGTAATTCATGTTATTCATATAAGAACCAGGAATGAGATAGGTACCGTCCATTAGAGCAATAACATACACACATTTTTCTAACATGTCATTAAGTCCGAAATAAACTGTCTTACAAGATTCTTGTAATTTGTAGTCTGGTGAATAATAATCAAACTCGACGTATCTATAAAATATTAAACCGAGCCAATGTGCAAATATAATAAACCTTAGAATCAGCAAAATCAAACGAATTCTCATTGCATATTTAGTTTTTTCTAGGAATTCGACACTTTTTCCGAAGTCAATCACACGCACAACAGGTGCTAGGATAAAGAGATAATACATTTCAGAGACTTCCCCTTCTGTAACGTTGTCGAAGAAACTCACAAATGGAAGTAGGGACAATATACCTAAGACTATTTTTATATCCTTGGCAACGCTCCAGAATAAGCGATTCACATTTTTCTTGGCACTTCCTGTTTCACTACTCTTAAGTCTTCTAAATTTCCTCAGAAGATTAAAGAAATATATAGCGTTGAATACAAGAGAAATCGTGTCGAATAACGAACTTTTTAATCTCATCACAACTATCATAGGGCAAATTATCATGAAATATAAAACTTGGATA
>Ga0169931_10011112_pt1 | contig 12750 bp, 12 predicted proteins | sample Kivu_15m_20L_FD_129675 | JGI IMG/M metagenome (GOLD analysis project Ga0169931, IMG submission 129675) | Freshwater microbial communities from Lake Kivu, Western Province, Rwanda to study Microbial Dark Matter (Phase II) - Kivu_15m_20L... | ecosystem: Environmental > Aquatic > Freshwater > Lake...
TCCACTCGCCGAGCAGCAGACACATGCCCCCTCCGTCGCGCGCCTGGCGGCGCGCGCCACCTCCCCCATCCGCGCTGCCGCGCGGCCGGGGGAGGAGCCTGTCACTCCCCCGCTCCGCTTCTCTCTCTTCCTCTTCTCCCTCACCCGCCAACTCCCCTCCCGTCCGCGCTTGCGCGGATGGGAGGGGTGGCGCCGCGCGGCAGCGCGGCGACGGGGAGGGCAATGGTGCCGGAGGCCGGGCGCGGAGCACGGGCCCTGGCGGTGAGACGCGCCGATCACTGCGCGCACCATCCGCTCGGCCAGCAGGGACCGCATGCCCCCTCCGTCGCGCGCCTGGCGGCGCGCGCCACCTCCCCCACCCGCGTTGCCGCGCGGCCGGGGGAGGAGCCTGTTCCACTCCTCACCACTTCGCGTTCTTGCTTTCCTCCCGCTCTTCACTGCTCCTCGCCCTTCCTTATCGTTCCCTCTTCACTGCGGTTCGCTCTCCCTTCCCTCGCCCTCTTCACTGCGCTTCGCTCTCCCTTCCCCCTCTTCACCACACTTCCCTCTTCCCTTCCTCCCCTCTTCGCCGCTCCCCTCGCTACGCTTGCTCTCCCTCGTCCCGTCTTCCTCCGCGCATGCGTCCGGATGGTGGAAGGCGGGCGCGGTCGCCTAGACTGCACATGGGACAGGAACCAGGGGGGAAGACCGACCATGGCCAAGGCCAAGCAGCGTCCGATCGTCTACGTCGCCGACATCGCGGATCCGGTACCCTCCCAGGCCCTGACCCGCGAGCGGTTGCGCGCCGCCGCGCGCCGCCATCCCGATGCCTTCGCCGGCGTGCGCGTCGTCTTCGGCCCCGACCGCAAGGCGCTCGCCGCGGCGGAGATCGTGCTCGGGGTCGGCTTCGATGCGACGACGCTCCGCACCGACGCGCCGCGGCTGCGCTGGATCCAGTCGCTCAACGCCGGCGTGGAGAAGCTCGCGCCCAAGCTCGACCGCAGCTTCAAGCTCACCAACGCCTCGGGGCTGCACGCGCCCAAGGGCGGCGAGTTCGGCCTCGCCTGCATGATGATGCTGAACCACGCGCTGCAGCGCTTCGTGGACTCGCAGGCGCGCCGCGCCTGGGAGCAGGTCTTCACGACGCCGATCGAGGGCAAGACGGTCGTCGTCGCGGGCGCCGGTGCGCTCGGCCAGGCGGTGGCGCGCCAGGCCAGGCGCCACGGCATGCGCACGATCGGCATCAACACCAGCGGGCGCAAGGTCGCCGGTTTCCAGCGCATGGTGCGCACGAAGGACATGGCGAAGGTGCTGCCGCTCGCCGACTTCCTGGTCGTCACCCTGCCGATCTCGCCGGGCACCGCGGGGCTCATCGACCGCAGGATGATCGCGCTGCTACCCGAGCGCTGCGGGATCGTGAACCTGGGTCGCGCGAAGGTCATGGACTACGACGCGATGGTCGAGCGGCTGCGCGCCGGCACGCTTGCCGGCGCGGTGCTCGACGTCTTCGACCCCGAGCCGCTGCCCGCGGATTCGCCGCTCTGGAGCGTGCCGAACCTGGTCGTCAGCCCGCATGCCGGCGTCGACGACGCGACGGTCTACGTCGATCGCGGCCTCGACATCTTCGCGGACAACCTGCGCCGCTACGTCGCGGGCCGCAGGCTGCGCAACCTCGTGGGCCTCGACCGCGGCTACTGAGGCCGCACCGAGACCTCGAGGAACTCGAACCCGGCGCTCGCGCCGGAGAGGCCATGCGCGATCCCGGCGGGGACGACGAAGGAATCGTCCGCGCCGAGCGCGTGCGTGCCGTGGCCCTCGACCGCGAGCCGCGCCGTGCCGGCGAGCACGAAGGTGAATTGCAGTTCCTGCGCATGCGTCCAGCGCGCCGCCGCGCCGGGCGCGCCCGCGCGCACCACGCGGATGTCGGCTAGGCCCGACGTCGCCGCGGCGATGCCAATGTCGCGCGCCTCGAAGCCCGGCAGGCGCCACGGCGCCCAGGGCGCCTTCGCCGCCTCGTGGCGCACGAAGCGCTGGCCGTCGAATAGCCGCGCGCGGTCGACGCGCGCGTTGGGCAGCGCCATGTCGAGGTCGCCGAGCGTCTCGTGCTCCGCGGGGCAGCCGATCTCGACGACCTCGAGGCCGGAGGAGGCCTCGAGCACGCGATGGCGGATCCCGGGCGGCTGCAGCACGCAGTCGCCCGCCTCCATCGTGAATTCCTCGCCCTGGTCCTCGTAGACCACGCGCACCCAGCCCTTGCGGCAGAAGATCGCCTGGAAGCGCACGCGATGGAAATGCACGTAGTCCGGGACCGGGCCGCCTTCCGGGATCGCGATATGCGAGGCGATGTAGCGCCCGCCGAGCCTTCCCGGCACGAGGTCTCGATAGCGCATGCCCGCGCGCCCCGTGCCCCAGGACGCGCCGGCGCCGCCGCGGCTCAGCACGAAGCGGGGCTCGAGCGGCGGCAGCGCCACGTCGCGCGACGCGGCGACGAACTCGACGCGCGTGCCGTTGGGCGCGACCTCGGCGGGCGGCGGCGCGCCCTCGCAGGCGACGCGCAGCAGGCCCGGCGCGGCCGCACCGGGCTCGAGGCGCAGCCGCACGCCATGGCCCGCGAGCGTCGCCGCGACCGGCGCATCCGCGGGCGAGATCGCCTCGACGCGCAGGCCGAGGCGCGAGGAGAAGAAGGCGATGGCCGCGGCGAGGTCGGGCCCCGCGGGCAGCACGATCTCGGCGCGCGCGATCCTGGCGTCCATGACGGTCCTCATGCCCGCAGCTGCGGCAGGTCGCGATAGAGGTCGAGCGCCTCGGGGTTGGCGAGCGCCTCCCTGTTCTTCACCGCGCGGCCATGCACGACGTCGCGCACCGCGAGCTCGGTGATCTTGCCCGACTTGGTGCGCGGGATGTCGGCGACCTGGACGATGCGCGCCGGCACGTGGCGCGGCGTGGTGTTGCGCCGGATCTGGTCGCGGATGCGCCGTTCCAGCACGTCGTCGAGCGCGACGCCGGGGCGCAGCCGCACGAAGAGCACGACGCGCACGTCGCCTTCCCAGTCCTGGCCGATCGCGATCGATTCCAGCACTTCCTCGACCTGCTCGACCTGGCGGTAGATCTCCGCGGTGCCGATGCGCACGCCGCCGGGATTGAGCACGGCGTCCGAGCGGCCGTAGATGACGACGCCGCCGCGCGGCGTGATCTCCGTCCAGTCGCCATGCGTCCAGACGCCGGGGAAGCGCTCGAAATAGGCGGCGCGGTAGCGCGCGCCACCGGGATCGTTCCAGAACCCGACGGGCATCGACGGGAAGGGCCTGGTGCAGACCAGCTCGCCCTTGGCGCCGCGCGCGGGGCGGCCCTCCTCGTCGAAGACCTCGACCGCCATGCCGAGGCCGCGCTTCTGGATCTCGCCGCGCCAGACCGGCTCGGTCGGCGCGCCGAGCACGAAGCACGAGACGATGTCCGTGCCGCCGGAGATCGAGGCGAGGTGCACGTCCTTCTTCACCTTCGCGTAGACGTAGTCGAAGGATTCCGCGACCAGCGGCGAGCCGGTCGAGGCGATGGTGCGCAGGCTCGCCAGCGAATGGGTGCGCGCCGGCTCGATCCCCGCCTTGGCGCAGGCGTCGATGTACTTCGCCGAGGTGCCGAGGAAGGCGAACCCCGCCTCGTCGGCGAAGTCGAAGAGCACGTTGCCGTCGGGATGGAAGGGCGAGCCGTCGTAGAGGCACAGCGTCGCCTCGCAGGCGAGCGCCGAGACGAGCCAGTTCCACATCATCCAGGAACAGGTCGTGAAGTAGAACACGCGCTCGCCGGCGCGGATGTCGGAATGCAGGCGCAGTTCCTTGAGGTGCTGCAGCAGCGTGCCACCGGCGCCGTGGACGATGCATTTCGGCACGCCGGTCGTGCCCGACGAGTAGAGGATGTAGAGCGGGTGGTCGAAGGGCAGCGGCTCGTAGGCCGGCGTCGCCGGCTGGCCGGCGACGAAGTCCTGCCAGCGCACCGCGTCGGCGATGCCCGAGAGGTCGGGCGCGGGCGAGGCGTAGCCGACGACGACGACGCGCGCGACGCTGGGCAGGCGGGGCCTGAGCTCGCGCAGCTTGCCGAGGCAGTCATGCGTCCGGCCGGCATAGTGGTAGCCATCGACCGCGACCAGCACCTTGGGCTCGATCTGGCCGAAGCGGTCGACCACGCCCTGCACCCCGAAATCGGGCGAGCAGGAGGACCAGACCGCGCCGAGGCTCGCGGTGGCGAGCATCGCGACCACGGCCTCGGGCATGTTGGGCAGCTGCGCCGCGACGCGGTCGCCGCGCCCGACGCCGGCCGCGGCGAGGGCGTGGCGCATGCGCGCGACCTCGGCGACGAGCTCGCGCCAGCTCAGCGTGCGGCGCGCCTTGTCCTCGCCGCGGAAGATGATGGCGGGCGCGTCGTCGTCGCGGCGCAGGAGGTTGCGCGCGAAGTTGAGCCGCGCGTCGGGGAAGAAGCACGCGCCGGGCATGCGCCCGTCGTCGACGATGCCGCGCGCGCCGGGCCCCTCGCCGACCACGCCGCAGAAGCGCCAGACCTCGCGCCAGAAGGCCTCGCGCTCGTCGATCGACCAGCGCCACAGCGCGTCGTAGTCGGCGAAGGCGCGGCCATGCGCGGCGCCGGCCTCGCGCGCGAATTCGGCGATGGCGGCGCCGGCGCGGCGCTCGGCGGAGGGCGACCAGAGAAGGCCGGGCTCGGTGCTCATGCGGATGGACCTCGTCGGGGGAAGCGCCGGGATCTTGCCCCGCGCCGGGCGGCTTGCGAAGGGGACCGCGGGGCGAGCGCCGCCGCCCGCGCGCGGCGCGCATGCGGGAAACGGGCTGGTCATCGCGCCGCCGGCGCGACACTCTGCCCGGCGATGCCTTCGCTCGAGACCGTCGCCCGCGCCTGGGGCGGCATGCCGGCCACGCTGCGCGGGGCGGCATGGATGCTGATGGCCTGCGTGGCCTTCGCGGGCATGGGCGCCACCGCGCGCTACCTCACGCGCGTCCTGCCGCCGCAGGAGCTGATCTTCTTCCGCAACGCGATCGCGCTGGCCTGGATGCTGCCCTGGATCGCGCGGGTCGGCCTCGCGGGGCTGCAGACCGCGCATTTCCGCGTCTATGTCGGCCGCTCGATCCTCGCCTTCCTGTCGATGCTCTGCTGGTTCACGGCGCTCGCGGCGCTGCCGCTCGCCGAGGCGACGGCGCTGGGCTTCACCCAGCCGCTCTTCGCCACCGTGCTCGCGGTGCTGCTGCTGGGCGAGGTGGTGCGGCTGCGGCGCTGGACGGCGACGGTGGTGGGGTTCCTCGGCGCGATGGTGATCCTGCGCCCCGGCGTCGAAGAGGTGACCTTCGCGCATGTGCTGGTGCTGCTCGCCTCGGCGACGGGCGCGGTGACGACCGTCGTGGTCAAGCGACTGACGCGCACCGAGGACCCGAACACGATCGTCACCTACATGACGCTGCTCGCCACGCCGCTCGCGCTGCTGGTCGCGCTGCCGGTCTGGACCTGGCCCGACGGGCCGACCTGGTTCTGGCTCGTGGTGCTCGGGCTGCTCGGCACGATCGGTCACCAGGGCTCGACGCGCGCCTTCAAGCTGCTCGACGCCTCGCTCGCGGCGTCGCTCGACTTCATCCGCCTGCCGATGGCGGCGATGATCGCCTGGGTCGCCTTCGCGGAGGTGCCGGACATCTGGACCTGGATCGGCGGCGCGATCATCGGCGGCGCCTCGATCTACATCGCGCGGCGCGAGGCGCAGCTCGCCCGCGAGCGCACGGCGCCCGCGCCCGCGCGCCCGCCGGGCGAGGCCGGCGGCTGAGCCTCGCGCCCCGCGCCGCTTCGCGCTACAGCGGGCGGGGAAACCGGGACGGACGGAGGCGGGCATGCGCATCGCGGGCGAGGTGGCGGTGGTCACGGGCGGCGGGTCGGGGCTCGGCGCGGGCGCCGCGCGGGTGCTGGCCGCGGCGGGCGCGCGCGTGGCGCTGCTCGACGTGAACCTCCCGGGCGCGGAGGCGGTCGCGGCCGGGCTCGGCGGGATCGCGCTGCGCTGCGACGTCGCCGACGAGGCGAGCGCGCGCGCGGCGCTGGACGAGGCCGCCGCGCGGCTCGGCCCCGCGCGCATCCTCGTCAACTGCGCGGGCATCGGCCCCTCGGCGCGCATCGTCGGGCGCGACGGGCCGCACGACCTCGCGCTGTTCCGCAAGGTGGTCGAGGTCAACCTCGTCGGCACGTTCAACATGATGCGCCTCGCCGCCGCGCGCATGCAGGACCTGCCCGCGCTGGAGGATGGCGAGCGCGGCGTCGTGGTGATGACCGCCTCGGTCGCGGCCTTCGAGGGCCAGGTCGGCCAGGCCGCCTATGCCGCCTCGAAGGGCGCGGTCGCCGCCCTCACCCTGCCCGCGGCGCGCGAACTCGCCCGCTCCGGCATCCGCGTGGCGACGATCGCGCCGGGCACATTCGACACGCCGATGCTCGCCACCGTGTCGCAGGAGGTGCGCGACAGCCTCGCGCGCCAGGTCCCCTTCCCGCCGCGCCTGGGCCGGCCGGACGAGTACGGCGCGCTGGTGCGCTTCATCTGCGAGAACCCGCTGCTGAACGGCGAGACCGTGCGGCTGGACGGCGCGATCCGCATGGGCCCGCGCTGAACGCGGCGCTGGTCCGCCCTGCGCCCGGCGCAGGGGCGCGCCGCGCGCGCAGGCTGTAGACTCCGTCTTCTCGATCCCCGCTGCCGATACAGGACCACGCGCGATGCAGACCCAGACCTCCTCGCGGCTGCACTACGCCTGGATCATCGCGGGCGTCGCCTTCTTCATGCTGCTGGTCTCCGCCGGCATCCGCGCCGCGATCGGCGTGCTCGTCCTGCCGCTGGAGAAGGATTTCGGCTGGAGCCGCGCGACCATCTCGGCGGCGGCGGCCGCGTCGATCTTCCTCTACGGCTTCATGGGCCCCTTCGCGGCGGCGGCGCTGCGCGACTTCGGCGCGCGGCGCACGCTGCTCGCGGCGCTGTTCCTGCTCGCCTTCGCCACCGGCGCCAGCCTGCTGATGACCGAGCCCTGGCAGCTCATCCTGACCTGGGGCGTGATGGTCGGCATCGGCGCGGGCACGGTCTCGCTGCCGCTCGCCACCGTGCTGGTGAACCGCTGGTTCCTCGTCCATCGCGGCCTGGTCACCGGGCTGCTCACCGCCTCGATGGCCGCGGGCCAGCTCGTCTTCCTGCCCTCGCTCGCCTACCTCGGCGAGCAGGGCGGCTGGCGCCCGGTCGCGATCGCCGTCGCGGCCTCCGCCCTCGCCATCGCCGTGACCGCGATGCTGCTGCGCGACCATCCCGCGGATATCGGCCAGCCGCCGCTCGGCGGCGACCGGATCGAGCCGCCCGCGCCGCCCAGCACGACCAACCCCGTGGTTGCCGCGCTCGCCATGCTCTACGAGGTGCGCGCCTCGCGGCCGTTCTGGCTGCTGGCGGCGACGTTCTTCGTCTGTGGCCTGTCGACCAGCGGCCTGGTCGCGACGCATTTCATCCCCTACTGCTTCGACAACGGCATCCCGGAGACGCGTGGCGCGGCGCTGCTCGCCTTCATCGGGATCTTCAACGTCATCGGCACGACGCTCTCGGGCTGGCTGACCGACCGCTACGATTCGCGCTGGCTGCTGTTCTGGTACTACGGGCTGCGCGGGCTCTCGCTGATCTGCCTGCCCTTCACGGGCTTCGACGCGGCGAGCCTGACCGTGTTCGCGGTGTTCTACGGCCTCGACTGGATCGCGACCGTGCCGCCGACGGTGCGGCTCTCGGCCGACCTCTTCGGCAAGGAGCGCGCGGCGGTGGTGTTCGGCTGGCTGCTCGCCATCCACCAGGTCGGCGGCGCGCTCGCCGCCTTCGGCGCGGGCTACATGCGCGGCGCGCTGGAGACCTACCTGCAGGCCTTCATCCTCTCCGGCATCGCCTGCCTCGCCGCCGCGGCCATCGCGCTGGCGATCAGCCGCGCCCCGCGCAGCGGCGCCGCCGCGCCGGCCGCGGCCTAGGCCGGGGCCACCTCGTCGATGAACCGCGCGAGCGCGACGTCGCGCTCGCTGAGGCCGCCGGCGTCATGGGTGGAGAGCACGATCTCCACCCGGTCGTGGACGTTGCTCCATTCGGGATGGTGGTCCATCGCCTCGGCGCGCAGCGCCACGCGCGCCATGAAGGCGAAGGCCGCGCCGAAGCCGTCGAAGCGCAGCGACCGCGCGATCGCGTCGCGCCCCGGCACCTCGCGCCATGACGGCAGCGCCGCCAGCGCCCGCGCGCGCGCCTCGCCCGAAAGCCTCTGCACCATCGCGGTTCTCCCCTCGCGGCCGGCGCGATAGTCTCGCGCCCCTCATGTCACGGGACTTCGCCACGCCACCGTCGCTCGCCGAGCTCGAGGCCATCGCGCTCGAGGAACGGGACCGCCTGCCGGAGCCCTTCCTGTCCATGGTCGCGCATGTGCCCGTGCTGATCGAGGATTTCTGCGAGGACGCGGAGACGCTCGCGGAGCTCGGCATCGAGAGCCCCTGGGACCTCTCCGGCCTCTACGAGGGCACCGCCGAGCCGCACAAGTCGACCGGCCATGTCGCGCAGGACACCGACCGGATCTTCCTCTACCGCCGGCCGCTGCTCGACGAATGGTGCGAGACGGGGATCGACCTGCGCCGGCTCGTGCGCCACGTGCTGGTGCACGAGATCGGCCATCATTTCGGCTTCTCCGACGCCGACATGGACGAGATCGAGCGCGGCGCCTGAGCCGCGCGCGCCGCCCCCGGCTCAGCCGACCGGCGGCGCGAAGCGGTCGAGCAGGAAGCCGCCGCCCAGCGGATCGTCGGGCTCCACCGAGAAGCTCGCCTCGCCGCTGTAGTGCGAGCGGCCGGCCACGCGCACGGTCACCGTCTCGAGCGCGCCGATGCGCCCCGTGCCGACGATCTCGCCGGTGAAGGCATGGCCCGTGGCGCCGGCGAAGCGACCGCGCACGCCCGGCGCGAAGCGGCCGCGCGCATGCTCGAGCGCGAGGCGCGCGGTGACGCCGCTGCCGGTCGGGCTGCGGTCGATCTGCCCGTCGCCGAAGACGCAGAGATTGGCGCTGGTGCCGCCGCCCGGCGGCACGTCGTCGACCAGGATCGTGCCGTAGAGGAAGCCGAGGTCCGGCTCGGTCGGGTGGCGGATCTCGATCGCGGCGCGGATCGCCTCGGTGATGCGGCGCGCGGCGTCGAGCAGCGGCGCGATCGGCGCGCCGGCGAGCGACAGGCCGATGCGGCGCGCCGGCAGGATCGCGTAGAAGGCGCCGCCATAGGAGATGTCGAAGCGCACGCGGCCGAGGCCGCCCACCTCGAGCTCCAGGTCGCGCGCCATGACGAAGGCCGGCACCGAGTCGAAGGAGACGTCGCCGGGCCGCCCGTCCGGCCCGATCGACACCGCGACATCGACGACGCCGCAGGGGCATTCCAGGCCGAAGCGCGTGACCGGCGCCTCCACCGGCACGAGCCCGCGATCGACGGCGAAGCGCCCCATGGCGATCGTCGCGTGGCCGCACATCGTGCTGTAGCCCTCGTGGTGGCAGAACAGCACCGCAAGGTCCGCGCCCGGCGCCGAGGGCGCGACCGGGATCACGCCGTACATCTCCGCGTGGCCACGCGGCTCCAGCATCAGCAGTCGGCGGACATGGTCGTGGTTGTCGAGCGCGTCGCGGCGCTTCTCGAGGATGGTGGCGCCGCGCAGCTCGGGATAGCCGCCGACCACGATGCGCACCGGCTCGCCGGCCGTGTGCATGTCGACGACGCGATAGGTCCTGTCCATGCGGCCGAGCCTAGCGCGGGCGGACCGCCGCGCGAAACCGCGCTGGAACGCGCGCGCGCGGGCGTCCTAGGCTGGCACGACGACAGGGGGAAGCATGGCGATGATCCGATGCGCGGCCGGCGAGCTCCGGCGCTTCGCGCGCGAGGCGCTCGCGCGGATGGGCAGCGACGCGCGCGAGGCGCAGGTCGTCGCCGACCACCTCGTCGACGCCAACCTCGCGGGCCATGACAGCCATGGCGCGGGGCTGCTGCCCGCCTATGCGCGCAACATCGCGCGCGGCGTGCTGCACCCGAACCGGCGCGGGCGCGTCGCGATGGAGGCCGGGCCGCTGGCGACGGTGGAGGGCGATGGCGGCCATGGGCAGGTCATCGCGCGCGACGCGATGGAGGTCGCGATCCGCATCGCCCGCGCGCATGGAGTCGCCGTCGTGGCGCTGCGCCATACGCATCACATCGGGCGGGTCGGCACCTATGGCGAGCAGCTGGCGGAGGCCGGGCTCGCCTCGATCCATTTCGTGAACGGCAATTCGGGCGACCCGCCGGTGGCGCCCTGGGGCGGGCGCGAGGGGCGCTTCGCGACCAACCCGGTCTGCATCGCCATGCCGGGCACCGCGCGGCACGAGCGCTTCGTGCTCGACTTCGCGACCAGCCGCATCGCGATGGGCAAGGTCCGCGTCGCGCACAACGGCGGCAAGGCGGTCGCGCCCGGGTCGCTGATCGATGCCGACGGCGCGCCGACGAACGATCCCGGCACCATGTACCGCGCGCCGCGCGGCATGCTCCTGCCCTTCGGCGAGCACAAGGGATACGGGCTGGCCCTGGCCTGCGACATCCTCGCCGGCGTGGTGGGTGGCGCGGGCTCGATCCAGCCCGGCAACCCGCGCGACCGCGGCATCGTCAACGGCATGCTCTCGATCGCCATCGACCCCGCCCGCTTCGCCGGCGGCGCGGGCGGCGAGGCCGACTACGACGCGCTGATGGACTACGTGAAGGGCTGCGCCGCGATCGACCCCGCGACGCCCGTCCTGGTCGCCGGCGAGCCCGAGCGCATCACGCGCGCGGAGCGCCTGCGCGACGGCGTGCCGGTCGACGAAGGCACCTGGCGCCAGCTGGCGGAACTGGCGACCGAGCTGGGGGTGGAGGGGGCGGCGGCGGGGTGACCAGACCCAACCCGGGACGGAGCCCGGATTAACCCCAATGCCAGGGCGTAATCCGGGCTCCGTCCCGGGTTGGGAGCTTCCCCGGTTGGGGGATCCGTCCTGGGCTGGAAGAGCCCCCCCTACCCCCTCTTCAGCCCCTCCGCGGCCATGGCCTCCTGCACCTTCGGCCTTGCCGCGACCCTGGCGTGGTAGGCGGCGAGCGCGGGCCAGCGGGCGATGTCGATGCCGGTCAGGCGGCCCCAGTTCATCACCGTGAAGAGATAGCCGTCGGCGGCGGTGAAGGCGTCGCCCATGAGCCAGGCGCGGCCGTCCGACATCGCCTTCTCCAGCGCGTCGAACTTCGCGCCGAGACTGGCGCGCGCGATCTCCTTGTAGGCGTCGGGCGTGTTGGGGCGGAAGAGCGGGCCGAAGCCCTTGTGCAGCTCCGTGCCGATGTGGTTCAGCCACTCGAGCACGCGCCAGCGCGACATCGTCCCGGCCTTGCCCGTCAGCCCCGCCGCGGGCGCGAGCTCCGACACGTACTGGACGATCACCGGCCCCTCGGTCAGCACCGCGCCATCGTCGAGCTGGAGCGTCGGCACCTGGCCCTTCGGATTGATGGCGAGGAAGTCCTCGCCCTTATCCGTCTTCTTCGCCCTGAGGTCGACGCGCACGAGCTCGAACGCGATCCCCGCCTCGCGCAGCACGATGTGCGGGGAGAGCGAGCAGGCGCCGGGCGAGAAATAGAGCTTCATGGCGGTGGTCCTTCCCTGTCTCAGTCGAAGCGGTAGAGGCGCGCGGGATTGGCGACGAGGATCGCGGCGCGCGTGGCGTCGTCGGGCGCGTAGTCGAGCAGCGTGTCGAGCAGCATCGCGTCGTCGGGCTTCGGGGACTGCCCGGGATGCGGCCAGTTGCTGGCCCAGACGACGCGCTGCGGCGCGTGGGCGATGATGGCCCTCGCGATCGCGCCGACATCGGGATAGAGCGGCGGGCCGAGCCGCGACGTGTCGTACATGCCCGAGCACTTCACCCAGCAGCGCCCGGTGTCGAGCAGCCGCTGCAGCGCGCGGAAGGACGGGTGGTCGGTCGGCACCGGCTCCACGAAGCGCGCGTTGTGGTCGATCACGACGTCGCAGGGCAGCGCGCGGATGCGCGACTCGTAGTCGGGGATCATGCGCCCGTCGAACTGCATCTGCAGGTGCCAGCCATGGTCGGCGGCGCGGCGGGCCATGCGCTCGAGGTCCGGCCAGCCGTAATAGGCGCCTCCGAACAGGAAGAAGCGCAGGCCCACCGCGCCAGCGTCGGCGAGGCGGCGCAGCTCGGCGGGCGGCGCCTCGCGCTCCACCACCACGACCGCGCGCGCGTCGGCGCCGAAGCGCGCCGCGCCTTCCATGTTGGCGCGGTTGTCGGCGCCGTAGGCGGAGGGCTGCACGACGACGACGCGCGAGAGGCCGAGCCGGCGCTGCATCGCGCGGTATTGGTCGGGCGTCGCGTCGGGCTGCGTCGACAGCGCCGTGGGCGCGGTCGGGAAGCGGGCGTCGTAGAAATGCATGTGCGTGTCGCAGGCGAGCGGCGGCACGACGAGGCGGGGCCTCGCGTCGCTGTGCTGGTCGGTCATCGCGTCGTCATCCCCCCGGGTTGGGCGTCGGCTGGACATTGGCTGGGCAAGGGCCCGCGCCGTGGCGCGGTCGCGCGATGCTAGCGCGGACGGACTAGCCCGGCGTAGCGCGGGCGCATCCTTGAGGCCGCGCGAGAAAACCGGGCCTCATGCCCTTCATGACCGCCGTCGCCTTCGATACCATGAAGCTCGCCCGTCGCCTCGAGGCCGCGGGCA
>Ga0169931_10011114_pt1 | contig 12746 bp, 17 predicted proteins | sample Kivu_15m_20L_FD_129675 | JGI IMG/M metagenome (GOLD analysis project Ga0169931, IMG submission 129675) | Freshwater microbial communities from Lake Kivu, Western Province, Rwanda to study Microbial Dark Matter (Phase II) - Kivu_15m_20L... | ecosystem: Environmental > Aquatic > Freshwater > Lake...
AAGAATTTCTGGAGTAGCTTCGTCTTTGATAGTTACTAAAGGAAGTGCTCTTGGTGAATAATTTTCGTCATATTCTCTTTCAACTGTATCATTTTCATTTAATTTAAAATAAGCTCTCATGTTTTCATGCCTTCTTACACTGTATTCAAAAGTTTTTTGATGATATTCATATTTGTATTCGAATTCCGCTAAAATTTGTGATAGAACATAAGTTTCATAATGAACAGCTTTATTTGATGTTTTGTAAAGCATAATTGCTATCTGTTCAGAAAATGAAAATTTTCTATTCAAATCTTCCATCTTATCAAAATTTTAAATTAATGAATATTTTCTATTAAAAAAATTAAATATCACTTGATTATTTAAGTGATTAAATCTAACTATTGATTCCATATCGCAATAAGTGATTCATAATAAATTATTAAATTTAGTTTGAATAAATAATTCTTATAATCAAATGAGACGCCCCTAAAAAATCCCTTTTCGAATTAGAAAAAAAGTTAATTTATGATTCCGCAAACGTTTTAGATTCATTTCCATATGAAAATAATCGTTTTATTTCTTGTAAAGATTTGTAAAGCAAAAATTTTGAAAAAAGACTGAATTTTGTACTTTTAAACTAATCCTTATAAAAGATATTACTGATTATTATATAATCCTGCTATGATTAAAATTGATACATTTTATGCTCATTCCCAAAAAATGATTTCTCTAATCAATTAATAGGAAAACAAATAATAACGAACAATTCTCATAAATTGAAAATTAAAAGAATTTGGTTTATTTAATCAAAGTTTATTTATATTTAAAAATAAATAATGAAATAGAAAAGAATATTTTATAATCCCAAATAATGTTATGTAAAAATTATTCCTTTTTATTTTAACATGGACAGACATACAATATTTTATTTTAATGAAAAGTAATATAAAATTTATTTAATATTCAGACTTTTTCTCAATTCTAGCCAGTATTCATCAGAGTTCGGATCTAATTGTTTATTATCCACAATATTTTTTGTTTCCTTTTTAGTATTAATTTTTTCTTCTAGACAAGAGATGTCTGTTTTTCTTTTTTTTGGATTAATTCTATTTAGATCTTCTTGATGATTTAAGTCTCTATTTCTTTTTTTATTATCAAAATCAAGTTCCTCTTGATTTTCATAGTCACTATAACTATCATCAGAATAATCAGATTTATCATGTTCAATATTATCTAATTTATCGATGTCTATATCAATATCATTAAAAGGATCATTTTTTTCTATATCTATATCATTTTCTTTTTTTTCCTCGTCTAGCTTGAAAATTTCTTCTAAATCTAAGTCATCTTCTAACAAACTAACACGCGGTCCCAATTCTCCATTTTGTTCTAAAATTCTTCTTTTTGGAATTTCAGGTAAAGTAATTTCAAAGACTGACTCTTTATGAAGGAGATCTTCTATAAACTCGTCCATGTGTATAATTGTATAACTATTGTCTGGGTTTTTCGTTCTTAACTTTCTATAGTCGTTGTATAAGGGCTCCAATTTTTTATAAATATTAGCTGGTTTTTGAGTAAGTCGGACGTAAAATGCAGCAAGGGCTCTCAAATATTTATAATCAGCAATCGAGTCACTTAAATATTCCTCTATGATTTCATTGCTTGGTTGAATTTGAAGAAGTTTTAGTATCAAGCATATGAATTCTGTAGGATATTTACTCCCTCCATACGACCCCCCTATATATTGTAATTCCATCGCTCTGTCTATGATTGTCTCACTATTCAGAGCGAAACATTTTTCTTTCCAATAAAGTGTGTTGTATATTTTGTTCCTTAAAATAGTTTCTAACAGCATTTGAGGATTCATTCCATGTATTTGTTTAGAATTTGGATCACTTCTATTTGCCATTTTTCTATTTAATTCTAAATTATAAATAAATTTATATACAATATATTAATATTATTTTGAAATGCTCGCAGAAAATTAAAGAATAAAAATCATCTTTGTGAAGGATGAAAATCATTTAATAAATCTGTTTTATATTTCACTATAAAGAAATTAAAGCATTCCAATTATAAAAATTTCAATTTGATGATTTATTATAAATCTTCTTGAATCATCTTTTTAATAAATATAAAAATTATTTAATAAAAATAAATAAGAAATGCTAAATAATTCTAAAAATCCTAATCACTACCTAAATGAAAGATACTCCTTTCAAAGTGTCGGAAATGAATCTCAAAATTTAATTTCAGGAGTAAAAGAATCACAAGAAAGAACAATTGACTCTAAATTACTTTTAGATAATGAAAGAAATATCAATTATTCTAATTATTCAATTATATCTAACGACAATGACAGAAGCATGAATATTCAGCTAAACCTAGAGGAAGCCGCATCAACCCCAGACAGAGATATCTCTTATCTAAGCTCTATGAGAAGATCGGAAAGAACGGTCGACTTAAGTAATCCCGCATTGAAAATTATGAATCATTCAAAATTCTCAAGTGACATCCTTAAACACCTGAATTCAGCAAGATGCCATCCTAATTCATGGGCCAATAAATTAGAACAAATTTTAAAAGAAAACGTTGATTTTGACGAACATGGGTGCATACTATATATAAATAATTCTCCAGTAAGACTAACAGAAGGAGTCAAAGCATTTAAAGAAGCAATAAGATTTTTGAAACGACAGAAACCCTTATCATCGTTTAAAACCAAAGAAGGTTTAAGAAGATCAGCTGAGGATCTAGTTGATATTATAAATATTAATGATGGAAAAGATGATGTTATCTCTGCTAAACTTGCCGAAGTCAATTCCAGAATGAATAAGTATGGAGTTGCTGTAGGTGAACTTAAGGAAATTATAGAATACGGAACATTCGATCCAGAATTTGTCGTAGTAAGTCTCATTTTATGTGATGGAGACAGTTCTAGAAAAGAAAGAGAAATTTTATTTGCAGAAACCAGCAACTTTGCATCTGTCTATTCTGGATTACTCCCTAGTGATATTATATTTACAGTGGTGAATCTTGCAGAACAATATTTTGAAAAGGGTGCCATCATTCCTGAATTCATTGTAGAGAAGTATCAAATAAATCCGAGAGTTATAGGAAAAATTAACGTGACAGATATGAATGCTTTTAAATCTGGAGATAATACCAAAACTTTTAAAAATAATCAGTCAATTTCTAAAGTAAATACCATGAAATCAACAAATGATTATAAACCTTACTACAATCATTATTCTGGAAATATCGAAGCTGAATATAGAGAGGATAGAATTACAAATAGAGGAGAATATGTTATCAATGATAAAATCTACCATAATGAAAGCAGTAAATTTTATAATTTAATAGAAAATTAGGTGTATTTCCTTATTTTCCAAATGACGATTGTGAAAACGAGAGGCAATACGCAATTAATGATGAATCACGATCTAAACAACAAAACAAAGAAAAATACTTAAGGCCATTAGAGACTATTAAGGGCTCTTCTTACTCAGGAACACAATCTAAATACGTAATGTTCTCCAGGCCGTTTAAAAATTCATTAAATTATGAAGTTACATCCCACTTACCAAATAACCAAAGAGTTTTAAACACTCAAAATTATACCAAGACGATTAACATTAAAGGCAATGAGGTCCACAAACAATCATCAGAAATAAATTTAAATCTAAATAAAAACGAAGCTGGATTGATTAGTAACGAAAGCAATTCAAAAGGTAAGTTAGTCAATTTAGACTTTGTCGATGCTGTCATGAAAAATAGATCAAATATGTATTCAACTAAATCTGAAGCGAATCCTGTAATAAAGTACCCTAATGAAAATTTAAAAGCGAATAATTTGAATAATTATAATGGTATCAGAAGCATTCCTATTAAGTCAGGCAAAAACGAGGTTATAAGGTCAAGTAACCTGGGAAGGGCATATCAAAAAGAAAATGTGTATTACACAGATGTCGACATTACTGAACAGAGTAATACGTTTAAGAATACCTTTTTATTAGGCACAAGAAACATAAACACATCAGAAGAACATAAAAATAATGAAGAGGTTTTACATACCGAATATAGCTATAATAAAAATAACTTTGACAGCTTTAAAATGACACAACATTTCCCTGAGAAAAATCCTCCTAAAGAGAATCAAGCATATCCAATATTATCTGAAAATGAAAAATGCAACAGTGTCAATAATCCAATCATAACGCAAGAGATTAGATTAAATAAAGAATCAGGCAACTTAGATGCAAGCTACAATGTTCATAATGCTAATTTTCCTGATAATGTGAAAAGCATTAGAATTCTTGAAAAAGATATCAATTTTAATAATAAAAATATTGATTTAAATTATGATGATAATCTTAATCCAAATAATATGCAGAATGAAGAACCCTATGTTAAAAAGAAGATTATTAAAAAACTTATTGAGTTTAAAGATGGTTCAAGCGAAGTAATTTATTATGAAAAATGAAGTTGAATAAATATGGGTCATTCGTAATTTCTTATTTTATAGTTATTTCGTAATTATTTAACCTAAATTATATAATCTTTTAAGAATAAAAATTAATTTTCTGTTGCTATTAATTTAATTATAACATTATTTGTAAAATAACTAAATATGAGTTATTTAAAAATAAAAGAATTTTTTTTTCAAATAAATATATCGCCTCAATGAATTACAGGAATTATAAATTACTTTCATTTATACTCTATTTAATCTTGATAAATTTAAATATTTTGAATTGCCTTCACTTCGATTTCGGTCGTAATCAAATAAGATGTTATCTCGAGGACTTTGCAAAAGGCTCACATGTAGGGATAAGCTATAAAGTCTGGTCCAAAGAAAAAAAAGACTCTGAATATGGTAAATATTTATGATAAACTTTTTTAATTATTTAGTGAACACTAAGATCATCCCTAAAATTCAGATTAAGATTATAAACGAAAAAAATAAAATCGTACACAATGAAAAACTTAAAAGCTCAAACAACAAATTCTCCTACGTAAACAAAAAAGATGGCACTTACCAAATCTGTGCTGAATACTTTTCAGGGTGGAACCCAGACGGCCAAATTTTTATGAAGCTTAATTTTATTTCTGAGAATATGGAGGAGCCAAATATAATGGAAGCTATCAAGGAACAAGACCTTGACCCAGTAAAGAAAAGTTTGAAGGAGGTTATGAAGAAAGGCAAAAAATTCATTAAAATGCAAGAGGAGGAACTAGCTCTCGAAGACATGAATGCCATGAAACATATGAGGACAATCCATATTTATTACAAATTATTAGTTTTTCAAATAGTGGCATTCATTTTATTAGGAGTACATCAATTATATTCTTACAGGAAATTATTAAATAATTAGTGTTTTAAATATATTGGTAAAGCATTTAAAATATATTTATTTTATTCAAGTAAACTTTTACATCTAGTGTATTTAAAGAAATAAAAAAGAAATAAAAATAATGATTATTAATTGCTTAAATTTTTGATTATTATATTCATTAAATAAACTGCTATCATTTATTTTTATAATTTGTTATTGCATCCATAATAGCATGCCTCAAGGCAACTACTTGAATCTGCAGGTGCTCTAGCAAAAACTTTTGACCAGTCTATAAATTGAAACATGAATTTATTATTGTACCTCCCCATTTAGATTCATCTGAACCTATCTCCTCTTTTACACATATTTTTGAGCATGTTACAAGTTTACATTCTTCACCTTCAAAGTCTGAGCTGCATCCCTTTTTGCAATAGGTTCTTTTGGGATCTAAGGGATTTTTATATAGTTCATGACATTTAGTAAAACAATAATCTACGTGTTTTTTCATATATTAGCAATTTATTCTCATACCTTTGCCTTCGTCCATTATATTGAGCTATTAATTAAATCAAAACAAGTATATGACTTTATTTAATTTTTAAAAATTTAATTGAAAAAAATGATAAATGGCAACACAAACATAGGAGGAGAAACATATTCTAATAAATTCAATTATGATCTACCAAAAAAACAAGCAAAGTCTTACGAAATTGATTTAGGTCAAAATGTATTAAAATATCTAATTATAAACTCAGAAACAGATGAGATAATTTATAAAAATAAATTTTCTTATTTCTTAAGTTTTAAAATAAAATTTTAGAGTGGACCTTACAAAGAAGACCTTCTAATACGCTACGGAGATCCCACAGTAAATCAAATGATGCACAAATACGATAACAGAACGAATATGAACATGGAAGATATAATGAAGATGAATGAGATTTTAAGACCTTATCAAGAGAAGCAAAATTTAAACACGTTAGACAATGTAGGTGAGCAATGTATAGAAATAGAGGTAATTATTTATAAATATATATAAATCCCGTTAATATAATTCATCGAAAATCAGAAAAAACTTGGTGATATAGATGATCTCTCAAGTTATCTAACTGAATTTGAAGCCGAAGTTAACAAATCAATCGAAATGATGACTAATGAAGTATTCAAATATTTCGATGATAATTACAATGAATTCAATCCTGAACTACTTGAAAATTATAAATTACTTAAACAGAAAATAAAAGACCAAAAAGATGAAAATGCAAATCATCTTAAACAAATAGACTTTTTGAATACTGAAATAAAACAAATTTTGGAAAATATAATTAAGCTAGGAAACAGATTAGGAGCTTTGGAAGTTTTATGTGGATTTGAGAATGAAGAAAGAGACTATATGAAGAATACAGGATACGATGATGACGATAATCAATCAGATAGTAAATTTGATTAAATAATTATTTTATTTAAAAATTTTTATAAAATTATAATATTATAATTTTGTAATTGAGAAATTGAACACGTGTTCGTTTCTTCTTATTAAAAAACTTTGATTCATAAATCGAATAATCTTTTAATGAAAATTTTTATTCTGCTTATTTTTGCTTTGATAAGTTTTAATTTTGTAAAAACAGAAGTCAATCCATATGTGGTTTGTAATAACTGCCAAGAAAATTTAACATTAGGAGTTGATGTTCAGAATAAAAATGTTAATTATAATGCTTATGTTAACATGGATCTTAGCGGAAATGTAAACTCTTTTGGAGTTTCACTAAAATTTCCAATTGGAAAATAGAATTTACTAGATAGAGTCAGTCACAGATAAATAATTCAATAATTATCTATTATACTCATAATAGATTTTTTAATTTTATAAGAAAGAATGAAATTTATGTTTATAAAATTAGAATCAAATTAATAAATTTTTGATTCTCGTGCAATTATTAATTTATCTAATACTTTGATAACGAATAAAAATTTAAATGATATTTTCTTTTTTTTATCTATGAAATGTCTTAAATAAATTAAAGAATCACTCGTAAAATGAGTTATAAGAAATCCGAAAATATCTTTTTCCTCTCAGATTTGCTAATCAATTTTCAAAAAATTATATTTCATAATTGAATTTTATTTTAGGTGTAGTTGATTTAGAATATCATTAAATTTCTACATAGTAAGATGCAATAAACTTTTTCAATAAATCAAAAAATATATAATTTATAATTAAAATTTTAAAATAATAAATATATTTTAATTTATTCAAAAATGAAAAATATGTCTTTCTCAAAGATGACTCGATTTTATAAATTAAAAAGGTCTTTTTTCTCTGTTAATTCAACAAAGAATCAATTGTATATTTGGTTATCAAATGTTTCTCCTGGAAGAAGAACTGATGATTACAAGAATAAACTAATTCTTTCAAATTATCCTAAAAAATTGGATTTTTTCGATGACAAAAACCCTACATATATTTACATGGGTCCCAGGCATTCTGGAGTTGTAACAGAAAAAGGAGAATTATATACATTTGGAACTGGAAATTGGGGGGTACTTGGACACGGAAACGAGGACAATGTGAATTTTAACCAACCAAAATTAGTTGAATATTTTTCAAAGAATAATATAAAAATTAAAAAAGTTTGCATGGGAGATTTCCACACGATGGCTTTATCTGAAGATGGCTTTGTTTATACATGGGGATATGGTGGAAAAAAAGGATTCATGAATTTACTTTTTACTGGTAAGAAATAATAAGTTACAATATTTAATTAGAATGCGGAGCCTTGGGACACGGTGAAATAGTAGACACATTCATTCCCAAAAAAGTAAAATTCTTTGAAAAGAACAACATTAAAATCAAAGATATTGCTTGCGGTATTAGACATTCTGTTGCTATTTCTGGTATAAAATATTTTAATTATATTTACACCATATTATAGAAAATGGAGAGGTATATACATGGGGTAGAGGAGAGTATGGGTTACTTGGAAATGGGTCTAACAAAGATAGTCTGATTCCAATAAAAAACGAGTATTTCGAAATGTACAGGCAAGAGAACCCTGATCATAAAGTAATAAAAATTGACTGTGCAGATGAATATACCGGAGCTCTGACTCAAGGTGGAAGCCTTTATGTCTGGGGTAAGAATAACCAGGGACAACTTGGAATCGGTGCTGGAATCGGAATAGACTATACCGAATCAGAAAAGTTCCCAACTCCTGTTATTAAGCCACAAGAAATAAAATACATTGATTTCTCTTGTGGAGAAAATACAATGATGATGTTGGATGATAGTCATCTCCTTCATAAAACTGGGTGGAGAATAGACTATGTCCCAAGTATTTTCCAAATTTCAAAGAATGTCAAGCCAAAATTATTTTTCTGTGGTAATTCGTATTACTGCATGATCAGTGAAGAAAACAAAATTTATCAATGGGGTAATCTATTCAAACAATCAACTACAGAAAAAACAGATATGGACATGTTACCCGTTAAAGAGAATCTGTTTAACGACAAGGAAATTATCATGTTCAGCGGAAAGTTCAAGGTATGTGGAGCTTTGGTTAAAGATAATCAGGTCCCTTCAGCATAATTTGAATGACTGGATATTATTGAAATTAAAGCAATACAAATATATTAATTTTATAAATTAAAAATTTAAAATATTTGGAATTTAAATTAATTTTAATTAAGGAATACTATTCTATTTTTATAAATCGAGTTTTTCATACTTCTTTATGAAATTATTTACTATTTCTTTAGCATTATGTTTAATATCTTTAATATTGAATGTATTGGTGTTATTTTTCTTTATATCTACATATTTGGAAATATCTTCACTATACAAATTATCTATATAATATGAATTTCGGCAAATGTTATTATAAAATTACCTGATACTTTTTCTAATATATTTTTCAATTTATTCTCATTAGGTTCAGTTAAATTTTCTTCTTCTTTAATTTTATCTAAATTAAACTGAACGATTTCAATCATCTTAGTTTCGATGAAGTCCATACATTTTGTCAATGCAATTTGATTATCCTATAAGTAAATAAAAATAGCATTTTATACCTCAGCTTCTAAATTCATGTTACTCTCGTCATAATTCAATTTTTTACAAACATCTTTGAATCCTCTTGAAATCAAGTCAATCATTTTGTTTATAGAATATAATTTTCTGTTAAGATTCCTTTTCAACTCTTCTTCTTTTTTCAGCTCGAGTTTTAACTTTTCAATTATTTCTAAATTCTTTGATGAAGTGTCATTCAAAACACACTCAGAATTTCTTATTTCCATTTGAATCTCCTCTATTTTCCTTTCCATTTCGAGCTTCTGATTTGTCAAATTTTTTAAATCTGTTTCAAATAGCTGATTTGTGTTTTTACTAAGTTCAAGATACTTGGATAAATTTTCCAAATTTTCTACTCCTGTTTCTTTTTCTATTTTTTGAATTTTCTCGTTTAATTTTTGTTGTTTTTTTAATAAGATCAACCTGCAAAAATTTAAATATACAGTTTCGCTTTTTCTAACTTTTAATTCTTTCTCTACTTCAAATAGTTTGTCTTGTTCCTCGTTGATTTTATTTGTATTTGTCAAATTTTTTTCTCCAAATTTTCTCACAGCATTCTTTGAAAATTTTTCAAAAGCAAGATTTTCATGAAATTCCTTAATCTTCTTTGCGTTATCAATCATTTTGTTTAATTCAGACATTTTAGTATCATATGAAATTTTTTGAGTATCGATTATTACATTCAATTCGACTAAATCTTCTGTAATTTTGTTTTTCTCGTCTAAAAATTTGTTGGCATCTTCTGAAATTTTGTCCATTTCTTTTCCCTGTCGGGTCTTTTTCTGCTCAATTTGTTCAATATTGTCTTTGTATTTTTGATTCTCCACGCGTAGGATGTTTATTTCTTTTTTAACTTTGTTAGTGTTGTCTGTAATATCATTCAATTTATCTTGTAGAAAACCAACTTCTCTTTCCATTTTTTCATAAACATATTTTAAAGAAGGATCGTTGTCAAAATGGTGGGCGATTATTTTCATCTTCATTTGATTTTTAGTCAACATTTCTTGATAAGTTTTTGCAACCCACTCGGGATCTTTAAGTTTTTGTTCGAAACGCATTTTATTTTCTAAAAGATCTTTCTTTTCTTTTATTCTCTCATCGAGCATTTTTAACTCAGAGTCTTGCTGCTTTATTTTAGTTTGGTAATTTTCGTTTAATTCTCTAAGACGACTAACCCTAGTACCGATGTTTTCATGGAGGTTTACTTTATTCTCCAATTTTTCGTTTTTAGCTAATATTTTATTGAGATCCAAATTGTGATTGTGATTATTCTGTCCCTTAATATTCGTAGGATTGTTCGAAGAGTCCTTATTTGAATTAGGATGTTCTCTCTCCTTATTTTTATTCGTCATAATTGATTCGCTTTCATCTTTGTTTAGTGTAGTCAGTTTGCTGTCTGTTTCTTCAATCATATTATTTTAATTAATTTAAATTTAATGTAATAGGGGAAATTATAACAATAACACCAAAATACAATTATATTAATAGTTTATATGCAATTCTAATTTATCTCGAATTGAGAAAATATTACTTATAGATGTTGTTTTCCTCACTCGGTCTGTATTTCTCTATTAAATTCATCACTTCTTTGGGATATGTACACCCTAGTGATAGAATGTTTATCCAAATATTAGAGTATATCAACGCCTTTTCCTCTTCTTTTATATCGTTAAATATTTTGTCATAAATTCTCCTCCTGAATTCAAATTGTTTTGAGGTTTCATTGTTTCTCTTTTGAATATGAACAGGAAACATTTCTTTATTTTCTGTATTAGATGCTTGTTCGAAATTGCGAGAGGTATTAGAATATTCACTCATTAATAAATAAAAATAATTTAATAATTATATGCTTAAGAAATACATTTATATATAGCTGCTAATTCTTATTTAAAATAATCTCATTATGTCTTTCACTAAAATTTTCCAGAAAAGAGATACAAAGATTTCTATTACAATTAAATAAACAACAATCCATTCTAGTCTGAATTTTCCTTGTGTTTTTATTTCGTTATTCATGACGTCGTATAATTCTTTCAATATTTTCATTCGTTTATTCAAAATTTCAACTCTTTTATTAATATCAAGGAATCTTCTTATGAATTTGTAATACTCTTCTAGTTCTGTTTTCTGATTCCAGAAGATGTCAGGGGTATCTAAAATATCGGAATTTAAATTTATAGCGCTTCTTCTCATAAAAATAATTCCGATGTTTCTAGAAATCTCCTTTTTGTTAAGATTAATTTCTCCCTTGTCTCTCATGTCAATCGGAATCTTTTTAGTTTCATCAATGACTTTATGAACATCCATCTCATAATGCCTCAAAATAGTATCCTGAGCTATTGCAAATGCGACAGTTAACCGTTCTGATATGTCATTAGATTCTATTGTAATCCTGTTTTTAGTGGAGATTCCGAAAACCTCGCCTTTTTTGAAATAAAAAACATTTCCGCTTGTTTCTGAATAAGGGTAAAAAAATTCTTGTGTGTTGTCATAATTTTCGACAATTTGATTACTAGATTTTTTAATCAAGCCGTTATATGTGTTGGAGATTTGATTATTTATGTCATATTTATCTTGAATTCGAATGTTATTACTGAGGCTATTTTCGTAGCTATTGTTCTGGGTAAGGACATATTTACAATTCTTATAAAAAATTGAAATGATTTCTTTCTCCTCTTCCTCTTCGAATGCCCAAAGTAACACTACACCGTAGTTGAATATAAAAATATTCTTATCTCTATGAGGTTCAAGGAAAGAAATTATTATGACATTTTTTTGATGTTCTGTGTTTTCTGCAATGATGTTCATATTAACTCGAAGTTCTTGTATAATTTTTTTAATTTCGAAATTCTGCCCAATAGTTTTGCTCAAAATTCTTTTCGATCCGTTCAATGCAGGCTTTTCTTCAATTTCCATGTCTTCTGTAAATTCTTGATGGTCTGTATAGTAGGATATTAATCTCTTGTGTGGCTTCTGATTTTTGAAATATTGAGGTTTTATCTTGTAACATGAATAGTAGTCACTTGAATACCCTACTGCTTTCTAAATATTTTTAATTTTATGATTTTACATTTTCTGATAATTTATCTATTTTTTGTAAAATTTTCTTCTCTTTAGGTATGTTCAAATATAATTTCTTGTCTGATTTTGTTCTCATTTTATTAAATTATTAAAATGGAAATATTTATAAAATGTTGTATATTGTATAATAGGAACTAGAAACTTGTATTTATGGTTGTTTATTCAGAGAGACGTTACATGAATTTATTTTTTTACTATTGATAATTTTTAATTATATCATAGGAAGTTATTGATGTCATCATTTAAATCTTTTACAAATCATTTAAAAAAAAATTTTC
>Ga0169931_10011115_pt1 | contig 12746 bp, 9 predicted proteins | sample Kivu_15m_20L_FD_129675 | JGI IMG/M metagenome (GOLD analysis project Ga0169931, IMG submission 129675) | Freshwater microbial communities from Lake Kivu, Western Province, Rwanda to study Microbial Dark Matter (Phase II) - Kivu_15m_20L... | ecosystem: Environmental > Aquatic > Freshwater > Lake ...
ATGTTTCTCACACTGGCGGCCCAGGCCTGGAAGGCCTTGGCGATTCACCCCCTTCGGACTGCACTCGCGATGCTGGGCATGGTTGTCGGGGTGGGCTCGGTGGTCGTGATGCTTGCGGTGGCGCAGGGCTCGCAGGAGCGGGTACGACAGGTGATGCGGTCGTTGGGCACCAATGTGCTGGTGGTCACATCGGGTGCCCCGACTTCGGGAGGAGTGCGGCAGGCCTCCGGTGCGACGCCCACCATCACGCTGGGCGATGTTGCGGCGATCGCCGAGATGCCTTGGGTCCGTGCCGTTTCGCCCACCACCTGGAACTCGGTACAGATGGTGCAAGAGTCGCAGAACTGGCTGGGCCCCGTTCAGGGTTCCTGGCCCGGTATTTTCGAGATCCGCGATTGGCAGGTGGTGGCCGGCACCGTTTTCGACGAGCAGGACGCCCAGATTGCCGCCCGAAAGGCCGTGATCGGTGCGACCGTTGCCGGCAAGCTGTTCGCCGGGCGCTCTCCAGTGGGTGAAACCCTCAGGATTCGCAATGTTCCGTTCACAGTGATCGGTGTACTCGGCCGTAAGGGGCACTCGCTTGATGGGTGGGACTTTGACGACATCGTCTATGTGCCCTTGTCCACGCTTCGACGCGATCTCTTCGGCAGCGCTTTTCCCGACCGGGTCCACCGGGTGCTGGTCGAGGCCGCGCACGCGGCGGCGCTCCCCCAGGTCGAGGCCGATCTGAAATTGCTGTTGCGCACGCGTCATCGCATCGGCGAAGGTCTCGAGGACGATTTCATGATTCGCCTACAGGATTCCTTTTACGAGAGCGAGCAGCGGACGGCCGGAGCGATGAGGACGCTGCTCGCCACCATTGCCTCGGTGAGTCTGCTGGTCGGCGGCATCGGCATCATGAACATCATGCTTGTGACAGTCACCGAGCGCACACGCGAGATCGGTCTGCGCATGGCAATCGGTGCGCGCAGTCGCGACATTGCAGTTCAGTTTCTGCTCGAAGCGGTCACGGTCTGCGTGGTCGGTGGGTTGTTCGGGTTGGCGGTCGGCGTGGGCGTGGCGTGGGTCGCTGCGGGTCGGTTTGGGGTGGATGCGATCGTGACGGCGCAGGCGGCGATCGCGGCACTCTCGGCGAGCGCGCTGGCCGGAATCGTTTTCGGTTTGTACCCCGCCTTGCGTGCCTCGCGTTTGACCCCGGCCCAGGCGCTCCGGGCCGAGTGATCTGCCGTCCGGCAGCAGCGTTTCGGGTGCATCGCCTCGCTTACAGGAAGCGGTCGAGCAGCTTGCGGCTCATGCGGTCGAGTGCCGAGAGATCGCGCAGAAGGTAGTGGATGCCCTGGCTGTCGGAGATCATCAGCGTGCTGCCATTGAGCCTGCGGATGTCCTCCTCGCCTTTGAGGATGAATCGGGTGGCACCGCGATCCGTGACGACGAACCAGGTGCACGGCGTGACAAAGCCCGACACGGCGGACAAGCGCTGGATCTCCGGCATGAATTCGCGCTGGCTGAGCGCCTGGCTGATCAGGTCGAGCTCGGGAGGCGGCAAGTCGCTGAGCGAGTCGAGCCAGAGCAATTCGTGTCCCTCCGCGCTCATCAGCGAAACACCCCCATCGGGTGCGCTGATCGGAAATGCCCGGACCGGCACCACGTTCTCAAAGGTGTCGCCCTCGGGGCCGGTGTAGCACAGGCGCCCGTCGGCTGTTCGGGTGAGTCGGCCGATCATCAATTCTGGCTCCCGATCCGACCGCCTTGCGCGGTGACGGGCCAAGGCGGAGGATCCTCGGTATCGACGTTTCGAAGCTGTGCCTGATAGAGCTCCCAATAGTGGCCTTCTCGCCGCATCAATTCCTCGTGCGGCCCTTGTTCGACGATTCGTCCGCGGTCGAGAACGACCAGGCGGTCGGCCTGCCGCAATGTGCTCAGCCGGTGAGCGATCGCGATCGTCGTACGACCACGCACCAGATTGTTCAGCGCTTTCTGGATCTCGGTCTCGGTCTGCGTATCGACCGACGAAGTCGCCTCATCGAGGATCAGCAGGCGTGGATTGATCAGGAGCGCGCGTGCGATCGAGATGCGTTGCCGCTCGCCGCCCGAGAGCGCCTGACCCCGTTCGCCCACCAGTGAATCGTATCCATGGGGCAGGCGCAGGATGAATTCGTGAGCGTGCGCTGCGCGCGCGGCGGCCATGATCTCACCGCGTGTCGCATCGGGTCGACCGTAGGCAATGTTGTCGGCAATTGTCCCGAAGAAGAGGAACGGCTCCTGCAGCACCAGTCCGATATTGCGCCGGTAGTCGGCGAGCGCGAGCGAGCGGATATCCATCCCGTCGACCAGAATCGCGCCTTCGGTCGGGTCGTAAAAGCGGCAGATCAGATTGACCAGGGTGCTCTTGCCCGAACCGCTGTGACCCACCAGACCGATCATCTCCCCGGGTTCGATCCTGAGATCGATGCCGCTTGCGACCGATCGGCTGCCGTAGCGAAAACCGACGTTTCGCAGTTCGATCCGGCCGCTGATCGGGCCGACCCTGACGGGCTGCGCCGATTCAGGCACGCTCGACACATGATCGAGGATGTCGAAGATGCGCTTGGCACCGGCTGCCGCCTTCTGGGTGAAGGAGACGATTCGGCTCATCGAATCCAGGCGGGTATAGAAGCGACCGATGTAGGCCAGAAAAGCCGTCAGCACGCCGACACTCACCTGATCGCGCGAGACCAGCCAGATGCCAAAGGCCCAGACCACCAGCAGACCGATTTCGGTCATCAGGGTGACGGTGGGCGAGAAGAGCGCCCAGACCCGGTTGACCCGGTCGTTGACGGCGAGATTGTGCTGATTGGCCTCACGGAACCGACCGGATTCGCGGGATTCCTGCGCGAAGGCCTTGACCACGCGGATCCCCGGGATGGTGTCGGCGAGCACATTGGTGACTTCGCCCCAGATCCGGTCGACCTTTTCAAAACCATGCCGCAGGCGATCGCGCACGAGGTGAATCATCCAGACGATCGCAGGCAGAGGCAACAAGGTGACGAGCGCGAGCCAGGGATCGATCGAGATCAGAATCGCCGCGGTCATTGCGATCATCAGGACGTCGGTCAGGAAATCGAGCAGATGCAAGGACAGAAACAGACAGATCCGATCGGTTTCGTTACCGATGCGAGCGATCAGGTCGCCCGTGCGTTTGCCGCCGAAGTACTGCAGCGACAGTTTCATCAGGTGGTCATAGGTGCTGGTGCGCAGGTCCGCGCCGATGCGCTCAGACACGAGCGCAAGGATGTAGGTGCGCGCCCAGCCCAGTCCCCAGGCGATGAGCGCTGCCACCAAGAGTCCCGACAGCAGCCAGGTGACGAGTCGAGTGTCGATCGGCTTGCCGCTCTGATAAGGGATCAGCACCTGGTCCATCAGGGGCATCGTCAGATAGGGCGGTACCAGTGTTGCAGCCGTCGACGCGATCGTGAGGATCAGTCCGAAAGCGAGTTGCCTCCGGTAGGGGCGCGCAAAACGCCACAGCCGCAAGAGCGTCCAGGTGGACGGCGCGCTTGCGGTTTCGGCTTCGCAGCGGGGACATTCCTCGGCGTCATCGGGCACGATCGCCCCGCAACGCTCGCACCGTAGCTGTGCGGTCGATGCCGCCTGGAGCGTCCCGCGCTGCACGGCCGCGAGCGTCTCGGCCAGGCGATTCGCTGCAGGCAGCCCGCCCAGGGTGAAGTGCCAGTTTGCTTCGAGCCGGCCCTCAATGCACAGTTCGAGGTGGCCGACCCCCGCGTGATCGGAGAGTCTCAGCGTCGCAAGAGGATCAATCGCCCATTCCTGCCACGGTTCGGATCCCAGCCGGGCGAGCATCCTGCGTTCTGTCAGGACCAGCCGCCCGGGTTGGTAGCGCAGACGTTCATCGAGGTCGGTATCGAGGAAAGCCAGGATCGTTTCGTCATCTTCGATAGGCGCGGCGCCCACCGCCGAATCCGCTTGGGAAGCGGAGTCAGTCGGCACATCGGCCTGAATAGTCAGGTTCACGAGACAGGAAATTTCCGTTATTCGACCGATAAGCGTACAGTATTCCTTCAACGTTTTTTTTCGATCTCGACAATCTTCTTCTCCCTTGCCAACGCAGCGTCCTCATTCGGCTCTCGCCTGCCATCGTTCTCCACGCCCCCATTTCAGCCGTGAAACCCCATATCGAGATCGTCTCGGTCGTCTATCTGCGCGGCCCGAACATGTGGACCTACGACCCGGCTGTCGAGGCCTTGATCGACATCGGCGAGCTCGAGGATCATCCCTCCAATCGCATCCCGGGACTGGCCGACCGGCTTGCCGCATGGATGCCGACCCTCGAGACCCATCGTTGCAGCTACGACACGCCTGGTGGCTTTTTGCGACGGTTGCGGGAAGGCACCTGGCCCGGCCACATCATGGAGCACGTCACGCTTGAGTTGCAGGCACTCGCCGGGATGCCTGGTGGAGGCGTCGGCCGGGTGCGAGAGGTGTCCCCGCGAGGTTTTTACAAACTCGTCGTCAGTCTTTGGCACGAGATCGTCACCCTGCGCGCGATTGAGGGTGCACGTGATCTCGTCCTCGCGGCCATCGAAGATCAGCCATTTGATGTCAAAGACCTCGTTGCCGAGATCATCGATTTGGCCGAGCGCCACTGTCTGGGCCCGAGTACGGCGGCCATCGTCGATGCCGCCGACCAGCGGCGAATCCCGATAATCCGCCTCAATGAAGGCAATCTGGTTCAACTCGGCTACGGCAGCCGACAGCGGCGGATCTGGACGGCCGAGACCGATCGGACCAGCGCGATCGCCGAAGGCATCTCGACCGACAAGGACCTTACCAAGCAGTTGCTGGCCTCCTGCGGCGTACCGATCCCCGAGGGGCGTCTCGTCACCGACGCGGCCGACGCCTGGGCGGCGGCCGAAGAGATCGGGTTGCCGGTGGTGGTCAAGCCGATCGACGGCAACCATGGGCGCGGCGTTTGTCTGGATCTGCAGACGCGCGGGCAGGTTGAGGCGGCATTTGCGATTGCCGAGCGTGAAGGCTCAGCCGTTCTGGTGGAGCGCTACGTCCGCGGCAACGAACACCGTTTGCTGGTCGTGGGCGCTCAGCTTGCCGCGGCCGCGCGCGGCCAGCCCGCGTTTGTGACGGGCGATGGTCGTTCGACGATTCGTGAACTGATCGACTCCCAGCTCAATTCCGACCCCCTGCGCAGTGGGGTGGGCGGCAGTCCACTCAACCCCGTAGGAATTGATTCGGCCACGCGGATCGACCTCAAGACCCAGGGCTACGAACCCGGATCCATCCCCCCGGCGGGCGAGCGCGTGCTCGTACAGCGAAACGGTAACGTCTGCTTTGATTGCACGGCAATCGTTCATCCAGAAACCGCGCGCCTGGCGGTCCTCGCCGCGCGCGTCGTGGGGCTTGATATCGCCGGTATCGATCTGGTCGTCGGAGACATCGCGCGCTCGATCAGCGAGCAACGGGGTGCGATTGTCGAGGTCAATGCGGGGCCGGGTCTCTCGACGCATATCAATCCGCCAGGCGCACCTGCCCGGCCGGTCGGCGGCGCGATTGTCGATTACCTGTTCGAAGAGGCTGAGCAAGGCCGCATTCCGGTGATTGGCGTCTCAGGCACCTCAGGCACAGCAGAAACGGCGTCGCTCATCGCTCAATTGATGCGTTTTGGCTCTGCCCGAGTCGGCTTTGCCGGGAGCGAAGGCCTCTTCGTGGGCGCTCGCCGGATAGCGTCGGGCGATTGTCGTGACTGGCATTCGGGTCGCAGGTTGTTGATCAACCCCGCGGTCGAGGTGGCGGTCTTCGAACATTCGGTGCGTTCGATGCTCGATCAGGGGTTGGCCTACGACCGGGCTCAGATCGGTGTCGTGACAGCAATCGAACCCCACGCACTCATTCCCGAACGTCACATCGATTCCCCCGACCTGCTCTGGCGGGTCCTGCGCTCTCAGGTCGACGTGGTGCTTGATTGCGGTGCGGCGGTTCTCAATGCCGATGACCCTCAGGTAGCGGCGCTTGCCGAGCTATGTGATGGGCCAATCGTCTACTACACGCGTCATCCCGACGGCGAGGTCCTGATCGGACACCGAGCGGGCGACGGTCGCTGGGTCCAAGCGCAGGGCGCGGAGATCTTGCTGATGCAGGGGGATGAGACCCTTGCCCGGATGCGCTGGCGGGGTGTCCTGTTCGGGAGCGCGGTCCCGATCGACATTGGCGCTTCAGTCTTTGGGTCGGCCGACGCGCTTTTGGCCGCAGTCGCTGCAGCCTGGGCGGCCGGGCTCGGACCGAGTCTCATCGAAGCGGGTCTCGAAACTCTTTCGGCCGATGCCAGGTCTGCTTGAGTCGCCACCTGCCGTCGCGGTTGTCGTTCCCCCTATTTCACCCACCTAGCCTCAGGTTGCACAAGATGGAAGTCAGCCGAATTCGGGCACTCAGAGGGCCCAACCTCTGGAGCCGGCACACATCGATCGAAGCGGTGGTGTGTTGCAGTCCGCAGGAGCTTTCGATCGACTCGATTCCTGAATTCGAGACCCGTCTGAGAGCGCGATTTCCGCAGGTTGGTGCCTTGAAGCCGGCTGGCTTTGATGGGCCGGTGACCGCCGCGCATGTGCTTGAACGGGCAGCGCTCGCGCTTCAGGCGGAAGCAGGATGCCCGGTGTCATTCAGTCGAACGACGTCCACGCATCAGCCTGGCGTGTTTCAGGTGGTCGTCCAGTATTCCGAGGAAGCGGTTGGGCGGACCGCGATGGATTCGGCGATCGCGCTTTGTCAAGCGGCTGCGGACGAGGCCGAGTTCGACTCGGTTGCCGCATTGGCGCGCCTGAAGGCCCTGGATGAGGACCTGCGCATGGGACCGAGCACGGGTTCGATAGCCCAGGCGGCGGCCTTGCGCGGCATCCCCATGCGCCGACTGACCCATGGCAGTCTGGTTCAGTTCGGCTGGGGTTCCCGCCAGCGCCGCATCCAGGCCGCAGAAGTCGACATGAGCAGCGCGATTGCCGAATCGATTGCGCAGGACAAGGACCTGACCAAGCAGTTGCTCGCGGCGGTGGGTGTGCCAGTGCCGGCCGGCCGGGTCGTTCGCGACCTCGACGACGCCCTCGCGGTCATGGTCGAGATCGGCGGTCCGGTTGTCGTCAAACCGCGTGATGGCAACCAGGGCAAGGGCGTGACCGTCAACATCAGCGATCCGGCCAAACTCGAGCAGGCTTTCGCTGTAGCGCGAGACTTCGGTTTAGGTACTCTAGTCGAGCGATTCATTCCCGGCCATGATCACCGCATCCTGGTGGTGGGCGAGCGGGTCGTGGCGGCCGCTCGCCGGGACCCGCCGCATGTGATCGGTGATGGCGAGCGCTCGATCCAGGCTTTGGTTGACGAGTTGAATCGTGATCCTCGTCGCGGCGAAGGCCATGCGAGTTCACTGACCCGGATCGGCTTCGACGAGATCGCCCTGACCCGCCTGCGTGAACAGGGTTTCGATACCGAGTCCGTGCCACCCAAGGGCGCTCGTGTGGTGCTCCGAAACAACGCCAATCTCAGCACCGGCGGTGCCGCGACTGATGTCACCGATGACGTGCATCCCGAAATCGCTGCGCGTGCAGTCGAGGCCGCTCGAGTCGTCGGACTGCACATTGCCGGAATCGATCTGGTCTGCGACAACGTGCTGCAATCGCTGGAGGAGCAGGGCGGCGCTGTGGTCGAGGTCAATGCGGCGCCGGGACTGCGCATGCATCTGAGCCCGTCTTACGGCAAGGGTCGCGATGTGGGTGACGCAATCGTTCGGCTCATGTTTGCCGACGGTGAGGATGGGCGGATTCCGGTCGTGGCGGTGACCGGGACAAACGGCAAGACCACCACGGTTCGCCTGATCGCCGCCTTGCTTTCGGCGCTCGGACATCGAGTGGGCATGACGAGTACCGAGGGCGTGTTCGTCGACGGCCGTTGCATCGATACCGGCGATTGCAGCGGACCTCGCAGCGCGCGCAATGTGCTCATGCATCCGGAGGTCGACGCGGTCGTACTCGAGACTGCGCGCGGCGGCATCCTGCGTGAAGGACTGGGCTTTGATCGTTGTCAGGTGGCCGTTGTGACCAACCTGGGTTCTGGCGACCATCTCGGACTCAATTACCTGAACACGGTCGAGGAAATTGCCGTGCTCAAGCGTGTCATCGTCAATAACGTTGCGCCGGGCGGTTTTGCCGTCCTCAATGCGGCCGACCCCAATGTCGCCGCCATGCAGGAGAATTGTCCGGGATCGGTGATCTTCTTCGCGCTTGACCCGTCCCATCCGGTGATGACCCGGCACCGTGCGCTCGGTCTGCCGACCGTGCACGTCGCGGAAGGATGCCTCGTCGCAGCGCGGGGCAGCGACGAAGCCTGTCGGATTGATCTGGCTCAGGTGCCGCTCACGCGGGGCGGCAGCGTTCTCTTTCAGGTCGAAAATGTGCTTGCCGCAGTCGCCGCCGCCTGGGCCCTTGGCCTCGAGTGGTCAGTGGTGGGTCGGGCGCTCGCCGCGTTTGATAGCGATACCCGGACGGTGCCGGGCCGTTTCAACGTATTCAGTCACCAGGGCGCCACGGTGATTGCCGACTATGGTCACAATCCCGACGCGATTCGGGCGCTCAGTCAGGCTGCGCAGGCCATGCCAGCGAAGCGTCGCATGATCGTGATCAGCGCGGCCGGCGATCGTCGTGATCAGGACATTCGTGATCAGGCCGCGATCGTGGGCGAGCATTTCGAAGAGGTGATCCTCTATCAGGATGCTGCCCAGCGGGGCCGGGCAGACGGTGAGGTGATCGCCTTGCTGCGCGAGGGGCTCGCCGGCGCGACCCGTACGCGGCGCATCGATGAAATCCGCGGCGAATTCAATGCGATCGATGAGGCGCTCGCCCGTCTCGGCGAGGGCGATTTGTGCCTCATTCTGATCGACCAGGTTCAGGAAGCGCTCGACCATATTGCGGCTCGGGTTGCCCAGCGATAGGTGATCGACCGGGTCCATCAGTCGGGCGCGACTGGATTGCAAGGCTTTCAAGGTCTTCGGATCAAGCGGATCACCAGTACAATCCCGACGACCAGTGCGATCGTCATGATCGAGCGGAACTGTGGTGACGCCGACGCGAGCATGTCGCTCATCGCCACGCCGATCGACGCGGGCGCGAGCATCAGAGGCGCCCAAAGCGCAGCCGAAACCCAGTTGCCCAGATGAAAGCCCATTCGGCGGGCTCCCATCGCGCCAGCCAAAAGCGGCACGATCGCACGGCCCAGCGGAATGAAACGACTGGCGATGATCGCGAACCAGTCCCATCGTTCGAAGAATCGGTGGGCCTTCCGTAGCCAATCGGGCCGCCGTGCCAGAAAGCCGATCGACTCGATGCGATCGCCATAGTGACGACCGATCTCGAAGCTCAGCCAGTAGCCCAGCCCGGCACCCGCAATGGCCCAGGCCGATAGCTCCATGAGGCTCACCATGCCGGCAGCGGCCAGCGAGCCGATCGCGAGCAGCAGCAGTGTCGAGGGCAGCAGCATGCTGACGATCGCCAAGGATTCGACGAAGCTCAGCAGAAACACGATGGGTCCAGCCCACGCGATGTGGGCGCGTATCAGATCGACAATCGGAGCAAACAGCTGGTCGAAAGCGCCTTCAGGCATGGCGGGATTCCAGGCAAGCGACGAGTCGGGCAGGGCGCACGGGCAAAGAAACGGCAAGCCCTAGTATGAAAGCACAGCCCGGGCCAAGGGCTGAACAGAACCATCGTCATGAACCGGGAAACATCTGGTTTGTCTGGCTTGACCGGGATGTCGATCTGCCTCAGACTGCATCTTGATGCTTCAAACAAAGACATCAAGATGCGTACTACCCTTACTATCGATGACCATCTCGCAAGAGATCTGCAGGATCGCGCTCACCGGAATCGCCAGTCCTTCAAGGAGGTCGTCAACCAGGCACTCATTCTCGGGCTGCGGGCCATGGATGAGCCGCCCGCCAAGGTTCGGTATCGACTGGCTTCGGCGTCGATGGGCGTGCCGCGCCCGGGGAGCGATCTTGTTCACGCCCTGGCGCTCGCGGGAGATCTTGAGGATGAGGCCATAGCCGTCAAACTTGAACTCCGCAAGTGATCGTCGTCGATACCAACCTGTTGCTCTACGCCGTCAATCGGGATTTTCCGGCGCACCAACGTGCACGTGACTGGTTGGAAAGGACTCTGGTCGGTGATCTCCCGGTACGCTTGCCCTGGGTCGTGATCCTGGCCTTCATTCGGATCAGCACGAGTCAGAGAGTGTTCGAGCGGCCGCTGCAGATCGCAGCGGCGAACCGTTACGTTGGTCAGTGGCTCGCGCTGCCGTCTGTCGATACGCTTTGTCCGGCCGAAGGCCACTTGCAACTGCTCAACCGCCTGCTTGAACAAACGGGCGCGGGCGGAAACCTCACGACGGACGCTCACCTCGCCGCGATGGCGATTCAATGCGGCGCGACCCTTTGTTCAGCCGACAATGATTTCAAGCGCTTCCCCGGGTTGATCCACCTGAACCCTCTGTTGGACAACGCCTAGTCCAGGGACCTAGGCCCGATGGCGGGGCGGGCGAGTTCCACGCGCCGCCCGTCACGCCGCGCGACGCATCTTCCAGGCGCCCGAGTTCAGGGCATCCCAGATGCCATCGAGCATCGCAAGGCGCTGCCGGGCCGAGGCGGCCACGGCCGCGATCGCCTTTTGCTGCAGCGCCGGGGTGTGGGCGTAGCGATAGGTAATCTCCAGGCCCTCGCTTTCGTGGTGGGTATCGTTGTCGATATGCACGTGGAAGAACTCGAGCTCCTCGTCGGTCAGACCCATCGCCCGGCAGGCTTCGACGTAGCGCGGATAAAGAGTGGGCGTCTGGCCCTCGAGTGCGACCATGATGCCGGCTGCGGCTTCGGCGAGATCGCGAAAGGCGACCAGCTCGTAGATCCAACTGCGCATTGCGCGGGTGCCCGGCAGGATCTCACCCCGGGCGTCGGCCTCTTTTGTGCGCTTGGGTGATACCCCGCACGCCTGGGCGAATCGCAGCAGCAGATCGGGGTGGCGCTTGCCCGGCTGATCGGGCACTTCTTCACCGATCAGGTTTTCGAGCATGTGGCGTCGGGCATCCAGATCCGGTAAACGACAGAAAAAGTGTCCGAACTGCTGGGGAATCAGCTCGATGTAGTAATAGTGCTGGATCGCCCAGAACCCCAGTTGCGCGCGGCTGAGCTCGCCCTTGGCCCAGGCGAGCGAAAAGGGATGCGCGCCCGAGTGGCGCTGGGTCCTCGCGGCGACGAGTTCTTTCGAGAAGGCCTTCTTGTCCATCAGCTTGCCCATGGTGTGCCGCTCCATGTTGCTGCCCAATCCCGGACAGACTAAATGACGCTGTCTAAAACAACCAAAAGGGGTTTCAGCGGATCTGGCTGCCCAGGCGCTTGACGATGTCGCCGTAACGCTGGTGCTCGGTGGCGATTTTTTGGCTCAGTTCCTCCGGCGTGGAGGTGACGATACTCGCATCGAGGCTGCCGACCGAACCGGTGACTTCGGGCGCCTGCGAGGCCTTGATCAACTCGGCATTGAGCCGCTTCACGATCGCGTCAGGCACCTTTGCGGGCACGAAGAAGCCGAACCACTGGTCGAACTCGACATCGCGGATACCCAGCTCGGCGAGGGTCGGAAGCTCAGGCAGCAGGGGCGAGCGTTTGGGACCTGCGTATGCGAGGGCCTTGAGGCGCCCCTCCTTCATGAAGGCTTGCGCGGAAATGTAGGACGAGAAAAGGATCTCGATCCGGCCGCTGACGGTTTCGGTCACCGCCTGAGCGGCGCCCTTCATCGGCACATGAACAAGTGGCGCGCTGCTCACCTGCTTGAACATCTCGCCCAGGAAGTGCCCGGCAGTGCCAGTGCCCTGAGAGGCAAAGCTGAGCCCGCCCTGACGCGTCCGTGCCAGCGCTATCAGCTCGTTCACGTTGGCCACCGGCAGCGAGGACGGGACCACCAGCAGGCTGTAGAAGGAAAAGAAAGAGGTCACTGGGCGGAAATCGCGATTGGCATCAAAGCCGACGTTGGTGCTTAGGTGCGGATCGATCGCATGCGTGCCGACGTGACCGACGAAGATCGTGTGCCCATCTGCCGGTTGGGTGAGAACGGCCTGCGCGCCGACTGCACCGCCCGCGCCCGGACGATTCTGGACGATGGCTGCCTGCCGCGTGTTTTCAGAAAGCTTCTGCGCGATCAGTCGCGTAACGCGGTCGGTCGAGCCGCCTGGCGGGAAGGGCACCACGATGGTGATCGACTTGGACGGGAAGGCCGCATCGGCCCAGGCCGCCGGCAGGCTCGCACACGCCACGAGCAGCGCCACATATCGAACTGGCATCAACATGAGTCCGCCCTCCATTGACCGGATGTGAATCGAAAATTGGATGTCCACCCGATCATATTCGAGCCCAACCGAAAGCGGAATAGCCTTGGTCGCGGTGCCGTTGGCGATTTCGACCCGCCGCTTTCGCAAGCCTACTCCTTGGGGCCCCCATAAGCCCTCCTCCAGTAGAGGAGCGGTCGGCCCCGCCCGGTCTGTCGGAGTTCAATCAATTGCCCGACAATCAGGCTGTGCGTCGGGTAGCAGCGGCGGTCCCTGAAGGCTGAACTCCCATTGGCCCTCGGCGAACCGCTCCCGGCCCCTGAGGCCGCGGCGGCCCGCGACGACATCGGCAAGCGTGAGTTGGTGATCGGCGAGCACATTGA
>Ga0169931_10011116_pt1 | contig 12746 bp, 7 predicted proteins | sample Kivu_15m_20L_FD_129675 | JGI IMG/M metagenome (GOLD analysis project Ga0169931, IMG submission 129675) | Freshwater microbial communities from Lake Kivu, Western Province, Rwanda to study Microbial Dark Matter (Phase II) - Kivu_15m_20L... | ecosystem: Environmental > Aquatic > Freshwater > Lake ...
CCTCCTCAGGCAGCGGTTCCATGTCCTCGGTGACGTCGACGACGGTGTCCTCGCCGTCCTCGGCCGTAGTGACCTCGAGCGTTCGACCGCTGAAGTCGACATCGAGGCCCTCGGACTCGGACATGGACTCCCCCATCGCGTCGCCGCTCATCTCGAAGTTGCCTACGTGCTTCGTGATGTTCAGTCGCAGCTTCGAGGGGGCCCCGTCGCGCAGCTCCAGCACATCCTCCGTCATGGCGGACTCACTCTTCAGCGTAGCCTCCACGGAAACGGCGCCCTCATCAGCGAGCGGCGTGCCATCGACCTCGATGGAGAGCTCTTCGAGGGCGAACTCGAACTTGAATCGCTCTGTCAAGGCGAAGCGCTGCCCGACCGCGTACCGGACGGAGAGGTCGAATTCGTCGGCCCGCGGGCCGAAGCCGAGCAGGAGGGGCAGCGTGACCAGGAGGGCGAGGGGCGCCAGTCGCGGAGTGTGTCGCATGGCTGCACAAGATGTGCCCGCGGACCTGATCCCGCAAGGCTCCCACCGAGGAACGGGCTCGCAGGAGCACAGCCCGCGCTCTGTGCCCTGTCGGGCGGTCAGCGCGCTAGCAGCCGGTCCAGCTTCGCGTGGAGCTGCATGATCTCGAACTGCGCCTTCAGGTTGACCTGATGGTCGACGTCCGCGCGGATCCGGTCCTTGTCGCCCGAGCGGTTCGCCGACACGAGCACGAAGATGGAGAGGAAGATCGCCTCGAGGCTCACGACCAACGTGAGCAACCCGAACGGGAACGGATCGAAGCCGCGCTGCTCGCCCAGCAAGAGGTTCGAGGTGACCCAGAGCCCGAACCAGAACACGTGAAACAGGACAAACGGCTGCGAAGCGGAGACTGCGGCGATCGTGTCCGCCGCGCGCTCCCAGCGCGACGACTTCTGCTCGATGAGTGCGTTCGGGTTGGCCACGCCGCGCAGCTTCTCGATCATCTCCCGGTGCCGCTTGCCGAGGGTGATCAGCACATCCACGGCGGTCTCCGGATTGCGGCGCAAGAACGTCAGGAAGGCCTCGCGTCCGAGGACCAACATCTCGGCGTCAGTCACCGCGCGCACGCTCGCGGTGCGCGCGCCGCCGTCGAGCAGAGCGACGTCGCCGAAGAACGCGCCCGGCCCGAGGGTGCTCAGGACCTGCTCGCGCCCCGTGTCGTCCGGGTAGGACACGACCACTTCACCGCTGCGGATGAGGAAGAGCTCGTCACCGGCCTCGCCGATCCAGATCACGGGGTCGTTGGCGCGGAAGGCGCGACGCTCCAGCAGCGCCGCCAGACCCGCCAGCGTCGCGGGATCGAGGCGCGCAAACAGGGGGATGCTCTGCAGAAGTTCCGCGTTCATGGCGTAGCTCACGGTGCGTTCAGGCGGGACTGGATACCAAATTCGCTGGCGCTACGCTCTACTCACCCTGAACTACCTCGCTCACGTCACGCTGGCTTTGCCGACCCCCGAGGCGCGCCTCGGCTCGCTGCTCGGGGACTTCGCCCGGGGACTCGCTGTCGAGCGCTTGCCGCGTGAGGTGCGAGAAGGGCTCGAGGAGCACCGCGCGGTGGACCGCTTCTTCGACGCCGCCCCCGAGGTCCGCGCCGCGCACGGCATGTTCCCGCCCGAGCTGCGCCGCTTCGCGGGGATCTTCATCGACGTCTTCGTGGACCACGCACTGGCCCGCCATTGGGAGCGGCTGCGCCCGGCGCACATCGGGGACGCGCCCTTGGCCGACGTCACGGCGAGCCTCTACGGCGCGCTGCAGGACTACGCGGACCTCTTGCCGCCGCGGCTCTGCGAAGTGGCCCCCTACATGATCCGCGACGACTGGCTCGCAGGTTACGGCGAGCTCGCCAACATCGAACGCGCGCTCCACGGCCTCGCGCGCCGCCTGCGCCGGCCGAGCCCGCTGGCCGATGGCATCCGTGTGCTGCGCGAGCACACGGCGCGCTTCGACGAGCTGGCCTTCGCGGTGTTCCCGCGCAGCGTCGCGTGGGCGCGCTCGCGCAGCGCGGGCGCGGGGCACCCGTGATGCGGGTGCGGAGCGCCCGCGCTGCGGTTCAGGCCGGCGCGTCGAGGCCGTAGAAGCTGCCCGGGAAGATCCCCTCGCACGGTGCGCAGCCCGCGTCATCCCCGTGAACCGGCCGGACCTCGGCCGCGCAGACTTTGTACTCGGCGGTCTGCGTGACCGTGTCGCCGGCGTCATTGGTGACGACGTTGGCGCGGGCCTCCGCGAAGTGCATCGGCATCCAGATGCAGCCCGGCTGCACCTGCCGGGACAAGAGCGCGCGCAAGCGCACCGTGCCGCGCCGGGTCACGACATCGACGAGCGCCCGGTCTTCGATGCCGCGCTTCTTGGCGTCGCGCGGGTGCAGCTCGACAAACGCCTCGGACTGCTTGGCGTCGAGGCCGCTCTCGCGGCGGGTCTGCGTCGCGCAGTTGTAGTGGTACAGGGTGCGGCCGGTGGACAGCACCAGGCCGTACTCCTCGTCGGGCAGCTCCGCCGACGGCCGGTACTCGACCGCGGTGAAGAGGCCTTTGCCGCGCAGCACGCCGCCTTCGTGCAGGAAGGTGGTCCCGGGGTGCTCGGGCGACGGGCAGGGCCACTGCAGCCCGGTGCGGGTGCGGTCGACGATGGGCCCGGCAGCAGCCCGCGCCGCGGCCTCGGCGTACTGCGCGTCGAGGCGGGCGTGGCTGATGCCTTTGAAGCGCTCGACGTCGCGCGCCAGCTCGTCATACACCGCTGCCGCGGAGTCGAACTGCCAGTCCGCGCCGCACGCGTTTGCGAGGTCGATCAGGATCCGCCAGTCCTCGCGAGCGGCACCCGGCGGCTCGACGGCCTTGCGGACGCGCTGCACGCGGCGCTCCGAGTTCGTGAAGACACCCTCCTTCTCGGCGAAGACGGAGGCCGGGAACACGACGTGCGCGAAGCGCGCCGTCTCGTTCATGAAGGCGTCCTGAACGACGATGAAGTCTGCCTTGTTGAGGCCCTTCTCGAGCTCCATGCAGTTGGGCTCGGACAGGACGATGTCCTCACCCATGACAAAGAGGCCGCGGATCTGCTTGCCGACCTCCTTCATCATCACGTTGAGGTTGAGGCCCGGCTCGGGCGACAGCGGCACCCCCCAGAGGCGCTCGTACTTCTGGCGCACCTCCGGGTCCACCACGCGCTGGTAGCCCGGATAGAACACGGGCGTCGCGCCCGCGTCGTTGGCGCCCTGCACGTTGTTCTGGCCGCGCAGAGGGTTCATCCCGGCCGACGGCTTGCCGAGGTGGCCCGTCATCAGCACCAGGTTCGCCAGGGCGTAGACGTTGTCCGTGCCGTGGGTGTGCTCGGTGATGCCGAGGGTGTAGTAGATGCCCGCCTTCTCGGTGGTCGCGTACTTGCGCGCCGTCCAGCGGATGTCCTCCGCGGGGACGCCGGTGACCCGCTCGGCAGCTTCGGGGGTGTACTTCAGGACCGCGTCGCGGACGGCTTCGAAGTTCTCGGTGTGGCGCGCGATGAAGTCCTGGTCGACGAGCCCCTCCGTGATGATCACGTGGGCCATGGCGTTGAGCAGCCACACGTCCGTGCCAGGCCGCAGCATCAGGTGCTTCTCGGCGATCGTCGTCATCCAGATGCGCCGTGGGTCGGCGACGACCATCGTCGCACCGCGCCGCACGGCGCGCTTCATCTCCATCGCGATGATGGGGTGGGCCTCGCTCGTGTTGCTGCCGATCACGAACAGGAAGTCCGCGTCTCGGATCTCACCTATCGAGTTCGTCATCGCGCCCGCACCGAAGGTCGTGACCAGACCGGCCACGGTCGGCGCGTGTCATGTCGCAGCACACTGGTGGACGTTGTTCGTCCCGAAGACCGCCCGCGAGAGCTTCTGCACGAGGTAGTTCTCCTCCATCGTGCAGCGCGACGAGCTGACGAAGCCGAGCGCGTCGGGCCCGTGTTTGGCCTTCACACGCAGGAGGCCCTCCGCAGCGACGCGCAGCGCGTGCTCCCACGTCGTGGGCACGAGCTCGCCGCGCTCGTCGCGCACGAGGGGCGTTTGGATGCGCTCTTCGTGGTGGATGAAGTCGTAGGCGAAGCGCCCCTTCACACACAGGTTCCCGTCGTTCGTGGTCGTGCCCGGGGGCGGGCTGGTGACCTTGACCACGCGGCCCTTGCCGCCGTTGCCGTCGGGGTCGACGTTCAGGTCGAGCTGGCAGCCGACGCCGCAGAAGTTGCACGTCGAGCGCACCTTCGTCAGCTCGCGCTCGGGCTTGGCCGTGCGGGTCAGGGGCATCTTCTCCCCCATCGCGCCCGTCGGACAGACGTCGACGCAGCCGCCGCACATCTCACACGTCGTATCGAGCAGCGAGTGGCGGTCGACCGTCGAGATCGTCGTCGACGCGCCGCGGCCGGTCAGCGTGATGGCGCTGACACCTTCGACCTCCTCGCAGTAGCGAGTACAGCGGGCGCAGGCGATGCACGTCGCCGCGTCGAAGTGGATGTAGGGGTTCCGGTCGCCGTCGCGGCCCTCGCGCAGGGGCGCCATCCGGCCCCAATCGCGCGGCGCGTCGTACCGTGCGGCCATGTCGAGCAGCTCGTTCGGCGCGCCACGCTCGGCGCGCTCGCGCTCGTGCGGGTGGTCGGTGAGGTAGAGGCCGAGCAGGGTCTTGCGGTGGCGCTCGATGCGCGGGCTCTCGACCGTGACCTTCATCCCGTCGGCCGCGCGCGTCGCGCACGACGGCGCGAGCCGCCGCCAGCCAGCGATCTCGACGAGGCAGGTACGGCACGCGCCTGCCGGCTCGAGGCGCGGGTCGTGGCACAGCGTCGGGATCTCGCAGCCCGCGCGCCGCGCGACCTCGAGGACGGTGTCACCGGGCTCGAACGTCACCCGCCGACCGTCGAGCTCGAGGGTCGGGAGCGCACGGGGCGCGGGCGGGGCGTGGTCGGAATCGAGGCGCTCGATCATGACGGTTCAGCTCACCTATCGGCCGCGCGCGGCGCGGGTTCGCCGGGGAAGTCCGCTGGAAAGTACCGCAAAGCGCTCGTGAGGGGCAGGGGCGCGGCCTGTCCCAAGCCGCAGATCGAGCCCTCGTTCATCTGCCAGGCGACGTCGGCGACGTGCGCGAGGGGGCCATCGACGGCGTCCCCCCGCCGGTGCCGGTCGATGGACTCCCTGAGGTAACGCGTCCCGATCCGACACGGCGCGCACTGGCCGCAGGACTCGTCCTCGAAGAACCGCAGCTGCTGCGCCGCGGCCCAGCGGAGGTCCACGGTGTCGTTCAGGACGACGACGCCGGCGGAGCCGAGCATCGTCCCTAGCTTCCCGAGGTGCCCGAAGTCGAGCGGCACGCCGCGCTGCGCCGCGGGGAGGAACCCCGAGCTCGCGCCGCCGGGGCTGAACGCCTTCAACGTCCCGACGTAGCCTCCTGCGGCGGCGACGAGCTCGTCGAGGGTGACCCCGAGCGGCAGCTCGTAGGTGCCCGGGCGCGCGACGTGGCCGCTGATGCAGTACAGCTTCGTGCCGGGCTCCGTGCGCCCGAGGCCGCGGAACCACGCGCCACCGCGCTGCACGATGCCGGGCACACAGGCGATCGTCTCGACGTTGTGGATCAACGTCGGTTTGTTCCACAGGCCCTTCTCGACGGGGAAGGGCGGTTTGAGGCGCGGCATCCCGCGCTTGCCCTCCAGCGCCTCCAGCAGCGCCGTCTCCTCGCCGCAGATGTACGCGCCGTTGCCGGCGTGCATGTGGAACCGCACGTCGCCGTACACGCCCGAGGCGTGCGCCGCGGCGATCTTGCGCTCGATCACGCCCCAGGGGTCCTCGAACTCGCCGCGCAGATACAGGTACACGTCGCGGGCGCCCACGGCGAACGCTGCGATCGCGAGCCCCTCGAGGACGAGGTCCGGGCGGCGCACGAGGCACTCGCGGTCCTTGAACGTCCCAGGCTCACCTTCGTCGGCGTTGAGCACGACGTAACGCGTCGCCTCCGCTTGGCTGCGCACACCCTTCCACTTGATGTGCGCCGGGAACCCGGCGCCGCCGCGGCCCTGGAGGCCCGCCGCTTCGAGCGCCGCGACGACGCCCTCGGGGCCGAGCTCCTGCGCGCGGCGGAAGGCCCCTCCGAGGGCCCGCTCGGGCGCGCACAGGTCGAGGGCCAGCGCCCCCTCCTCCGCCTCGGCGGGCCCCACCGCGCCGCGCCAGGGCGCAGCGGTCGGCGCGACAGCGGACTCGAGCGCGGTCCAGGCCCCGCCCGCGCGCTGGATGTCCTCCACCGTCACGCGGGGCAGCGTCCGGCGCTCCTTGAGGACCGCGGGCGGTACGTCACAGCCGGCGAGGCACGACGCGCCCTCACACGGCCAACCGGCCGCCTGCGCCGCGTCCAGGACCGCCTGGGCCCCGCCGAGCAGGCAGGAGAGGCCCGTGCACACGCGCACCTTGGCGCCGGGTCGCGCGAGCAGGTGGTAGAAGCTGCCGACGCCGTAGACCTCTGCCTCAGGCACTCCGGTCTCGCGCGCCACCTGCCGGGCGACCCCCTCGAGGAGGCCGCCCGCCTCGCGGATACGGTCGGGGACGGATGCGCGGTCGTGCTGCTGGCCCATGGTCCTGGCGGGGTCGGTCGGGCGCGCAGCGCCGTGCGGCCGGGTGGTCCACTCAGGGTAACCGAGATCCGGCAGGTGCTCACCCGGGACCGGGTCACTCGCGGAGCGCCGCGCCGCTCGCGAAGTGCGCGGCGCGCCCTGCGAGGCGTGCCGCGAGGGCCTCGTCGCCGGCGGCCCGCGCGAGCTCCGCCGCGCGGCGCGCGACGTCCGCGGCGGCGGCCGCTGCGCCGTCGGCGGCGAGGGCCGCGGCGTAGACCTCGAGCGCCCGCGGGTCCCGCGCCCACGGCGCCCCCACCGCGGCGCAGCGGGGCGCGAGGAGCGCCACCGCGGCCGCGCCGTCGCGGACCGCCCCGTCGCGCGCCGTCGCGCAGAGCCACGCGAGTTGCAGCACCGCTCCGCGGTCGTTCGGCTCCGCAGCGACCCGCGCGGTGAGGACCCGCGCCGCGTCCGCCGCGCGGCCGAGCTGCAGGCACAGGAGCGCTGCATTCGAGGCCACTTCGTTGTGCCGCGGGTCCGCGAGCGCCGCCGCGACGAGGACCTCGGCGGCGGCCTCGGGCCGGCCGGCTTCGGCCAGCGCCGTGCCGAGCTGGCCCGCGAGGCGCGGGTCCTCGGGCGAGAGCCGCCGCGCCGCTTCGAAGGCGGGCACCGCCGCAGCGGGGCGTCCGAGGCGCGCGCGCACGATGCCGAGCGTGGTCCACGCCTCGACGATCCCCGGGCGGTCGGCGACGAGCGCCGCGAGCTCGGGCTCGGCCTCCGCGAGCGCCCCGCGCTCGACGAGCGACAGCGCGCGCCGATAACGCTCCAAGCTGTCATCGGGGCGCAGCTCCGGCGGCAGCGGCCAGGCTGCCGCCAGCGCGCCGAGCGCCGCGACCGCGAACGCCGCGAGGACCCGGCCGCGCGGGGCCGAGCGGAGCGCGGGCAAGGCAGAGAGGCCCTCTGCCGCGCACAGGAGCGCGCATGGGACGAGCGGGAAGCGATAGCGCGCGAAGACGTAGAACAGGCCGAGCGCGGTGAGCTGCGCCGCGGCGAGCGCGAGCGCTGGCGCGAGGCGCGCGCGCCGCTGCGCGAGGAGCACGCCGAGGCACGCGAGCGGCAGGAGCGTCCCCATGTGCAGCGCCGGGGCGAGCGCGCGCAGGACGGGCGAGCGCGGCACGGCCGAAGCGAAGTCCTCGGTGTCGGGCAGCTCCGCGCGCGAGAGCGCGAGGCGCAGCTTGCGCAGCACACGCTGCGCCGCCGCCGCGGGGTCCGCGCGCGCGACATCGAAGGTGCGCCGCAGCCAGTGGCGTGACACCTCGCTGTCGCTGAGGCTGCGCCCTTCGGCCTCTTCCGCGAGGCGGCGCGCGTCGTACGCCTCGCGCCGCGCATCGCCGCGCCCTGGGATCAGCGGCGCGTAGACCCCCTGCGAGCCGGCCGCGTTGCCGATGTAGAGGTTCGGCCCAGCTTGCGCGGTGGTGAGAATCCACGCACCGCTGACCGCGACGTTGTGGGCGAGGGCCGGCGCACACGCGAGCGCGAGCCCAGCGACGTAAGCGAGGAGCGCTCGCCCGGTCCGGCCCCCGCCGCGTGTGACTGCGACCAGCAACCAGACTGCCAGGGCCAGCGCGGCGAGGCGCGCCTCGCCGCGCGCGAGCATCCAGAGCCCCACGACGAAGCCGAGCCCGCACCAGCGGCGCAGCCGCGCCGCGGCGGGCGCGCTGCAGGGCGCGACAGCGAGCGTCGCACACACGAGCAGGGTCACGAGCGCGGTCTTCTGGACGAGCCCTTCGAGGAAGACCGCGGTCGGATGGAGGGCGAGCAGTGCACCGGCGAGCAGCCCGACCCGCGGCCCGCCGACAGCGCGCCCCGCGCTCGCGAGCAGCAGCGCCGCGCACGCACCGAGCAAAACGTGCAGCACGCGCACGGCGAGGAGCGAGTCCCCGACCAGCACGCGCCACAGCGCCAACGTGTAGGGATAGAGCGGATCCTGGTAGAACGCGCGCTCGCCGAGGAGCGCGCCGCCGCGGATCGCGTCCGCCCACGCGAGGTACACCGCGCCGTCGCCGATCACGACGGCTTGGCTCGGATCCGAGTGCAGCGCATAGGCGTGCAACCCCCGCGCGCCGAGCGCGACAGCGAACACCAGCAGCAGGTCGAAGCGCACAGGCGAGCTCCCCTCGGGGCGCGGCGCGCGGCTCAGGGACCGCGCCGCCAACGCAAGGGCCGGCGCAGCTCCGCCTCCAGCTCACCCATGCGCGTCGAGAACGCGCCCATCTCACCCGGCGGCACCCACATGCCGCGCTGGGTGTATTCCTGCTCCAGCACCAGCCGCCCCTCCGTCGAGCTGTCGAGCGCCAGTCGGAAGCGCTGGCCCGGGCGCCCTTCGTCGACGGGCAGCGGCCCGCCGAGGAAGGCCCATTGCGGGTCGTACACGACCGTGGCCCGCACACGCACGCGGAGCGGCGCGCGCACCGCGAGCGGCCAGCGCCGCTCGGCGGCGCCGAAGCCCGTGTCGAGGCCGAGCGGCAAGTATGGCGGGTCGGCTTGCCACTCCGCGCCCCGCGGCACCGCGCAGCGCGGCAAGGCGCCGGTGAATGCGAGCTTCAGGCCCGGAGCGGGGTCGTCCAGGAGGAACTCCGCCGTCGCCACGTCGAGACCGCGCACGACCGCGCCGACGCGCTGGCGGGCGAACGCCTCGCGGCGCTCGGCGGGCGCCTCGCGGAGCTGGCGCCGGAGGGTGTCGCCTTGCGCGGTGGTGACGGAGAAGGTGCCCTGCACCCGCGCGCCGCCGTCTTCGGCGAGGGTGTATTCGACGTCGACATCGGCGTCCCAGGCGCTCGCGAGCTGGTGCCTCGGGAGGGCCTCCGTGCGCCAGCCGTCGGCGCCACGCACGAAGACCGGGGCGCCGGCCATCGCCTCCGGGATCGCGCCGAAGCGGAACCCGGGCGCCCCGGTGGGGACGATCCAGATCGGCTCACCGGCTTCGTCGACGATGCCGAGCCGGAGCGCAGCGCGGTCGAGGGGGCGGCCGTTGACGAAGAGCTCCACCGGCACGGGGTCGAGCTCGGGCCCGAAGGGCCGCGCGAGGACGGCCCACTCGAAGGGCACCCCGGCGCGGGTATAGAGCGCGCCGAGGAGGAACAGCGGCCAGCCGCGCCGCGAGGCCCACACGAAAGCCGCGCGCGCATCGCCGCGGTGCTCGCCGATGCGCCTGTCGAGCGCGTTGTAGAGCGCCTCGGCGGTGCCGCGCAGGCTGTCCTTGCGCTGCTCGCCGCTCCACTGGGTCAGCTCTTGGGTCAGCTCTTGGGCGAGCTCTTGGGCGAGCTCGGGCTCGAGGTCCCGCGGGATGTCCGCGAGCCCGCTCATCAGGACCTCCCAGGACAGGAGCGTGCCGTCGAGGGCGCGGTCGCCGGAGTATCCGGCCATCGGCAGCACCTCCACGTCCGACGGGCGCATGGGCTCGTCGCTGAAGCGCGGGTAGGACGCGGTCAGGATGTGCACCGTGCCGCCCTCGTAGGGCACCTCGCGCCGCTCGCCCTCGAAGTTGACGAGCGCGAGGCGTCCCGGCAAGTCGTTCGGCACGTAGACGACCCAGCGCGAGGTCGGGAATGCCTTCTCGAACGACGAGAAGCGCCAGCCGGACTCCTCTGGAAGCGCGCCGTAGCGGCCTGCCGCGAAGCGCTCCCACACGAACTCGACGACGTCGCCGGGCTCGAGCGCCGGTAGGGTCCACTCTCCGTCGACCTCGACGGGCTCGAGCTCGCGACCCGCGCGTGTGAGGACACGCGCGACGCGCGCGCCCTCCTCCACCTCGTGCACGTGGAGCGCCTCCGTCCCGCTGCGGTCGCGCGGGATCGAGAGCGTCTGGAAGCGCGCTTGCGACGAGCCGTCGGGGAAGTAGTACACGAGGCCCGAGTCGAGCGCTTCGACGACGGAGGTGTCGCGCACCTCCTCCGCCCGAGCCAGCGCATCCGCGACGTCCGGCGCAAACTGCGCGAAGAACCGCGCGGCGGCGTCCGGCTCGCCGAGCAGGCGCAGGGTCTCGCGGGTCGTCGGGTCCGCCGGGTCGAGCTCCAGCTCGCGCGCGAAGGCGGCGCGCGCGCCATCGACGTCGCCCAGCGCCAGCCGGGCGTTACCGACCCGCCAGTGCAGGTCGGGCTGGTGGGGCGCCGCTGCGGCGCGCTGCTCCAGGATGCGGAGCCGCTCCCCTTCGCGCCCGAGGTACTCGAGGAGGTCGAGCCGCGCGCTGTCCCGCTCGGTGCTCTCGGGGCGCTGCGCGACTGCGTGCTCGATGCGCGCGAGCAACCACTCGAGCCGCTCGAAGTCGCCGCTCCGCGCCGCAAACGCCGCGACGAGGTCGAAGGCGCCCTCCGCGTCCGCGTCCCGCTGCAACGCCGCCCACGCTGCGTCGAGCGCGCCGACTTCGTCCCCGACGCGGCGCCGCGCCCCTGCGAGGGCGCTGTGCGCCGCGGCGCGCTCGGGGTGGGTGCGCACGAGCGCCTCGAGCGCCTCGCGCGCGAGCACCCCTTCGCGGTCGAGGCGCTGCAGCACACCGACCCGGTTCGCGGCGGCGCCGAACGAGCGCGGGGAGTCCGCGAGCCACGCCTCCACTTGGGCGAGCGCCTCGCGGGGGCGGTCCTCCGCGAGCAGGCGGCTCGCGCGGGTGCGCCGCGCGAGGGCGGGGACGGGCACGCCCGCGCGCGCAGCGTCCCGCTCGAGCTGGTCGAGGAGCTCCAGCGTCTGCCGCCGCTCGACCTCCTCGGGCAGGTGCGTGGACAGGTCCAGCGCGACGAGCCGGCCGTGGGCCCACGCGACCCGCGCGAGCGCGTGTTCCTCCGGCGGCGGCGGCACCGCGAGCGCTTCGTCGGGCCGCCGCTGCACGAGCGCCTGCAACTGCGCCAGCGCGGGTTGGAGCGCGCCCCCGACCGCGGTGAGGTCCAGGAGCGGCATCGGACGTACGGTGTCCGCCGAATCGAGCGCGGTCCGGTGCTCCCAGGGCGCGCCGGGGAGGTCCTTGACCGGGATGACGCGGCTGCCACCTGGCGCGAGGAGCCGCGCCGCCAGGGCCGGCCCCTCTTCGGTGACGACCCGCACGAGCAACACGTTCGGGCCGGGGCGCACGGGGACGTCGCAGCGGAAGCGCTCGGTGGCGCGCTCCGCGAGGGTCGCGCCCACCTCGGAGACGCAGAGCTGGCCGTTCCACCAGGCGCGGACGGCCCCGGAGGTGCGCAGCTCCAGCACCGCCCGTCCGCCGGCGACCGGCGCCTGCGGCGCGACCACCGCCGCGGCGTAGGTGACACCGCCGCTCGGGTGGACCGCCGCGCTCGGCCAGACGAACGCGCCGAGCGGCCCCGCGCTGGGGCAGCGCCGCCAGACGCGCGGGGACGCGCCGAGCGCGCCGTAGTCCTCGCGGTCGGGCCCGCGGTGGACCTCGGGTGAGTCCGCCGGCGCGGGCTGCGCCGCGGGTGCGGGGTGATCGAGCGCGCCGAACGGTCCGACGGCGTACCAGCCCCCGAAGAACCCATGCGCCGCCTGCCCGAGCACTGCGTGCCCCGCGGGCAGCGCCGGCCGCTCGTCGGCGAAGAGGCGGCGCGCGACCTCGCGCTCGATCACGGTCGCCAGGACAAAACGCGCCTCTGCGTCGACGAGCTCGGCCGCGAGCGCAGTGAGGCGCGGCAGCTCCGCCGCCGCGGAAAACCCGTCGAGCGAGCCGCTGAGCTGGTGCACGGCGAGGGGCACGAGCGGGTGGTCCGGCTCGGCAGCGAGCGCTGTGTACAGCGCGGCGCGGTACGCGGCAGAGTCGCCGGAGAGGTGCGCGGGGTGCGCGACGAGGAGCTCTGCGTCGAGGCGCTGCGCGACGGCCGCGCCCGCGAGCAGGACTGCGAGGATCGATTTCAGGGCCGCGCTCACTTCGTCACCTCCACATCGACGGTCTCACGCTGCGCTTCGTCCACCTCGCGGGCGAGGGCCCGCAACGCCGCGTAACGCGCGGCCGGCACCCGGTGGGTGCGCAGCTCGAAGCGCTCGCGCACGTGTACCTCGGTCGCCGCCGCGCCGCGCTGCACTTCGACCGTGCGCTCGTACCGGAGGTCTTCGTTCCCGATCGACTTCGCCGCGGGCAAGCCGCGCAGCGTCGCGCCGGCGGGTAGGCGGTGCACGAGCTCCGTCTCGGTGGACC
>Ga0169931_10011118_pt1 | contig 12742 bp, 10 predicted proteins | sample Kivu_15m_20L_FD_129675 | JGI IMG/M metagenome (GOLD analysis project Ga0169931, IMG submission 129675) | Freshwater microbial communities from Lake Kivu, Western Province, Rwanda to study Microbial Dark Matter (Phase II) - Kivu_15m_20L... | ecosystem: Environmental > Aquatic > Freshwater > Lake...
AGTCGAGAATTCCGTTGAAGCTTGGCATCAAGCCATTGTCAAGGCCGCCAATACCCGCTACGACCGACCTGCTATTGCCCGCGCATGGACAGATCGGGCCACCCCTGGTGCCGTAGGACGCGCTTTGGTGGCAGAATACAGAGCTGTACTCGGATTAGCATGACAGGTCTTTGTCATCTTGATGGAACTTAGAACAGGAACCCGTCCACAGGTTCTTTTTTAGGCGGCAGGTCAGTCTCGCCAAGCATCTCCCGCAGGTCAATCTCAATTGTTCGGCAAAGGGCCGTCATAGGTGTATCGGTTATCCGGTTCTCGAATGGATCCTCGTTGAACTCTCCTATCTTCATCAACACGTAGAAGACGAATGCAATGGCCGTGGCCAGCGGTATGAGCATGAATTCCGAATCCACCTTGTGCAATTCCTCTATCATCCCGAAAGGAAGGATGACCACAAAGAGGTAAAGGAACAGGCGCGGGAAATAGTCATACTGCCTCGGTAGAGGGGTGTTCTTTATGCGCTCGCACATGCCTTGAAGGTTGTAGAGTTCGGTCAAGGTCGAGTCCATTTGGGTCCACCTGAAACCATCGATCATGCCTTGGTCACGTGCCATGCGAAGCTCGCCTCCTTGAGCATTTATTAGGTGTGTGGCCTTGTTCTGCCGCTCCATAAGCCAGATGAACTCAGGGTTGCTCAGAAAGGGATCAATCTCCTCCCAGGTGGTCTGTTTTCGCAATTGGAGCCTTAGGGCATTGATCCATGCCAAATGACGATAAATCATGATCCGCTGCATCTCCACTAGTTCAGACCCACTCCTAACGCCTGGATCCATGAGATTCATCACTTGCCGTGCCCAAGTGCGACTCTGATTGACTATACCACCCCAGATCTTTCTAGCCTCCCACCAGCGGTCGTAGCTGCTGTTGTTACGGAATGCAAGAAATATGGCCAGCGCGGTGCCTAAAGCTGCAACAAAGGCGAAAGGGATCTTGGGTTGCTTGGCATGATAGAAAGCGTGCATGTACAGGACTCCTGACGAAACGAGGATCATGAAGGCGATGAACTCCTTTGCATTATTGATGACTATGCTCAATTTGAGCGTTTTACGAACAATCATGTGGTCTATCGGTGATGCATTTCTTTCAGTAGAAATAGTTCAGCAAACATAGACCGATGCTGCTTCGTCCCTGCCACCTGTCCGCAGTCTTGAGACAGCTCGTGAAGTTTGAGCATTGTTTAGGAAATTGCGGCCACAATCTGTTATTACGGCAATGGAACTGCTTTTCCGCTATCAGCTCATCCGTATGCTGCCGCCTTTTGTGGTAGGCATTGTGCTGGCGGCTTTTGCTACAGAGTATCCTCTAGGTTCATGGGTTGTACCTGCTGCCATTGTGGCTTTTTTGGTTGCCGGAGTAGTCACTTTCATTGTTGCCGACAACGATTCTTGGCAATTCGGTGCTGCCATGAATGTGGCAATGCTGTTGGCGGGATCGGCACTTACCCTGGTTCATTCAGCGCACCTTTTCCGTAGTTCTTTGCCGCTGGGACAGCAAATGTCCGACACTGTTTATACCCTGCGGCTACTTGAGAATCCGCTTCCAAAGGCGCGCTCTTTCAAGGTCAATGCCGAACTGTTCGAATGTCGGGCGGGTGGCCGAAATGGAATCGTATTGGCCTACCTCGCCAAAGACACCTTGGCCTCGCAATTGCGGGCCGGAGATCTTATTGTGGCTCGCTGCGCTCCACAGCCCACTCGCATGAACGGCAATCCGGGAGAGTTCAACTATCCCCGTTTCTTGCGTTTCAGAGGCATCTACCATCAGTGTTTCGTTGCTTCAGACCGCTGGCAACTTGCCGAGGCGGGATACCAGGTCAATCTCGACCAGCACTTGCTCCGTTGGCGCGACAGGATGTTGTCTATCATTGAACTGGCGGGCCTGACAGGGCGTGAGTTCAGTGTGGCTTCGGCACTGACCTTGGGTCATCGTACCGAAATAGACCGCGACCTGCTCGATGACTATTCCGGAGCCGGTGCCACACACGTACTCTCGGTGAGCGGGCTACATGTTGGCCTTATTTATATGATGCTCGGTTTCATTCTGAAGTTCCTGATTCCGGGCAAAAGGCTGGAACGACCTCGCTCTGTGGTATTAATGATACTGCTAGTGGTTTATGCGGGAATAACCGGTTTCTCGGCCTCGGTGTTGCGTTCCACAGTCATGTTCCTGTTTATGGCTGGCGCAAGGTTGGTAGGTCGCAGTACGAATATATTCAACACTCTGGCAGCCAGTGCTCTGGCACTGCTTATCTACGAACCGTATCTGATCATGGATGTCGGTTTTCAGCTGTCGTACCTTGCTGTGTTGGGCATCGTAACGGTGCAACCGTGGTTGTTCGGAATGTGGGAAGTCAAGAATCGCGCAGCCGATTGGGTATGGCAGATCACATGCGTATCAATTGCGGCTCAACTGGTCACATTTCCACTCGGCCTGCTCTACTTTCACCAATTCCCCAATCTGTTCCTTTTCTCAAATCTTGTGGTAATACCAGTGGCCACGGCTATTCTCGGCCTTTTCTTCCCGCTGGTTCTTTTTTCGTGGTGGGACTTGGGCCTTGAGTTCTTCGGGTTTCTGATGAAATGGACAGTATGGCTCCTAAACTGGTCGGTCGGTTTTATCAACGACATGCCTTATGCCGTTTGGGAAGGCATAGAAGTGAGCACAGGTCAGGCACTGTTCATCTATGCAACAATCGCTTCAGTCCTAGTTGTGCTTATGAGTCGCAACGCCCGCTTGGTGCTGCCTTCAATACTGTTCCTTATTGGAGTGATGATGTTTGATGCCGTTGATCTTTACTTGGCCCGAACTCAAAGGTTCACAACGATTTATAATATCAAAGGGCATCAAGCCATATCGGTTATGGAAGGTCGCAAAGTCAGCTTTTATGCAAACCCGGAGTTCCTTTCTGACACATCAGGCATCGATTTCCATGTCAGGCACCACTGGTGGTCATCATTGGCCAATGAGATAGTGATGTACCCTATCAGCAGTTCGAAGGACACATTACCTGTAATAGATGTTTCTGATTCGCGCATTCTGTGTTTCAACCGAAATGATGCCGAGCTGCTGCTTGATTCGCGCCCTGATGATATCCTGTATCTGCACGGTTTCCGTTGGGCTGAGATGGAGCGTATGGCTGAATTATTCCAAGGTAAAGAAGTGATAATCGGTTCAGGAATGGGGCCTCAATCGGTTAGGAAAGCCCTCGATGTCTTCAGTCATTACCCCGACATAAAGGTGACAAGCCTCCGCGATGGCGCTATCATTTTCAATCACCAACCATAGAAAGTCCTATCAATCATGCAGTAAAGGAAAAATTTATTAAGTTTCCACCCCGCTAAGCGATAGGTTGATGACGCGCCCCGACACATTGCACACCCTCATCCTGAAAATGGATGTCAATGAGAAGCGCTATTTCAAATTGAACGGTGCGGTACAGAAGAAGGATAGCAATATGATGCGGCTCTTCGATTTCATGTCGAAGATGAAAGAATACGATGAGGCCAGCATCAGAGAGCATTTCGCAGGCGAGAAATTCCTCGATCAATTGGCCGTGACGAAGAACCACGTGTTCAACGCCATTCTTCGCAGCATGCGCGGCTACTACATGAAGCGTGATATTGACCTGCAGCTTCAGGGGGCGTTGCAGGATGTGCGGTTCCTGTTCGAGAAGGACATGTTGGAACACTGCGTGAACGAGTTGCGGGCGGCCAAAAAGATGGCAGTGGATAACGAACGACACCTGATCCGCCTCTACATCCTTGACTGGGAGGCCCGATTGCTTGCCGATTCGCGCTATGCCGATGCTGACGAGGCCGACATAGACCAGATTTCGGAGGAGTATTATGAAGTGCTCGGTCTATTGCAGAACCAACGGGAGTATATCGATCTGCAGAGTAAGATCTTCAATAACTATTACAAGATCGGTCTTAAGCGGAAGAATTCTGATTACAAGACAAACGATCAGATTGTCAATCAGTTCGCTCTTAAAGATGAAAGTCGTGCCCAAACGTTCGTGGCCAAATGCTGTTATCTGAACATTCATGCGTTGTACCGCAAAGTGAATAACGACTGGGAGGGTGCCTTTTCTTATCGAATGAGGTTGCTCGAACTGATGGAGGCGCATTTTGACGAATATGGCTATCAGGTAGGCCCCGAGAGGTTGTTCGCTGCCATCAACAATCTGATTCCAATATGTGTCCGTTTGGGGCGATACGATGAGGCCGATAAGTACCTGCGTAAACAGCGCGACCTTTTCAGCCGATACCGAAACCACGCTGAGACGGTCGAATCGCGGATTCATTACGAGCTCAATGCCCTAGTGGCTGAAATGGCTATCTGTGTTCAGCTTGGCGACCGCAAACGTGGCGAAAAAGCGATACGTGCATCGATGCTGTTACTTGAGAGCTTTCCAGAAGATCACAAGTCTTTCGGCCGGATACATCTCATGTTCAACATAGCCTATTACTATTTTGCGGATAGGCAGTTCAATAAAGCCATCCGCTGGGTCAATAGTGTTATGAACGAGAAGAAGATAGGATCAAATGAAGATCTTCATGCCACTTGCCGCATATTGGCCATGATGACCCATTTTGAGTTGAGCAAAGGCGACCTGCTCGATTATCTGGCTCGCAGCACGGCCAAGTACTTACGCAAACTGGAAGGCGTTTATGCTTTTGAGGAAGCTTTGATGCAGTTTATGCGATCATATGCCCGTTCGCGCGATTTTGATGAACTAACAGAACTTAACGCACTACGGGAAAGACTTATGTCGCTTCCCTACGAGCCTGGTGAGAGAAATGCGCTATCAGTAATTGATATACCAAGATGGATAGATGCCCGCCTGAGCAAGAAATCGATGCTTGATATTGCAAATCAATCTTGACTTTTCAGCGCTTGGCGAAGCGCTTGTCTTCAATCGGGTCCGTCTTCCATTTCTTATTCAGTGCGACTATCTGAGCCAATGTGCCAATTGAAATGAGCAGTCCGCTCATTGTAAATGCCATGTGAATCTGTGTTCTCATTTTCGAGATATTCGTTTCACTATGGTAAATTTTCGTTATCAGCCATTAATAGGTTTTTCATTTGGTCGAATCGTGAACAATCTTTTTCATTGATTTCTACATTTCCGATTCGATTCCTATTGCGTCCTTAGCACCGAGATCAAGCACCTATAGAAATCGAGTTCCGCTATGACGCAAGTTGATCTGAATGATATCCTGAAGTTCATCGCAAGGCCTGGGCTTATTCCCATTGATGGGCCTGCGTTGGCCCGGTCAGCTGAGTTTCTAAGAAAGAGCTGCCTCGATGATGGCCGCGTCATATATGGCGTGAATACCGGTTTCGGAGCATTGTGCGATACAGTGATTGCAGATGATGATCTCGCACAGTTGCAGGAGAACCTGATAATATCGCACGCCTGCGGTACTGGCTCAGAAGTGGAATCTGAAGTAGTTCGGGCCATGATGGTGCTGAAGGTGCTCTCTCTGTGCAAAGGCCACAGCGGAATCATGCCTATCACTGTGCAAAGGCTGGTGGACATGCTCGAGGCGGACGTGCTTCCTGTAGTGTATGACCAAGGTTCTTTAGGCGCTTCGGGCGATCTGGCACCGCTTGCGCACTTATCGTTGCCTCTTATCGGTCATGGCATGGTGCGTCACAAAGGCGTTTTGCAACCAGCTGCTACAATGCTCAGTGAATTGGGTTGGCAGCCGCTGCGCCTGCACATGAAAGAGGGACTTGCGCTTCTGAACGGCACCCAGTTCATGGGGGCTTTCGGTGTGTTGGGGGTGCATCATGGCCTCAGATTAAGCCACTTGGCTGATTTGATCACTGCTTTGAGTCTCGATGCGTATCAGTGCCGCTACGAATCTTTCGATGCATTGGTGGGTCGGGTACGGCCGCACCGAGGGCATCAAGTGGTGGCTGCACGCATCACAGAAAACTTGAAAGGAAGTGAGATAGGCCGATCTGTGAAAATACAGGTGCAGGACCCCTACTCTTTCCGTTGTGTGCCTCAGGTTCACGGGGCTTCGTTGCAGGCCCTTTGGCACGCCCAGGAGGTAGTGCTCACGGAAGCAAACTCAGTAAGCGACAATCCGTTGGTATTCCCCGAAGAGGGACAGGTCATCTCGGCCGGCAACTTCCATGGGCAGCCGCTGGCACTGGTGCTTGACTACGCTGCAATCGCCTTGGCCGAACTCGGTAACATCTCTGAACGAAGGACCTATCAGCTCATATCAGGCCAGCGCGGCTTGCCGCCATTTCTGGCTCCTGAGGCCGGACTGAACTCCGGCCTCATGATTCCGCAGTACACCGCGGCCTCTATCGTTTCGCAGAATAAGCAACTGTGCAGCCCCGCATCGGTCGATAGCATCGTGTCATCGAACGGGCAGGAAGACCACGTGAGCATGGGTGCTAATGCAGCTACCAAGCTGCACCGAGTGGTTGACAATGTGTACCAGGTGCTTGCTATCGAGCTCATCACGGCCGCACAGGCCCTCGAAATGCGCAGGCCCACACGCAGCTCAGATATAGTGGAACATCTTCACGCTTCGTTCCGAAAAGAAGTGCCCTATCTGGCCAAAGATGCCGAGATGGCACCGTTGCTGCACCGCGCAAAAGAGTTCTTGCGGCAGTGGCCTATTGATTAAGTTTCAGAACTGTGGGTCGCGGCCCATAAGAACATATTGGACGATGTTGGCTCCCATGCGTAGCGCCTTCGTTCGGCCCTCATCGCTATCGCGATGCACGTCTGAGCTTTCCCAACCATCGCCCAGATCCGTCTCGTAGGTGTAATAGACCAGAAGACGTCCTTCATATATCAGCCCCAGGCCTTGAGCCGGCTTGTTGTCGTGCTCATGAATCTTAGGAATCCCTTTTGGGAAATCGAATCTCTGGTGATAAATGGGGTGAGATTGAGGCAGCTCGATCAACTCCAACTCAGGGAACACCTTCTTCAACTGCGGGCGGATGAATTCGTCCATACCATAGTTGTCGTCAATGTGAAGGAACCCGCCCGAAAGCAGGTACGACCGCAGATTGGCAGCATCGGCCGATGAGAATATCACGCTACCGTGCCCAGTCATGTGAACGAACGGATAGTTGAACAACTCGGGCGACCCTACATCGACTACAGCCTGCTCAGGGTCGAGGTCGGTACCCAACTCACGGTTGCAGAACTGAATCAGGTTAGGAACCGATGTGGTGAGGTTGGCATACCAATCGCCTCCGCCATTGTAGCGCAATACCGCCAACTTCGGGCGTTGGGCATTCAGTGCTGTGCACACCAAAATCAGCGGGAGGATGAGCACAAGTCGCATTCTCATTGGTCCTGAATAGCGTTCAGCACCGAAAGGCCGAAGATAGCGGCTGTCTCAGAACGTAGCCTTGCATGTCCGAGGCTCACGGCCTTGGCCCCAGCATCGAGACAAAGCCTGATCTCGTCAGAAGTGAAATCGCCCTCGGGTCCTATCATCAGCCAAATAAGCTCACTTCTCTTATGGTTAGATGCGATCATGGCTTTAGCATCATCCAGACAATGAGCAATAAGAATGATATCTTTCTTGTTGATTGTCAGGAATTCATTGATAGTCATTTCAGGTGAAAAATCAGGTAAATGCCATCGCTGACTCTGTTTCATGGCCGCAAGCATGATGCGCTGAGCCCGGTCGTTCTTCACACGAGGATGCTGTGTGCTACGGGCTGTTCTGAGCAATTGAATCTTACCGACTCCGATCTCCACAGCCTTCTCCAAGAGCCATTCCATGCGATCAAGATGGTGCAACGGGGCGATGGCCAGATGCACAGCAGGACGCGTTTCGGCATGTTGAAAGCTGCCATGGATGACCCTGTATCGGCATCCTTGCCTTCCAACCTCAATCAATTCGGCCTTGGCACAGCTGCCTTTCCCATCAGTCACCAGAATCTGATCGCCTGCTTTGGCGCGCAGCACTTTGGCTAGATGGCCCGACTCATCGGGTGGCAAAGTGCCCTCTGTTGTGCTCAGATCGGGTTGATAATACAGTTGCATCAGCGCGGGTAAGCGATGAAATAATAATTGCGACCCGTCTCGAACTGTTGCTTGAATTCAGCTTTCGAGAAGGCCCGTTCGCCACCCAACCAGCGGCTCATGAGGTTCACGTTCATATCGAGCCCATCGAGCAGCGCGAACACCATCTCTGGCCTTGTGCCGTAATGGTCCGATGCACCCAAACCATGTTCGAAAATGATGATGGGACGGCATCGCCTTATGGTCTCCTGTGCTCCTTGCAGCACGCCCAATTCGCCACCCTCGACATCGATCTTCATCAGATCCACCTGAACATCCTTAGGCAGGACATTGTCCAAAAGGTCTGTTTTCACAGTTATAGTGGTGTCCTTCTCATCAGGTCGGTCGTAGCTGCGCTTCACAAGACCGCTATATGCCGGGTTGCTTACCACATGATTGAAAGAGGACGTGCCTTGTGTCGAACTCAGAGCTACGGAAAGAATCTCTGCCCTGCCTGCATAACGCACTTTCAGAGACTCGAACATGGAAGGAATGGGTTCGAACCCGAAGTGGCGGCCTTGGGGGGCTGCTGCAAGCATGAGATCAAGCACCTCGCCCTTGTGGCATCCGACATCAACACAGTTGGAATCGGTGCGGCAAACCCGGGCTATCACCTTACGGGTCTGCAGATCGTACCCATGGTTGCGCGACAGCGCTATGGGCAGTCGTCTTATCAGCGATTTGATTGCCTCTTTCAAGGATCAGCCCGGATTATCAGTCCTTGTAGGTTGTGCCGAAAACGTAGTCCCACAGCCTGTTGCTCACCCCGAAACCGTTCTCAGGATCCTTGTAATGGTGAATCGTGTGGTGCTTCTTCAGCTTCTGGAACAACGGATTCTTCCAATTGAGGTGATGCAGGCTGTAGTGGCCCAGATCGTAACACAGGTAGCCCACCACAAATCCTGGGAAGAAGGCCGTTACCCACTGCGGACCGAGTATGAACTTGAAGCTGAAATAGAAAAGGAAGGCCAATGGCACGCTCATGCTCGGAACCATCACCAATCGGTAACGGTCGCTCGGATAATCGTGGTGCACACCATGGAAAATGAAGTGCATACGCTTACCGAAATCGGTAGGTGGCACCCAATGGAACACGAAGCGATGCAGGGTGTACTCGGCAAAACTCCAAACGAAAATACCAAGCGGAAAGAGCCATGCAATGTCAATCCACGCGACCTGTTCTACCGCTATTGCACGATACAGGAAATAACTGAGCACCGGGACGAAGATGATGAGTGGTACGCTCCAATGAACACGCGAGAACTTGTCGATGAAGTCGCTCTCGAACATGCGTGGACTCTGGTCCTCGTTGTGGATGTATAGTTTCTTAGCCATTCTGTGAGGCTTGAGGGTCAATACCTGGGCGTGGGCCGCGGCCGCCCGGTCTGCGCTTCTTGAATCGTCTGCGGTCGCTGTCGTTGCCGCTGCTGTTGCCGCCTTCGCCCTGCGGTCTGGGCGGGCGGTCGCCCTGCGGCTGTTGTGGACGACCATGTTGCGGACGACCGCTATTTCGACCACCACGTCCCGGTGCGTTCTGACCGGGTCTGCCGCTGCGTCTGCGGGTATTTGGATCGTAGACAGGGGCTTGCCCCAGCCATTCGGGTAACGGATCCTTAACGATTTCGCGGCCGATCAGCCGTTCAATCTTCGAGAATCCATAACAATCGTCTTCATTGATGAAAGTGATGGCCGATCCTTTAGCCCCTGCCCGGGCGGTGCGACCAATGCGGTGCACGTAATCCTCAGCATCGCGAGGAACATCGAAATTGACTACCAACTCAATGTCCTCTATGTCAATGCCACGGCTCATCACGTCTGTGGCCACCAATACTTTCACCCTTCGGTTGCGGAAATCGTTGAGCACCACTTCACGCTGGGCCTGCTCCAGGTCGGAGGAGATTGGTTCGGCACTCAGGCCCAACTTCTTAAGGCTACGGGCCACCTCACGCACACCGCTCTTGGTACCAACGAATACGATGCCTGAATCGACTTTCCTATCCTTCAATAGATGCTCTAAAAGCCTGATCTTCTGGCCATCGTGCGCCATATAGGCCTTCTGATCGATGGCATCGGCCGGGCGAGAGATGGCAATGGTCACCTCGGCCGGATCGTGAAGCAGCACATTGGCCATTTTGCGGATCGCAGGCGGCATGGTAGCCGAGAAGAGCAAAGTCTGCCTTTTCTGCGGCAACTTCTTCACAATGCGCATGATATCGTCATGGAAACCCATGTCCAACATGCGATCGGCCTCATCCAATATCAACAGTTCCACCTGACTCAGATCGCCATACTCAAAGTTGGTGTGGCTGAGAAGGCGACCAGGCGTTGCCACAATGATGTCGACACCGCTTGTGAAGGCGGTCTTTTCCTGTTCCCAGCTCATAGCATCCTTACCGCCATAAATGGCAATACTCGATGCGTCAGTAAAATACGAAAGCGCCATCACTTGCTGATCGATCTGCACTGCGAGCTCGCGAGTGGGGCAAATGACCAGCACTTTCACACCCTTAGCGCTGCTCTCGGCCACTTTCTCGAGCATAGGGATAACGAAAGCGGCAGTCTTTCCGGTCCCAGTCTGTGCGCAGCCAACGAGGTCACGGCCTTGAAGAATCAACGGTATTGCCTGATCCTGAATGGGAGTCATGAATTCGAAACCCATGCTGGCGATGGCCTCGGCCACCGATGGAAGCAAGGGCAACGAACTGAATGGCACTTTGGGCCGCTCCTCTTTCACTTCAGGTTCATGCATGAACGCGGCCTGCTATCTGACGCTCGTGCTTCACTTCATCGATCTCAATGCGGCTGATGATCTCCATCATGATCTCGGTTGTTCCGGCTCCGATGGTCATCAGCCTTAGGTCACGCACGGTGCGAGCAATGCCGTAATCCTCGTGATAGCCCCATCCACCATGGATCTGAAGAGCCTCGTTGGCCACCTCAAATGCCTTTTCGCAGACATAGGCTTTGGCAATGCTGATGATCTTGTATGCAGCAGGGCCATGTTCAATGAACTCGGCCACCGCCCTGTAAGACAATGATCTGCACGCTTCCACCTCCATGGTAATGCGCGCAAGTTTGTGGCGCAGAACCTGGAATTTGCCGATCTGACGGCCAAATGCCTCACGCTCTTTCATGTAACGCTTGGCCCGTTCCATAGAAGCCTCGGCAGCGGCTGTGCCGGTGATGCTCGCAATGAGCCTTTCCTCTTGGAAGTTGCTCATGATGTAGTAAAAGCCCATGTCCTTCTCCCCGATCATTGCGCTTTTAGGAATCTTGCAGTTGTCGAAGAACAACTGGCCTGTATCGCTGGTGTGCATGCCCATCTTGTTCTTGACAGGGATGGCTTGGAAACCGGGCGTATTGGTATCGAACAGGAACAGGGTGAGGTTGTGGCCCTCGCCTGTACGGGCGGCAAGGAGGATGAAATCGGCAATGGTGCCGTTGGTGATCCACATTTTCGAACCGTTGATCACCCAATGGTCGCCCATGTCGGTGGCGGTGGTCTTGATGCCGCCAACGTCAGAACCAGCACCTGGCTCAGTGACACCCAACGCAGCGATCTTCTGTCCCAACAGAGCGGGCTTCAGGTAGTTGTGCTTCTGCTCTTCGGTGCCGATGGCGTTAATTACCGGCAACGGCAGGTAGGTGTGCGCATAGAGCGACATGCTGAGTCCGCCACAGTTGGCCCAGCTCAGCTCTTCAGCAATGACCACGGCACTCCACAGATCGAGACCAGAACCACCGTATTCGGTAGGGAAACTCACTCCGAAAAACCCAGCCTCGCCCATTTTGCGGAACATGTCCTTTTCGCAGTGACGGGCCTGTTCCCACTCGTCAACATGGGGGATGAATTCTTTCTGCAGGAACTGACGGAACGACTCGCGAAGCAGGTTGTGTTCTTCAGTAAAAGGGTTGGTGGTCATTATTCTTATCTCGAATGAGATGGGTTGGATTTCTTAAGCCGCGCGAAGGTAGCAACTGCCCTCGCCTACATGACGGGCGTCACTTCATTTCAGGCTGTTTCTGCGCCACGATTGTGCGAGTAAGTCGCCCTTGTTCGTACACGGCCTTAAAAGTGACCGTGCCATCGCGCTCCATGTAGGTGTTTGTACCGTGCAGGCGGCCGTCCTTGTATGATGTGATGAACCAGACGGTGCCATTCTCATAAAGCCCCTTCACCAGACCCTCTTGCTTGCCGTCTTTGTATGTTATCTCTTGAAACGGCCCTCCGTTGGGGTACCAGAGTTTCCAAAGGCCTTCTTTTACGCCCTTCGCGAACAGGCCTGTCTCCTTCATCACCCCGTTGTCGTGCCACTCTTTTGATAGGCCGTCCATAATGCCATCGGTGTAGTTGACCTCGCTCTGCTTCAGTCCGTTGGGGTACCACAGCTCGCACAGGCCATGTTTGGCACCTTCCTTTAAGTTGTTCTTGAAACGCTGCTTGCCATCTTCCTGCCAGCCTTCCCAAAGACCATTCATCTTGCCGCTCACGAAACTGCCGCGTTCCTTCACCTTGCCGTTGTCGTGCCAGCTGGTCCATTCGCCTGTCTCCTTGTCGCCATCAAAGGCGCCCTTGCTCAGCGGTTTACCGTCTTCGTACCAACGCTGCCATTGACCTGATCTAAGGCCTTCTGC
>Ga0169931_10011120_pt1 | contig 12741 bp, 12 predicted proteins | sample Kivu_15m_20L_FD_129675 | JGI IMG/M metagenome (GOLD analysis project Ga0169931, IMG submission 129675) | Freshwater microbial communities from Lake Kivu, Western Province, Rwanda to study Microbial Dark Matter (Phase II) - Kivu_15m_20L... | ecosystem: Environmental > Aquatic > Freshwater > Lake...
AGAATATATGTTTTAATTAATTATAAAGCTGACGATTATTTCTTTGAATTTGTATCGAAATCCTGCTTGCGGGAAATTATCATCTGTCTCATTCTAGATACGTCCTTGCTTCCCCGATAGTTTGCTTCTTTAATTTCAATCAGATCAATTATAGTATTCCAAGGGTTCGTATGCTGTTGAAAGAGGAAATTATATGTATTAAATGATTAAAGATTACTTTTTTAGATTTGTTTAAAATGTATGCTTCTTCGTCTAATTTGTTTTTTCTTTTATTTTCGTCAATTTTTTTATTTCTTTTTCTATAATTTATCCAGTTTAAAACTATTTACTTACAATTTGAAAGTATTAAGAAAATCACAAGCTTTTTCTCTTAATTCAGCCTTGGATTTTGTCTCATAATCTTGAATTTCCCGAATTTTTTGAAATATTTCTTGATTATCTTTTGATAACCTTTTAAGAGCTTTTGTTTCATGATCATATTCTATGTCATAGGTATCTTCGTTTTCTAAAACTACGAAATTATCGGAAGGTGATTTATTGCCATTATGTTTATCCTTGAATGAGTCAGAATTTGAATTGAAGCTATTAACTACGTCGAAATCGTTATGTATTTCATTTTTGTTTGTATACGATAATTCTTTAAGTATTTTAGGATTTGAATCGATTATAACAATGTCACCAGAGCCTTCAGAACTATTTGGAGAACATTCATCAAATTGATTAATTTTTATTTTATGAAAATTATTATTATTTCTATCATTTTCGTTCAAAATATTGTACTCATCTATATCTTTTATATTATTTCCAGTATTAGAACTGTTTTCTACATATTCTCCAATTAAAAATGGTGAATTAATCTCGTTATTATTATTAAAATTGTTGATGCTTAAATTAAAATACTTCTCTGAATCATTTTTGTTTTGATTCTTGCTTTTTATGGAATTAGAGTATTCAAAATCTGAAGGAATATAATTGTTCTCCTTTACTTTTTCTTCCAATTTATGTTTTTCTAAATTAGGGGCATTTGGTGCTTCTTTGAAATAATCTCCAATAAGTCTTGGTGCGACATCATTGTTAGTGTTCTCTATAATTACACTTGCTCTGATTTCAGGTTGTTCATCATCAAAATTCAAAGGAACATTATTGAACTTTACACTATCCTCGTATACATCGTTATCAAGATCATCAATTTCATTAGGCTTGTTAATCAGATAATTTATTTCTTCTAAATAGTTTTCATAAATAGGTTCGCAGGGCATGTCTGAATGATTAAATCCATGCTCGACTATTTCATATTTGAAGTCAGAATCTTTCATAATTTCCCAGTGCTTACTGTTTTTAATATTCTTTCCGTCTGAGAAATCATACACTGATTTGTACTTGTTTTCCTCTAAATTGTTTTAAAAATATTTTCCTATACTTTCATTGAAATTGGCTTTAATAAAAAGTTCCTTCAACCTTGGGAACGATGCATTAAATGGAGCAAAACTTATCAAACATGAATTTTCTACGACTGGATCACTTGTGCTATAAGTGAAGATTTTTAAATTCTCGCAATCTCTAAATCTCAGCTGTTTAGAAATCACAGAAATTTCGCAACTTTTTGAGGTCCTTACGAATATTGAACCATCACAAGGTCCAATTATTAATTTACAATTAGTGCAATCATCTATAAACATCTGAAATATAAATCGATTATTCAAAACAATAATTTTACTCCTTTGGTCCAGTCAAGTAAGTAAACCATACAGTTGTCGAGATTTCTCAATTTGAAATTGAAACCATCAATTTCACCTGTGGCTTTTATAATTGTCTCTTCTTTTTTGTCTTGAATTATGTATTTTGTCCTGTCTATTTTTGGTTTTTGCTCAAGGTTTGTCGACATAGTAAAATTTAATATAAAAACAAATATTATTTTATAATTTTAGTTTGGAATAAAATAAAATTTTAAAGTTGGTATTCAAAATATAAAAGGTTTATATGCTATACAAGAGAAAATAAATAAAAATATAATTTATTCTTTTTATATAAATAAGATTTTAAATAATCTACTAAAATCTGGAAATTATATATCATAAAATTCCATCTCTGACTCATGGACTATTCCAAATGTCTCATTTTCAATATTATCTGCTTCAATATTTTCAATCAAAAATTCCAATTCTTTTTTTAGGTTTTTCTTTTGGTTCAATTTTTTATGATCAACTACGCTGACATCAGTATTTCCTTGAAGAGATTTTTTAATTGCAAAATTTTCATCTTCTACAAAACTCTTCCGAATATTTTCTTGATCATCTCCCTTAATTTTCATTCCTTCTTTTATATCCTTTTTCAATTTCAACTCTTCAAATAAAATTTTAAATTCATCTTCTAAATAAGAATCGGTTAGATCATACTGCCACTTATTCAAAAATTTTGAATTTTTGAATATCATATTATGAAAGAAAATCAAACTTAAAGCAATTATAAAAAAGACAAAAAGGGATTTTAAAATACTAAATTTTTCAAAAATAGCCTTCATTAACAAAATTATCAAAATTTACAAAAAATTAATTTTAGAAAATTGAATATATAAAATATAAAATAAATTTCATATAAAATGGGTAATATATGCTGTCCTAGACCGAATAAAACTATAGTAAAAGAAAACGGAGTAATTTTAAAAAAATGCTCAAAGCAAGACATCCAATTTTGGGATGAACTTAATAGGTTGAAATTCATATTAACGTCCGAAATTAATATTAATAAAAGAACAGTAGAGTTCAACTACACCAATATCTTTTTTGAAAATTTCATTTCGATCGGGCAGATTTTAGAATATCTTATCGTCGAACAAAATTTTTTTTATTTCTTTACACTTTTCGAGATTTTAATCGCATTAATCGATTTTCTTCAAGTAGTATTCGCGCTTAAGAACAAGTATAAAATAAACATGGATAATTTCTTTATGATAAATTTTGAAAAGTTTTATATGATGAAGGATTTGAAAGTAAGTAATCACTATTCAAGATTGGTCTACTTAGATGACAAAATAAACGATGACTATACTCTATCCGAGCTCATGTATAAAGATGATATAAACTCAGGCATAATGTCGTTCAGTATAGACGAGACTGGAAAATCAGTGCAAAACTTTTTAAGCACTATGAATACACAAAATTTCAAATCAACTGTATCAATCGATTTGAATTCAGCGTTTTATTCAAAATCGAATCAAAGATACTCAAAATTAAGAGCTAATTATACATTAGATGAATGCCAACGATTTTACGCAGAGAATTTTTTAAATTTCATACTGAAATTTTTTTTAAAAAGAGTAAATTTCATTGATTCCAGTTTAGAACATGAATATCACAACTTAAAATTTATTCTAAGAAATACCATGGCTAATGTTTTAAAAAATTCAGGACAAGACTTCAACTTACAAATACTAAAAGTAGCTCTGACAAATTTTTATTTAAACAACAACGAGTTCAAAAATTTAAAAGAAAAAGTGGATAGAATTCATACACAAAATCTCAATACCAGTTTAAATAAATTGATCGATTTTAAGCTGCTTTCTTTTCAAAGAGCTGGAATTCAAATATCTTATGGAGATTGTGACATCGTATATGAAGGTGACAAAAATTTTCATAAAATTTGTTTTATTTATGATAATTTATTCTTAAACAAATATTCACATTCTGTTTGCATTGATTGCGCCGATTTTTTTATTTTCAAGAAATGTCCAGAAAACAGATCGGACAATATGACTCTTAAAAAGTATGAGACAGAGCTTCTGAAGAAAAATTCCTATGTTGATTTCAGAAATTTTTTGAAATATTTGTGCTTCCATTTCTCGAAATATGAAATAGATGATAATTTTATAAATGAAGAGGGAGAGGATATTTATATCTTTGTGAAGAATCGTAACACTATCGCATTTGAGCAGATATGTTGGGATGAGTATAGAGAAGAAGTATTATCAAATCAAATTCTTAATTTAGACATTTATGTTAAAAATAATGTGAAGATTAAGAAGAACAACGTTAATTCAATGATAATTCCTATGAATGAAAAAAATAAATGAAATATTAAAATCATAGGATTTCCTAAAAAACAAATTAAAATATTTTATGACATCACTTATGTTTTATCAATTAGTTAATATAAATCCTATTTTAAGAATTTTTTATACAAGGAAATTTTATTGATACCCCGAAGGAAATTTTTAATTTAGAATTGATATATAAAATTAAAAAAATGAAATCGAAAAAATTTATTAATGGGGGTTTAAAATCAAATATCAATTTGATTAGTAATGAAATTACTGATAATAAACCTTCCCTAAATAGAGTTGAAGAAATAAAACTAAACAGAAATGAATTGAGGAAAGATAATATTGGGGTCAATTTCGGTGAAGGAATTAATAATTCAGAAAATATTTTTATTCAAAATACAGTTACTAACGCTGACGAATTTGTACTTGAAAAAGATAAATTAAAAAAGAATAAAAACTCTTTTGAAAACAAGAGCAGCAAATCACCAGAAGAATTAGATAAAATAAATAAGAGAAAACTTCAAGTAAATTAAATTTTTAATTTAGGCTGATGTGTTTGAAAAATACATAACTGAAACAGGGATCGCCAAAGCATTTCAATTGATATTTTCAGAATTAATAATAAAGAAAATAAATACAGAAGACTTTTATAGCTACGCTGCAGGTAGGCTGAGACAATTAGGAAGAGAACTTCAGGAAAAAAAGTAATTTGAATGATTAACAAAACATAATTGATTGTTTAGTTGTTTTTAATTCTTAAATATAAATTTTTAATCGTTTTAAGCAAAATTAATTAATAAAAAATTTTCATATTAATAAAAATGAATGAGAACAATGACCAACAAGAATTAGAAAGAATAAACCAGAACAATAATGTCGTAAATTTAAATTAAATCCAACCTATTATTATCTTAAAATTTAGAATATTGAAAATCTACAAGAATCGTTAATTGACAGATTTTCTTCAAAAGATGTTTTATCAATAACAAGCGATTTTATCCCATCTACGATTATCGTAAATAAATAAATGATTATATAATTGATATTAGATTTCTTTTATAGTCTATGCCTTAGTTACTACTGATAGATTCTGTGATAGTGGTTTTTCTGGAATACTTAGAGCTATGGCTTTAATATACTCAGCATATGTGATAAAGGCCATATTGCATACAACATTAATCTATTTAAATTCTCAAAACTCCGATTTTTCCAAAATTTCTATGACTTCAATGGATTATATCATAAACATGTAAAAAATCTTTATTTTTATATTAACTATAGTGCATATTACTCTGGGGTTGTAATTGCATATTTCATTTTTAGACAGCGGCCAGATGAATGTTTTAATGGTATTGTTACTATAATATTAAATATACAATATTAATTTTATCCAGTTAATACATTTCCCACTATTTTATTATTCTGTTTGGTATTTGTTGGGATTATTAATATATGCAGACATATCTTGAATATACTTATGATAATTTTATGTTTTCCTATTATGGTGTTCTATTTCCTAAGAAATCCTCAAAGTTTTTACTCAAACTTTGGTATCGACCCTGAGATAGTAAAAAATTTACCTACTCATATTGCCGATAATAATCATGCCGGAAAATCTTGTGTAATATGCATGATTGATTTGGTCGAGGGTGATGAAATTTTAATCCTAAGATGTCCAGGGAGGTATAAGATAATATACATAATTTTCCTTAAAATTTTTTAAATTATTTTAGACATTTCTTCCATGCAAATTGTATAAAAGATTGGTTGGTCAGAAAAGTTGCATGCCCAGTATGCAGAGATGAAAATGTTCTTTAATCTATTTCTTAAAATATAAATGTTTTATCTAATACTAAATCTAACATAAGTTCTAATTAGTTAAAAAATTTAATTCAATTTCAATCCCTATATGAAAAAAGCATAATAATAGAAAATATAGATTAACATGATAAATAAATAAAATTTTATATTATTTTTAAATACATTTTTATGTTTTATTATATTATGGTTGACATAAGATTAAATAAAATATATAGTAGCTATATTATTCCTAATATAAAATGGGTTTAGTGGTTTAGGGAATTAATTTATTAGAATCCACCCATGCCACCCATACCACCCATGCCACCCATGCCTCCCATGCCTCCCATTCCATGAGAGTGATCATGTTCTTTTTCTTCTTTTGGTAAATTAACAACCATAGCTTCAGTAGTAAGCATCAAAGAAGCTACTCTGGAAGCACCAACAATAGCAGTTCTTACAACCTTAGTGGGATCAATGATACCCTTTTCCATCATATTTACTTTATCTCCAGTTTGAGCATTGACACCGAATTTTTCGTCATTTTGTTCTAATAATTGTTCAGCAATCAATTCTCCTTTAAGCCCAGCATTGTCACAGATTGAAATAATAGGATGTTTCAAGGAATCTCTGACAATAGAAATACCATTGTTTTGATCGAAGTTATCTCCTTGGAGATCTTTAATATATCTGCTGGCATATAATAATGCGCATCCTCCTCCTGGGACAATACCTTGTTCGGCAGCAGCTTTTGTTGCACAGATAGCATCATTGATTCTGTCCTTTAATTCATTGACTTCAGTTTCACTAACTCCTCCTACTTTAAGAATGGCAACTCCTCCAGTCAATTTGGCAAGTCTCTCTTGATATTTATCTTTATCATAGCTTGAGGTAGTTGAGGCGATTGCTTCTCTGATTACATCTATTCTCTCTTGTAAAGCTTGTTTTTCTCCAGTTCCTTCAATGATAATTGTATCATCCTTTGAGATAATTACCTTTTTGCATGATCCAAGCATTCCAATTAAAGCTAAAGGATTTAAATTTTAATTATTAAATATACCATTAGGGTCTTGATGGCTAAGTCCAGAACCAGTTTCTTCAGATAACAATTGACCACCGGTGGCAATAGCTAAATCTTGTAAGATATTTTTCTTATTATCTCCAAAACCGGGTGGCTTAACAGCACAAACTCTTAGATTGTTTCTTAATTTGTTGACAATTAAAGTTGCAAGTAATTCAGTTTCTACGTCATCAGCGATGATAAGTAAAGGTCTTCCAGATTGCTTGGAATATTCTAGAACCTTGATTAAATGATGGACATCAGAGTCTTTTAGTTTATCTTCCAAAAGCATGATGAGTGGTCTTTCGAATTCGCAAGTTTGTTTTTTATAATCAGTAACAAAGTAGGGTGAGATATATCCTCTGTCGAATCTCATACCTTCAACGTATTCGACTTCATGGTTGATGGTTTTTCCGCTTTCAACGTTGATTGTTCCATCAGGACCAATTCTATCCATGATATTAGCAATTAAATTTCCAAGTTCTTTGTCGTTATTTGCAGAAATAGTTGCTACATTTGCAAGTTCTTCCTTAGTAGTTAATTTGACACTAATCTTGTTGAGATATTCCTCAACTTTTTCGACTGCCAACATGATTCCTCTTCTTACATCCATGGGGTTCATTCCTCCGGAAACTGATTTGCAACCTTCAGAGAAAATTTTTCTGGCTAATATGGTTGCAGTAGTGGTTCCGTCTCCTGCTTCATTGTTCGCTCTATTTGCAACTTGTTTTACCAAATTTGCCCCAAGGTTCATGTATCTGTCGTTAAATTCAATATTTTTAGCGACTGTCACACCGTCTTTTGTAATTTTGGGATCTCCAAAACTTTGGTCGATTATTACATTTCTTCCTTTAGGTCCTAAGGTAACCTGAACGGCGTTTGCTAAGATATTAACTCCTTTCAACATTCTTTTTCTGCAATCTTCTCCATGTACGATGTCTTTTCCTTCGGCAAAAAATTTAGATGCGCGTTTGTATAATACATTCGATAATTGTTTGGATAGGTACAATTTTCTGGTAAACATGTGTGTTTATATGAATATTTTATTAATTATGGAAATTTATTTCAAAAAATTATTAATTTTGTGTTATAGAATATTCTTTTTAAAATGAATTATTTTTAATATTTTAATGAAAAAATAAATTAGGTATAATGAAATTAAAAAATTGATTTACGCATTATTTATGAAAAGTAAATCATAAAATAGTAATTTATAAAAAGTCTCATTTAATAATATTCTAATCATAATTAAGACACATTAATAAATACTTTATTAAATATAAATATTGAATAATTATTTATTTCCAATAGCCAAGCGCCCTAATTTATTACCAACCTTAGTCAACATATTATTTTCATAATTTTCACCTCGATATTTATGTGGTTTACAAAATAAATCAAAAGCTGTAACATTATTATTACTAATATTCTGCACTTTGTTAAAAATTTGAGTAATATTCGAGTTATTATTAATTTTAAAATTTCTATCTTCATCCAAAGGAAGTGCTTTTCTTTTATTTTCCAAGTCTTCCATTAATTTAAGCTTGTGATCAGGTCCATTTATTAAAGCGTCATATTCCAACTGATAAACATCATTGACCATACCAGTGAAAGAGTTTAAACCCCCTATACCCGCAGTTAAATTAGATGTCATCCATCCGGGGTCAACAGCCTTACCTTTCGCCAGTCGTTCTTCTCTAGTTTCTATAGTTGTTATGTGATCGTCAAAAGGAAGAGTACAATTGCATGTAAATTTAGATCCAAAATTACTACAAATGCATTTACCACACTTCTTTGTAATAACATCATGAAAACTATATGAATGTTTGCATAAGCATTTTACATCGTTACTACCATAAACAGGTACATAATTATACAAAGGACATTTGCACTTTGCTGTTTTACATGTAACTTTTTTATTCTTAACATTGTCGAAATTGTGTGATTTATATCTATGGCCACAGAAACACATGGATTCTGGACCTATCGCTTTGCATTCGAAACCCTTTGCATTTATCCAATAGACATATAAATGATTCTTTCTTGCCTCTGCAACTTTTTTCTTGTAGGCCTCGAATTCTTTCTCTGACATCATTTTCCCGCCATCATCATCTCCAACAATGTTGTGGTAATCGATGTATGCTTGGATGTGTTTTTGATTATCATTGTTAATAATAATTCTATCTGCCATATTGAAATAAATTAAAATTTATTTTAATATATGGAAAACATAGTAACATAAGGCGTTAAATAAGACATGCTCATAGATATTAATTATATTATAAAGCATATTAACAAGAAATTTTATTTTTCTATCTGTGAGTTTAAAAAATTCATAACCTTTTAATACTTTTTTAAGCTATATGAACTTTAAGATTTAGCCTCTCATATTTTTTGGGCTGCTCGTTTATAGATAATCCATCACAATTCTTTTCTATTACATAAATTTGTCTCTTTTGTAATTCATGTACCTTTTGAGAATAGTCTGGAATAAGTCTAGTGATAATTAATTTTATTGTAATATAAAAGAAAACAAGAGCCATATAGAGAAGCGTTTTTTCATAATTATTCAATTCGAAGTAGCTATTAGAAGTATAAACTAGAACAGCAACATTAGTAAAAATCCCAATAAAAGAAATTAATTCGAAAAGATAATACCAATAATCGATTCCACTAGCACTTATTGGATTCGGTCTTTTAAAGAAATAAATTAGCTTCGATTTATCTACCTGAATTTCAAAAAGATTTGTAGCCCAGAAGATAATTGGTATAAGAGGAAAAGAAATAGCAAACATAGTAACAAACCCAAATTGTACAACAAGCTCCATATAGTCATTACAGGTTTCGTCAATATATCCGATGTTAAAGTCATTTAGATTGTTCTGTTTATCGATAATCTTTGTAACGGTCTTAATAGGATTATACTCTTTTACGCTCTCATCAATTTTTAAGTTTTTATTTTGATTTTTATTTCTTAGTTTTGTTTTTATGAAATTTTTCAACCAGGGTAGTCCAATTTCTAAGAAATTTTTAAAAAAGTTTATAATTGCTATTGTCACCATTTGATTTTCCAATTCCTCTTCGCAATAATTTAGAACAGATGTTTCTTTGGTGAATTGGAACGTCTTGACACAACCTCCGAAGAAATTAATTGATCTTTTGATGAAAGCAATAATAAACAAGGAATTAAAGCTATTTGCAAACTGAAATAGGAAAATCTTTGTAGTATAGGAGCTTTCATATGATTCAAATGTCTTATAGTTTTCGAAATTATTGAATAAAATTGCTATTTTTCTATAAATAAAATCAAATATTATAATTTGGATCGCATTAATAGCAGCTTATTTTAAAAAGGTTAAAATTTATAGATATATTTTTACTTGGGACATTTACAATGAATCTATTGAGTTTATTACCTCCTATTCTATTATCAACTAACCAATTTCTAAAATAAAGTAGATAAACGACGATGAGAATAACTATGGCTACAATTATAAGACTTACCAAGTAGCCAATTAATTTCTTCAAAAAATGTAAAGATAAAGGGTAGTATAGTTCTTTTAAAGAATCATTAACTGGAGATCTTCTCGTTCTTCCGGTAAATGAAGGAAGAGGTCTTTCCACATAATCAGAAAATTTGTGTCCCCATTGAGTTGCTAATTTAGCTTCCTTACGCTTCCATATTTCTAAAAAGATAGTTGACCATAATATCACAGCAAAAGAATAAAAGGTATTAAATACTATAATTAAAGTGGACTTTTTAAATCCTAATTCACTGAAAAATTCAATGGATTTCGATTGAAGTGAATCTGTATATTGTATTATGTATGTGATTATTCCAATTATCCCTAAGAAAAAAAGGGAAATTGTGTAAAATGACAAAAATTCAAAATAGAAGCCTATTTTTTCACCGAAATATCTTTTGATTTTTTTCGCAGGCATTTTTCCCAAAAGGCTAAATTTCCAATTTTTCTCTAATGTCGTATAGGTTTCTTCATCTGCTGCAAGTTTTTTTGTTATATGCTCTTTTATTTTATCCTCTGATACTATGGGAGCCAGTGAATTATTATTTTTTATTTTCCCTTCATTCTCCTCGATATTAACAACATTTGAAATTTTGTTAGAATTATAATCAAATAAATTTTGATTTTCTATATCTGGAATAATCTTCTTATCTTTTTCTTCATTATTATAATCCCAGCTATGTAGAGGGAAATAACTTGAGAGATATCCGTCATTGAGCATCTTTTCCAATCTTAGCTGAGAGCTCATCAAACTGAGAATTATTTTAATCTTATCGACACCATTAAATAAGGAAATCTCATTTTTTTTCCCTGTTATGTATCGCTTCCAAAACAAATTTGCCTTGTCGATTCCTGATGATTTATCATATTCTCTGAAATAGGATTTATACGGACCGCTTGGGGTACTTTGATAGTAATCCCATACATTTTTTAATTTGTATTTTAGAGTGATTTGGACTTCCTCGTACGCACTTTCATAAAGTTCGCGTCCAAGTACTCCTTTCAAATCTGGATATAATGAGGATAGATTGATAACTTTGTTTTTATACTTTATCAATTCTTCTAGAAAAATTTTATAAGCTTCCCAATCTTTTGAGCTAATAACAGCAGGAATGGTAGATTTCATAGTCAAAAAATTTTCCCATTCATCTTCGTACAGAAATTTCATAAAATTTTGAGTTTCTTCTTCGAGTTTTACTATAAAATCGGGCTTTCCTAGTGTCACGCATCTAAGAGGAATATATTTCTCATCGCAAGGCTCTAAAGAAATTAGATCTGTATTTCCGATTTCGAATTGAAGAGGGAATTCCATCCAATCTGCCTCGTTTTTTAGTAAATCTTCGTTCGCATTAATAAGAACATAAATATAATCACCTTTTTCAGAAAGAAGAGAAAACGTTTTGAAATGAAGAACTTTAGATAATTTATAAAGCGCAATATTTCTTATCACGGTATGTAAATCTTTTGCTTGGCTACTTTTAAAACTCCATTTTTGTGTTGTAGGATCCTTTTCCAAACTTCCTCCCTTATTAACTTTATAAACTTGAGTTCCATTCTTCTGCATCTCTTTTTCAACAGTTTTTTGAAGTATATTTTTAAATACTAAGTTTTCTTGATAACTCGCTTTCTGTTCCGGTTTCCTTTTATCAGGTACAAAATATTTGTCTAAAAGTGTTAGGGCGATTTTATCATTCTCATATTGAGGTTTGTCTTCATAATCAGGGTTTGGAAACACAAGAACATACTGCCAATCAATATCTTGTAATTCTTCTATTTTCACAAAGCTTTCTTGCTCATGATTATAATTAGCCACATCTTCTTCTTTACCAGAATAAAATGCTAATAATTCTCTCTCGTATTCGTTGTAGAATTTCTCGATGTTTTCTCCAGGAAGAAACTTCCCGATCATCTTGCCTTTGTCTATAATTTGAAGCTTTTCTGTTTTCTGGTCTGGGACCCAACATTTTGTTAAAGATTTTTCATTCTTAGTGGACTTTAGTAATTCTTCTCTGATTAGTATCTCTTTTTCTGTGATTTCTTCCATGAGTGCTAAAGCCAAATTTTCATCCTTCTCTCTGAGAATTTTAATTATTTCTTCCTTTGTAGTTCTTAGATGCTTAATTTCCATCTCTGCTTTTTGGAGTGATTCATCTTTTTCATTCAAGGTTTTCATTAGTATCTTCACTTTTGACTCATGACTTTCGTTCTGATAGTTAAAATTGCTTGCATTTTCCATGTCTTCATTTAACATTTCTTATTTTAATAACAGAATGTTTATATAATTATTTTAAAGTTATAGGAATTTTCATAAAATAAAA
>Ga0169931_10011121_pt1 | contig 12740 bp, 10 predicted proteins | sample Kivu_15m_20L_FD_129675 | JGI IMG/M metagenome (GOLD analysis project Ga0169931, IMG submission 129675) | Freshwater microbial communities from Lake Kivu, Western Province, Rwanda to study Microbial Dark Matter (Phase II) - Kivu_15m_20L... | ecosystem: Environmental > Aquatic > Freshwater > Lake...
CAACCTGATCCTGGAGTCCATGCTGCGCCAGCGCGTGATCAAGCGCGCGCTGATCCCGCTGATCGAGCCCGTGACGGCACAGGCCATGGTGCGTGCCGGCGCGGGCGCCACGCTCGAGATCGACGTCGGCGGCCATAGCGCCACGGCCTTCTTCAAGCCCCTGCGCGTCACCGGCACGGTGCGCCGCGTGGGCGGAGGCTGGGTACGGGTGGCCGGCCACCACCAGGAGATGGTCGACATGGGGGCGACGGCGGTGTTCGAGGTCGGCCCGGTGACGCTGCTGGTCAGCGAACTGCGCGGCGTGGCGGGCAACGTGCCCGACGTCTACCGCGCCTTCGGCATCGAGCCCACCGAGCACCACATGGCGGTGCTGAAGACGGCGTCGAACTTCCAGTACTTCGCCCCGATCGCCTCGCGCGTGATCCGCGTGGACACCACCGGCCCGGGACAGTCGGACGTGCTCGGGCTGCCGTGGCGCCGCATCCCGCGGCCGGTCTACCCGTTGGACCCTATTGACGACTGGCGCGGCGTCGCGTCCACTTGAATCACCCCAGGCCATGACCCACCCTTGCAGGAGTACACCGATGAAGAAGCTCGTCGATCGCCGTTCCGTCCTGGCAGCCTCACTGGCGCTGGGCGCAGCCCCACTCGTGCTGCCCCTGGGCGCCCACGCCCAGGCCCTCAAGGGAGGCCGCCTGCGCGTGGCCATCCTGGCCGACATCGTCAACTTCGACCCGGCCCAGTTCTCGAGCCAGAACTTCTCGCTGATCAAGAGCCTGTACGACTCGCTCATCGAGTACACGGCCGAGGGCGAAGCCGTGCCGAGCATCGCCTCGGCCTGGACCGTCGGCGCCGGCAACACCTCGGTCACGCTGACGCTGCGCCGCGACGTCAGCTTCCACAGCGGCGCGCCCTGCAACGCCGCGGCCGTGGCGGCCACGCTGAAGAAGGCGGCCGACCCCAAGGCCGGCAAGAACCTGTTCGCGACCATGGCCACGGTCAAGGACTGGACCGTGGTCGACCCCTACACGATCCGGCTGAACTTCAGCACGCCGATGCCGGACAAGCAGATCACCGACCTGCTGCAGTTCATCTCGCCGATCGACCCGGCCGGCATCGCCGACGTCGAGGCCAAGCCCGCCGGCACCGGGCCTTACGTGCTCGCCGAGAGGGTGCTCGGCCAGCGCGTGCGCATGACCGCCAACCCGCGCTACTGGCGCGCCGAGAAACCGCTGCTCAGCGAGGTGGTGCTGACGGTCTTCAGCGACAACGACGCCGCCGCGGCCGCGCTCGAGTCGGGCTCGATCGACATGATCTACGGCGGCGCCTCGCGCCAGGCGCTGCGCCTGCGCTCGGCCGGCTTTCAGTTGATCCAGGGGCCCGGGCCGCTGGTGCAGGTCTTCCGCATCAACAGCACGCAGGGGCCCTTCCGCAACGAGAAGTTCCGCCAGGCCTTCAACTTCCTGATGGACCGGCAGGCCATCCTGCAGGTGGGCTACGCCGGCCTGGGCGAGGTCACCGCCCTGCCCTGGGCGCCGGCCAGCCCGGCGGCCGACAAGTCCTACAACACGACCTATGCCTTCAGCCTGGACAAGGGCCGGGCGCTGCTCGCCGCCTCGGGCCTGTCCAAGGCCGAGATGGAGAACTGGAAGATCCTGGTCAACGGTGGCGACCCCTCCTCGGTGGCGATCAGCCAGGTGGTGCAGGGCACGCTCGCCAAGGCCGGCTTGAACGTGCAGCTGGACGTGCTGGGCACGCCCGAGTTCACGACCGCGCTGCTGGCCGGCAAGTTCAACGCGCTGTTCGGCGGCATCGGCAACATCCAGAAGTTCCCGACCCGGGTCACGACCAACAGCATCTACCGCACGAGCAAGAACCCGGTACTCGGCGACCCGCACCCGCACCCGGCCTACGTGGCCGCGATCGACCGCGTCAACAGCACCTTCGGCAGCGGTGCCGAGGTCAAGGCGGCCTACGACCACCTGAACAAGACGCTGGTGGAGACCGCCTTCGCGATCCCGACCAACACCTACGACATCGGCCTGATCGTCGCGGCGCGGAACGTCGGCGGCATCACGCGCGAGATCGACAACATGCCGGTCTTCCGGACCATGGGCCTGCGTTGACGCTGCGTGTCCGCGGGCTGAAGGTCAGCTTCGTCGGCACCGGGCGGCCGGTGCCAGCGGTGCGCGGCGTCGACCTGGACGTCGGCGCCGGCGAGGTGCTGGGCATCGTCGGCGAGTCCGGCTCGGGCAAGAGCGTCACCGCGCTCGCCCTCAGCGGCCTGCTGCCGCCCGAGGCGCGCCTGGAGGGCTCGATCGAGCTCGACGGCGTGGAGATCACCACGCTCGACGCCGAGGCGCTGCGCCGCATGCGCGGGCGCGACGTGGGCATGGTCTTCCAGGACCCGACGACCACGCTCAACCCGGTGTTCACGATCGGACGCCAGGTCATCGAGGGCCAGGTCGCGCACGGGCAGGTGCCGGCCGCGCGCGCCAGCGCGCGCGCGGTCGAGTTGCTGCGCGAGGTCGACATCCCCGACCCGGCGGGCCGGGCGCAGCAGTATCCGCACCAGTTCTCCGGCGGCATGCGCCAGCGCGCCGTGATCGCGATGGCGATGTCGGGCCGGCCCCGGCTCATCATCGCCGACGAGCCGACGACCGCCCTGGACGTGACGGTGCAGGCGCAGGTGCTCGCGGTGCTCGCGCGGCGCCAGAAGGAGACCGGCGCAGCCGTCATCCTGATCACGCACGACCTCGGCGTCGTGGCCGAGGTCGCCGACCGCGTGGCCGTGATGTACGGCGGGCGCATCGTCGAGACCGGCTCGGTGCGGGACATCTTCCGCCACCCGCGCCACCCCTACACCGTGGGCCTGCTGCGCAGCATCCCGCGCCTGGACGGCAGCGAGGCGCGCCTCGTCCCCATCGTCGGCCAGCCGCCCACCCCCGCGCGCCTGCCGCCGGGCTGCACCTTCCACCCGCGCTGCGCGCTCGGGCGTGAACGCGCGCCCTGCCAGCAGCAGGAGCCGGCGCTGCAGGCGGTGGCCGGTGCCGCGGCCGAAGCGGCGGGCACCCGGCCGCCGGCGCACGCCAGCGCCTGCCACTTCGCGGCCGAGTTGCCTGCGCTGCTGGCCGCGGCAGCCCCCGCGGCCGCGGCTGCGCCGGCCCCGGCGGCGGCCCGCACCGCGCCCCTGCTCGAGGTGCGCGGCCTGCAGGTGTACTTCCCGGTCAGGAGCGGCCTGCTGCGCCGGCGCACGGGCTGGGTGCGCGCCGTGGACGGCGTCGACCTGACCGTGCACCCCGGCGAGACCGTCGGCCTGGTGGGCGAGTCCGGCTGCGGCAAGACCACCACCGGGCGCGCCATCATGGGGCTGGTGCCCAAGCACGGCGGCAGCGTGCGCTTCGACGGTCAGGACATCACGCGCCTGCCGCTCGAGGCCATGCGCAAGGTCCGACGCCACCTGCAGTACATCTTCCAGGATCCGTATTCCTCGCTCAACCCGATCAAGACCGCGGGCGAGATCGTGGCCGAGCCGCTGCGCATCCACGGCCTGTACGACGAGGCCGGAGGCGAGCGCTGGGTCGCGCAGCTCTTCGAGCTCGTCGGCCTCTCGCCGACGATGGCTGGGCGCTACCCGCGCGAGTTCTCCGGCGGCCAGCGCCAGCGCATCGGCATCGCGCGCGCGCTGTCGCTCAAGCCGCGCATGCTCATCCTGGACGAGCCCGTCGCAGCGCTGGACGTCTCGATCCAGGCCCAGGTCGTCAATCTGCTGCAGGACCTGCAGCGCGAGCTCGGGCTGGCCTACCTCTTCATCGCCCACGACCTGTCGGTCGTGCGCCACATCTGCGACCGCGTCACCGTGATGTACCTGGGCCGCGTGGTCGAGGAGAGCGCGGCCGCGACGCTCTACGGCCAGCCGGTGCACCCCTACACGCAGTCGCTGATGTCGGCAGTGCCGCTGCCCGACCCGGACGCGCGCCGGCAGCGGCAGCGCATCATCCTCGAAGGCGACATCCCCAACCCGGCGCGGCCACCCTCGGGATGCCACTTCCACCCGCGCTGCTTCAAGGCCGGCGAGCGCTGCCGCGGCGAGGCGCCCGCCTACCGGGCCTTCCCCGGCCTGCCCACGCACGTGGCCTGCCACCACGCCGGAGCGCTGGAATGAACGCGGCCCACACGCGCGAGGTCGTGCGCCGCGTGCTCGGCCACCGCGGCGCGCTGTTGAGCGTGCTCTACCTCGGGCTCATGATCCTGGCCTCGCTGCTCGTGGGGTGGGCCTTGCCGCTGGACCCGCTGGACCAGGACTACGTCAACATGCTCAAGGGCCCGAGCGCCGCGCACTGGTTCGGCACCGACGAGCTCGGGCGCGACGTGCTGGCGCGCGTGGTCTACGGCGCGCGCACCTCGCTCGTCACGGCCGCCGGCGCGGTGGCGATCGCGGCCGCCGTCGGCGTGCCCATCGGCATGGTCGCCGGCTACTACGGCGGCTGGCGCGACGCGGTGCTGATGCGCCTGGTCGACGTGCTGCTGTCGCTGCCCGGCATCCTGTTCGCGATGGCGATGATCGCGGTGCTGGGGCGCAGCCAGGTCGCGGCGCTGGTGGCGGTGGGCATCACCGGCGTGCCCACCTTCGCGCGCATCACGCGCGCCCAGGTGCTGTCGCTGCGCCAGCGCGACTTCGTCACCGCGGTCGAGGCCCTGGGCGGCTCGGCCGCCTACAACATGTTCCGCACCGTGCTGCCCAATGCCTGGAGCCCCATCCTGGTGCAGGTGGTGATCCTGTCGTCGATGGCCATCCTGATCGAGGCCTCGCTCGCCTTCCTCGGGCTCGGCATCCCGCCACCAACGCCGAGTTGGGGCGAGATGCTGCGCACCGGCAAGTCCTACCTGCACGATTCGCCCACCTACGCCATCTTCCCCGGCCTGGTGCTCACGTTCACGATCCTGTCGCTCGACACCCTGGGACGCACGCTCGCGCGCGTGCTGGAAGACCGGCACGAGGCCGCCGAGCCGGCGCCGGAAGGGGCCCGCCCGTGATCGGCTACATCCTGCGCCGCCTCGCCCAGCTGCTGCCCGTGCTGCTGATCGCCTCGATCGGCATCTGGGGGATGATCTACGCCGTCCCCGGCGACCCGGTGGCGGTGATCGTGGGCGAGAACGCCACGCCCGAGCAGGTGCAGGCCGTGCGCGAGCGCCTGGGCCTGGACCGCCCGGTGCATGCCCAGTACCTGGCCTGGCTGGGCAACGCCCTCCAGGGCGACCTGGGCCTGTCGATCCAGAACCGCGAGCCCGTGCGCGACCTGATCGCGCAGCGCATCCCGGCCACGGTGCAGCTCGGTCTGGCGGCCACCGTCGTGGGCCTGCTGCTGGGCGTCCCGGTGGCGGTGCTCAGCGCGCTGCGGCCCGGCTCCTGGATCGACCGCTCGCTCAGCGGCTGGAGCGCGCTCGCGCTGGGCGTGCCCACCTTCTGGCTCGGCATCCTGCTGATCCTGCTGTTCGCGGTGCACTTGCGCTGGCTGCCGGCGGCGTCGACCTACGTCTCCTTCCTCGAGTCGCCCGGGCAGGCGGTGGCCAACCTGCTGCTGCCGGCGCTGACGCTGGGCGTCTACGTCTCGGGCATCTTCGCCCGCTTCCTGCGCGCCTCGCTGCTGGGCGAGCTGCGCGCCGACTACGTGCGCACCGCGCGCTCCAAGGGGCTGCGCGAGCGCGACGTGGTCGGCCGCCATGTGATGCGCAACGCGCTGCTGCCCTTCGTCACCATCGTCGGCCTGATGATGGCCAACTTCATCGGCGGCACCGTCGTCACCGAGTCGGTCTTCACCTACCCGGGCCTGGGGCGGCTGCTGATCCAGGCCATCGGCACGCGCGACTACCCGCTGATCCAGGGCTGCATCCTCTTCATCCTGGTCGTCTTCGTGCTCATCAACCTGCTGGTCGACGTGCTCTACGCCTACATCGACCCGCGCATCAACTATGACTGAGCCGCCGGACCCAAGCGGCCGGCCGGCCAGGGACGCGCGATGGACTGTCTGATCAGGGGCGCGCGGGTGGTCGACGGCACGGGCGCGCCGCCGCGTGCCGCCGACATCGGCCTCGCGGGCGGCCGCATCGTCGCGGTGGAGCCCGGGCTCCCCGCGTCGGCGCGCCAGGTCATCGACGCGCGCGGCCTCGTGGCCACGCCGGGCCTGATCGACATCCACACGCATTCGGACATGAGCCTGATGCTCGACGGCCGGGCGCAGAGCAAGGTCTCGCAGGGCGTGACGACCGAGGTCACCGGCAACTGCGGCTTCTCGCCCTTCCCGATCGACCCCGCACGCCTGGAACTGCACCAGGACCTGATGGCCGGCATCGGCGACGACCCCCAGGCCCTGGAGTGGACCGACCTGGAGGGCTACCGCCGCGCGGCCGAGCGCCGCGGCCTGGCGCTCAACACGGCGCCGTTGGTGGGCCACGGCGCGCTGCGCATCGCGGTGATGGGAGTGTCGACGGCCGAGCCCGATGCGGCGCAGCAGCAGGCGCTGTGCGCGCTGCTCGAACGCATGCTCGACCAGGGCGCCTTCGGCCTGAGCACGGGCTTGACCTACGTGCCCTCGCGCTACGCGCCGACCTCGGAGCTGATCGCGCTGTGCCGCGTGCTGCAGCGCCGCGGCCGGCTCTATGCGACGCACGCGCGCGACCGCGACCCCACGGGGGCGGACCCCAGGCTGGGACCGCTGAACGAGGCCCTGCACCTGGGCCGCGAGACCGGCGTGCGGGTGCAGTACTCGCACGCCGCGATCAACACCCCGGCGGACTGGGGCACGGCCGGACGCTGGACTGCGCACTTCGACACCGCGCTGGCCGAGGGCCTGGACGCAGCCTTCGACGTCTACCCCTACGACGCCTCGAGCTCGGCGCTGACGCAGTACCTGCCGCCCTGGGTGGTCGAGGGCGGCGTGGCGGCGATGCGCGCGCGGCTGCAGGACGAGGCCACGCTGCAGCGCGCCGAGGCCGACCTGCTGCAGGGCTGGTCGGCGCAGCGCATCCCCTGGCTGTGGGACCGCTTCGTGCTCGCGCGCACCGACGGCCTGCTCGGCACGGTCGAGGGCCAGACCCTGGAACAGGCGGCCGCCGCCGCCGGCCTCAGCCCCGGCCGCCTGGTGCTGCTGCTGTGCCGCGAGGGCGGCAACGGCGTCATGGTGGTGCTGTTCTACCGCACCGAGGCCGACATGCTGACCTTCCTGACGCATCCGCGCTGCGTCATGGGCTCGGACGGCTCGGCGCTGTGCTTCGACCAGGGCAGCCGGCGCCCGCACCCGCGCAACTTCGGCGCCAGCGTGCGCGTGCTCGGACGCTACGTGCGCGAGCGCGGCGACCTGGACCTGGCCACCGCGGTGGCCAAGATGAGCGGTCGCGTGGCCGAGCGCCTGCGCCTGACCGACCGCGGCCGCATCGCCCCCGGCCAGGCAGCCGACCTCGTGCTCTTCGACCCGGACGAGGTGGCCGACCGCGCCACCTACCTGCGCCCGGCGCAGCAGGCCGCGGGCGTGCGCCACGTCTGGGTCAACGGCACGCGCGTGCTCGAGGATGGCGCCCTCAACGACGCCCGGCCCGGCCGGGTGCTGCACGCGGCCTGAGAGGCTGAGAATCCTTCCCGCATGCCCGCCTTCTTGCACCGAGGAAAGACTCTCAGCCTCTGACGCCCCCCCTGCAAGGCCCCACCCCGATGTCCGCCCCCACCGCACTTCCCGATTCGACCCGCCGCGCGCCCCAGGCGCTGCCCGCCTGGCTGGACCTGTCGGGCCAGGTCGGCGTCGTCACCGGCGGCGGCACCCACCTCGGGCTGGCGATGGCCCGGGCGCTGGCCGAACTGGGCATGGCCGTCGTGCTGGTCGGCCGGCGCGCCGAGGTCGTCGAGGGCACCGCCGCCACGCTGCGCGATGCGGGCCTGGCGGCGCAGGCGCACGCCGCCGACGCCGCCGACGAAGCGGCCGTCGACGCCCTGGTGCAGGCGGTGCTGGCGCGCCACGGCCGGCTCGACCTGATGCTGTGCAACGCCGGCGGCGGCCAGGGCAGCGACATCGCCCCGGCGATCCGCCGCGACGACCTGGAGGCCACGCTGCGCAAGAACGTCTCCACCACGCTCGTGTGCGCGCAGGCCGCGGCGCGGGCGATGATGGCGCGCGGCGGCGGCGCCATCGTCACCGTGGGCTCCATCCACGCCAGCCTGGGCAGCGACCCGCGGCTGTACGCGCCGGAGTTCCGGCGCTCGTCGCAGTCCTACCACGCGGCCAAGGGCGCGATCCTGAACCTGACCCGGGCCCTGGCCTGCGAGTGGGCAGCCCAGGGCATCACCGTCAACTGCATCAGCCCAGGCCAGATCCCCAAGGACGGGATCGACCCGGTCACGCGCGAGCGCTTCCGGGCCCAGGTGCCGCTGGGCCGGCTCGGCGTGCCGGAAGACCTGCGCGGCGCGATCGCGCTGTTCGCGTCGCCGGCCGGACGCTGGATCACGGGCCAGAATCTCGTCGTCGACGGCGGCTGGAGTGCCTGGTGAAGCGCGCGCCCGCCGTCCGGCGCGCTGCCGCGGGGCCCAGCCGATGGCCCGGCCCCGGCCCGACCTGCGGCACGCCGCGCCCGAACCCTTCTGCACGGAGCCCCCGATGACCCAAGCCGCCCCCTGGTACGAGATCGCCAACGCCGCCGAGGTCGCCTCGCCGACGGTGCTGGTCCACACCGACCGCGTCGAGCACAACCTGCGGCGCATGATCGAGCTCGTCGGCGGCGACCCCGCCCGGCTGCGCCCGCACGTCAAGACGCACAAGCTCGCCCCCATCGTGGCGATGAAGCTGGCCCACGGCATCCGCAAGTTCAAGGTCTCCACCATCGCCGAGGCCGAGATGACGGCCCAGGCTGGCGGCCCGGACATCCTGCTCGCGCACCAGCCCAGCGGCCCGGGCATCGCGCGCCTGGTGGCGCTGATGCAGGCCCACCCGCAGGTGCGCTGGTCGACCTTGGTCGACGACGCCGACAACCTGGCCGCGATCGGCGCCGCCATGCACGCAGCCGGGCTCACGATCGAGCTCTACGTCGACCTCAACGTCGGCATGAACCGCACCGGCATCGTGCCCGGCGACGCCGCGGCGGCGCTCTACGCCCAGCTCTGCCGGACCCCGGGCGTGGCCGCCGGCGGCCTGCACGCCTACGACGGCCACCTGCGCGACCCCGACGACGCCGTGCTCGAGGGCCTGGTGCGCGCGACCTTCGCCCCGGTCTGGGCGCTGCGCGAGCGCCTGCTCGCCCAGCGCCTGCCGGTGCCCCGGCTCGTGGCCAGCGGCACGCCCACCTTCGCCATCATGGCGCGCACGCCGGGCCTCGAGGTCGAGGTCGGCGCCGGCACGACGGCGCTGTGGGACTTCGGCCAGGAGGCGGTCTGCCCCTCGCACCGCATGCGCCACGCCGCCGTGCTGATGGCGCGCGTCATCAGCAAGCCCACGCCCGACCGCCTGTGCCTGGACCTGGGCCACAAGGCCGTGGGCTCGGAGATGGCGCACCCGCGGGTGCAGCTCTTCGGCCTGGAGGACGCGCAGGCCGTCGTCCACAGCGAAGAGCACCTGGTGCTGCAGACCCCGCGCGCCGCGCAGTACCGCGTCGGCGACGTCGTCTACGGCCTGCCGCGCCACGTCTGCCCGACGATGGCGCTGCACAGCGAAGTCTGGGCCGTGCGCGACGGCCGCGCGGCCGAGCGCTGGCCGGTGACGGCGCGGGCACGGCGGCTGACGATCTGACACGCCCGGAGGACCCGCCATGGCCCAGCCCGTCCCGGCGCGCGCGGTGCACCGCAGCGACTTCGAGCGCGACGGCTACGTCTGCCCGGTGCCGGTGCTCATGCCGGCCGAGACCGCCGGGTTCCGCGCCTGCTACGACGACTTCGCCGCGCGCCACCGCGAGCGCCTGCAGGCCCTGCCGCCGAACCAGCGCTGGCAGATCAACTCCGACACCCACTTCGCCTTCGAGTGGGTGGACCGGCTGACCCGGCACCCTGCCATCCTGGACGCCGTCGAGCGTGTGCTGGGCCCCGACCTCCTGGCCTGGAACTCGGTCTGGTTCGTCAAGATGCCGGGCGACCCGACCTACATCAGCTGGCACCAGGACGGCGCCTACTGGGGCCTGGAGCCGATGGAGGTGCTGACGGCCTGGATCGCGCTCGGGCCGGCGACGCGGGCCAACGGCTGCATGCGCGTGCTGCCGGGCTCGCACCGCGGCCCGGCGCTGAAGCAGCGCGACACCTTCGCCCCGGACAACGCGCTGTCGCGCGGCCAGGAGATCGAGGTCGCCGTGGACGAGGCACAGGCCGTGGACCTGGCGCTCGAGCCGGGCCAGATGTCGATGCACCACCTGTGGATCGTCCACGGCTCGGACCCCAACCGCAGTGCGGTGCCGCGCGTCGGTCTGGCCATCCGCTACGTCGCCGCGCAGGTGCGTCAGCGCGACGGCAGCCGGCCACTGGCCATGCTGGTGCGGGGCGAGAACCGCCACGGCCACTTCACGCTCGCCGAGCCGCCCACGCGCAACGACGGCCGCGCCGGCGAGGGCGTGCACGGGCAGGTGCTGCAGCGCGTGCGCGAGGCGATCGAACAGGCCAGGCAAGTGCCGGCCTGACCGCCGGAGCCTCTTTCCCACTCCGAACCCGCGGCGCCCGCTCCTGAACGACCGTGAACCCCCCGGCCCACCCCGACACCCCCGAAGCCGCGCTGCGCGAGGAGATCTGCCGCGTCGGCCGCAGCCTCTACGAGCGCGGCTACGTGCACGCCACCGCCGGCAACATCAGCGTGCGCCTGGACGACGGCTTCCTGATCACGCCCACCGACGCCTGCCTGGGCAGGCTGGAGCCGGCACGGCTGGCGCGTCTGGACGCCGAGGGCGTGCAGACCGGCGGCGACCGCGCGAGCAAGACCCTGGCCCTGCACCGGCGCATCTACGCCGCCGACGCGCAGGCACGCTGCGTCATCCACACCCACAGCACGCATCTGGTGGCGCTCACCCTGCAGGGGGTCTGGAGCGAGGACGACATCGTGCCGCCGATCACGCCCTACTTCGTGATGAAGGTCGGGCACGTGCCGCTGATCCCCTACCACCGCCCGGGCGACCCGGCCGTGGCCGAGCTCGTCGCGCAGCGCATCGGCGCGATGGCCGCGCGCGGCGCGCCCATCCGCGCCGTGATGCTGGCCCGTCTGGGCCCGAACGTCTGGCACCGCAGCCCGGCCGAAGCGAGCGCGGTGCTGGAGGAACTGGAGGAGACGGCGCGCCTGTGGCTGCTGTGCCAGCCCCGGCCCGCGCCGCTGGACGAGGCGCAGATCGACGCGCTGCGGCGGCAGTTCGGGGCGAGCTGGTAGCGCGCCCCCGGGAAGGCTGCGGAGCCTCGCCGAAGCCAGGGCGGCGCCCGGCGCAGCCCGGTCCGTCCGCCCTGTCACAGACCGTCACAGAACCCGCACACAGGCGCCACAGACAAGACGGGCCGCGGTTTTCACAATCTCTCCTGTCGACGCAAGCCGCGTCACCCACCCAAGACAGGAGATCACGATGAACCGCTTGCCCACCCGCCCCGCCGCCTTCGCCACCCTCGCCGCCACCCTGGTGCTCGGCAGCAGCGCCGCGCTCGCCCAGGACGTGCGCATCATCGAGCCGATCGTGCCCGCGCCGACGGTGCAGTGGCTGCCGGCCCCGACCGCCGTGGCGCCGTCGGGCCTGGCCCGGGTGATCTCGGCCACGCCCAACCTCGAGCGCTACGTCGAGACGCGCCAGCAGTGCACGGACCAGGTGCAACAGGTCACCACCCCGGGCACGGCCGGCATCGGCAGCACGATCGCCGGCTCGCCGATCGGCGGCGCGTTGGCCTCGCCCATCGGCAAGGGCGGCGGCAAGACGCTGGCCATCGCCACCGGCAGCGCCATCGGCGCACACCTCGCGCGCCAGGCCGCCGAGTCCCAGACCACGACGACCACGCGCACGGTGCAGGTCTGCCAGCCGGTGAGCAGCGTGCGCGAACAGGTGCGCGACTACAGCGTGCGCTACGAATGGGAGGGCCGCGAGCACCAGGTCAACCTGCCCCAGCACCCGGGCGCCTGGCTGCGGGTGTCGAGCTCGCACAGCGTGCAGACGCTGTGAGGCGGGGCAGGAGGGACCTTGACGTCACCAGGGCAGGCCGTGACCCCACCGCGCGCTTCAGGCCGCCGGCCACTCCAGGCGCAGGCGCGCGCCGCCCAGCGGCGAGGCCTCGATGCGGGCCGTGCCGCCATGGGCCTGGGCGACGCGGCGCACGACGGCCAGGCCCAGGCCGAAGCCGCGGCTGGCGCGCTCGCGCGTGCCGTCGCCGCGGCGAAAGGGCGTGAACACCGCCTCGCGCAGCGCCGGCGGTACGCCCTCGCCGTCGTCGTCGACGTCGACGAGGACGCGGCCGTCCTCGACCGCGGCGCGCAGCTCGATGCGGCCGCGCGCATGGCGCGCCGCATTGCGCAGGCCGTTGCGCAGCGCGTAGGGCAGCAGCCGGGCGTCGAAGGACAGCGTCGCGGGCAGGTCCAGCACGGTGTCGAAGGCCAGCGCGCCCAGCAGCGGCGCCATCGCCGCAGCCTCGCGCCGCAGCAGCGCGGCCAGATCGCCGGGCGCGGGCTCGGCGCGCAGCGCGCCCAGATCCAGGCGGGCCAGCGTGAGGCTGGCGTCGATCAGGGCCTCGAGCTCCTCGATGTCGCGCTCGCAGG
>Ga0169931_10011122_pt1 | contig 12740 bp, 13 predicted proteins | sample Kivu_15m_20L_FD_129675 | JGI IMG/M metagenome (GOLD analysis project Ga0169931, IMG submission 129675) | Freshwater microbial communities from Lake Kivu, Western Province, Rwanda to study Microbial Dark Matter (Phase II) - Kivu_15m_20L... | ecosystem: Environmental > Aquatic > Freshwater > Lake...
CAGGACTGGAACCGCCAGTGGGCGCAGTCGGTGAAGCCGCTGCCTGTCGGGCGGCGGATCGTGATCCGCCCCAGTTGGGAGTCAGTCGAACTTGGACCTGATCAGTTTGAGATCATTCTGGACCCCAAGCAGGCGTTCGGCACTGGCCATCATGCGACGACGCGCATGTTGCTGGAATGGCTGGAGGACCTGATTCGCGGAGAGGAATTGGTCCTGGATGTCGGAGCGGGCAGCGGAATCCTGGCGATGGCGGCCTTGCGGCTGGGGGCGCGGTCGGCGGTCGAGGTCGAGAACGATCCCGTGGCCGTGGAGTGCGCGCGCGACTACGCGCGGGAGAATCGATTCGGCCCTGAATTGGAAGTGATCTGCGGGACGCTGCAAGATCTTGGCGGGGAGGCCCGGCCCGATGTGGTGCTGGCGAATCTCGATCGCCAGACGTTGCTGCTGCTGGCCGATGAACTCACCGCCTATGGGCTAGCCGGTGCCCGGCTGCTGTTGTCCGGCGTGCTGGCCGATCAAGAGGATGAAGTGGCGGCGCGCTATGCGGCGCTGGGCCTCTATCTGGCGGCTCGGCGCGAGCAGGAGGGGTGGGTGGCGCTGGAATTGGTTCGGGCTGAACCGTGCGAAGGGAGTGGCTAGGCCATGAGCAGGGGACGACCATCCTCTCCTCATGTGCATCAGATTAGTATATCCGACGGCGGAGTGCCGAAGAAGCCGGTGTTGGAAGCGCGGGTGACCGCACAGGGTGTCGAGGGAGACCGGCAGAGGAATAGGAAATTCCATGGAGGGGCCGATCGCGCGGTCTGTCTCTTCTCGCTCGATCTCATCGAGCGGCTGCGGGACGAAGGCCATCCGATCGATCCGGGTGCGTCAGGGGAGAATCTGACGCTGGCGGGGTTGGAGTGGGAGCAGATGCGGCCTGGAGTGCGGGTGTCAATCGGGCCGGAGGTGCGGCTGGAGATTATGAGCTATACCGTGCCGTGCGACCACAATGCCCGGTGGTTTCGCGAGGGGGAGTACAACCGGATTTCGCAGAAGCATCATCCCGGCTGGAGCCGCGTCTATGCCAGGGTCTTGCGTGAAGGCGTGGTCAGGCCGGGAGATGAGGTGCGGGTCGAGCAAGGCCCGATGAAGACGAAGGCTAAGCGCTCGGGCGCCTAGCCTTCGGTCTCGATTCTGTCGTGAAGACGCTAGTTGACGGAGTCTTTCAGCGCTTTGCCTGGTTTGAATTTCGGCACTTTGGCGGCCTTGATCTTGATCGTCTTGCCGGTTTGGGGGTTGCGTCCGGTGCGCGCGGCGCGGTGGCCGACTTTGAAGGTGCCGAAGCCCACCAGCGAGACGCTCTGCTTTTTCTTCAGACTCGTGGTAATGGCGGACAGCATGCCCTTCACGGCGCGAGCCGCGGAGGCTCTGGAAAGGTCGGCGGTCTTGGCAACGACATCGATGAGGTCTTGCTTGTTCACGATAGTCCCCTTTCTAGTGATGAGTGCCGATGGTATCCCCTACGGGCGTCTGTATAGCAAGCCTCACGGATTCGGTCAAGCGGTGAGCCATGAGGAGGGCGGGTGGAACGGATTCTTGAGCCGGAATTGATGGAGGATCCCGCGCAGGCGCTGGCCTATGCCGAGGCGGATTTTTCGGCGGAGAACCAGGGCTTCGTCGAGCGGTTTCGCGACTACTTCCCTGACTGCACGCAGGGTCATATCGTGGATGTGGGCTGCGGGCCCGGCGATATTCCGGTGCGGCTGGCTCGGCTGCTGCCAGCCTGCCGGATTACGGGTATTGATGCCTCGCGTCCGATGATCGCGCTGGCGGAAACGGCCGTTCGCCAGGCCGAGTTGTCTGATCGCGTGGTGTTCAGATGTGAACGGTTTCAAGAGCTGGCGGGGGCCAGTCAAGCCGACGCGGTCATTTCCAATAGTGTGCTCCATCATCTGCCTAATCCACTGCAGTTCTGGCACAAGCTGCGAATGATCGTGAAGCCCGGCTCGCCGGTCCTGATCATGGACCTCTTGAGGCCGGAATCACCGGACGAGGCGCAGGCTCTCGTGGATCGGTATGCGGCGGGTGCGCCGGATATTCTCCGGCGGGACTTCTACCACTCGCTGCTGGCCGCGTTTACGGAAGACGAAATTGCCGCGCAGCTGGCCCAGATGAATCTGACAAGACTCCTGATCGATGTGATCGATGACCGCCATTGGGTGGTGGGAGGGCTGGTGCAGTGAGACGGTCCGGTCTTTGGGTGTTGGTGCTCCTGTTGCTGTCAGCGCCGGTGGCCTCCCCGCTGTCCGCGCAACTCGACCGTCTGCGCAAATCCATTCCCGCGGAAGTCGCCTTTGTTGACACCCCGATGGTTGAGATTTCCGAAGGGCCCTTCGCCATGGGATCGGATGGGACGCAGGCGCTCGATGATGAGCGGCCCACGCATCAGGTCTGGATGCCGGCCTTCTTCATGGATCTGTATGAAGTCACGACGGCGCAGTACGCGGCCTTTCTCGCTGCGACCGGCCGTCCGGCTCCCTGGCTGTGGGAGACGGTGAAGCTGTCGCAGCATCGGGATCGCCCGGTGATCGGCGTGGATTGGTACGACGCCGAGGCCTATTGCCGCTGGCGCGGCAAGCGGTTGCCGACGGAAGCGGAATGGGAAAAGGCGGCGCGCGGGACAGATGGGCGGTTGTATCCCTGGGGCACTCACGTGCCGAACAAGGATGTGGCGAATTTCGCGCTGGGTGCGCGGTTCAGTTACAGCCAGGTGTTGATGCCGGTGCAGGCCTATGACGCGGGGCGGAGTCCGTACGGTCTCTTCAACATGGCGGGCAATGTGAATGAGTGGGTGCAGGATTGGTATGCGGCGAACTATTACGAGGGCTCGCCGGAGCACAATCCGCAAGGGCCTGAGCAGGGCCAGTTCAAAGTGCTGCGCGGCGGGTCCTGGTCGGACTTGCCCAAATACCTGCTGACCTACGGACGGTTCAAGCTGCCGCCTGAAACGAAGAACAGTTATACGGGCGTTCGCTGCGCTAAATCCTGACAGGATGCTGAACTAGGCGCCCAACGTCGTTCTCGGTCGTCCGTCTCCTTGCGACGTACTGCGAGGGTACGTCTGGGGTGTTGTCGTCGGCTGCGGCCTCGTTGGGTGACCGTTTTGAGCAGTCCGAAGAATGCTCTTTCAGTTGAGTCAGGAGAAAGAGAGCGCCAGCGCCAGCAGGACGAGGGCAGTCAGTGTGCCGAGCGTGCCGTAGTAGAGCCGCCCGGTCTGGTCTCGTGTCCAATCGCTGGCCCAGGTCTGCGGGTAGAGCGAGTGATCCTCCACAAAGATGCCTTCCGCGTACAGATTCAGCGCCTGTTCGAGATGAATCAGGACTTGCTTGGCTTGCCGATGGCGGTCCTGTTGTTGCCGAATCAGCGCGCAGAACAATCCGCACCAGATCAGGCCGGCGAGACCGGCGAGCAAGGTCTCCGTGGATGTCAGCCGGTTGGTGTGCGGATGCAGGACCAGCAGCAGGAGCATGGCCAGTAAGCCGGCTGACCCGTAGGCGGTCCAGCGCATCATCTCCTGGCGGCGGCGGTAGACTTCTTCCTTGAAGAGGGGATAGAGCGTTAGCAGGGTGCTGTGCCGTTCATCGGGGGTGATCATCTCAGATGGGAGGCCAGCCAATCCGCGATGAGCGTCGTCATGCGGCGAAAGTCCTCGGCCTTGGTGAATTGATGATCGGCGCCGGGCAGCAGTTCCAATTGTTTCGTGACGCGGAGCGCGTCATGGAGCCGGCGGCTTTGGTGCAGTGGAACGCATTCGTCCTGGTCGCCTTGGACGATCAGTGTCGGGGCCGTGATAGCTTGAGCCGGTTCGTAGGCAATCTGCCGCAGGCAGTCGTCATAAAAGCCGTACCGGAGCCGGATGCGATCGGGGCCGCCCATGATATTGGGGATCGTATCGGTCGCGTTCCACTGGGCCAGTTCGCGGTCGCCGAATGTCAGCCGGAGCTCTTCGGCGAAGTCCACGACCGGACATTTGAGGGCCAGGCAGGCCAGATCATGGCGTTGCGCGGCGGCGAGAATCGCCACGAGGCCGCCGAAGCTGGAGCCCATCAAGCCGATTTTTCCGAAGCCTTTTTGCCGGACGAGATCGAGCGCGGCCATGGCCTGGCTGATCGCCTGCGTGGTGGTCAGGACTTCAAAGGGGCCTTCGCTGTCGCCTTGTCCGAAGAAGTCGAAGGCGAAGGTGGCGATGCCGTGAGGCTCCAGCAGCCTCGTCAAGGTGTTGTTCGTGGTGCTGTGTTTCCCGGAGAGAAAGCCGTGGCAGAGCACCGCGATTCGATCGGTGCCCCCGTCGGGGATGGCGAGCACCGATGCGACGCGATGCCCTTGTGGATCGAGAAAGGAAAGCCTGTGTTCCGTCATGAGCGAGACTCTGGCAGCGTGGTGGCCGTGGTCGCGGGGCTCCTTAAGTTGACGCGGGCTGGTCTTCTTCTTCAGGGGGTGCGCCTAACAGGGCGGCAAGCTTGACGGAGAAGAGTGTCAGGCTGCCGAGCAAGAGGCCGACACAGGACCAGGTGGCGATCTGAATCGTCGGCGACGAGAGCGGCACATTCCAGGTCAGCGAGGCGAGGAGTGCCAGGCCCATCGTCCCCAGGCTGAGTCCCATGATCTGAATCGTGCGCCAGCGGTCGATGATGGCCGTGAGCCGGTCGAGATAGGCGCCGCGCTTTTTATTGCTCTGGACGCGGCGCACCGCCAGGGTGATCGGAAGCAGGTGCGAGAGCGCGCCGATGATGGTTTGCAAGATGAAGCCGATGAGCGCCATATGCGTGTACGCCACCAGGTGGAGCGACCCGAAGGGCATGACGGGCTGTTCGTGGAGATTATTGGCGGCGACCAGGGTGCCGAGCACTAGGGTGACCAGCAGAAAAAACGTGCCGATGAGCAAGTGGTCCGAGGCGGCGCCGCCTTTGTGGCTGGATGCCAGCCAGGTGCGGAACAGATTGACCGCGTAGAGCGTGGCTGTCACGACCAGCACCCCTCCTGCCGCCATTTCGACGATCACAGACGAGTTCAGGAACCCGCCGATTAGCAGCGCGAGCCCAAGCGGCAACAGGACCAACACCGCGCGCGCCAGTTTAGGGCTATAGAGCGGCGCATTCAGCACGGTTGGGAGCAAGTTGTGCATCGTGCCCACGATGGCCAGCGTGATGAAGCCGAGAATGTTGAGATGGATATGGGCCAGCCTGACGTATCCGTAGGACTCTTGGGTGAATCGGAAGGCCATGGTTTCCCCGCAGGCGAGTCCTCCCAAGAGCGCGAACAGGGCGATGGCGTAGAACCAGAGATTCAATGGCGGCGAGTTCAGGCTTGTGCGGGCCTGCGTCCAGGCGTCCCGCGCGATCCAGAGGAATGAGGCCACGACGAGCAGTCCGCTGGCGCCGACGATCTGGTAGTTGCGGAGACCGAACCCCGCCACCATGCCGAGCGCGCCGGCGTTGATGGCCAGAAGCAGGACCGGATGGGATTCCTTCCGATGTTGCCCGGTCATGAGCAGCGGGGGGATAAAGACCAGAAATCCGCCCAGGATCATTTGCGCGACGCCGCCGACCAGGGCCGCATGGGTGTGGGCCAGACGCAGCCACGAGGGCAGCGGCGTGCCGCGCACGAGTCCGACCAGAATGGCCATGCCGGCCAGCGAGGCCAGGAGAAGCCAGGTGAAGCCTGTCAGGAGAAAGGTAACCGGACGACCAGGAAGCCTTAGCATGCGGGACCTCTATGATTCGAGAAAGTAAAAGTGATTGGTGGGGCCGGTGCCATGCCCGATGGCCAGACTGTGCTGAATGGCTTCGGTGAGATAGGTTTTGGCCGCTTGCACCGCGTCAGGGACCGACTTGCCACGGGCCAGTTGCGCGGCCAGCGCCGAGGCAAACGTACAGCCGGTGCCGTGCGTATGCGGGGTGTCGATGAACTCGCCTTTGTAGATGTTGAAGAAGCGGCCATCGTACAGCAGATCGGTGGCGCGGTCGGCGGGCAAGTGGCCGCCCTTGATTAGGACATACTTGCTGCCGAAGCCGTGGATGATCTTGGCGGCTCGCCGGGCGTCGGAGATATTCTCGATGGCGAGGCCGGAAAGCTGCTGCGCCTCGTGAATATTGGGCGTCACGACGAGGGCCTGCGGAAACAGGAGCTTCTTCATCGCTTCGATCGCATCCGGTTTCAGCAGCGCATGCCCGGTCTTGGAGACCATGACCGGATCGACCACCAGATTGGCCACCTTTTGCGGGGCCAGCATCTTGGCCACGAGTTCGACGATGGCGGTGGACGAGAGCATGCCGGTTTTCACGGCGGCGATGTCGAAGTCGTCGAAGACCGCAGCGAGTTGCGCGTGAATGATCGAGGACGGCAGTTCAAAGACGTTCGTGACCTCTTCCGTGTTCTGCGCCGTGATGGCGGTGATGACCGAGAGGGCAAATACGCCGTGGGCGGACATGGCTTTGAGGTCGCCTTGAATGCCGGCGCCCCCGCCGGAATCGGATCCGGCAATAGTCAGAACTTGTTTCATCGTGTGTGCAGTCATGGAGGTTCCGTGATGGTTAAGGAGTGACAGATACCGCCGGCGCGGACGGCGTGGTGGCCTTCAAGCCTTCTATGAAGAATCCCGCATCCCGCCGGGGCGATTTTTCATGATAGGCGAGCGTGAAATGCGCCGCCGGCGCGGCATCGGCCGGCGCGGTGAACGTGAAGACCGCCCGGTCTTTTTCGCGGGGTGACAATTCCAATCCTCGCGTGCAGAGCCCGGCACGATTGTCTTCTACTTTTTGCGTCCACTGCGTTCCGCGCTCGTCCCGCAGCACAGTATTTTGCAGAAGGCACAGGATTTTCAAGTCGCGCGGCGAGACGTTTTCCACCGTGACGTCGAGACGGACTTGCTGGTCCTGTTTGGTCAGTGACCGGACGACGAATTCATAGAGGTCGTTGCGGTGAAATCCCAGCCCTTCCGGCAGCGGCAGGTCTTGAGGCAGAACCGTCTTCACCGGCGGGGGGGCATTGGCCGCTTTGAGCAGCTCACCCAGCGGGCCGGTCTTGGGGATGCTCTTCCGTGCCGCGCCGACGGCCTGCGCATTCAAGGGGCTGATGAGCTTGGCGGTGACCAGGACGCCCTCCGGGGAGTCGAGGTACGATCCCACCACAAAGACATCGGCGCGAATGGCCTTGGCGGCCCCTTTCACGGCTTTCGGCTGTGTTGATTCGACCTCTGTGATGTGGAGTTTCTTGAGCGTCGAGTTCACGAGGCGGCGTTCCACAATCTTCAGCTCTCCGGCCACGAGCAATTGCGTGCTGAGTTCTTCCGCCAGAAACTGCCCCACCGGCGTGACGGCGCCCTTGGCATCGGTGAAGTCCACGATGGCCAGCCGCTCTTTCTTCGCCTTGACGGCCTCGGCCATGACGCCCTCCGCCAATTGCTTGAGGCTCTCTTCGTAATTGCCGGCGGCAAAAACGTGAGCCGAGAGCAGCGTGCAGGACAGCAGGCTTGATATGGCAAGGAACTGTCTAATCATACGCGTGGGGCCATTATACTCAGGTTGGGCTGGGTGTCCAGACCTCATAGGGATTGGTCAGTTTGGTGGGTGCTGGATCAATAGGCGGTTCCCCTCCGCAGAAATCAGGCCTCTGAACGTTGACGCATCAGGAAAAGTGTCCTAGTGCCCAGTGTTTTCCAGTGGCAGGTCGCAGGGCTGGGCCAAACTGTGCGCATGCAACGAGGGCCTGTTTCCGGTTCTCACCCGCCCGCCCTCGCGGCGCCGAGACGCCGCGTTTCCCAACAGGCCGCGCGTTGCGCGAGCACTGACACGGCCCTGCGGCCTGCCCCTTCCTTCTTCACACCGGCCACTGTTCTTCGTTCCAGGCCATCTCCCAGAACATCCATTCATAGCGTGAGCTGATGATGAACGATTCTTCCATGCGCCGGATCTCGTCTTTGCCTGCCGTTTTCGCCCATTGATCGACTTTCTTGCGCATCCATTGCTGGACCTCGGCGAACTCCGGCGAGGCGTAGAGCATGAGCCAATCCTGATAGGGGTGGTTCTTTTGGGGCGGGCCGTGCTTCAGGAGATGCTGCCCGATGACGCAATAGATCCAGGCGCAGGGGAGGGCGACGACGGTAATTTCTGCCGCCGATCCGCTCTGCGCCACGCTGAGCATGTGCCGGGTATAGGCGTAGTTGGTCGGGGCCATGGGGACGGCGGTCATCTGCTTGGCGGTCATCTTCCACTTGGTGCCGTAGCCTTCATGGAGGCTCTGTTCGACCACAATGGTGTCCTCGGCCAGTTTGGCAAAGCGGAGGGCGCTCTCTGAATCGGGCGCGTTCACCGCCCCGGCGGCGAAGACGCGCGCGAGGTCGCCGAGAAACCGGGCGTCCTGCAAAATATAGTATTTGAATGTCCGCTCTGGCAGCGTGCCGTTGCCGAGGGCCACCACGAAGGGATGGGTGAGCTGGGCCTCCCAGATCGGTTGCACCAGCTTGCGGAGATGGGTGGAAAACGACATTACTCCTCCTCGTGATGTGTCTTAAGTGTTCGGCTGTCAAGGCCTGGGCAGCCGGTTGATGCCGTCCAGTGCGGCGACTTTATAACATTCTGCGAGCGTGGGGTAGTTGAAGACGGTGTCGACAAAATAGTCGATCTTTCCATGATAGGCCATGACCGCCTGCCCGATGTGGATCAATTCAGTCGCGCCTTCACCGATCGCATGGACGCCCAGGACTTCCCTGGTGTGCCGGTGGAAGAGAAGCTTCAACATGCCTGTCTCATCGCCGATGATCTGGCCGCGGGCGATTTCTCGATAGCGCGCGATGCCCACCGCGAAGGGGACATTGGCTGTGGTGAGTTCTTCCTCGTTTCGGCCCACCATGGAAATCTCCGGGATCGCATAAATGCCGTAAGGCAGCAGGGCCGTGTCGGTGCGGTCCGGCTGGCCAAAGGCATGACAAGAGGCGTGGCGCCCCTGCTGCATGGAGGTGGAGGCCAGGGCGGGAAAGCCGATGATGTCTCCCGCCGCATAGATGTGGGGCACCGAGGTTTGAAAATGTTCGTTTACAGCCAGCCGTCCTCGGCTGTCAGCGGCGAGGCCTGCTTGCTCAAGATTCAGCCTGCGGCTCGCGCCGACCCGGCCGATGGCATACATCAAGGTCGTCGTGGTCACGGGGCGGGCCTTTTGCAAGGTCACGGTAATCTCTTCGTTTGCATCCTTCTGAATTCCGACCACCTCTTCGTCGTGGTAGAGGGTCACGCCGATGTCTTTCATTTGTTGCTGGAGCGCGTCGATGATTTCGGCATCCACAAATTCAAGCAGCCGGGGACGCTTGTCGATGAGAGTGACGGGGACGCCCAGAGTGGCGAGGATGGAGGCGTATTCGGTCCCGATCACGCCTCCTCCCACGATGACGAGAGAGGAGGGCACATGGTTGAGGGTGAGCAGCCCGTCGGTATCGATGATGCGGCAATCGTCGAAGAGAATGTGTGTGGGCCGGGCCGGTTCCGTCCCAACTGCGATGACAACGAAGTCGGCGGTATGCTCGACGGTTCCGGTCACGGCTTGAATGCGAAGCCGGTGCGGATCCATGAAACCGGCCGTGCCATGGATCATCTCGACTCCATTGCGGGCCATCTGATTCTGAACGATCCGGATTTCGTTTCTGATGACGTGCTGGGAACGGATGGCGAGATCTTCGATGGTGATCGTGCGTTTCAGCCGGTAGCCCGCGCCGTAGAGACTGCGTTGGCGGAATCCTGAGAGATAGAGCACGGCTTCGCGCAGCGATTTGCTGGGGATGGTGCCGGTATTGGTGCAGACGCCGCCGACGACTTCCTTCCGCTCGATGATTCCGACCTTCTTGCCAAGCTTCGCCGCCTGGATTGCGGCCTTCTGCCCGGCTGGTCCGGTGCCGATCACTAACATGTCGTAGTGGGCCATTAGGCTGCATCCTCGTAAAGGGTGAGGGGTTTGCGGAGGATTGCGTCCGGGCCGGCCCTGATGCCGCCCTGCATTCGACTAACTGGCCGTCACGAGTGCCTGTGCAAATTTGAAGGCTTCATCGAGATCCGGGAGTTGCGCGAGTTCCGGCGTAATCTGGAGGTAGCGGATGACGTTGTGCGCGTCCACGACCAGGACCGCCCGCGCCAGGATGTGCGGGTCCTTTAGGAGCAAACCATGGGCTTTCCCGAAATCCGCGCCGCGATAGTCGGAGAGAAAGGTGATGTTATGGATCTTGGCTGCTTCGGCGAAGCGTTTCTGCGCGAAGGGGGTATCGATGCTCACGGTGATGAGCTCGATCATTTTGTCCAGGCCATGATTTTTTTCGCTGAGCTGATGGGTTTGCTGTTCGCAGACCTTCGTGTCGAGCGAGGGCACGATGCTGATGATCCGCACCCTGCCCGCGCCTTTGGTGTGGACGATATTCGTGAGCGAGAGGTCGTGTTGCGCGAGCTTCACGTCACGGAGGGTGTCGCCTACCTTGATGCCGGAGCCGGACAAGCCCAGAGGGCTGCCTTTGAACAGCACGGAGTGGCCTTCGCCCGCAACGGCGCTGCCATCGGCGACCGGCAGGTTCTTATAGAGGAATCCGGATTCGGTCGAGCTGCCAAGACCGGCGCAGGCGGTGAGCAAGACGATTGCCATGATGGCGGTGATCGTACGGAGTGTCGGTGCTGTCTCGCGCATGATGTGCTCCTGACGTGTGATGGGCGTGAGAACTGAGAACACCAGTATACTCAGCCTGTGGCTATCCGCTCAAGGGCCGAGAAAGTTCAGCATGGCCCGGTTAACCAGATCCGGCTGTTCCCACTGCGGGATATGCGCGGCCTTGGGAATGCGGATCAAGGCGGATCCGGCAATGGCCTGATGAATGGCCTCCCCCGCAGCGAGGGGAAACACGCGGTCTTCCTCTCCCCAGATGATCAAGGCGCGGTGGGTGATGGTGCCGATGCGCGGAGCGAAGTCCCGCTCCCACAGCGGCAGGGTGGTGCCGACGGTCATGAGCGCGCGAAACAGGCCGGGCCGCTGGCGGTTCCGGTTGGCCCGGTCGATGACCGCCGGCGTCAGCAAGGCCGGATCGTGGACGAATTCGCGCAGGATGGATTCGATCACGCTCCCGCCGAAGAGCCAATTGCCGAAGGAGATCAGCCAGGATGGCGCGGATGTCGTCAGCGCCCGGCGAAGCGTGGGGCTGCCGAGGTGAGCCATGACCTGGGCGGGGAGCCCGTCGATGAGGATGAGGGCGGAGACGCGTGCGGGGTAGTCGAGGGCCAGGCCGATGGCGAGTCCGGCGCCCATGGAGTTGCCGGCTATGGCGGCGTGCGGAATGTGCAGCGCGTCCATGAACTCCACGAGGAATTCCAGCATTTGATCAGGCTGGTAGTCGATCTCCGGTTTGTCGGAGAGCCCTGCTCCGAGCAGATCGGGCGTGATGACGCGGAAGTGTCGGGCCAGGGCGGCTTGCTGATATTCCCATTGCCACATCGAGCCGCCGAAGCCGTGAATGAGCATGACCGGCGGGCCTTGGCCGTGATCGAGATAGGCGATGCGGTGGCCGTTGACCGTGACGGATTTGAGGGGCAGGCGTTCGATGGCGTCGAACCAGGGCGGCAGAGAGTCAGGTGTGGCGCAGGCCCCAAGCAGCATGCAGAGAACCCCGCCGATGAGGATGCGAATGAAGCGTGGCACGGAAGCCCATGCCCTCGTGGGTGGTGAACGGCCTATTCCAGCTGGATGACGGTTTCGTCGGTTTTGACATTCTCGCCTTCCGCCGCGAGGATGGCCGTCACTTTTCCGTCGATCGGTGCCGGGACCCGGCTTTCCATTTTCATCGCTTCGATGATCAAGAGCGGATCGCCGGTCTTCACCCGGTTGTCCTTGGCGACGAGGATTTTGACCACGCGGCCCGGCATCGGCGGCGCGACATCGCCTGGCTTTGAGGGCCTTGGCCTCTTGGGCTTCGAGCCGCTGCCGCTGTCCGGCGCTTCGGGGACCCCGGCGAGCGCTTCCTGAATCGGTTCGAGCGAGACTTCTTCCAGCTTGTCGTTGACCCGGATGTAGTAGGGCTTCCGGCCATCGACCTTGCGGCCCGATCCGGAGAGTTTCACGTGATAGGATTCGCCGTGGACGGTGATGTTGAACTCCACCGGCGCCAGGTGCAATTCCCCGGCGACGGCCGGGCCTTTGGGGGCCGAGGCTTCCAGCGATCCCGGCGCGAGGTCGCCTTTCTCGCGGGCCTCGAAGAAGTCGCGGGCGATGGCCGGGAAGAGCGCAAACGAGAGCTGGTCCTCCACGGTGGTGGCATTCGCGGGCAGATCTTTCTTGATGCCGTCCAGTTCCGGCTCCAGCCGGTCGGCCGGCCTGGTCTTGATGGGTTCTTCGTTGCCGACGGCGCGCGCGAGGACTTCCTGATCGACTTGCCCGGGGGCGCGGCCATAGAGGCCCAGGAAGTAGTTTTTGGTTTCCGTCGTGATGACTTTGTAGCGTTCGCCGGTCAGCACGTTGAGCGTGGCCTGGGTGCCGACGATCTGGCTGGTCGGGGTGACGAGGGGCGGATAGCCCATGTCTTTCCGGACGCGCGGCACTTCGTCGAGCACTTCCCGCATGCGGTCGAGGGCATTTTGTTCCGTCAATTGGGCGGCGAGGTTCGACAGCATGCCGCCCGGAATCTGCGAGGTCAGGATTTCGGCGTCCACTCCCGTGAAATCGCTCTCGAACTGCCGGTA
>Ga0169931_10011123_pt1 | contig 12739 bp, 10 predicted proteins | sample Kivu_15m_20L_FD_129675 | JGI IMG/M metagenome (GOLD analysis project Ga0169931, IMG submission 129675) | Freshwater microbial communities from Lake Kivu, Western Province, Rwanda to study Microbial Dark Matter (Phase II) - Kivu_15m_20L... | ecosystem: Environmental > Aquatic > Freshwater > Lake...
GAACTCGCCCACGGTGAACACGTCGGCGGTCACGCTGCCCAGGTCCACGCGGATCTCCTCGGGAATGTCGCGCACCTTGCAGCGGATCTCCAGCTCGGTCACGTCGTGGGTCACCACGGCGCCGGGCTTCTTGGAGGCCTCGTGCGAGCCCACGAAGCTCAGTCGCACCTTCACGGTGACCAGCTCGTCCAGGTCCACGCGCGCCAGGTCCACGTGGATCACGTCGTCGCCCAGCCAGCCGAACTGCAGGTCCTTGACCAGGCAGGTCTCGGTGGCGCCGCCCTCGATGGCCAGCTGCACCACGTGGGCACCCGAGCGCAGCGAGGTGAGCGTCTCCTTGGCGTCCAGCGTGAGCGAGAGCGGCTTGGAGCCGTGGCCGTAGAGCACGGCGGGCAGCTTGCCGGAGGCGCGGAGCCGCTTGGCGTAGCGCGAGCCCAGTTGCTCGCGGCCGGCGGCCTTCAGGGTGGGGGTCTGTCGTGCCATGGTGAGGTCTCCTTCTTGAAGTGGGTCGTGAACGGATCGAAGTCGGGTGGCTCAGCGCCGCGGGCCCATGCCCTCGCGGAAGAGCGCGCTGACGCTCAGGTCGTGATGGATGCGATGCACCGCCTCGCCCAGCATGGGGGCCACGGTGAGCACGGTCAGCTTGCCCTGCAGACGGTCCAGCCGACCGTCGAGGGGGATGGTGTCGGTGACCACCACGCCGGTGATGTCGGGGCCGGCCAGACGCTCCACGGCCATGCCGGCCATGACCGCGTGGGTGCAGGCGATGAACACGCCGGTGGCGCCGCGCTCGCGGGCCACGCGGGCGGCCTCGCTGACGGTGCCGCCGGTGGTGACCATGTCGTCGAACATGAGCACGGTCTTGCCGCGCACGTCGCCGATCACGTTGCGGGCGCTCACCTCGGAGGCGGTGCCGCGGCGCTTCTCGATGATCGCCAGGTCCACGCCGAGCTGGTCGGCGAACATGTTGGCGGTCTTGGCGTTGCCCACGTCGGGGCTGAGCACCATGGTGGGTCCCAGGCTGGGCAGCACGCGGCGGAAGTGCTCCAGAAGCACCGGGCCCGCGGTGAGATGGTCCACCGGCAGGTCGAAGAAGCCCTGGATCTGGGCGGCGTGCAGATCCATGCACAGCACGCGCTGGCAGCCGGCCGCGGAGATCAGGTTGGCCACCAGCTTGGCGGTGATGGGCACACGGCCCTCGTCCTTGCGGTCCTGACGCGCGTAGCCAAAGTAGGGCAGCACCGCCGTGATGCGGCGGGCGCTGGCCCGGCGCAGGCAGTCGATGAAGATGAGCAGCTCGACCAGGCTCTCGTTCACGGGCTGGCATGTGCTCAGCACCACGTAGCAGTCGCGGCCGCGCACGTCCTCGTCCAGCTTCACCAGCAGCTCGCCGTCGGGGAACACCTTGGTCTCGGCGGCGCCCAGCGTCAGGTCCAGGTGGCGGCACATGGCCGTGGCCAGCGTGACGCCGCTGCGGCCGGCGAAGATCTTCAGGCTGTTCTGGTCGCTTGAGCTCATGCGCGTGCCTCCGCGTGCGTGCGGGATCCGCCGGCGAGCCGGCGACGAAGGATGGCGTCCACCTCGGCCAGCTGCTCGGGCGTGTTCACGCTGAGCACGTCCTCGGGCGGCACCGCGTCCACCACCTCCACGCGGCGGCCATCCCGCAGCAGCAGCTCGAAGACGTCGGTGATGTAGTACTCGCCGCTGGCGTTCTGGTTGGTCACGCGGCGAAGCGCCGCGAACAGGTCCGCGGTGCGGAAGAGGTAGTAGCTGGGATTGATCTCGCGGATGGCCAGCTGGGCCGGCGTGGCGTCCTTCTGCTCCACGATCCGCTCGAAGCGACCATCCGGTCCGCGCTGGATGCGGCCGTAGCCCGTGGCGAGCGGCACCACGCTGGTGGCCAGGCTGGCCGCGGCGCCCGTGGCCAGATGCCGCTGCAGCAGGGTGCGCAGCGTGTCCGGTCGGATCAGCGGGCCATCGCCGCAGAGCACGAAGCAGTGCTCGCCCAGCAGGCCGCGCTCCAGCAGCGGACGGGCCTGGTCCACCGCGTGGCCGGTGCCCAGCTGCGGCTGCTGCAACACAAAGTGGCACGCCGGCCGCGCGTCCGTGAAGGCGCCGCGCACCAGTTCGGCCATGTGGCCCACCACCAGCACCACCTCGGCGGCGCCGGCCTGCCGGGCGGCGTCCACCACCCACCGCACCATCGGGCGATCGGCGGCGGGGTGCATCACCTTGGGCAGGTCGCTCTTCATGCGCGTGCCCTTGCCGGCGGCAAGCACGATGGCCGAGAGCGCGGGATGTGGGGCGGAGGCGGTCATGGGCGCTCGGGGCGCCCTCGCGATCGATCCGGAACTGGCCCGCCTTGATTCGAACAAGGACTAAGAGGACCAAAACCTCCTGTGCTACCGTTACACCACGGGCCAGACAGGATGGATCCTAGCCGCCGTTGCGGGGCGGGCTCGCGAGGGTGGGTGGAAGGGTGCGTGGCTCCAGGGAGTCTGCCGGACCTGCGGAACGCCGGCGCGGGGCCGGTTTGTCGCGGTCGAGGGACCATCCCTTGGCCGCGGCTGTCGAAGTCAGGCCGGAGCTCCCGTCAGCCGCGACGGCGAGCCCCGTGCGGCGCCGACCTTCCCGCGGGAAGGGCGTCACCGACGGCCCGAGCCGTGCAGTGTAACCAAGGCCCGTCCATGGCTCAACAGGCCGCTCGGATGCGGCAGAATGCCCTGGATGCCGCCGCCGGACGTCGATCTCTCGCCCGCCGGGCTCCTGCAGGCCTACGCCGGGGGAGCCTTTCCCATGGCGGTTGCCGGCTCCGGTCGGGTGGCGCTTTACACCTGCGATCCCCGATGCGTGATCCCGCTCGATCGCTTTCGCCTTCCACCGGCCACGCGCCGATCCCTGCGGCGCAGCGACCTGGTGATCCGTGCCGACACCGCCTTCGAGTCCTGCATGCGGGCGTGCGCGGCGCGGCGGGACGGGGAGACCTGGATCAGCGAGCCCATGGTGCACGCCTACGTGACGCTGCACCGTGCGGGTCACGCCCACAGCGTGGAGGCATGGCGCGGCGACCAGATGGTGGGTGGGCTCTACGGCGTGTCGCTGGGCGGCGCGTTCTTTGGCGAGAGCATGTTTGTGCGACCCGAGGCCGGCGGCACCAACGCCAGCAAGGCGTGCCTGTCGTGGCTGGTGGGTCACCTGAAGCGGCGCGGCTTTGCGCTGCTGGACAGCCAGTACGCCAATCCGCACATCCTCTCGCTGGGCGGCGAGGAGATCCCGGCGGCCGAGTACCTGCTGCGACTGGATGCGGCCCTGGCCCTGGACGTGACGTTTGGCTGACGCGGCCCGGATCAGGCGCGGGCCAGGCCCATCGCGCACAGATCGAGCACGCTGCCCGGTGCGTCCACGGCCGTGAAGCCCCGCGCCCGCAGCGCCAGCACCAGCTCGCGCAGGTCCGCGGGCACCGGCGCGGAGAAGGCGAGTGGCCGCGGATCGATCGGATGCTCAAACTGCAGCATCGCCGCGTGCAGCGCCTGCCGTTCGATCACGGGTCGATTCGCGTCCCCCGGAAGGCCCAGGTCCCCGGCCTTCAGGTGCCGCCCGTCGTAGAGGTCGTCGCCCGCCAGCGGCCATCCCAGGTGGCTCATGTGCACCCGGATCTGGTGCGTGCGGCCCGTGAGCAGCTCCAGTTCCACCAGGCTGAATCCCTCGTAGCGCTCGCGGACCCGGTAGATGGTCTGACTGGGCTTGCCGGTCTCGTCCCAACGCACGGCGTACATCTCGCGGATGGTCGGGTGCTTGCCCAGCGGCAGGTCCACGCGGTCGGTGTCGGGCTCGGCCTGGCCGTGCACCACGGCCAGGTAGCGCTTGCCCACGGTGCGTCGCTCGAACTGCCTGGCCAGCCGCCAGTGGGCGGTGTCGCCCTTGGCCGCCACCATCACGCCGGTGGTCCACTTGTCCAGGCGGTGCACCACGCCCGGCCGCGCAAACTCCTTGCCCACGGCGCTGAGGGAGCCGCCGCTGACATGCCGGAAACGCCACGCCAGCGCGTTCACCAGCGTGCCTCGCTTGTGGCTGCGTGCCGGATGCACGATGAGCCCGGCCTGCTTGTTGAGCACGATCAGGTGCTCGTCCTCAAAGAGCACCTCCAGCGGAATGTCGTCGGCCGGCGTCTGGTCGCTCGGCGGCGGCGGCAGCACCGCCACCACGCGGTCGCCCTTGTGCAGCCGGGTGCTGGCCTTGGCCACGCGGCCGTTCACGGTCACCGCGCTCTCCTCGATCAGTCGCTGGATCTGGGTGCGGCTCAGGAAGGGCGCGCGGTCCACCAGATGGCGATCCAGGCGCTTGTCCAGGTCGTGCTGCAGCGTGAAGTCCAGCGCCGTCGGCGACTCGTCGTCCGGCGCCTCGTCCGCCGGCTCCACCGGGTCGATCGGTCCGGTCACTTGGGCTGGGAGGGCGTGGCCGGCGTCGAGGCGGGTTCACCCGAGCCGAGCGGCTTGAGGAAGTCCGTCTCCACCGGGGTGGTGCCTTCGCCCGCGGCGGCGGCGGCCGGGTCAGGGAACGCGAAGGTGGACATGGGCGCCTGGTCCGCGGGTGCGGCGGGACGACTTGGCAGGGCAGGGCGATTCACCACGCCTGCCAGCGAGGCGAGGCGTGACTCGGCCACCTTGCTCAGCGGCGGATACGCGGTGCGGGCGGCCTCGGCGGCCGCCTTCAGGTGCTGCTCGGCCGCCGCCACGTCGCCCTTGCTCTCGGCCACCGCAGCACGTCCAAAGTGCGAGCTGGCCAGCAGCAGGCACTCCGACGGGGGCGAGCCGTCGAGTCCCTCGGCGGCCTGCGCGTAGAGGCGATCGGCCTCGCCCAGATACTGCAGTCGAAGTTCCGGCGTCACGGCCACGTCCTCGGCCCCGGGTTCGCGGTCAAAGCGCACGCCGCTGCGCACGCTCTCCAGATAGCGGTCCGCGGCGTCCAGCCGGGCGATCACGGCGATGCCGTCGGTGCCGCCGTGGGCCGACGCCACCTCCAGCAGTGCCTGGGGCGAGGTGGCTTCGGCAAGGGCCAGCCACGCCGCGTCACGGCCGGCTTCGCGCTTCTGCTGCCACCAGTTCCAGCCCAGCACGCCGCAGAGCACCAGCAGCACGCCGAGCAGCCAGTTGGGCCCGCTCTCCTTGAGCCAGAAGACAAAGTCGCTGTTGAGGCGGCTCTCGGTGAGCGTGCCCTGCTGGATCTCCTTCAGTCGCTTGTCCATGGAACGGGTCAGTGTAGCCGGAAGGCCATCCGTCATGACCTATGCTTGGTGGATGGCCGGACTGATCGCGGTGGACCTGGACGGCACCCTGCTCGACGATCATGGCCGCGTGAGCCCCGCCAACCGCCGCGCGGTGGAGCGACTTCGCGAGGCCGGCTGGACCGTGGTGCCCGCCACGGGCCGGAGCTGGCGCGAGAGCCGTCGCACGCTCGAGGCCATCGACCATCACGGCGTGGCGATCACCGCCGGCGGCAGCGTGCTCAGCGAGGCCCGCAGCGGCGCCACGCTGGAGCGGCTGGTGCTGGAGGCCGACCTGGTGCAAGAGTTGGCGGACGCGCTGGTGGGGCAGGGTCTGGTGGCCCACCTGCTGCACGACCATCACGCCATGCCGCACGACTACTGCCTGGTGGGAACCGGCCATCTGGACGCGGCCACCACCTGGTGGCTGGAGCGGCACGACGTGCCGGTCCGCCGCGTCGACAGCGTGGCGGCCTCGCGCGAGCTGGGCCACGACCATGTGGTGCGGGTCGGGGCGATCGACCGGGCCGACCGGCTTGAGCCCGTGAGTCGGCACATGCGGGAGCGGTTCGGCGACCGCGCGTCCATGCAGGCCTGGAGCGCCGTCACGGCGGAGCAGGCGGTGGGAAGCGTGACGCACCTTCTGGAGATCTTCTCGCCGCGGAGCGACAAGTGGACCATGGTGGAGCGCGTGCGCGACGATCTGGGCGTGGCGCGGCATCGCGTGGTGGCGGTGGGCGACGGGCTCAACGACCTGACCATGCTGCGCCAGGCACCGCTGTCGGTGGCGATGGCCAACGCGGATCCGCGCGTGCTGGCGCACGCCGACCACGTGGCCCCGCATCATGCCCAGGACGGCTTCGCGGCGTTTGCGGATCGGCTGCTGGACGGTTCGCTCGCCATGCCGGAGGCCCCTGCATGAGCGTGCTGGACACGGGCGAGCCCGTGGCATGGCGGCCACCGATGGCCCGCGGCGAGGGCTTCGCCCTCTGCACCGCCTTCGAGGCCCTGCTGAAGGGCCTGCTCGAGTGCGAGCTGCCGGTGGCGCAGGTGCTCTCGCCCCGGCGTCCGCCGCTGGAGGGCATCTTCCGTGCCGTCTCGGACGAGCGCACCGCCGAGGTCCTGGAGCGCCACGGGCTTCGACTGGTGCCGGCGGTGGACGCGGCGCGCGGCGTGTCGCTGGCGGTGCGGTCCTCGGCCATGGGAAGGCGAAGCCTGGTCTGCGTTCCCAACGACCAGCTCGACATCGCCATGGCGGCCGCATGGCGTGACGGCGCCCGCGACGGCAGCACGGGCGGCCGCGCCGTGCTGCTGCTGGAGGACAACCCGTACCTGGTGCCGGGCGCCTGCCCGGTGCGGGCGGCCCGCGCGCTGGGACTTCCGTGCCTCACGCCCTCGGACCTGCATGGGCTGCGGGTGGCCGTGCAGGACGCCTTCCGCATGGCCGACGCCTCGGGCACCACCGTGGCCCTGGCCGTGCACGTGGGACTGCTGCGATCGCTGGACACGCTGGAACTGGCGCCCAACCGCGTGCTGGACCGGGTGGACGCGGCGCTGGAGATGCGTCGACAGCGCCGCTGGACCGCACCCAGCGAGGGCGAGCCGGCCCTGCAGGTGGGGCGGCGGCTGGAACTCAACCGTCTGCTCAGCCTTCCGTCGCCGGGTGAACTGGAGCCGTGGGGCGTGATCGCGGTGGGGCCGTGCGTGCTGGCCGCCCGGCATCTGCTGGGCGAGTTGGGTCTTGCCGGACGCGTGCCCATGCTGACCATGGGTCTGGCCAATCCCGTGGACCATGCTTCGGCGGTGCGCCTGCTGGGTCGATGCGCCAATGTCCTGGTGCTGGAGCCGCGTCCGGGCAGCGTGGCCGACGAGCTGCTGCAGGTTGCCGAGGAGGGCCGCCGCTCCGGAGAGCGCGTGGCCAGCCTGTGGTGGAACGAGCTTCCCTCCGACGGGGCCGAGGTCCCCGCGCTGGAGATCAACGACGGCGTCCGGCCGAGCATCCTGGCACGCAAGGTGGTGCACCTGCTGGAGCGCGTGCGACCGGACGAGCCCGTGGAGCAGCGGCTCTCCCGGACGGATCCGCGACTGGAGGCGTGGCCGGTTCCCGATCGCGGCGAGGGACTGGGTGCCAGCGGCGCCATCGCCGCGGTGCGCGGCATGGTGCGCGAGGTGGCGGAGGAACTTGCCGCGCGCTCGCTCGCTCCCGACGAGGCGGCCACCGCGGTGTGGATGCCCGGCATGCCGGCCCCCGAGGCGGAGCGGATCGCCGCGGTGGAGATCTGGGACCGGCGTCGATTCGTGGTCGAGGGCGTGGCCGCGGTGCGTCAGGGAGCCCGCGAGGTCCGCCCGCGCGTGCTGGTGGTGTGCGATCTGGGCGACGAGCCCGGTCCCGATCCCGAACGACTCACCCGTGCCGTGGTGCCCTCCGACGCTGCCGGCGTGACCGTGAGCCGCGGTGACCTGAACAACCGCCAGGCGTTCCGGGAACTGCTCCGGGCCGCGGCCCTGCGGGACGGACTGAGCGTGGTGATCGGTGTGGACGGTCCGCCTTCGCGACGAGACGTGGCGGCGCTGGACCGGACCATGGCCGAGGCCGACCAGCTGGGATTTGTCCCGCTGCAGCGGGCGATCTGGTCCGCCGACGCGGCCTGCGACGTGCGGCCGGCGGCGCCCGAGGTGATGGTGGAGCGGGGACTGGAGCGAGGCGCCAACCCGGTGCGCACCGAACTCACCGTGGAGGTGCTGCAGAACGTGGCGTCGGCGCGGCTGGAACTTCGCGTGCGGCCGCTGCTCGAGCAGGTGGAGGTGATCCGGAGCAAGCCGCCGCGGCCCGCCGAACTGGAGCCGGGTCGCACGCGCCCCGGCCTGCCGCGCGTGCTGCACGCCGAGGCTGGCCGCTGGCGGGCGCATCTGGCGGGCTGGCGCGGCGAGGCGCCGGGCCTGGCCGCATGGGTGCTCTGCGAAGCCGGCCGCGCCATGGGGTACCGCGTGCAGGCCAGTTTCCAGACCACGCCCGTGGGTCCCGGTCGACGCGCCTGGAGTCAGGTGCTGTTCACGCGGCTGCAGGCGGGCGAGGCGGCGTTGACGGCGCAGACGCCCTACGGCGAGGCGGACCTGCTGCTGGGCATGGACGCGGTGGAGACGTTGCGATCGCTCGGACCGGATCCCTTCCTGCGCGTGGCGGACCGCGAACGCACCTACGTGGTCGCCAACAGCGGCCCGCTGGACGATCAGGTGGACGAGGCCCGCACGCGGGCCGCCATGGAGATGACGGAGGCCGTGCGGCTGGCGGCCCGCGCGCCGGACGCGTGGGTGCGCGACGTGGCCACGCTGGCCCGGCGGACCTTCCTGACCGACCGCCTGACGGACCTGGTCCTGCTGGGTGTGGCCTTCCAGCGAGGGGTGATTCCCGTGACCGTGCAGGCGCTCGAGGCGGCGGTGCGACGCGCCGAGGCCCGTGGCTTTGGCCGTTGTCTGGAGGCCATGCAGTTCGGACGGGTGATCGGCGCGGAGTCCGCGGTCCCCGCCGGCGAGGGCGGGCATGACCCGGACCATCCGGTGGCCCTGGCCCGTCGGTTCCTGCTGGAGATCTCGCACAGCGGGCTCGCCGGCGCGCGGGCCGCGGCTCGGCTTCGGCCCCTCTTCGGGCAGTTGCTGCGAAGGACGAGCGCCTGGCGGCGCGATCCGGCGCTGCGACCGGCGCAGCGCGACCTGGTCAACGGCCTGCACCGATGCTGGCTCTGGGGCGCGGCCAGCTACGCCGAGGCCTACGCCCGACTGCTGGATGCGCTGCTGCCGGTGGGCAACCTGGCGGCCTGGGCGGCGCTGCCCCTGGCCGAGGCCATGCTCATCCGCGACAGCATCTTCGTGGCCACCATGTGCACCAGTCCCGAGCAGCGGCGGCTCACGCGGCGGCGGCTGGACGTGCGGCCGGGCCGGGGCGACCGCATGGAGCGACGGTTCCTCTACCGGATCGAGGCCACGCTGCTGGGACGCTTCATCCGCCTGGACTTCCGTTCGAGCGACTGGCCGGCGCGGCTGCTTCGTCTGCTCAGCCACGTGCTGCCCCATGGGGTGCGCGGCCGGCCCCCGGCACGGGACCTGCGCGACGCGGTGGTGGAACTGTGCGCCCGAGCGGCGGCGGAGCCCGCCATGGCGCCGGCCTTCGAGGGTGCCATCCGTCGCCTGCATGCGGCCGCCGAGGGGGGCTCGCTCCACGGCATGTCGGCCGACGAGGTGCGAGCCATGACCGCGGCCGCGATGCGCGGCGAGATGCCCGCGGCCTGAGTTCAGCCGGCGGCGCGGGCCTCGTGTCGCAGTTGCCCGCAGGCCGCGGCGATGTCGCGCCCGCGGCTGGCGCGGATGTGCGTGTTCACGCCGCCCGCGCGGAGGGTCTCCTGGAAGCGGTGCACGTGCTCGGTGGCGGGACGGGTCCACGGCAGGCCCGCCACCTCGTTCCAGCGGATCAGGTTCACGTTGGCCCGGATGGTGCGGGCCACCTGCGCCAGTTCCTCGGCATGCTCGATGGCGTCGTTGAAGCCGCCGAGCAGGATGTACTCCAGGGTGATCTCCCGGCCGGTCTTGCGGAACCACTCCCCAGAGGCGTCCAGCAGTTCGGGAATGGTGCTGTACTCGGCCCACGGGATGATCTGCCGGCGCAGCTCGTCGTTGGGCGCGTGCAGGCTCAGGGCCAGCGTGACCGGGATCTCGAAGTCCACCAGCCTGCGGATGGCGGCCGGCAGCCCGACCGTGCTCACCGTGATGCGCCGGGCGCTGATGCCAAGTCCCCACTCGGCGTGGAGCGTGCGGATGGCGGCGGTCACGGCCTCGAAGTTGGCCAGCGGCTCGCCCATGCCCATGAAGACCACGTGGCTGACGCGCTCCACACCCTCAAGCCGTCCGAGCCGCCACACCTGCTCCACGATCCGGCCACGCGACAGGTTGCCCTCGAGCCCGCCGATGCCGCTGGCGCAGAAACGGCATCCCACCGGGCATCCCACCTGACTCGACACGCACGCGGTTCGGCGCGCCTCGGCGGGGATCATCACGCACTCCGTGCGACGCTCCTCCTGACCGGTCACCGGCAGGGTCACCGTGCCGGGCTCGGCCGCCCTGGGCCAGCCCATCAGCAGCTTCTGGGTGCCGTCGGTGGCCAGCTGGTGCATGCGGACCTGACCCTGCTCGAACACCATCTCGCGGGCGAGCATCTCGCGGGCGGACTTGGACAGGTTGGTCATGGCGGCGGCGTCGCTCACGCCACGTCCGTAGACCCACTCCAGCAGCTGCCGCCCTGCAAAGGCCGGCAGCCCGCGCCCGGTCACCCAGGCCTGCAGCGCGGCCGCGTCCATCTCGAAGAAGGCGGCGGGAGCCGTCATGACGCGCTCAGGCCGTGGCGCCGATGGTCAGGTCCACGGTGCGGTGCGGGATGCGGCGCTTGTCCAGCCACGCGTGCAGCAGGGGGCCGCTGTCCGTGCGCACCACGCGACGCTCTCCCGGGTCGACGCCGCGCTGCCGCATGAGCTCCTTGAGCGTGCCGGGCAGGCCAAACTCCACCTCCTCGCGGTAGATGTCGCGCTGCTCCACCTCGCCGCCGAAGCGCTCGACCAGCTCCACGATCAGGTCGTGGACCAGGTCCTCGGGAGCGCTGGCACCGGCGGTGATCAGCACCGTCCTCACCCCATCGAACCACTCGGGCCTGAGCTCGCTCCGGTCGTCGATCAGACGGGCGGCGGTGCCCACGTTCTCGCTGATCTCGGTCAGTCGCACGGAGTTGCTGCTGTTGCGGCTGCCCACCACCAGCACCAGGTCCACGTCGGGGGCGATGGCGCGCACGGCGCGCTGCCGGTTGGTCGTGGCGTAGCAGATGTCGCTCGAGGGCGGCTCCTTCAGGTTGGGGAAGGCCTGCTTGAGCGCGCGGATGATCACCTCGGCGTCGTCGGTGCTCAGCGTGGTCTGCGTCAGGTACACCAGCTTGTCGGGGTCGTGGATCGTCAGCCCCGGGATGTCCGCCGGGCTCTCCACCACCTGGATCGCGTCGGGGGCCTCGCCGCGCGTGCCCACCACCTCCTGGTGATTCAGGTGGCCCACGAGCAGGATCTGGTAGCCCGCCTTGGCGTAGCGGATGGCCTCGTTGTGCACCTTGGTCACCAGCGGGCAGGTGGCGTCGATGGCGGTCAGGCGGCGCTCGCGGGCCTGCTGGCGCACCGCGGGGCTCACGCCATGGGCGCTGAAGACCGCGATCGAGCCCTCGGGCACGTCGGTCAGGTCCTCGATGAACTTCACGCCGCGGTCGCGGAACCGCTCCACCACGTGCCGGTTGTGCACGATCTCGTGGTAGACGTAGATGGGCTCGCCCGGGCACAGGTCGAGCAGCTGGTCGACCACGTCGATGGCCATGTAGACGCCGGCGCAGAAGCCGCGGGGGTTGGCAAGGATCAGCTTCATGAAGATCCGGATCATAGCCCCCGGGGCTGCTACCCTCGGCCGCATGCAGGCCACCACCACGGGACCGGTCGTGTGGATCGACGGACGTCTCATGGCGCCCGAGCAGGCCATGGTCAGCGTCTACGACCACGCCCTGCTCTACGGTGACGGGGTGTTCGAGGGCATCCGCGTGTACGGCGGACGCATCTTCAAGATGCGCTCGCACCTGCATCGGCTCATGGGCGGCTGCGAGGCCATCCGGCTGAAGCCGGAACTGGGGATCGAGCGCTTGGAGTCCGCCTTGCGCGAGGCGGTGGCCGCCAGCGGCCTGCAGGACGCCTACATCCGGCTGATCGTGACCCGGGGCAAGGGCAGTCTGGGCCTGAATCCCTTCCATTGCCCTCGGCCCGGGACCATCATCATCGTGGACCGGATCCACCTCTATCCCCGCGAGATGTACGAGCAGGGCATGCCCATCATCGTGGCCAAGCGGCCGCGGATTCCCGCGGCGTGCCTGGATCCGGCCATCAAGAGCCTGAACTACCTCAACAACGTGCTCGCCAAGATCGAGGCCATCGACGTGGGGCTGTTCGAGGCGATCATGCTCAACACGGACGGATTCGTGGCCGAGTGCACGGGTGACAACATCTTCATGGTGCAGCAAGGCGTGATCCACACGCCGCCGGTCACGGCTGGCATCCTGCGGGGCATCACGCGGCGGTTCGTCATCGACCAGTTGGCGGGGCGCGTGGGCTGCACCGTGCAGGAGCGCCCCTTGCGGCTGGAGGAGGTGCTCTCGGCCGACGAGGTGTTCCTGACCGGCACCGCGGCCGAGGTGATCGGCGTCAGCCGCATCGACCAGCGTTCGATCGGCGGCGGAGGGGTGGGCCCGGTCACGCGTCGGCTCATGGAGGCTTTCGCGACGGTGGTGCGTCAGCAGGCCCCCGAGGACTGAGCGTTGGCCGAGGGCGTCACCTCCCGCGTGCTGGACCGCGTGGCGCTGGCCGGCCTGGCGGTGGTGTGCCTGCTGGTGCTGCTGGTGGCCTTGACCCA
>Ga0169931_10011125_pt1 | contig 12738 bp, 10 predicted proteins | sample Kivu_15m_20L_FD_129675 | JGI IMG/M metagenome (GOLD analysis project Ga0169931, IMG submission 129675) | Freshwater microbial communities from Lake Kivu, Western Province, Rwanda to study Microbial Dark Matter (Phase II) - Kivu_15m_20L... | ecosystem: Environmental > Aquatic > Freshwater > Lake...
CATGTACGTCAGGCTCGCCTCGACTCCCGACTTGCCGTCCATCGCCTGCCGCACGCTCGTCGTGTCAACGCGTCCCTTCACCGGATTGCGGAACGCAGCCACGATGCTTCGACGCTCCGGATCCCGGAACGAGTTCGACCGCATCAGGTTGTCGGAGCCGACGATGTAGACCTCGCCGGTTTCGCCGAGTCCCGCGCGGGTTGCCACGGCGCCGCTGATCCGGTCGACTGGGGCTTGGAGCACGATCACGCCCACCCTTTCCTCGCCGTCGAAAATCGGCGTGGCGATGAACGAAGCGGGGGCCTCGTACGACGGTTTGTAGTTCTTGAAGTCGACGAAGCTGACTGCGTCCTTCGTCGTGGCTGCGGCCGCTTGTCGGAAAACGTCGGCGAAATTCGTGTTCGAGTAGGGACCGTCGATCAGCGAGGTGGCGAAATCCAGCTCCTTGAACACCGAGTAAACGATGTCGCCCGATTCGACGTCGATCAGGAAGATGTCGTAGTAGCCGAACTTCGTCAGAAAGTTCCTCAGAATCGGGTGCACTTGCTTGTGAAGCCTGCCGTACGCCGTGGTTTCGTCGGCCGTATCGAGCAGATGCTTCGAACCCAGCGGATTCCTATTGGCGGCGACGTAGGCGTGCTGGAGGGCGATAGCGTCGTCGTCGAGTTGCGAGAACATCGACAGGGCGTTTGCCGAAGCTCCGTTGTTGAGACGCGCGTACTCCTCAGAGAAGGCGCCGACGTAGTAGGCCTGCAGGTCCTGGCTGCATTTTTCCTTCATCGAGGGGAAATTAGTGTCCCCGCGGAAGGCCGTGAACGCCGTCCGGAATCCGTTCATGGCATCGATGACCATGCGATTCTCGGCCAGCGTGATCGCCTGGTCGCGAATGGACTGGAGATAGTTCTCGATTTCCGTCTTTTTGACGTCGCGCAGCGTCGTCAGATGCACTTCCGTCTTGTTCCTCAACTCCTGCATGCCCAGTTCTTTGATCTGCGATGCGCCGCTGCGGGACGTCTGGTAGCTGATTGCGGAAACCGCCAGCATTGGCACGAGGCCCACCAGCAGATAGAGCGACATAAGGCGCGACTGAAGCTTCATAAAACGACGTCTCCTTAGCGAAAAATAAGAAGTGCACGACGAATGGCGGCGCGCGGCGAGCGGGGCTTCCGAGCCCGCCGAAGCGCTCCTGCTGCCGGCAAACGCGGGATCAGTTGAGTTCGAGCACGCTCTCCACGTTTAGCAGCAGAAGTATTTCCGTTTCCAGTGGATAGACGCCGAGGACGTAGCGGCGGTCGACGGCGTCGAGGTTTCGAGGCAACGGGGCAATGGACGACGCATCGAGGGTGAGAATGTCGGCCACCTGGTCGACGCACATTCCTGTGAGTTCGCCGCCTACGTTGACAATCACATTCCGACTGTTACGATCGGTTTTGATCGGCTCCATTCCCAGCGCGGCGCGCAGATCGACCACCGTGACCACTTCTCCCCGAAGGTTCATCACCCCCCGTACGCCGCGCGCGGCATGGGGCACGGGGGTCGCTTCGGTGTCTCGGTTGATCTCCTGCACCGCTCCAATGTCGATTCCCAGCAGCATTCGTCCCGCCCGAAAGGTGGCGATCTGCAAGTCGCCGTGCTGACGCTGCTGGGCGGGTTCCATGGCGTTGATCATGAACGGACCTCCTGGAGCGGACGGCCCCCTGCTCGGCGTTTGACAGGGGTTGGTCCGCCGCCGGTGAGCTGGTGCACCGACCTCAGCAGGTGGTCGCGGTGCATCTTTACCTGATAGTCATTGAAGCCGCACTCTTTTCCGCGCTGCGCGTTGTCGTCGCTCGACAGCGACGTCAACGCCAGCACGGGCAGGCCACGCAGCGTCTCGCTGCGTCGAATCCGCTCGCACAACTCGAATCCGTTCATGTGCGGCATTTCGATGTCGGTGATCAACAGGTCGAACGAGTGCGCAGCGTCCTGCAGGATCTGCCATGCCTCCTGACCGTCGTCGGCCTCGTGCACTTCGTAGCCGGCCGACGTCAGGAAGGTCGCCAACTGGCCGCGGAAAAAATGCGAGTCCTCCGCAAGCAGCACTCGGGTCCCGGGCTCGGCGCCCGCCGGCGAGCTTTGTTCCACCCATTGGGGGTGGATCCGCTCGACCATTTCGAACACGTCCACCAGCCGTACCAACCGCCCCTCGATCGTGATCGATCCCGAGACGCCGGGCTGGCGGAAGGTTGCGCCGTCGATCTGCGAAGTGACTTCCCGAATGTCGTCGAGCTCCGGCGCCACGAGTCCGATGTCCCGATCCGCCGTGTTGAAGACGATCACGTGGAGGTACGGGCTTTGCGGACGGGGCTTGACCTTGACCAGGTCTTCCACCGCCAGCAGCGGCAGCGGCTCGCCGCGGTAGATCAGCAGTTCCCGGCCGCCGACGAACTCGATCTGGTCGGTCCGAATGCGTTCAATCCGGGAGACCAGTTCCATGGGGATCGCGAACGATTCGGACGGATCGCTGCGGAAAATCAGGATCGAGTGGCGATCGCCCTGCGTCGAGGCGCCGCGATGGGCGGCGTCCCCCTCTTCCTCAGGCTCGGCGGAGCCGAGGAAGTTGGCCGAGGCGGCAATCCCCGCCACGTCCAGGATCAACGCCACGCGCCCGTCGCCGAGGATCGTCGCTCCGGCCAGGAAGGTGCAGGTCTTGAAGTGCCGACCCAGCGGCTTGACGACGATCTCCTCGGAATCGGAAATACCGTCGACCAGCAGGCCGTACCGCAGATTGCCTGTCTCCAGCACGATCACGTTGACGGGGCTCCGGCGGCTGTCGCCATCGTCGGCTTTCTCCATGCCGAGCACCCGCGTCAGCCGCAGCAGCGGCAGCAGATCTCCCCGCAGACGCAGCACTTCGCCGCTCTTGACGAAGGCGATCCGTTTCGCGGCCTCCTGGGGACGCAAACGCACCAGTTCCGCGATGTTGGCCTGGGGTATCGCGAATCGCTGGTTCCCGACGCTGACGATCATCGATGGAATAATGGCCAGCGTCAGCGGCAGCGACACGCGGATCGTGGTCCCCGAGCCGACCGACGACTCCACGTCGACGGTGCCCCCGAGCTTCTCGACGTTCGAGCGGACCACGTCCATGCCTACGCCGCGGCCGCTTACGTCGGACAGCTTCTCCGCTGTGGAGAACCCGGCGTGGAAAATCAACCGGATCGATTCGCGGTCGGAGAGCCGCCGCGCCTGGTCTTCCGTCAGAATTTCCTTCTCCACCGCTTTCCGGCGGATTTTCTCCGGATCGATTCCGCCGCCGTCGTCGGCGATCTCGACGCACACCTTGCCCGCCTGATGGTAGGCCCGCAAGCGAATGCTTCCCAGCGGCCGCTTGCCCGCCGCCGACCGCACGGGCGGAGCCTCGAGGCCGTGGTCCACCGCATTGCGAATCAGGTGCGTCAGCGGATCGCCAATCGCCTCGATGATCGACTTGTCGACCTCGACCTCCTTGCCCTCGATCGTCAATTCGCAATGCTTGCCCAGCTTCGCGCTGAGGTCGCGGACGACGCGCGGAAAGCGACCAAGCAGGTTGCCGATCGGCTGCATGCGGGTCTGCATGATGGCTTCCTGCAGCTTGCTAGTCACATGATCCAGCGAAGCGGCGGCCGCCTCCAGCCCACGGTGCTCGGGCTGATCGACCGTCTGAAGCAACTGGTTGCGACTCAGCACCAGCTCGCCCGCCAGGTTCATCAGCCGGTCGAGCACGGTGACGGCGACGCGGATGTTCGCCTCGCTCGCGTTGGCAGCCGCCGCGGCCGGCGTCGGGCTGCCGCTGGCCGACGGCTCGGCGGGATGCGACGCCTTCCCGGGGGCGGGATACGCGGTCGCTCCGGCGGTCTGCCAGGGCTCGCTCATCGCCTCCGTCCCAGATTCGTTCGGCGTCTCCTCGAACGAGTTAGTCGCCGCCTGGGAGAGGGCGGACGCCATGCCTTGGGCCGCCCCCCGATCGGTCGAACGGTCGGCAATCGTCTCCAGTTCCGCGATCAGCCGCGTGCCGTCGACCGAGCCTTGTCCCGGCAACTCGCCGATCAGGGTCTTCAGGGCGTCGGCCGCGCGCAACATCACGTCGGTGTCGCAGGCCTGAGGCAGGAACGTCCCGTTGCGCAGCAGATTCAGCACGTTCTCGAAGCTGTGGGCTAGAGCGCTAATGCCCTCCAGATGCAGGAAGCCGGCGGCCCCCTTCACCGAGTGGACGGCGCGAAAGACCTGGTTGACCAGCTCCTTGTCGATCTCCGAACCGGCCGACTCGATGACCAGCAGCTGGTTCTCGATGTCGGCGAGGTGCTCGGTCGCCTCGACGATGAACTCTTTCAGTATTTCCTGTTCCTCTAATGACACGGCAGTCGTGCTCGCCTAGGGGACCTGCGTGACTTGGACATCCTTTTTAGATTTCGACCGCCCTTCGCGCCGGCGTCGGCCCTTCGGCGTCGCCGCGGAACTGCGCAGTCGGCGAGCTTCCTGCTCGAACTGCTCCGCCGTCAGGGCGCCCATTTCGATCAACAACGTGCGCAGCGAAGTCGCCATTTCCGCTTGCCGCAGCAGGAGAGCGCCCAGCTGCTCCTGCGTCAACAAGCCCAGATCGACGGCTGCTTCGCCGAACGGACGAAAGCGGTCGGCCTGGGCGTTGAGCACTTGAAACACCTGCCGCATCGTCAGCATGCCCGCATCGAGCGCAACCCGACCCAAGGGAGGCCTGCTGGCGAAATGCTCGAGGATCGCCGTCACCAAATCCATCGAACGGATTTTGCGACGCTTTGCTAGCTGACATTCAAGCCACACGGCCGTGTCCCTTTCAGAGTGCCTGGCGCTGCGCAACGTGACTATGCACGAACAATAGGACGCAAACCGTCGCGTCGCGGAAAAAATTCGCCGTTTGTTGAGCAGCGGCCTGTGAACGGATTCCCGCCACGTGGGCACGTGGCGACTCGCCGCACCTCGTCCCGAATCGTCAGTCGGTGCGCGTCCTGACGATTAGGCGCGGCAGACGGGCGCGGCAGTGGCGGGGCGCGACACAGGCCTCGGTACGACGGAAACAGGGCCCGGCCCAACCCGGAACACGAGGCCCCCCCCGCGGCGCCGCGTCCCACCCCGGTCCGCGGCCGTCAGCCCGCCCTTCCGCGCACCGCCGCGTCCGGCGTCGAACGGTTCGCCGCGGGCCGTCGGCGCCGCAGGAGAAGCCGATTGCCGACCGATGCCGCGACCCGTGAACGACGGGTTCCGCGACGTTCCTGGACCTGCGGGGAGCGACCGCCGACGCGTCGGACCGCCGCGGGATCCGGCGGCGCCGTGATCGCCGCGGGCGATTCGCGTCGCCCGCGCCGCCGGTACAGCCCTTGCAGAGCGTCGTTCGCACCGTCTTTTTGGGGCGAAATCGGCGCTCGGCGATGCCCGAACAACGGCTCGCAGAACGGCAAAACGTAGGTTCGAGGTGGTAGCCCTCGTCGCGGCGCTCGCCGCGATCCGGTGGACGCGATTCCTGTCACCACGGCCAGCGCGCGAATCGGCCGTTCCTGGATCCGAGGCTGCCAAAAAATGCCGGCCTCTGGCGACGTCGGGGCAGGCGGCGGCTGCAGGCAAGCAAAGTCCGAAGAGCAACCCTGCGATGCGCAGCATGGGTGTTGCTCGTCGTCGATTCGACAGAGAGGGAAGGCTTGCCCCGCGATTTCTCCGAGAGCTTGGTTTTGACCCCACGAGCAGGCTGTACGAATCGTGGCTCGAGGCAGAGGCCCTGCAGACACCTGAACAACGCGAGGAAATTCACGTGAACATCGAGTACATCAATCCTTTCGTCGATGCCGCCGTCTCTGTCTTCGGGACCATGCTGGGAGTGGAAGTTCGACGCGTCGGGCTGGCTGTCGCCGATCGCATCAAGCCGGAGTACGACATTACGGGAGTGATTGGCCTGTCGGGCCGCGCCTCCGGCGACGTGGTCGTCAGCTTCGAGCGGAATGTGGCGATCTCGGCCGCGGGAGCGTTCCTTAGAACCAAGCCGACGCAGATCGACGAGACGGTGATCGATTCCGTCGGCGAACTCACCAACATGATCGCCGGTCATGCCAAGGCGGCGCTGGCGAAACTCGACATGCGCGTCGCCCTGCCGACGGTCATCACCGGCCACGGGCACTCGATTCGCTTCACCTCCGTCGTCAAGCCGATCTGCATCCACTTTGAATGCCGGTGGGGACGCCTCTCGATCCAGGTCGCCCTGGCCGAAGAGGAGACGCTGGCCAATGGACCCGGTCTGGCCGCCGCCCAAGCCTAGTCGCCCGTCGCCGATCGACGGGCTGCGTCGGCTTTTGACGCGCGTTCTCGGCACGCGCTCGCCAACCCGCTCGTCGCAGCGCGGGGCGATCGGCGCGCGCCGCTGGCCACGGTGCAACGGCGGCAGGCCGATGGTCGCCGACAGGCGGCAGGCCGCCCTCGCGCGGCAGACAGGTCCTCAGTCCTCCGCGAACCAGGCCGACCCGATTCCGCCGCCCGCTCCCCGAAGGCCTCCGGGGGGCCGCATCCCGCGCGCCGCGGCGCCAAGCCGCCCGCTGCCCCCCGCCCGCCCCGCCGTTGGCGCCGCGCGGCGCGCGGCCCAAAGCGACCCGCGGCAGGCCTTCGGTCCGTGCGAAATTCCCGCGCTCCAGGCCCCCGGTCGGCGGGCGGCAATCCTCGCGGGTCCGCACGACCATGGGCGGCCGCGCGCGTCGCGGTCGAACGCGCCGCCGTGGCGCCAGCCGCCCCGACGCAGCCGGAGCGCCGACGCCGGCCGCCCTCGGGCGATCGTCCGCACCGCAGGGACGCCCGTCAAGGTGCGCAAAGCCCCTCGCCGGGCGATTCGTGCCGGTGGAGCCGGCGGGCCGACTCCGGACAGGGGTCGTCAGCGACCTCGGGGCTCGGAACGGCCATCGTTCGGCCCGGGTTGCGTCGGCGTCGGCCACCGCGACGCTGCGCAAGGCCCCGCATCGCGAGGCGGCCGCGTCCTGAGTTACCCAGAACGCAGCGGCGCGGGCGGCTTGCTTCGCGAACGGGGAGGCGCTGCCACGGAAGGTGGATGCGTTGCGAATTCAATGACGATACCGATGGTGACGGGCGGGACGGACCGCCTGAAGCGGCCCCGAACGACCTGACCCGAGAAAGTCCCGATGAGCCACGCCCGCCGCGTCGCCCGACTTCGATCTCTGCTGGGCGCGCTGGCGCTGGCCGGCGCCTTCGGTTCGCCCCTGGCCGCTCAAGACCTTCCGTGCGGCGATCCGGCCGGAGCCGACGCGCCCGACTGCGGGGACGGCGACATCGGTTGCGCCGTCTGCGTGGACGAGACGTGGGGAAGCTGTTGGGACGCCCCGACCTTGACGGGCGATTGGCTGGGACTTCGATCGGGGCTCGAAGAGTCGGGCATCCAGTTCGCTGGACGTTCGACCCATTTCGGCTTCGGCGTGGCGGGGGGCGTCAATACCCCCGTACCCGCGCCTCTCGGCCGGGGGATACGTTCAAATACACCGGTCGCGGGGAATACGACCTGCTGTTCGACCTGGAGAAGTTCGGCGGCCTGCCGTTCGGCAAGCTGCTGGTGAGGGCTGAGCATTGGTACGGCGAGTTCGGCAACGTCTCGCTCCGCACCGGCGCCTTCGCTCCTGCCGTGTTTCCGGGACTGCTGCCTCCCACCCCCGACGACCCGGGCGTGCCTTACATCACCAATTTCATCGTGACCCAACCGCTGTCGGAAGAACTGGTGGTCTTCGCCGGCAAGAAGGACGTGCTGGGAGTCGCCGACCAGGACGATTTCGCCGGGGGCGACGGCACCGAGCAATTCGTGAACCAGGCGTTGATCGCCAACCCCGCCTTCTTGCTGGGCTTGTCCTACAGCTCGTTCACCGCAGGCGTCGCGATGCCGCGCTCTTTGGGGCATGATGTCGGCGTTCGTTTTCGATCCGCAGAATCGCACGCAGGACTTCTTTCGCCTCGATGACCTGTTCTCTCAAGGGGTGATCGTGGGCAGCGAGATCAAGCTGAACACCAACTTCTTGGAGAAGCCGGGTCAGCAGCACCTCGGAGCGCTCTGGAAGCACGTCGACCTGACCGATCTCGCGTTCAACGCCGCCCCGCCCGGAGAGTATCCCGAACCGGTCGTTCCCGGCTTTGCGACCAAGTCCGACTCGTACACGATCTACTACGGGTTCGACCAGTACCTGCGCGTCCTCGACAGCGACCCTCGCCGAGGCTGGGGCCTGTTCGGGCGCAGTTCGATCAGCGACGGCAACCCCACCCCCATTCGTTACTTCTTGAGCACCGGCGCGGGCGGGTACAGTCCCTGGGGGCAGCGACGCGGCGACACGTTTGGCGTCGGTTGGTACTACGTGGGCGCGAGCGACGAGTTCGGCCCCTTGCCACGCACGTTGCTCAATCCCCAAGACGGCAACGGCGTCGAACTGTATTACAGCTTTCAGGTCACGCCCTGGTGCAACGTGACGCCCGACGTGCAGTTCCTCCGGCCGGGCGCCCGCGCCATTTCGGAAGACGCGTTCGTAGACGGATTGCGTCTCAACATGAAGCTGTAGCCGCAGCACGCTACGAGTCCAACTGCCCCCCGGCACGCGCCCCATTCGAGATTGCGGCGTGGCGGCAGCGCTCGCGGTGGCGTTGATGGCGGGGCAGGGGGCCGCCCGCCGACCCGCCGCGGCGGCGACGGCTGGCGCCAAGGGATTCCTCGCTCCAGCCGCCGCTGAACTCGGCTGCGGCGACACCGTGGCGGACGCCCCTCCGCCGAGCTTCCCGGACGAGCCGCGGTGCGGGCTGTTTCCCGATTGGCGGGAAAGTCCTGCGGCGTTGGCGATCGAACCGCTCTATACCGGCGAGGTCCTCTCCAACACGCGCGGCGGATTGACGACCCGACAAGGCGCCCGCTTCGGCGCCCTGCTCGACGTGGCCGTGTCGGCCGACTTGACGCGTCTTCAGAGCCCCCTGCCCGGCAAGGCTTTCCTGCTGGCGCAAAACACGCACGGTCGTGGCATCACGCAGGGCATTGTGGGAGATTCGCTGGTCGTCAGCGATATCGACTCCTTGGGCAACCTCACGCAGGTCGGCGAGTACTGGTGGGAGTGGACCCCGAGCGACGGACCGCTGATGCTGCGGCTCGGCAAGCAGGACCTCAACACGGAATTCGTCAACATCGACGCCGCGTCGACGTTCATCCAAGCCTCGTTCGAATTGACGCCCGCCGCCGTCGTTCCCAGCTACCCCAATCAGGCGATGGCCCTGGTCGCGGTGCTCCAGGTCGCCTCCTCCCTGCAGCTCAAGCTCGGGGCGTGGGACGCGCTCGCGCCCAAGGGAGGGTGGGGGATCGCCGAGGATGGCGCCCTGCTAGGCATCGCCGAGCTGGAATACAAATACCTCCTGGGGAGGGATGAATTGCCCGGAACCATCGGCGCCAGCATCGCCCATCTCGGAGCGGACGAAGTCGACGGGGAGCCCTTCGGCGCCGTGACCGCGACGGCCTTCCAGTGCGAGCAGGTGGTCGTCCGTTTGCCACGGGCAGGGTCGGACCCGATGGAAATCGCCCTGTTTGCCGCCGTCTACCCGCGATTCCGGCAGGCGGCGGTCTTGACCAAGGCGATCGGCGACAGCGCCGTGGCGGGGGTCGTGGCACGGGGCTTTCTCCCCAGCCGAAGCCAAGACGCTTGCGGCGCCGGCGTCTCCTGGGCGGAGCTCTCCAAGGGCGGCACGAACCAGGAACTCGTTACCGAACTCTTTTACCGGCTGCAACATACGCCGCGGATCGCGTGGCAACCCGACTTGCAGTACATCGCCTCCCCCTCGGGACTTTACCGCGACGCCTTGGTGGCAGGCGTCCGCCTCGAGGTCGGGGGACCGTAGCGTCCTGGGTCCGCGGCCGGGCGGCCGGCTGCCGTCACCGCCGAGGGCGGCGATCGACTTTGCGGGTTGATCCGATCGGGGTGGCGCAGCCGCTCGGAATCTTCCGATCGTAAAGACCAAGCAGGCTACGGCGGGCGGACCAACGGGATCGCGCAGGGAGGCGCAGGCGGGTGGATTGCCAGCGGAGACGAATCTGGGGGCTCGTCCTCTCGACCCTGTGGGTCGGGGGATGCCACACGGCGCGCGAGAGCGTTCGGCCAACGTCGACGTCCTCCCCTGCTCCAAGCATGATCGGCGCTTCCACAAGCCGGGGAGGGGCGTCGTCTTCGGCTCCGCGGGCGGAGTCGGACGCCGCCGTCGCGGCGAGCGCCTGCCAGCCGGTCGCGTACCTGGAAGAACCGCCGGTCGGCCCCGATGGCGCCTCGGCTGCCGCTGTGCCGCCGGGCGACGCTGCAGCGGAGAGTCCGGGCGCTGCGGCGGCTTCGGGCAGCACCGACGGGTCGACCGCGACGGCTCCCGCGACCGCCGGGGCGCAGGCCGACGCCGCGGCGCTGCCGCTGCCGTCGGTCGAGGAGGTGCAAGCCGCCCCCAGCGGGCAAGGAGCCCTTCTGGTCCAGCCCGAAGCGGTGGCCGCGGATACGGCGACCGAGGTGGTCATGGACGACGTCGTCCGCTCGGTGCGGCGCAACTTCCCGCTGATCCAAGCCGCGATCGCGGCGCGGACGATCGCCTCTGGCGAGGCCTTGTCGGCCTTGGGGGCCTTCGACCACAAACTCGAAGGCGAAAGCGTCTCGCAACCGCTGTCGTATTACGAGAACTATCGCCAGGGGATCGGGGCCAAGCGCGACACCTACCTCGGCGGCCAGTTAATGGCCGGCTACCGGGTGGGTCGCGGCGACTTCGAGCCCTGGTATCAGGAGCGGCTCACCAACGGCGGCGGCGAGTTCAAGGCAGGGTTCATGGCCCCGATCGTGCGCGACCGGTGGATCGACGCCAACCGCGCCGCGTTGTGGCAGGCGCAACTCGAGCGAAACCGAGTGGAGCCGGAAATCCGTGCGCAGCTGATTCTGTTCGTACGCGACGGCGCAGCGACCTACTGGGACTGGGTGGCGGCCGGGGCAAACTACCGCATCGCGAGGGAACTGCTCAAGCTCGCCCTCGTACGGCAGGACGCTCTGGAGGAGCAGGTCAAGGCCGAGGAAAAGGCCCCGATCGATCTCGTGGACAATCGGCGGATCATCGTATCGCGCGAGGCCAAGCAAATCGAAGCGGAACGCAAGTTGCGCCAGGCGGCGGTCAAACTGTCGCTGTTTTTACGCGATGACGCCGGCGTGCCGGTCGTGCTTGACGCCACCGCCAAACCGCCCGAGTTCCCTGCGGTGCCGAAGGACTTCACGCTGGACGCCGCCGACGTGACCAACGCGCTGGCGAACCGGCCGGAGCTGGCGGATCTGAATTTCCAGCGTCAACAACTCGACGTCGCGTTGCGGCAGGCCGAGAACGAGCGTTTGCCCGACGTCGATGCGGGGGTGCTAGTGAGCCAGGACGTGGGCGAGCCGACGAGTTCCAAGCGAGACAAGAGTCCGGCCGAAATCCAGGCGCTGGTGACGTTGTCGTACGCCGTCGAACAGCGGAAGGCCCTGGGCAAGGCCCGGGCGGTGCAGGGGAAGCTCGCGCAGTTGCAGGCCAAAACCAGGTTCGTCGAAGACAAGATCGTAGCCGAGGTCCGCAACAGTCGCCTGGCGATCCAGGCCGCTGTCGAACGGGTCGAGTTGGCGCGGGAGAGCTTTGAGCTGGCGCAGCGGATGCTCGAAGCGGAACGCGATCTGTTCATGGAAGGGCAAAGCACCCTGCTAAACCTCAATCTGCGCGAAGGTCAGGCCGCTGACGCCGGCGCCGAATTGGTGCTGGCCAATCTGGACTACCACCTCGCCAACGTCGATTACACGGCGGCGCTGGGCCTCGGCCAGTAAGGCGTCTGCCGCGTTCGCCGCCCGCTTGATCCTTGCGCCGCAAAGGAACCCGGGCCGCCGCTCCTCACGGAGGAAGAAGCCGCAGGCGCAAGGATCAATAGTGGCCGACGGGCAAGCTCCGCTCCAACTCCTTGAGCATGTCCATCGCCTTCTTAGCCTTGAGGGCGTTGTCATTGATGTTGCCGGCAGTCAGGCTTGAGCCTCTCTGGAAGGGAAACTGCGGCATCGTGCTGAAGAATTCCCGCAATTTTTCCTGAATGGGTACGAACAGCCGGATATCGGAACAGCCGCATATCGTCGGTGGACGCCGACGTCGTCCCCCAATCACGAGAATATTGGGCCTCTTGGCCTGCTGCGCCAGGCCGACGTCGCTCGACGCGCTGGGCGCTACGCGCAGGACCGCGACGAAGAGCCTGCGTGGTTGCGTCCATGCATGACGATGGACCTTTCCCCGGGACAGCCTTAGCAGCACGCATCGACAACGCGGGCCGGCGACGACCCTAATGATTTCCGCCAGACCCCTCAGTGAGCTTCTTCATGACCTTTTCCAACGAGAAGCTGGCTGCCTCCATGCGGGGCGGAAATTCGCGGAAGGTCTCCAGGAACTGACCCACGTACGCCTGGGCCGGCACCAGCATGTACGCGCGATCGATCATCCAGTCGTAGTAGGTGTTGGACGTGATGGGAGCGCGTTCGTACGGGTCGCGGCGCAGATTCAAGACCAACGGCACGCGGAGCTGGACGAACGGCTCCATCCACACGCGCAGCGTGCCCGCCGTCTTCTGCTCCATGAAAATGAACTTCCAGTCGCTGTAGCGGAGGGCAGTGAGGTCGCCGTCGTCCGAGAAATAAAAGATCTCCTTGCGCG
>Ga0169931_10011126_pt1 | contig 12738 bp, 9 predicted proteins | sample Kivu_15m_20L_FD_129675 | JGI IMG/M metagenome (GOLD analysis project Ga0169931, IMG submission 129675) | Freshwater microbial communities from Lake Kivu, Western Province, Rwanda to study Microbial Dark Matter (Phase II) - Kivu_15m_20L... | ecosystem: Environmental > Aquatic > Freshwater > Lake ...
GAGCTTTATTGATTTTCAGCACCTTGCGGTTTATGTATTTGGGGTGGATTGAAGATCATTACGTTGAACCTGTTTTTCATTTCAAATATTGGGGATTTGAGTGGGTTGAACCTATTTCACGTGTGGGTTTGTATGCAGTGCACGTGGCTATGATTATTGGTGCCTTACTCATTATGTTTTCGCAAGGAATTTTATACAGAATTGGCGCCGTAACACTCTTTTTAACCTTCACATACACCGAGTTAATTGATTTAACTTACTATTTGAATCACTATTATTTCGTTAGTTTGATTTGCCTGGTTCTCATTTTTCTACCAAGCCATGTCTCGCCTTTTTCTAATTTATCGAAGCAAACGGTCAAAAATTCTGCACTCCTTGTTATCAAAGTTCACATTGCAATTTTGTACATCTACGCTGGATTAGCGAAAATAAATTACGATTGGTTAATTGAAGCACTTCCCCTTCGAATTTGGGTTCCTGCAAATGACAAACTTCCGATTATCGGCGAACTGTTTACTCATGAAATTACGCCGTACTTGTTTTCGTGGATAGGGATGTTGTTTGATAACTTCATTATTTTCTTTTTGATTTATAAACCCACTCGCCTACTTGCATACATTGCCGTTGTCATTTTTCATTCCCTGACGGGTTTTATGTTCCAAATCGGTGTGTTTCCGTTGGTTATGATGGGAATTGTAACCATTTTCTTCTCAAACGAATGGCATCAAAAGTTCGTTCGTTTGGTGGTTCCCATAAAAACAGAAGCGCCTTTGGTTTCTTCTAAAAAATTTGGAAATACAATCAACTATGTATTTGGACTTTACCTCCTTTTTCAACTTTTGTTTCCGTGGCGTTATTTGTTATACAAAGGAAATTTATTTTGGACGGAAGAAGGCTACCGTTTTTCTTGGCGCGTGATGCTCATGGAAAAAGCAGGTACAGCTACATTTTATGTAAAAGACAAACAAACAGGAAGAGAAGGAATTGTGGATAACAGAGAATTTTTGAACGCACATCAGGAGAAACAAATGGCGATGCAACCCGACATGATTTTGCAATATGCCCATTTTTTAGGTGCTCATTATGAAAAACAAGGCGTTCAACAACCGGAAGTTCGGGCAGAAGTTTATGTGACCTTAAATGCGAGTCCGAGTCGTTTGCTAATTGATCCCAAACGCAATCTTCTTAACGAAAAAGATACTTTTGCACCGAAGGACTGGATTCTTCATTACGATGATTAAATATGTTTGAAAAATACTTTTTATTCCTTTTAAGTTTTCTATTCAGCTTGTCTTTCGCAACGGCGCAAACGGGTTCCATGAAAGGCTGGATAACCGACACAAAAGGAGTAGCAATTCCCTTTACTACCGTTCACCTTAAAAATAAAAATGTTTCAGTCCAATCGGATTCACTGGGTTTTTTCGAGTTCAAAAGCCTTGAATACGGAGATTATCAGTTGGTGTTCTTTTCATTGGAAAAGGAAAAACTGACTAAAGAAATTAAATTGAATCGTGCCGAAGTTTACCTTCAAGTTACCTTGGATGAACTGCAACAAAACTTGAACGAAGTAGTTGTGGTTTCCAAGCGCGAAAAGAATTTCGGACGCAATTACTTAATAGCCGTTGAAAACTTTGGAATTTACGAAGGCAAAAAAACGGAGGTTGTGGAAATGTCGGAAATCAACGCAAACGTGGCGACCAACAACGCACGTCAAGTTTACGCAAAAGTTACAGGGTTAAACATTTGGGAAAGCGATGGCGCTGGTCTTCAATTGGGAATTGGAGGGAGGGGACTTTCTCCCAATCGGACGGCCAATTTCAACGTTCGTCAAAACGGCTACGATATTTCCGCAGACGCATTGGGTTATCCAGAAAGTTATTACACTCCACCTTTAGAAGCAATTGAGCGCATTGAAATAGTAAGAGGAGCCGCCTCTCTTCAGTACGGAACACAGTTTGGTGGAATGTTGAATTTCCGATTTAAACAAGGTTGCAACAACAAACCGATTGAAGTCCTTTTCCGCAATTCTGTAGGCTCTTGGGGATTTTTCAATACATTCACAAGTGTTGGCGGAACAGTAAACAAAGGAAAAATAAACTACTATTCCTTTTTCCAATACAAGCGTGGAGATGGTTTTCGTGAAAATTCAGGGTTTGATGCGTACAACGGTTATGCCGCCATGAGCTATCAAATCACCCCAAAATTTAAAATTGAAGCTGATTTCACACGCATGAATTATCTTGCGCAACAACCCGGTGGATTAACGGATAAAAATTTTAATGATGGTCTGATTCGTTCCTCTTTTCGGAAAAGAAATTGGTTCAACGTTGACTGGAACATGGGTTCAATCAGTTTGACTTACAAAATTTCTGAAAAAACTAAAGTGAACTCACGCAATTTTGGTTTATTCGCTTCGCGCTATGCCTTGGGTAATTTGGAGCGCATCAATGTGGTTGATTTTGGCGGAAATAGAACTTTGATAAAAGGCAATTTCATGAACATCGGAAATGAAACACGCTTGCTGCACGAGTATAATTTGTTGAACAAAAACAACACCCTTTTGGTTGGTTCGCGTGTTTATAAAGGAATTACAAGAGCGAGACAAGGAAACGGAAACGATGGTTCAGGAGCAGATTTTTATTACCTCAATCCCGATCAACTTGAAAATTCAGATTACTTATTTGAAAATATCAATTACAGCCTTTTTGCTGAAAATATTTTTCGCCTTTCAGAAAAATGGAGTGTTACACCAGGGATACGTTTTGAAAGTATTAGAACGTCCGCTGAGGGCTATTTCATGCAACAAGTTTTTGATGGAGCAGGGAATTTGGTCGTTCAAAACAAGACGGAGGAATCCTTAGGTCGTCAACGAAATTTTGTGATAGGCGGAATAGGAGTGAATTATAAAATCAACCCGAAAAATTCCATTTATTTCAACTTTACTCAGAATTACAGAGCCATCAATTTCAGCGACATTCGAATTGTTAACCCTAATTTTAAAGTTGACCCAAACATCAAGGACGAGTCAGGTTTTACTGCGGATATTGGTTACAAGTCGAGTAAATCCAAGTATTTCAATTTTGAAGCAACCCTGTTTTTTGTGAAATACAACGATAAAATTGGGCAAGTTTTAAGGGCTGATCAACCGCCACTTTATTTGGATTACCGTTTTCGTGGCAATATTTCCGATGCCAGAAATTTAGGTTTGGAGTTTTTCGGAGAATTGAATCTAATTCAGTTTTTCAAAAAGGACAATCAAAACATCGAATGGACATTGTTCGTAAATTCAGCTTTGGTTGACGCACGCTATATCAACACTGAGGACAACAGCATTCGTAACAAAAAAGTGGAAATGGTTCCGCCATTAATGCTTCGTTCAGGTATGCAATTTCGTTTCAAGGATTTCCGTGCAACCTTTCAATTTTCACATATCGCCGAACATTTTACAGATGCAACCAATGCAGCGCTAACCTCCACAGCTGTTGAAGGTGTGATTCCTTCCTATCAAGTGGCAGATTTAAGTTTAGGTTATCGCTACAAACAATTCAGGTTGGAAGGAACGATAAATAATCTTTTCAATCAATATTATTTCACTCGAAGAGCAGAAGGGTATCCAGGTCCGGGAATCATTCCGTCGGATGGCAGAGCTTTTTACTTGACCTTGAGTATCACCTTGTGATATAATCTTAGATTCTTTCTTTCAGCTCATCCGCACTTCGACTCCGCTCCCTTCGACTCCGCTCATTTCGGACTTCGACTCCGCTCAGTCCGCAGCAATTCATTTTCTCCGCTACGGATTTCAATTTTCAGTTTTAAGTTCTCCACTATTCACTCCTCACTATTCACTCTTCACTCTTCACTATACACTATTCACTATTCACTATTCACTCCGCCGCGGCGGATCACTCTTCTCCCGATAGTTATCGGGGACTACACACTATTCACTATTCACTATACACTTTAAACTCCATTTCCTACCTTTGCATCCCTTTATCATTTTATGAATTTCTCTTCCGACCTCAAACATCCTGTTTTTAAAGTAGTTTCACAATTATGCAGTGAAAATGAAATTGAGGCGTATGTCATTGGTGGATTCGTTCGTGACTTGATTATGGGCAATCCTTCCAAGGATATCGACATTGTTGTTGTCGGTGACGGATTGGAATTTGCTGAAAAAGTCGGTGAAAAATTGCGCGTTAAAAAAGTCACTCTTTTTAAAAACTATGGGACTGCACATTTTCGTTACAAGGATTTGGATGTGGAATTTGTGGGAGCAAGAAAGGAATCCTATTCACGTGATTCGCGCAAACCAATAACCTATTCGGGCACACTCAATGACGACCAAAACCGACGAGATTTCACCATTAATGCCCTTGCACTCGATTTAAGACCTTCAACTTTTGGTGAATTAGTGGATCCTTTTGGTGGACTGAAAGACATGGAAAGAGGAATAATTCGCACACCACTCGACCCAAGCATAACTTTTAGCGACGACCCACTAAGAATGTTGCGTGCGATTCGCTTTGCCACTCGTTTTGATTTTCAAATTGAAGCAAAATGTTTGGAAGCAATGACACAACAAGCACCGCGATTAGACATCATTTCAAGGGAGCGTATTTCGGATGAATTGAATAAAATGATTGCTTGCGAAAAACCATCAAGAGCGTTTAAATTACTTCAAATCACAGGTTTACTCGAACGATTTTTCCCGGAAATGATTGCCTTAATGGGCGTTGAAGTCATCAATGGAAAGTCACACAAAGACAATTTTTATCACACCTTGGAAGTTTTGGATAATCTAGCTTTAACTTCCGACAATCTTTGGTTGCGTTGGGCGGCGATACTTCACGATATTGCAAAACCACCTACCAAACGCTTTGATGAAGAGCATGGTTGGACTTTTCACGGACACGAAGATTTAGGTGCGCGAATGGTTCCAAAAATTTTCAAAAATCTGAAACTTCCGCTGGATAACAAGATGAAGTACGTACAAAAATTGGTTCGTCTCCACTTGCGCCCCATCGCTTTGGTGAAAGGTGATGTTACAGATGCTGCGATAAGAAGGTTGTTAAGTGAAGCGGAAGACGATATTGACGATTTGATGTTGTTGTGTAATGCTGATATCACTTCCAAAAATGAATTTAAAGTTAAACGCTACAAACAAAACTTCGAACTGGTTTCCGAAAAGTTGAAAATGGTAGAAGAAAAAGACCGTATTCGAAACTTTCAACCACCTGTTAGTGGGGAACTTATCATTCATACTTTTGGTTTGAATCCATGTGCAGCGGTTGGTGCTTTAAAATCACAAATCAAGGAATCCATTCTCGAAGGAGACATTGAAAATTCATATCCAGCTGCCGTGAAGGAAATGTTAAGATTAGGAAAACAAATGGGTTTGAAAGTTGTAAATGAACCGGAATTGGTAGAATAGCTTATCTTTATTGCGTCCGTAAAATCGTTTATGGAAGCATATCTACCATTAATTGACAAAAAAAAAACAATATATATGCCTGGTTTAAAATTCAGAGTTCTTTTGGACTCAGAAAAAAAGGAAGAAATATTTAGAGATATTCTCATCAGTGACACCGACAATTTCGAGTCACTTTACAAAGCGATTTTGGAGGCTTTTGCATTAAAAGGCGACCAAATGGCTTCATTTTATGTATCCAACGACAATTGGGATAAAGGTCACGAAATCAGCTTAATGGATATGTCCTACGGCGACGATGCTGTGGACGAACCATCCGCAGTGATGAAAGACGCAATTATCAAGAATTTCTTGGAAGAACCCGATCAGAAATTTATTTTGGTTTACGATTTTATGAGAATGTGGATTTTCTTGGTGGAATTAATTGGCTTTGACCGAACGGAACCAGAAACTCCTCAACTTTTACTCGCCATGGGAACAGCACCCAAAGAAGAATCGAAAGCCTTGATGGACGGTGTTAGTTTTACGGGCGAAGATGCTGAAATCGGTTTGGATGATGAGGAAGATGATGAATTTGGTTTCGATGAATTCCAAGATGATTTTAATGACGAAGATATCAGCGATTTTAATGAATACGACTACTAAACCTGTTTCGCAAGACCCAATCGGTCAAGCAATTTTAGATTATTCAAAATTTAAAAAACCTTTTGATATAATCGTCAGTTCCGACCTTTGCGACGACGATATTATACCCATTGAAGTACTTTTTCGTTCCTACGACGAAATGCCGGAAATTGAAAAAATGGCATTGGCAATGACCAAAGGTAAAGTTTTGGATGCCGGCGCTGGTGCTGGTGTACATGCCAAATATCTGATTGAAAAAGGGTTTGCAGTTACATGTATTGATAGCTCAAAAGGCGCTGTGGATTACCTAAAATCCCAACAAATTCAAGCCCAATACAGTACTTTTTTCAGCTACAAACCCAATCAAAAATTTGATACTATTCTCATGTTAATGAATGGTATAGGTATTGCGGGTAAACTTTCTCAATTGGAAAAATGCCTAAGACACGCTTGGGATTTATTGAACGAAGGAGGGCAATTAATTTGTGATTCTTCCGACGTGAAATACTTGTACGAAGACGAAGACGGTTCTTTTCTAATTGACTTAAATAGTGAATATTACGGAAATTTTCGCTTCCAAATGCACTACAAAAAAATAACTGGTCCGTGGTTTGATTGGCTATATGTGGATTACGAAAATTTACATGAGGTGGCGACAAAAATCGGATTCGTCTGTCGAAGAGTGGAAGAAACGGATGATCATTATTTGGCACAATTATTAAAACCATAAAAACCTACAAACAAAACCTACAAACAAAAACCTACACAATGAAAAACCTATTAATCTTTTTCCTTTTACTTGGGACAAACCTACAAGCACAAGTAAAACAAAACGCCTTACTCTACAAAGTAGAGAAAAAAGGTAAAAAAATATCCTATTTACTTGGCACAATGCACCTAATGGATTACGATGTTTTTAAATTACAAAAGAAACTGGTGAATACCATGCTCAGTGCAGAAGTACTTTGTATGGAAATTGCGGACGTGAGCGGAGCAGGAATGACACCCGATTTGATTAAACTCAAAAATGGCTCGATTAGAAATTATTTCAACACCGCACAACTTGACTCTCTTTTAAATTGGGCGGAAAAATCAATGGGGTTGACAAAAGACTTGTTCCTTGATAGTTTTGAAGATTCAAAACCATTTCTGTTGATGCAATTAATGTTGCAAGCCTCTTTACCTGAACGAACCAAATCTTATGAAAAAGAATTTGAGTATATCGCCAAACAGAATAAAAAACCGGTTGAAGGACTAGAAACGGTGCAAGAACAAATATCCATTTTCGATAAAATGTCGCCTAAAATGCAAACTGAAATGGTAATGCACACCCTTCGTAACTACCCAAAAGCAAAAGAGCAATTTGAAAAAATGCAAAGTATCTACCTCACTCAAAACCTTGAAGAACTGTACAAATTCGTTAAGTCCGATTCCAAAGATCCGTTAATGGATTCACGAGCTTTTCTTGAAGATAGAAATCAAAAATGGATTCCAAAAATGGAAAGTTTGATGGAAAGTAAAAGTGTGTTTTTTGCAGTTGGTGCAGCACATTTGGCTGGTGATGAAGGTGTAATTAGACTATTGGAAAAACAAGGATATAAACTGACACCAATTAAATTTTAGATATGAAGTATTTACATTTTTTAGCCTTAACACTCATTCTCGTTGCTTGTAAAACGTATTCCGATGAAGATTTAAAAAACTTCGACAAGCAAATTCAGGAATTTATGACCAAAAAAGGTTTAAAAATGGATGCTTCACCTTCAGGCTTATACTACAAAATCAATCCTAAGGGAGAGGGACGTAATGTACTCTATCAGGACAGTATTGTGGTTACTTACGAAGGAAAATTACTTAATGGTGAAATTTTCGACCGACAAAAAGACCCCATAACTTTTGCTTTAAAGGACATGATTGGTGGGTGGAAAGAAGCTTTATTAATGATGAAAAAAGGCGACGAAATCGAGTTGCTAATTCCTCCACAATTGGGGTATGGAGAACATAAATTGGATGATATTCCTCAACATTCGATTTTGTATTTCAATATGAAATTACTGGATTTAAAGTAGTTAAGTCTCAAGGTTTGATTTTTTAATATTTGAGTATTCAATCTTTTTACTTCTTCACTTAATTCTTTACTTACATTTGCACTGCTGAACGGTTTTAAAACTTCAAGTAGTTTACAGAAAACCTTAGTCAGCATTGAAAAGCAAAGGGGAACAATGTGTGAATCATTGGCTGTTGCGCAACTGTAATTCCGTTTTTCGGAGGAGCCAGATCGCCTTACTTTTCAATTAGTGGCGTACTTTCCTTCGCAAAAAAGGAGTGCACACAATGGTTTGGTTTAGTTTCCATTCATGGATTCTAATTCAATTTGTTGTTCGTGTTCTATTTTCTTGCCTAGGAACAACAAAATTTAAATGGCATTTAAACGTAGTTTAATTCTTGGTTTTAGCTTGATTTTCATCGCAGTTTTCGCGTATGGACAGCAAGATACTTTTCAAGAATTACCTGAATTCAATCTCCGTTACGGCTCATTTAGAAAAAATAGCTCGACATTTACTTGGCAGGCGGATAGCAGCACACTATCTCGATTTAAAACGCTTTCACTTGCACAACTTTTACAACAAGAAAGTGGAATTTTCATCAAAAATTACGGCCCAGGATCTTTGGCAACAAGTTCTTTTCGCGGTGGTTCAGCACAACACACTGCAACACTCTGGAATGGCTTTCAAATCACCTCTCCAATGCTCGGACAAATCGACTTTTCACTTTTACCCGTAAGCATTTTCCAACAAATCCAAGTTGAACACGGAGAAGGAAGTGCGCTTTGGGGAAGTGGTGCAGTTGCAGGTACGATTCACCTAAACAATCAAGCTCGTTTCAACCAAGGACTAAATTTAAGTATTGGTGGAAGTGGGGGTAGTTTTAACACTAACAATCAAAATATTGGGATAAATTACAGCGATTCCAACTACGCACTACAATTTGACGTTTACAGACAATTCAGCGAGAATAATTTTCCTTTTCAAGACCCATTTTCATCCAGTGAAAGAAGAATGAACCACGCAAAATTCAACGTACTTGGCGCAATGTTGAATCAAAGTTTTAAGTGGCATAAATCCATTCTAAGCTTAAGAATATGGACACAACTTGCCGACCGCGAAATTCCGCCAACCTTGATGGAAAGTACAGCCGAAGCCACACAAAAAGACCAAGCACATCGCTTTGCTTTGGAACATTTCTACCAGAACAAAAAGTGGAAAAGTAATTCCAGATTCGGATTTTTCACTGAAAGACTTGATTTCCAACAACACCACAATTCGAATCCTTCAATAAGTCAAACTCAAAGTTTATTGGCAGAAAGTGATTGGAAATACACAATTCTTAAAAACCTTGAATTACAATTCGGCGCACATTCAACATTGGCTTTTGCTGAAAGTAACGGATATGAAAATGGGAAGTCGCAACTAAGATTCGCCGTATTTTCTGGAATTTCTCACCAATTCAAACACGGGTGGCAACAACAATTTTTTGTTCGCAAGGAATGGGTGGATAATATTCATGTTCCCCTCACCTACTCTTACGGAAGTACTTTTCAAATCCATAAACACCTCTCTATCAAAGCAAATGCAGCTTACTTGTTTCGTGTTCCGACACTTAACGACAGGTATTGGTCACCTGGAGGAAATCCAGATTTGAAGCCAGAAAAAGGACATTCGGCTGATTTCGGCTTGTACTTTCAACTCAAAGAAAATAAAACTTGGTCTCAAAAACTGTCCGTTTGCATTTATCACAGACGTTTACACGATTGGATTATTTGGTTGCCACAACAAACGTATTGGACACCACAAAACTTGATGCAGGTTTGGAGTAGAGGATTGGAAATCACTCAATTCAGTGCTTTCCGAAAAGGCAATTGGTATAGTTCGTTAAACAGTAACTTTTCACTTTCCTATTCCACAAATGAAAGAGCTAAAATGGAAAATGACGCTTCTTTGCATAAACAGTTGATTTACACACCTGTTATTCAATACAATATCGACTTTACACTTGCTTGGAAATCGTTGGAATTTTGGTGGCAACAAGGATTTGTTGGGGAACGATTCATTTCTACAGATAACACACATTCTCTTCCTGCCTCCCATCTTTCTAATTTTAGAACAACTTGGAAATCAAACATTAAAAACCAACCATTTCATCTATTTGTTCAATTAAACAATCTCTTTAACACCTCCTATCAAGTGATGGCAATGCGCCCGATGCCTTTGCGCCATTTTCAAATTGGTGGCCAATTCAATCTGCAAGTAATTAAAAATCAAAATAAAACAACATGAAAAAGCTAACTTTTACTTTAGTTTTAGGCTTGTTTGGAACTTCCTTTTTCCAAGCCCAAACCGTTTCAACACTTGAAGAACTAACACTTCCCGAGAACAGTTATTGGGACGGATCGAGTAATCCTTCGGGAACAAGTTTCACTAACGGACACGTTATTTACCCAAATTTCTTCGAACCTTCTTTCGGTGGATATTGGGCTGAAGGTTGGGCTTACAGCAACAAAACCGACAATACAACCCCTGGTTTTCTCAATATTTTTAGTGCAATTACCGGCGGTGGAGTTAATGGTTCGAGCAATTATGCACTGGGTCAAAATGGAGCAGTTTTGAATTTCACACCTGAAGCATTTATGGGTTCGATGGATGGATTTTTTGTTACCAATTCCACTTACGCAGCCTTGAGTATGCGTGACGGTGATGATTACGCTAAAAAGTTTGGTGGACAAGATGGTACCGACCCTGATTGGTTTAAATTAACCGTTACTGCATGGCTTTTCGGCTCACCAAAAGAGCAAACAGTAGAGTTCTATTTGGCAGATTTCCGTTTTCCGGACAGCGACGACGACTACATCGTAACAGACTGGCGTTGGGTGGATTTAACGTCTCTTGGTATTATGGATAGCCTCCAGTTTGAATTGAGTTCAACAGACAACGACCCGCAGTTTGGGATGAACACACCCGCATTTTTCTGCATCGACAATTTTACAACAATGGACGATGTTTGGAGCGTTAAAGAGCAAGTGGTCAATCCGTTTAAAGTTTTTCCTAATCCAGCAAACGAAACGCTTCACATTTCCTTGACTAATGCACCCGACAATCAAACTTCTATTCAAATCCTTGACCTAAACGGAAGATTTATCACACAAAACAAACTATCCAACACCTTCACTTCCATCAACTTAAACGAACTCAACAGTGGAACTTATTTCTTGAATTTCATTAATAACACTGGGGTTTATACCGAAAAATTCACAAAAAAATAAGATGCGTTTACTTGCTTTTGTTCTTTGCCTACCACTGTTTTTGACCGCTCAATTCGCTCCTCCTGCAGGAATGGAAGGAAGTAGCGCAATTCACAAAGACAGTTCCATAATTGTTTCTTGGGCTACACATTGTGTGGTTGAACGTAGTTGGCAAGACATCAGCAATCCTGATTTGGGACAAGTAAATACAGGTGAAAACTGGATGGCACATGGACCTGCTGGTGCAAATGGAATAATTAGTTTAGGTGATGGAGGAAGTGCTTTAATTGGTTTTGAACGTCCAATCGTCAACGGACCGAGTTGGGATTTTGTAATTTTTGAAAACGGATTTTCCGATACTTTTTTGGAATTGGCCTTTGTGGAAGTTAGTTCCGATGGGGAAAATTACTTTCGTTTCCCTGCTATCAGTCACACACAAACAAGCACACAAATTGATGCTTTTGGAGCAATCGATGCTCGACAAATACACAATTTAGCCGGAAAATACCGCGCTCTTTGGGGTACTCCTTTCGATTTGGACGAACTTCCCGACAACGAACTTTTGGACAAAAACAACATCACACACCTTCGTCTTATTGATGTCATTGGTAGTATTGACCCAATGTTTGCTAGTTTCGACAGCCAGGGAAATATCATCAACGACCCCTTCCCTACTCCATTCCCTTCCTCCGGATTTGACCTTGACGCTGTGGGAGTTATACACCAAGGACTTGCACAAATCACAGAAAATGAAACCCTGAAAATTCAAGTTTACCCCAATCCTACAAACGACTTGATTTACATTCAAACCAATTTCAGTGAGTGCGAACTTTCATTTTTTGGGCTTGACGGACGAGTAATTTACAAATCCAACCTTCACCAAGAAATTTCGAGCCTACATCTTTCAAATATTTTATCGCATTCAGGCGTTTATGTTTTACGCATCACCCATAAACTTGGTACTTCTGAAAAATTCATTCATTACAATGCACATTAAACTCCTCGGATTCCTTTCCATTTTACTCCTTTTTGCTTGTGGAAAAGAAAAACCAAAACCTCAACCACCAGTTGAAGTAACTGCAAACAAAGTATTGATTACCAATGAAGGAAATTTTCTTTATGGAAACGCATCAATAAGTATTTACAACAAAATTGATGAAACGATTAGGCAAGATATTTTTTCCGATGCCAACCAAATTCCTTTGGGTGATGTGTGTCAATCGTTGTATGTTGGCGAAGGAAAGATTTACATTGTTGTGAATAATTCTGGGAAAGTTGAAGTGGTAAATAAAAACGATTTCAAGAAGGTTGGAACTATCGGAAACATGCAAAGTCCGCGTTACTTTTTACCAATTTCGGGGGAAAAGGCTTATGTGACTGAACTTTA
>Ga0169931_10011127_pt1 | contig 12738 bp, 20 predicted proteins | sample Kivu_15m_20L_FD_129675 | JGI IMG/M metagenome (GOLD analysis project Ga0169931, IMG submission 129675) | Freshwater microbial communities from Lake Kivu, Western Province, Rwanda to study Microbial Dark Matter (Phase II) - Kivu_15m_20L... | ecosystem: Environmental > Aquatic > Freshwater > Lake...
CCATTGAATCGTCAGCATTTACCTTAGTCAATTTCACTTCAATTAATTTATTAGCCAAAGATAAATCAAACGGAATTCTAACTTTTACATAATTATCAGTAAATCCATACATCCATCCTTCGTCTTGCTCACTTTCAATTAATGCAATACGCAATTGACCCAGATTTTGTTCGTAAAAGTTCCTTTTTTTTCTGTCTGAAAGTAAATGTAGAATTTTGCTTCGTTCTCTGCGTTTTTCCATAGGAACAGAATCCCCCATTTTTACTGCTGTTGTATTTGCCCGTTCGGAATAGGTGAAAACATGTAAATATGAAATATCTAATTCCTTTAAAAAGTCTACTGTTTTAGAGAATTCTTCGTCTGTTTCGCCAGGAAATCCAACAATTACATCAACACCAATACAACAATCCAGGTTGTTTTTTTTAATGGTTTCAACGCGTTCAGCATATAATTCACGTTCATATTTTCTCCGCATAGCTTTTAGCATAGCGTTACTACCCGATTGAAGGGGAATATGAAAGTGAGGAACAAAACGTTGGGATTTATTTAAGCAGAAATTAATGATTTCATTGGATAATAAATTGGGTTCGATAGACGAAATTCGAAATCGGTCAATTCCATCAACTTTATCCAGCGCTTGAACTAATCCGTAAAAATTCTCTTGACCTCCCTGCCCAAAATCCCCAATATTGACTCCGGTTAATACAATTTCCTTAATCTCCGTTTCAGCAATCTTTTTTGCTTCGTTTACTGTTTGTTCAATCGTTGCGTTGCGACTTTTTCCGCGAGCTAAAGGAATCGTACAAAACGTACAAAAGTAATCACATCCGTCTTGAACTTTTAAAAATGACCTTGTTCGATCTCCATACGAAAATGAGGGAACAAATTTAGTGGTCTTTTTTATGGAGTCATATTTAATAATAGACTTACCAGGTTTTGTCTCTAATTTGTCTAAGTGATCTAAAACATTAAATTTTTCATTTGCACCAAGAACAACGTCGACACCTGGGATTTTACCAATTTCTTCGGGTTTAAGTTGGGCATAACAGCCGACAATGGCAATAAGAGCTTCAGCATTTATTTTTTGAGCACGTTTGACAAGCTGCTTACACTTTTTATCCGCATTTTCAGTAACGGAACAAGTGTTAATTATAAAAACATCTGGATTTTCTTCAAAATCTACTTTTGCATATCCGCCTTCTTCAAATAAACGGGCTAGGGTAGAAGTTTCAGAAAAATTTAATTTGCAACCGAGTGTATAAAATGCAACTTTTTTAAATTGATTCATTGTGCTGCAAAGTTAAAGGTATTTGAAATAAAATCAATTCCAAATGAGAAATAAGTCTAATCTTTTGGGATAACAAATACTTTAAACCGTAATTTTTCTCTTTTCTTTTTGGTATTTGCAGAAAGATAAATTATTCGATCTTGGTAGTAGTATTTTCCGTTAGTGTCAAAAACGACATCTATAAAGTCTTGTTCACCGGGTTTAATAGCATTTTTCGGCAAGGTTACTTCAGTACAAGTACATTCTGCTTCAAACCCATAAAATTCCAAGGGTGATTTACCCGTATTTTTAACGATATATCGGTATTTTAATTTCTCGCCTTCTTTTGTCTTTGGAAAACGAATGGTTTTGTTGGGAGCATAAAAAACCGCTCTCTGCGTGAAAGCAGGAGCGGTAATTAGTATTAGAATGATTACTAAAAATCTTTTCAAATCTTAGTTATTTGTTGGAGCACCTGAATTGTTAACTGGAGCACCGCTATCTGGAGCTGGTAAAACTTCTCCTTTGATTCGAACCGTTACAATTCCACCTTCCACGTTTACTGCGTTAGAAGTAATTGTTACTGATTTGTTAATCGCTCCTGGTCTTTTTGTATCATATTTAACTTTAATTGAAGCAGTTGCTCCTGGTGCAATTGGTTCTTTTGGCCACTCAGGAACTGTACAACCACATGATCCTTTTGCATTGGAAATAACTAAAGCTTCGTTTCCTTCATTAGTAAAATCGAATGTACAAGTACCATCACCGTCATATTTAACTTGACCGTAATCATGAACTTCTTTGTTGAATTTAATTTTTGGACCTTTTGAAAGTTCCACTTGAGCAGTTGCATTTCCTGAAACAAACATTCCTGCTACAACTAATCCGATAGATAAAAATAAGTTTTTCATTTTTGCTGATTTTAAATTTTAAACAAATATAATTGGATAGTTTCTACTATTTTTTGATTTAACACAATATTAACAAAATTAACAAATACGGGTTCAACGAGATAATTTGACTGGCTCATCAATATTTTTAAGACGTTCTTGAATTTCCTTCTTTTCTCTATCTCCTTCAGGTGTCTTAGGTAATGCTTTCAACCACAAATCATAGTAAGATTTAATTTTCTTGATATCTCTTTTATTGTTTATTGCTTGGTCATATTTGAAAATTAAATCTTGAATAACAAAAATTCTAAATTTTGATTTAGGATATTTAATTAAAAGAGTGTCGCCATATTGTTCCTGCATAACAAGATGTTTTCCATGGCCAATAGGATATCCTGTTTCAGTTGTGCAAAGAGCCATCAAACATGAATCTGCTTTACTATCCGTGGGATACTTATTATAATATTCAACCAAATTAGAAAAGTAAGCCATATAATGAATGTTGCTAATTCGATTTCTTTGTTGCTTTTTGTACATTGAGTCCTCGGTAATTTTTATTTCCCTCCAAAGTTCCTCTTTTGTTGTAGGTTTTTTCCTTGCCTGTACTTCAGGTTTTTTGATATTCGCAGTTGAATCATTTTCCCCACACGAAACTAATACTGCGAGTAAGGATAAAAAAGATAATACTAAATAATTTATTTTCATTTTTTCAGAGGGAATTTCATTTTATAATCAGTATCAACTGCTCCTTTGGAAATATTCTGCAGTCGTTTTTGTAAAAGTTTACGTTTTAATACGGACAAGTGATCTGTAAACAACAAGCCTTCCAAATGATCGTATTCATGTTGAATTATTCGAGCTGCATATCCTGAAAATGATTCTTCATGAAAATTCCAATTCTCGTCAAAATAACTAATTTCTATGTTTTCATGACGGTAAACATCCTCTCTAATCTTCGGGATTGATAAGCAACCTTCATTGAAACCCCACTTTTCACCGCTCTCATTTTCAATAATCGGATTGATGAATACTTTTTTAAAGTTTTCAATACCCTCAGCTCTTGGATCAATTTCTTTAGAATCTTCGTCATCAGCAAATGGACTTCCATCAACAACGAATAAACGAATGTTTTTGCCAATTTGGGGTGCAGCTAACCCAACACCCTTTGCATTGTACATCGTTTCAAACATGTTATCAATCAGCAGATTCAACTCTGCGTAATTCTCATCAATTTCCTCTGAAAGTTTTTTTAAAACAGGATCTCCGTATGCAACAATAGGTAGAATCATTTTCTTTTAATGACGTTAATATTTGTTGCAAAAATACATTCTAATAAATAAAATAGGATATACCTAATTAAAAAACTTCTTACTCATTTAGGAAGGATTAACATAATTCGGATAAAAATGAATGTAAATAGCTGCTTTTCAATAATTTCAACTACCAAGAGAAAAAAAATCGGTTTTTTTTTAACTTTAACTTGTAGAAAAGAATAATTGTAGTATCTTTGCACCCCCAAAAGTGTGAAAAGTAAAATTTAATTGATAAAATTGATATGCCTACAATTCAACAGTTAGTTCGCAAAGGCAGAACAACAGTAGTAAAGAAAAGTAAGTCCGCAGCATTGGATTCTTGTCCTCAAAGAAAAGGTGTTTGTGTGCGTGTTTATACGACTACACCAAAGAAACCAAACTCAGCAATGCGTAAAGTTGCTAGGGTGCGTTTAACAAATGGAAAAGAAGTCAACGCATACATCGGAGGTGAAGGACATAACCTACAAGAACACTCGTTAGTATTAGTGAGAGGTGGAAGGGTGAAAGACTTACCAGGTGTAAGATATCACATTGTCCGTGGAGCTGAAGATACTGCAGGGGTTCAGGGGAGAACTCAAAGACGTTCTAAATACGGAACAAAAAGACCTAAACAAAAATAATAACTATAGTTTTTTCTGAGTAATGAGAAGAAGAAAAGCCAAAAAAATAACGATACTACCAGATCCAAAATTTAACGATGTGGTTGTGACAAAGTTTGTAAATAACTTAATGCTTGACGGAAAGAAAAGTTTGGCATTTCGTATTTTTTACGATGCGATTGAAATCGTTGACAAGAAAATCGAAGATCAAGATGGTTTAGATGTTTGGAGAAAAGCAGTTGAAAATGTAACTCCTTCAGTTGAGGTTAGAAGTAGAAGAGTAGGCGGAGCAACTTTTCAAATTCCAACACCGGTGCGTGAGGAAAGAAAATCTTCTCTTGCAATGAAATGGTTGATTGGATATTCTCGTAAAAGAAACGAAAAAACAATGGCTCAGAAATTAGCTTCTGAAATAATAGCTGCTTCTAAAGAAGAAGGTGCTGCTTACAAAAAGAAGGAAGATACAACAAGAATGGCTGAGGCGAATAAAGCATTTTCACATTTTAGATTCTAAGTAATGGCAAGAGATCTTAAATTTACAAGAAATATCGGTATTGCTGCTCACATTGATGCAGGTAAGACAACAACTACTGAACGTATCTTATTTTACGGAGGTGTTAGTCACAAAATTGGTGAAGTTCACGATGGTGCGGCTACAATGGACTGGATGGAGCAAGAGCAAGAAAGAGGAATTACAATTACTTCCGCTGCAACAACTTTGAACTGGAATTACCGTGGTCAAACATACCACATGAATATTATCGATACACCGGGACACGTTGACTTTACAGTTGAGGTGAACCGTTCTTTACGTGTACTTGATGGATTAGTTTTCTTGTTTTCAGCAGTTGATGGTGTTGAGCCACAGTCAGAAACTAACTGGAGATTGGCAAACAACTACAACGTTCCTCGAATTGGTTTCGTTAATAAAATGGACCGTCAAGGTGCTGATTTTCTAGCTGTTTGTAAACAAGTAAAAGACATGTTAGGAAGTCACGCGCTTCCATTACAATTGAATATTGGAGAAGAGGATAATTTTAAAGGTGTAGTTGATTTAATTAACTTTAAAGGTATCGTGTGGAATGAGGATGATTTTGGAATGACTTTTAAAGAAGTTGAAATTCCTGCTGATATTCTTGATGAGGCCCGCCAATTGAGAAGTGAATTATTAGAGGCGGTTGCTGAATTTGATGAATCTTTGATGGAGAAATTCTTTGAAGATGAAAATTCTTTAACTGAAAGAGAAATTTTGAATGCTTTGAGAGAGGCTACAATTTCTGGGAAGGTAGTTCCAATGATGTGTGGGTCATCTTTCAAAAATAAAGGTGTTCAGGCAATGTTGGATATGGTAATGGAAATTTTACCTTCACCTCTAGATATTGAAGGAATTAAAGGTATCAACCCTAAAAATGATCAAGAAGTTGTGCGTAAGCCATCTTATGACGAGCCATTTGCAGGCTTGGCATTTAAAATCGCAACAGATCCCTTTGTAGGTCGTTTGTGTTTTGTGAGAGCTTATTCTGGTAAACTTGAAGCAGGTTCATACGTTTTAAATACAAGATCAGATAACAAAGAAAGAATTTCTCGTATCTTCCAAATGCACGCCAATAAACAAAATCAGATTTCTGAATTAGGTGCTGGTGATATCGGTGCTGTGGTAGGATTTAAAGATATCAAAACGGGAGATACATTGTGTGCTGAAAACGCACCTATCATTCTGGAGTCAATGGTGTTCCCTGAGCCGGTAATTGGATTGGCAATTGAACCTAAAACCCAAGCAGATACAGATAGATTGTCAATAGGTCTTTCTAAATTATCTGAAGAAGATCCAACTTTCCGAGTTAATACGGATGAGGATACTGGTCAGACAATTATAAGTGGTATGGGTGAGCTTCACCTTGAGATCATTGTTGATCGTTTGAAAAGAGAATTTAAGGTTGAAGTTAATCAAGGTGCGCCGCAAGTTGCTTACCGTGAAAACATTACTTCTTCAGTGGATCATAGAGAAGTTTATAAAAAACAATCTGGAGGTCGTGGTAAATTTGCTGATATAGTTGTTAAGATTTCACCTCAAGATAATCCTGAAAAAGTAGGTTTAGAGTTTGTGAATAGTATCAAAGGTGGTAATGTACCTCGTGAATTTGTTCCTTCTGTAGAGAAAGGTTTCAAAGATTCAATGAAAAATGGTGTTCTTGCTGGATTTCCTGTGGATGCTATGAAAGTTGAATTGGTTGACGGTTCTTTCCACGCAGTTGACTCCGATTCTTTATCATTTGAACTTTGTGCTAAAATGGCGTACAGAGCAGCATTGAAAAATTGTCGTCCTGTACTTCTTGAGCCAATTATGAAACTTGAAGTGGTAACTCCTGAGGAAAATATGGGTGATGTTGTTGCTGATTTGAACAGAAGACGAGGAATGATGAAAGGGATGGATGACAGAGCTGGAGCGAAAGTTTTGAAAGCTGATGTTCCACTTTCTGAGATGTTCGGATATGTTACTCAATTGAGAACAATTACATCAGGTAGAGCAAATTCATCAATGGAATTCTCACATTATGCAGAAGCTCCAAAGAATGTTGCAGACGAAGTAGTTTCAAAGGTTAATGGTAAAGTTACAGCTTAATTAAGAAGAAGATGAGCCAAAAAATAAGAATAAAATTAAAGTCATACGATCACAATTTAGTTGACAAGTCAGCTGAAAAAATCGTTAAAACTGTTAAGTCTACAGGAGCTGTGGTTAGTGGTCCAATTCCATTACCAACAAACAAAAAGATTTTTACAGTATTACGTTCTCCACACGTTAATAAAAAAGCAAGAGAACAATTTGAATTGAGTTCGTACAAGAGATTACTTGATATTTATAGTTCTTCATCTAAGACAGTTGATGCCTTAATGAAACTTGAATTGCCAAGTGGTGTAGATGTAGAGATAAAAGTATAATTATTAATAACGTAGAAAATGCCAGGAATTATAGGTAAAAAAGTTGGGATGACTAGCATCTACAGTGCCGAGGGTAAGGCATTACCATGCACAATTATTGAAGCTGGTCCTTGTGTAGTAACACAAGTTAAAACAACTGAAAAAGATGGTTACGAATCTGTTCAATTAGGATACGGAGTTCGTAAAGAGAAAAATACACCAAAAGCTCTTTTAGGACATTTCAAAAAATCAAATACAACTCCTAAAATGAAATTAGTTGAGTTTAGTGGTTTTGACAGTGTTTCCTTAGGTGATGAAATTAATGCTTCATTATTTGAAGAAGGTGAATATGTTGATGTTAATGGGACATCCAAAGGAAAAGGATTTCAAGGGGTCGTAAGACGCCATAACTTCGGAGGAGTTGGTCAGGCTACTCATGGTCAGCACAACAGATTACGTGCACCAGGTTCAATTGGAGCGTGTTCTTATCCTGCTCGTGTATTCAAGGGTATGCGAATGGCTGGTCAAATGGGAAATAAAAGAGTTAACCAATCGAATCTTCAAATTTTGAAAGTTATTGCTGATCGTAATATCATCATAGTAAAAGGTTCAATTCCTGGTGCTAAAGGTTCAACCGTAACAATTAAGAAGTAATGGAAACAAAAATATATAACGTAAAAGGAGAAGCTACTTCAAGTAAGGCAACTTTGTCTGATGATGTTTTTGGAATTACTCCAAATGACCATGCAATTTATTTAGATGTTCGTTTACATTTGGCTAATCGTCGTCAAGGAACTCATAAGTCCAAGGAAAGAAATGAGGTTGCTGGTTCAACTAAGAAATTAAAGAAACAAAAAGGAACTGGTGGTGCTAGAGCAGGTAGCTCTAAATCAGGAACTAGAGTAGGTGGTGGTAGAATTTTTGGACCAAGACCAAGAAACTATGAGTTTAAGTTGAACACCAAAGTGAGAAGACTTGCAAGAAAATCTGCATTTTCTTACAAAGTTCAAAATGATTCTTTGATGGTTTTAGAGGACTTGAACTATGATTTACCTAAAACAAAGGAATTTTTAAATTTGGTTTCTTCTTTAAAATTAGACAATCAAAAGGTGTTACTTATTTTAGGAAGTAAAAATGATCAGGTTTATTTATCTGCTCGTAACATTAACAAAGTGAAAGTCGTAACAGCTGATTCTGTTAATACTTTTGATGTATTAAATGCTCAAAAGGTTGTTTTAGCCGTTAGTTCTATTGAGAAAATTGAAAGTATTTTGAATTAATTGTAGAAAATGAAGACAATTATAAAGAAACCTATTATTACTGAAAAAGCGTCCGGCTTATCTGAAAAGAGAAATGCCTACACTTTTGCTGTTGATTTTAAGGCGAATAAAATCGAAATTAAAAACGCTATCGAGAAATTGTACAATGTGCGTGTCACAGACGTCCGTACAATGAATTATGGTGGTGGAGTATCATCTGTGAAATATACCAATAAAGGTATTGTTGAGCAAAGAAGCAAGCAGTGGAAAAAAGCTCTTGTGACCGTTGCAGATGGTCAGTTTATTGAATTGTTTAACAATTATTAAATAGAGAAATGAGCTTAAAGAAATTTAATCCTATTACTCCTGGACAACGACACAAAGTTGTAATGGAATTGAAGGATGTTACTGCTGCAAAACCAGAGAAAAGTTTGGTTGCTTCTCGCAAGAAGTCTGGTGGTAGAAATAACACAGGAAAGATGACTATGCGCTATATTGGGGGTGGTCACAAACAAAAATATCGTCTTGTTGATTTTAAAAGAGATAAGCACGGTATTCCGGCTACAGTTAAAACTATAGAATACGATCCAAATAGAACGGCGAATATAGCGTTGTTATTTTATGCAGATGGTGAGAAAAGATATATAATCGCTCCAAATGGTTTGAAAGTAGGAGATACAGTTATTTCTGGATCAGAAGCAACTCCAAATTTAGGTAATGCATTGTTCTTGGCAGATATTCCACTTGGTACCGTTATTCATAACATAGAATTGCAACCAGGAAAAGGTGGTTCGATCGCAAGAGGAGCAGGTACCTATGCTCAACTAAATGCTCGCGATGGGAAATACGCTATCGTTAAATTGCCTTCAGGAGAAACTAGAATGATTTTAATAACTTGTTTGGCTACCATTGGTTCTGTCTCTAATTCTGAACACAATCTTGAAGTTTCAGGTAAGGCAGGTAGATCAAGATGGTTGGGTAGAAGACCAAGAGTTAGAGGGGTTGTAATGAACCCAGTGGATCACCCAATGGGTGGTGGTGAAGGTAGAAATGCCGGTGGTCACCCACGTTCACGTAATGGAGTTCCAGCTAAAGGATACAAAACGCGTGCACCGAAAAAACAATCAAGTAAGTTTATTTTAGAGAAAAGAAAAAAATAGTATTAAGTTATGAGTCGTTCCTTAAAAAAACCACCATTTGTACATTATAAACTAATGAAACGAGTTGATGATGCGCAAGCTAGTCAGAGCAAAGCGGTTATCAAAACATGGTCAAGAGCATCTACAATTACACCTGAATTTGTAGGTTTAACTTTCGCGGTGCACAATGGTAATAAGTTTATCCCAGTTTTTGCAACTGAAAATATGGTGGGACATAAGTTGGGTGAATTTGCTCCAACAAGAAATTTTAGAGGGCACGCCGGTAATAAAAAAGATAAAAAACGATAGAATTTAGAACTCATGGGCGCTAGAAAAAGAATAAAAGCAAATGAACTAAAAGAGCAAAATAGTAAAATTGCCTTTGCTAAATTGAATAACTCTCCAATTGCTCCTCGTAAAATGAGATTGGTTGCAGATTTAATTCGTGGAGTAGAAGTAAACAAGGCTCTTAATATTCTTCAACACAATGCAAAAGATGCATCTGTGAGTCTTGAAAAGTTATTGCGTTCAGCATTGGCTAATTGGGAACAAAAAAATGAAGGTAAAAGTATTGAAGAGGAGAAATTGGTTGTGAAAACAATTCAAGTAGACGGTGGGACAATGCTAAAAAGAATTCAACCAGCGCCTCAAGGAAGGGCTCACAGAATTCGCAAGAGATCGAATCATGTTACAATAGTTGTAGATAGTTTAATATAAAGAAATGGGACAAAAAACAAATCCAATTGGCAATAGATTAGGTTACATTCAAGGGTGGGAATCTAATTGGTATGGTGGAAATGACTACAGAGATAAAATTGTAGAAGATGATCAAATTCGTAAGTATTTGTTCGTTCGTTTGGCTAAAGCCAGCATTGCCAAGATAATTATTGAAAGAACTCTTAAGTTAATTACTGTAACTATAAACACAGCTCGTCCAGGTGTAATTATCGGTAAAGGTGGTCAAGAAGTTGACAAATTAAAAGAAGAGTTAAAGAAAATTACGAAGAAAGAAATTCAAATTAACATTTATGAAGTTAAAAGACCAGAGTTAGATGCTCGTCTTGTTGCTGACGGTGTTGCTCGTCAACTCGAAGCTAGAATTTCATTCAGAAGAGCTATCAAAATGGCTATAGCATCGACAATGCGCATGGGAGCTGAAGGTATTAAGATTAAAATTTCTGGACGTTTGAATGGTGCTGAAATGGCACGTTCTGAAATGTATAAAGAAGGTAGAATTCCACTTCATACATTTAGAGCAGATATTGATTATGCTGTATCTGAAGCCCATACTACTTATGGTCGTTTAGGAATTAAAGTTTGGATTTGTAAAGGTGAAGTTTACGGTAAAAGAGATTTATCTCCAAATGTAGGTCAATCAACTGGATCGTCTCAAACAAATCAAGCGGGTGGTGCGAAAAAAGGTGTTGCTGGATTAAGAAGAAAGAAAAAATAATAGATTAGTTAATAGATTTTATCATGTTACAACCGAAACGATCTAAGTTTAGAAGAGTACAAAAAGGTAGAGTAAAAGGTTCTGCTCACAGAGGTTCAACAATTGCATTTGGTTCTTTTGGTCTTAAGACTTTAGAGTCAGGATGGATTACTTCTAGACAAATAGAAGCTTCTCGTATTGCAGTAACTCGTTACATGAAAAGGGAAGGAAAAGTGTGGATTCGTATATTTCCAGATAAGCCAATCACATCTAAACCTGCAGAAGTAAGGATGGGTAAAGGTAAAGGTGCTCCTAGTCATTGGGTTGCTGTGGTAAATCCTGGTAGAATTATGTTTGAGGCAGACGGTGTACCATACGAAATTGCAAAAGAGGCACTTCGTTTGGCCGCACAAAAATTACCTGTGAAGTGCAAGTTTGTTGTAAGAAATGATTTTGTAATTCCGGTTTAATATATTTAATTATGAAACAAGCAGAGATTGTAAAATTATCTACGGAAGATTTAAAAAGTAAAGTTGCTACAGCAAGTGAACAACTGTCATCTTTGAAATTTAATCATAAAATGACTCCGGTTGAAAATCCTCTGAGAATAAGAATATTGAGAAGAGAGATTGCGCGAATGAAAACTGAATTAGCAAAGCGATAAAAGAAAATTTAAAACAAGTAGCTTAAAATGGAAAAGCGAAATTTACGTAAAGAAAGAGTTGGTGTTGTAACTAGTGACAAAATGGATAAGTCTATTGTGGTTGCTGTTGAAAGAAAGGTAAAACACCCGAAATATGGGAAATTTGTGAAGAAGACGACAAAGTTCGTTGCTCACGATGAAACTAATGATTGCAATCAAGGAGATACTGTTAAAATAATGGAAACTCGTCCTTTGAGCAAATCTAAGAATTGGAGATTAGTTGAAATTGTTGAACGAGCTAAATAATATTTAAAAATGATACAAGTAGAATCAAGACTATCCGTTGCTGATAATTCAGGTGCTAAAGAAGTTCTTTGTATTAGAGTTCTAGGTGGAACAAGAAGAAGATACGCTTCTGTAGGTGATAAAATTGTTGTTGCAGTTAAAAGTGCGATGCCTTCTGGGGCAGTGAAAAAAGGTAGTGTGGCTAAAGCTGTCGTAGTTCGAACAACAAAGGAGGTTAGACGTCCTGATGGTTCATATATTCGCTTTGATGATAATGCATGTGTTATTTTGAACCAAGCTGGTGATATGAGAGGTACCCGAATTTTCGGACCAGTAGCAAGAGAATTACGTGAGAACAATTACATGAAAATTGTTTCATTGGCGCCAGAAGTTTTGTAATACGATTAGATAAAAGTTATGCAAATTAAATTACATATTAAAGTTGGAGATACTGTCAAGGTAATTAGCGGTGAATCCAAAAATCAAGAAGGCAAAGTATTGAAAATTGACCGTTCTAAAATGCGTGCTATTGTGGAAGGAGTGAATATCGTGAAAAAGCATGCAAAACCTAGTGCTTCTGATCCTCAAGGAGGAATTATAGAAAAAGAGGCTGGTTTACATATCTCGAATCTTATGGTGGTTGTTAATGGTCAACCTACTAAGATTGGAAGAAAATTAAATGATAAAGGAAATTTAGTTCGTTATTCTAAGAAATCAGGGGAGGTGATAAAATAATATGAGTTACGTACCAAGACTTAAAGAGAAATATAGTGCTGAAATAGTTTCTGCATTAACAGGTAAATTCGGATACAAAACCGTAATGAGAGTTCCGAAATTGTCTAAAATTGTTTTAAGCCAAGGAATTGGTGATGCAGTGGCTGACAAGAAAATGATTGAAAGCGCGGTGGCTGATTTATCTCGTATTGCTGGTCAGAAAGCAATTCCAACTTATTCGAAAAAGGATATTTCCAATTTCAAACTCCGTAAAGGAA
>Ga0169931_10011129_pt1 | contig 12736 bp, 23 predicted proteins | sample Kivu_15m_20L_FD_129675 | JGI IMG/M metagenome (GOLD analysis project Ga0169931, IMG submission 129675) | Freshwater microbial communities from Lake Kivu, Western Province, Rwanda to study Microbial Dark Matter (Phase II) - Kivu_15m_20L... | ecosystem: Environmental > Aquatic > Freshwater > Lake...
CCTGGACTGATGGAAATCGCACGTTCACGGACATCGTTGCATTTGGCAAAGAGGCCGAGAACTTGGTGGAATCTGCCAAGGTGGGCGACACCGTGCTTATTATTGGCAAGTTACAGCAGCGCGAATGGGTCGAGGACGACGGGACTAAGCGCACGTCATACAGGGTCGTAGCGGACCAAATCGGTATGAGCCTCAAGTGGAGCGCTTACGCACCTAAAAACACCCCAGAAAGGGCTGTAAAGGCCACAGAGGACCTCCTTGGAGCCTCTGAACTAGATTCCGTACCATTCTAAGGAGACAAATGGCTACACAAAAAGAACTGGCAGCGGCTTACGCGGAGGCCACTAAACGTCTGCGCCACGCCTACAAGAGCGAGTTCGTTGCGCTCCTGTATCAGGTCTATGAGGAACGAGACATCACTGTTCGGACTGGACGTAAGTAGGGACACCCCATAAAGTGACTGGCCCCGCGCGGTGGGGTGGGGCTGCGGGGCCAGTCGGAAGGATAGATCAATTGAGCATTGACAGAGTACCACAAGTACCGTTCGCTCAGATAGCGAACTCAGCATTACGGGATACACGCCTGTCTTACGCAGCACGTGGAATTCTGGCTATGGTGCTATCGCACCCTGGCGAATGGCGTGCTGACCGTGCATTTTTGCAAAGTAAGAGCGAGCACGAAGGCCAGAAGGCCATTCAGAACGCACTCAATCAGTTGACAGAACTTGGATATCGAGAGATTGTCAAGTCTCAAGATGAACGAGGTCATTGGCAGTCGTACGTCCAATGGTTCCACCAGGCCAAGGATCAGCGCACCGGCTGTGACTACACCGACCAATCGGTTAACCGTCCGTCGGTTCCAGTCACGGCTAATAAGAACACTATAAAGAATATAAGTAAGTGCTCTTATTGCGGAAGCAAACTAACTGACAAAAAGCATTTTTGCTCAACGATGAATGTGTGGTTGTGATGGAACAAGAGTGGGAAGAGGGCGCTCTTTACTGCGCCATGTGGGGTCAAGGGAGCGAAGTGTTTTCTGTTCTCACGCCAGAAGATTTCTATTCTCCTGGCGCTAGTGAACTCGCTGCTTTGATTTATCGGGGTCTGGTCGAGGGACAAGACTCCATGCAGCAATGGATCATGGACGAGGCGGCAAGGACAGGCCGTCCGTCTCCGCATTACATTGCCAAGATTGTTGCTGCTGGCTTTACTGGTAGCGGTCGCTACTACGCAACAAAACTTAAGGAACTGAGCATGTTGCGGCAGGCAGAGATGGCTGTGACCAGGGCGAAGCAAAAGATTGACAACAGGCTCGACCCAACAACGATCATCGAGGAACTGCGCGCTGATCTGGATTCCATACCGTCGCCAGAGACAACGAACAACGACACGTGGACCCTGGCCGACATCATGGGGCTAGAGGTTGAGAGCAAACTGTTCACGATTCCGAACATGATGCAACGCAACGAGCGCCTAGTGCTGACAGGAAGCGAGGGTGGTGGCAAGTCTGTATTTGTTTATCAACTGCTGACTGGCGCTGCCTTTGGTATCGACACGATGATGCTGGAACGACACGAACCGCAGCGAGTTCTATTCCTCGACGTGGAGAACAACGAATTCCAGGCACGATCGAACCTCGACAAGATTGTCCCAGTGCTGCAAGAAATGGCACCCGATGTCACTCCAGAGTGGCGCTCTATGAAACGCCGTGTGGTGAACCTGCTCGATACAAGAGACAAGGCCGATGTTATCCGCAGGATTGTGCATTACTCGCCAGACATTCTTTACATGGGTACTGCATACAAACTCACCGACATAACAGATGAGACACATAGGTCTGTCCGTGCAATCCAGTCCGTTGTGGATCGGATTCGCCAGGAGATTGACTGCACAGTTGTAGTGGAGCACCATGCGGGCCACGGATTCAATAACGACCGCAATGGGATGCGCCCTGAGGGTTCGTCCTATTGGTTGCGGTGGCCTGACTTTGGTTACGGTATGCAGCCACAGCAGAGCAGCACAGGTCGCTTGATGAAACTCAAGCCTTGGCGTGGTGATAGAGTAACGGGACGCAAATTTCCTGTTGCGATTAAGAGCGGCAACGTATTGCCCTGGACACCAATCTACGAGGACGAGTGGGAGGCCGTTTACTCACACCTGGATAACTAAGCCCATGCTAGAACGAAAGGACAGAAATGATCGAATCACTAGCATTAGCAGTAATTCTCCATCTGCCGAGTGATGGACTCACAAGGATTGAGCGAGTAGCGGCCTCGACAAAAGGCTATGCACAATCTTTGTATCGAGGTAAGTGGTATAACAAAAAATGGGAAGACGAACGCAAGTGCATCATGTGGCGGGAGTCTCGACATAACTACAAAGCAGCCAACAAAACATCATCCGCGCGTGGCGCATACCAGTTCCTTGATAAGAAGTGGCGTGACGGGTTAGTGTGGATGATGCTTGACGAAGGCGGCAACAAGAAGGAGATGAAGGCATTGCGCAAGAAGCCAATCCATAAGTGGAATCGCTACTACCAAGATCGTGCTTTCTTCACCGCGTGGCGGCACGGAGAGGGCAAAGACCATTGGAGCCTTCAGGGTAAGGAGTGCTTTTAGTGAATTACATTCTTGATCCAAGTAGTTACAAACCTGATTACATGAAACGAGATGACGAAGACCAGCCCTGTCCTCATTGCGGGCGAGAAGATAAGCAGCGAACTAATCGCTACCTATTTCGCTGCATGAATTCAAAGTGCGGACGGTACTGGTGACCAGTCCACAAAAAATCAAAGGGAGTTCTTATGAACGACTTGTCGTTAACTATTTTAGAGAGCAAGGGTTCAACGTCGATAGAACTCGTGCGGGATGGGCTGATGACCGTGGAGACATACACGGAGTGGAACATCCAATCCTCGGACGATTCACTGTTGAATGTAAGAACCACAAAACTATGGACCTGGGCGGGTGGATGGCAGAACTGGCTCGGGAGGTCGCTGCTAACGGCGGCGGCTTGGGTGCTGTCGTCCACAAGAGACGCGGAGAAGGTAGTGGTGAAAACCAATACGCAACCCTCCCTCTCTGGATGCTGGTGCAACTCCTCACAGAAGCGGGGTACCGCTGATGCCTAGTGTTGTTCCCGAATTGGGCTACGCCATTTACTACGTTGGCATCGGAGTAATTGTTCTTGGTGGATTAGTAATGTGGATCATCAAGAAGTGAACTACTACAACTGCACAAGCAACATCCACCAAGAGTTTCATTGCATGTCGCACTACTTCGCTACACGTGCGAGTAAGCGACCGTTCTCAGTTGATAAATGGTGCGATACCTGTAAGGAAAAGTGGGCAGATGAAGTTCAGCGAAATCACAAAACGGCTCGTCCACGAGAGAGCAAAAGGAAAGTGCGAACTGTGCGGAGTGCCAGCGGATAACTTTCAACTGCATCATCGACGGCCACGGGGTATGGGTGGATCGAAGCGTGATGAAACAGGAGCCGCTGCCAATGCTCTTCTAGTTCATCCAAAATGTCATACCTGGATTGAGTCCAACCGCAAAGAAGCAATGAAGTACGGCTACTTAGTTAGCCAGTGGGCTGATCCCAGAGAGGTTCCTGTCTACCGCGCGAGAACGTGGGTTCTGCTGGACGATGAAGGGGCAATCATTCAGAAAGATCAACGTAGTCCCGAATATCAAACCAGTCATCGACAGTCACTCGATCCATTGGATTCAAGCCAGTCACCCGAGAGCGCCGACGAATAAGCCGTAAAGCCGCACGCTGACTTATGCCAAGTTCTGTAGCGATGATGTCAGAGGGTACGCCTAGCATCTTCATGTCGTAAGCCTGCTTCTCAAGTAACGAGGAGGAGGCGGCGGTTGCGGCAGCAATGAAGTACCGGATCAACTCGGATCGCTTAGATGCGTCGTCCTCGCTTGCAATCTGAGAAACGATTGGAGCAATGCTGTCGGCAATGTCTGAATACTTGACGTAAGGCATAGTGAATGGTAACTTACCACTACCAACGAAAGGAGAAACGGTGGGTATTACCCGCGCTCAATACGAGCAACTACTGAAGCCGCTGAACGAGCGGCGTGTCGCTAAGCGAGGTCAGGCAGGCAGGCAACTGTCCTACCTAGAAGCATGGGATGTGAAGGCGCATCTCATTCGTATCTTTGGATTCGGCGGATGGTCTTGGCACGTAACCGAAGCGTCGCTAGCGTTTGAAGAAAAGAACGAGAAGGCACAGTGGGCTGTTGGCTACAAAGTTGTAGGCACTCTGTCTATTCCATCTGTCCCGTGTGAGTATGCAGAAGCCGCTATTGGTTCAGCCAACTTGCCTCAGCGAGGAGAGGCGCACGACATGGCAATCAAGACTGCTGAGTCTGATGCGCTCAAACGTGCCGCTATCAACCTCGGTACACAGTTTGGTCTATCCCTTTATAACAATGGCAGCCTGGTCGATGTTGTAGTCCAGACTCTTTCGGAGCCGTCAAATGACTAACCGAGCAGACAAAATAAAGCAACTAATTACGGCTGCAATCAAAGGTTCGATGGATGGTTCTGCTCGCTCTATCCAGGCAGCAGAGGGCATCATCGGGCCAAGCGATGTTGGTTTCTGTCGTAACAAAGTTGCCCTCATGGTCAAGGGAGTAGCACCTACAGACAGCCCGCCCAAATGGTCGGCTGCCGTGGGTACCGCTATCCACAATTACGTCGAGGCAGCAATCAAAGAGATGTATCCAGACTGGCTTGTCGGCAGCATTGACGAGATAGAAACAACGACCGTGCTGCCGTCTGGAGCAGAAATCAAGGGCCATCCTGACGTAGTCGTACCAGCGGCCAACGCTGTTCTTGATATTAAAACCGTCGACGGGTTTGAGTGGATCAAGCGTGAGGGCACGTCGCTACAGCACAAGTACCAACGGCATCTGTATGCGATGGGGCTTGTTCAGATGGGGTTGCTGTCATCCGACAACTTGCTTGTAGGGAACGTCTACTTTGATCGCTCAGGTAAAGAGAGCGAACCCATAGTTCTTGTCGAAGAGTTCGACCCTACTTTGACAAACGAGATTGACTCCTGGGTGCAAGACGTTATTTACGCGGTGAAGAACGGTGAGGATGCGTCTCGTGATATTCCCGCCGCTGTGTGCGAACGGATATGTTCTCACTTCACGGCATGTCGTGGTGCCCTTGAGGTACACGATGGAGCAGAACCCATTACAAATCCTGAATTACTAGCCGCTGTGCGTATGTATGTCGAGGCTAGAGACACAGCATCAGCAGCGGAGAAAGCCAAGAAGGAAGCACAGCAGCGACTGCTTGGTGTCAATGGCTCAACTGGAGATTACAACGTGCGCTGGGTCGAGGTTCAGCCAACAACAGTTCAATCCTTTGATAAGCAGGGCTATCTGCGTATGGACATTCGCAAAGCCCGTTAGTATCATCACGATTTGCGGGGGCCGGGTTTTCCTCTCCTTTGTCCCGGCCCCCGCTTAAAAGGAGAATAAATGTCAGACATAAAGCAATGCTGGGCATTTCATAAAGACGGTCAAAGATGTGAGCATCCAGCCGGTCACCCAGGAGATCACGTAGTTCAGCACACCTGGAGTGATGCAGAGTGCGCAACACCTAGCGAGTTTGCTCCCGTTCCATATGTGCCAACAGTCAGAATCGCTGAACCAGTAGTTACCAAACCAGAACCCTGCGTTGCTTGCCTACACATGCACGTCGGCGGAGACTGTAAGTGTGGATGCTATGAGCACATTTAACGCGCCTAAGGTTACGGAAACCGTTACGTCAGCGAATGCCGACAACACGGACAATGACAGCGAACGCCGACACGACCCGCTTGGCTGCACGCTGGCGTACCAGAAAGGGCTACGGGATGCGGTGGAAGCGGTGAAAGGTGGGCTGCACGTTGAGTGGTACGGCTCACCAGCCTTCATCAACTGGCAGCGACAGATTGTTTCAACCGGCGTTGCCGCGATTGAGGCGCTAAAAGGTGACGTACATGAGTAATTTTGACGAGCCAACGATCTACTGCCAGCGCTGCCTACGGCCAGGAGCGGTAGCGCACCAAGGCTGGAACCTACTCTGCCCACGATGCATCAAGAGCGGCCAGGACTGGTATGACGAATAACATTTGGGTGACCGTCCCCATCGGTGAGCGACACAGTTACATCCCAGGGCTACTCGCTGGGCTAGAAGACTTCCGTGGCCGGATCGTCTTCGTCAACAACCACCCCACCTACACGGAGTTCCCTGGCGTGCATCACGTCGAAGACTTCGGGGCAATCAACATCTACCGCTGGTGGAACGTGGGCATCAACTACGCGCAGCGGGACGGGGCAGAGTACGTCGCTGTCCTCAACGACGACCTGGAGTTCGACGCCGGGTTCCTGCCAGCCATGCACAAGCACATGGTGAAGCATGACTTAGCCATCGTGGACCTGGAGAACAGCGGCAACGGTGGTGGTGCAGCGTGGATGATGGATTTACGGTACGGGTTGCGTCTCGATGAGCGATACCAGTGGTGGTATGGGGACACGGACCTGTTCTACCGGGCAGGTCCCCGCTACGGCAGGTTCTACTACCAGGACGTGATCCACCACAATCCCAACGGCAACCTGATAAGCAACCCTTATCTTCAGAAACTTGTGGAAGAAGACGCGAACCTGTTTAGGGAACTCCGTGCTGTATAACTGTATCTTTTTCGGCGTAGGTTGGAGGCGTTGATGGCACACCCTGAACAGCGAGTGTTCTTCGAACAAACCAGAGAACGATTCCCCCAATACTTCAAAGACCTGTACGTGCTAGAGGTAGGATCACTCAACATAAACGGGACAGTTCGTGACTTCTTCGACACCACCCGCTTCCTCGGAGTCGATGTCGCCGAAGGTCCCGGAGTAGACCTAGTGGGACTGGGACAAGACCTCCACTTCCCTGACGACTGGTTCGATGTCGCTGTCAGCGCTGAGTGCTTTGAACACAACCCACAATGGCTAGAAACATTTATCAACATGCACCGCATGGCATCCAAGTTCGTCATCTTTACCTGTGCCAGCGAAGGCAGGCCAGAGCACGGAACCAGCAGAACCACACCCGATAATTCACCATTCACCCTGACCTGGAACTATTACCAGAACCTCACCGAGAAAGACTTCCGTGACGCCCTGGACTTCGACTCGCTGTTCCAGCAGTACGAGTTCTCCACCAACGAGCAGTCACATGACCTGTACTTCTGGGGCATCAAGTGATCCAGCCAGTCGATTACGGCAAGCACTTCGTTATCGGCACCCCACTGGTCGGGTGGAAGTGCGACCGCAACGAGCACCTAACCTGGCTCAAACACCACAAAGAAGTCCAACAGCGATTCCCTAACGTGTCCTTCTTCGCTGCCCTAGAACTAGACCATCGCGGGCTGGAACCATTCCAGGAAGTCATTGACGCTGTCCGCACCTATTGGACCTACACAATCAACGACTACGAGGCCACGGTAACGTCCGGAAACCGTTGGATACGGATAGAGACAGGCCGGAACCTAGTGCGCGAGTATGCACAGCGGGGCAGGTTCGACGCTGTCCTCTACGTGGACTCAGACATAAACCTGACCGTGGAAATGATTGAGAAAATGTTTGAGGTCGATCACCCGCTGGTCGGGATCAATGTGCCTGAGTATGTGCAGCACGGGCCGGTAGTGAATGAGCATCCACGGATCGAGGAGCATTGGACGACAGCGGGGATGCTGCTCGTGAACGCACCCGCATACTATGACCTGCCGTGGTCCCACGACGTTCACCGTAACCTTAGTGACGACCCCACGTTCCAGGACCACGCAGTCAGATTGCAGTACGGTCAAACGTGGGTGCGTAAAGACGTAGACGCCCACCACGAAGGACTGTTGTGCGCGGTAGAACACCGGCGCATCCCAGACAGGTCACTGTAGAAGGGCAACGATCCGCTGCCACTCCGCAGCCCGCTCCTCAATCGAATACCGCTTCTGCACAATCACAGAGTTCGTGGCCGAGTCGCGCTTCCGCTCCCGGTAATCCAGCAGCGTCTTCAAATGCAGCATCCACTCCTCCGGTGAGGCAGCGACCCTGCCAATCCCCACCTCAGGCAGCAGCCGGTATTCGTCCGTGTCGGTAGCGACAAACGGTATACCGCTGACCGCGTACTCCAGTCCCTTCAGGTTGGACTTGGCTTCGTTGAAAGGAATCTTGTTCAACGGAACCAAACCAATATCAAAGGAGAACATTTCCTTGTAGTGGCTGAAGGGGCGCATCGGTGACGATGTGAGCCGGGCCGGGTCAATCCCTGATCTAGCGGCGAAGTCTGGTCCGTGCTGCGGCTGGTACCCGGAGTGGTGGAACATAAGATCATGTTCTTCAAGGAACCCAGGGAGCCAGTCTTGCAAAGTCTCAATGTCACCGGACCTAAAGCCGAGAGCACCTACCCACCCGAGGACTGGTTTTTCCTTGGAGACTGCCCGCCTATTGAACTGCGGCGCGTACACGACGTTCCTGACAACGTGAATGTTGGGGTTGAACTGGCGGTAGAAGTCAGCGAGGACCGGGGTCGAAACAGTAACTAGATCAGCAAGGCTAATGATCTCCTCATAGATCGCCCGGTTACGTACCTTGTTTTTCTCAGGATCGGTAGCGTCGTAAGCATGGTTGTCCTGGTGTAGCGCGTGATAGAAGTCGTCAATATCTACAACGATCCTCTGCCCTAGTTGCTTCGCTACCGTTATCTGATGTGGTAACCAGCGGTCCATCAACTGCTTCAGGAACACAATCCCATACCCGAACAGGGCTTTCTTTTCCCCGTCCTTCACACCGAACCCGTGCTGGGATGTCCACGCCGGTAGACCAAGGGATGCTTCCATGTCGATCATGTGCATGGGTAGGAAAGAGCGGTAGTACGTGCAGCCGCCAGGGATGAGAGAGCCGTTAGGGAAGCGGGTGAACTCCCCGCTGAGGAAAGCGAGCCTACTCGTCTTCATCTACTTCGAACGCTGACCACGAGTTCGTCTCCGACATCGACACCAGCGACTCCTTCCACAAGTACGAGGCCCGCTTAATCAGATCATCCGCTACGTCAGGGTTCCAGGATGCCTGCTCCGCAACAAGAGAAACCTCCAGGTCGCCATAGGAAATCTTGGCAATCAGGTTCTTGCTAGGAAGCGCCATCACGAGCCATCCCGTCGTGTATCAGGAAGTAAGCAACACCATCGACCGTGTTGTCCCTAGAATACCCGGCCCTCGATCTACTGATCTTGACCAGCACCATCATCAGGGCTACGTCCTCACGGGTAACGGGATGCCCCAGGTAGCCGCTCCACATGTCCGCTATCCGCTGGAGATTTTGCTCAGGCGGACCATACGTGTCGTTCCTGTCTTCCGCTACGAGACGGACTGCTTCGTTAGCCACAGTCACGTCAATCATCGAGCCACACTTGGTATTGGGCAGTGACTCTCCCTGCGTCGGGGTTGACGAAGTGGAGTCGCTGGCTGGGGACTGCTGAGGAAGCGAGCCCCACGCTCGCGTAGCGGTTGTCGGACTCCGTAGAACCCGTACCGTAGACGGCTCCTGCCCCGTCTGCCAAGGAGTATTGGTAGTGGGTGTGGTAGTGGCCGACGTAGACATCACGGAACTCCCACGGGTATGACCCTGACCGCCAGCGGTTGACATGGTTCACGATGGTAGTGGGGGAGGCGTACCCGGTCCTGCCTATTTCGTCGCCGTGTATGACGAGGGCACGGTAGTTGCCGATCTCTACCCGCTGGATGTCCTCGGGGCAGTCCTGCCAGGTCAACCGCTCCTGGTCTCTGAGTATCTGCCGGGCCAGTTCGTAGGTCATCCGGTCAGCGTTATCGCTCCTCGGGACAGCGTCCCGCTTGGACCCGAGCCTGCCGTGGTTACCCCACTCAGCGACAACGGTGACGTTCTCGTACACCCCTAGCGCCCTGGTCACTACCTCGGTCAGGAGATTCGCAACATTCACAAATTGCCCGAACAGCGTTGCGTCTATTTCGTATGGCTGGGTAGGGAAGTTGAACAGGCCCTCGATCATGTCCCCACCCAGGAGAATCCAGCAGTCCTTGACTGGGTGGTCCTGCCGCTGGATGTCCGTGATCTTCACAGCCTTATCCACAAACCTGTGGACACGCTTGTGCATAACCCCAGTGTTGTAGGACGGGGTCACTTTCGCGCCTTGCCAGTCCGTCATATGCCACAATGCGGCCTCTGGAGCCTTCCTGCGGGCATCTTTAGGCGGGGTGGGTATCTGGATAGGGTGCGCCAAGATAGCGTCCCTACAGGCCTCTATTACCACTTCTGTCAGGTGTTCAGTCCGGCCTTTGGCCCGAAGCAAATCCCGCTGGGTCCGAACCAGGGCAGCCCGCAGGTCATCAATCTCAGCCTGAGTCTCCAGGCCCTCCTCAGAAACCCTCTCTTTAATGCTCACCCCGGCACTCCCCCTTACGGTGACGGCGGATCGTGGACTCAGCCAGCGGGTACCCCTCAGCCTTCAGAATGTTCGCTAGGCCAGCGTTACTGATCCGCTCATCCTTTAGAGCCTGCTTCAGGGCCTCGGCCTCTTCAGCGGGCAGGTCTTTTATGAGGTTGCACGTGAAACATCGGCCCCCGATACGGGGGTCTTGGTAGTCCGCGATCCTTTGAGCGATGCTCATACCAGTCCTCCAGTGAATCGTCCACTAGAGGATACAGTAGTTACTCCAGCCCCAGGGCTTTCGACCACGCGCCATGGACAACCTCATCCCTCGCTAGGGAAGGAAGCGGCCACAGCGACCCGTCACTGTCAGCGAAATTAGTGAACGACACGTGGATGTGGGCAGTGTGCCCGTAACCCTTACCCCGCCACCGCCACCACGTCTTCTTGTAAGTACCTGAGGCCAACTGGTCTTCATATACTACGTATTTCAGGCGCTTAGCACCCGGTAATGCGGAGCGTGCGTACGCCAGCAACTCATCCGCTAGTTCCATAGCGGCAGCGCCGTTGCGTTTCTTACCGCGACCAAAGTTCTCGTCAACGTCGATAGCGTGAACAATCCCATTCTGGTCAGGATTATGGTCACTGACTCTCTCGCTGTGCTTGCGATCCCCAATCCACCCGTCTGTACGGCGGTCACGATACGGCCACTTCAAATTGATCTGGTGACGCAGCGTGATACCGCCAGCACACAAACGGACAGGCTTACGGTTTCGTGTTGGCATACGCCAAACCACCAATGAACACGGCGTTAGCCAACCCAATCAGAGCGACACCTAACTCGTCGCTGACCCAGCCAGCGATCACCAGCACCGGGATAGTGGCAGCGGAGATTCCATACAGGTATTTGCGCCACTTCGTAGGAATGTTCGGCATCAGTCCTCCAGACCAATCTTGTCAGCAATACGCTTTACGGTATCAGCGATGTCCGCTAGCGACTGGCCCCCATTACGGTACCCAGGTTGAATAGGTTTGGTCGCTTTCGATAACTCGTCCCGAACGATAGCGCGAGTCAGCCAGGAAAACCCAGCAAAGAACCCGGTAATAATCGCTATAACTCCTACAGCGAGAGCGATCCATTCATTCGGTGACATGACAAGTTCCAGCGCCTATTCAATGATCTCCGGTACCCCACCAGCAGCAACCCACTCCGCGAACTCAGGATGCTCCGCGATGCAAGTGACCCGCATCAAGCCGTCGTCGTCAATGCGGCCATAGATCGTCTGATCGCCGCTGTCGTCTACGATTACCCATTTCATAGTTCAGCACTCCAAGCAAGGTAGGCGGTCGCGTTAGTTGCTCTCAACATTGACCCCTGCCCAAGCGTCAATCCACTAGCAACACCAGTAACCGTTTCCGCTGAGTTAGGACCTCCGACACTAAATACTGGAACGCTGTTGCACGTTAGCGCGGCAGCACCGCCCGTCAAAACTCGATAATCACCAGCGGTTCCAGATTGTTCAAGCGCAGTGACTCTTGATCGCATAGTGACCGGAAACGCCGAGTAAAACACTGCTTGAACGCTTGAATATGCGTAGCCGACACCGAAATTGTTTCCATCAAGTCCCGGCGTGATCCGGTAGTAGTACCGCTGGCACTCCCGCAACTCCTGACCAAACGACTTGAACTCAAACCCCGTAGCCGCGTCACCAACCTCCAACTGCACACCCGTGATCTGCCAGTAGTTGTTAGTGGCGGCAGCGAGGTTTGTTTGGCCCGTGTAGAGATTTGTCGTACCAGTACCCCATGTCGTTAGGAGTGGACTGCTTGTGCGATCAGATCCAGAACCAAGTCCAAAACTTACTTGCAGCGATAGTTCATTGTTGTTATCAAACACACCAGTCGTGTCTGCCGGGAACGTGATCGTTTTCTTTTCCCACGTTGCACTCGCGCTTATTGAATAACTGGCAGACACGAATCGAGAGTTATCTACATCGGCAAGACCGACTATGTATGTTCCTGTCACGTTTGATTTGACCCAGAACGAGATAGTCAGTTGTTGAGCAGACGCGGTTCCCTTAGCGATTCTTTGAACATCCTGTCCCTCTAGGCGATGCTGGACTAGGACTACATCCGAACCAGCAGGAGCAGCGTCAGCAGTCGTGCAAAGTAAGCGAAATGATCGGACAAACCCGCTACCAGACGGGGCATCAGTTTGAATATCTTGCGTCCATGTCCCCATGCTACTGACAGTAGTCACCCAGCGATCAGCCGTGTAGTAGCC
>Ga0169931_10011130_pt1 | contig 12736 bp, 11 predicted proteins | sample Kivu_15m_20L_FD_129675 | JGI IMG/M metagenome (GOLD analysis project Ga0169931, IMG submission 129675) | Freshwater microbial communities from Lake Kivu, Western Province, Rwanda to study Microbial Dark Matter (Phase II) - Kivu_15m_20L... | ecosystem: Environmental > Aquatic > Freshwater > Lake...
CATTTGAGCCAGGCGGAGCCGGCGCTGAAGCAGCCCAACCTGAAAGGGTTGGGCGATGCAAGCGGGATCAAATGCCGTGGCTGCCCGACGCAGCCAAAACCAATTTTTGAATCACGAGCGGTAAAGATTACCGAGAGACAAGATCGGCAGCTTTGGACAGCGCCTCGTCAATACGGGGGAAGATATGGTGCCTGCCGACAAGCCTTATAAAGCCGAATTCTTCCAAGTCTTCCTGGGTCTTTTTGTGGACGCCGGATAGGAGAAGAACGGTATTTTTCTTGCGGCAATTGTCATAAAATTCTTTGAGGGCATGCATCCCTGAAGCGTCGACCATCGGGACTTGCCGCATCCGGAGGATAAATACTTTCGGCGGGGGCATGAAATTGTTCATTAGGTCTTTGAGGAGATCCGCCACCCCGAAAAAGAAAGGACCTTGGATCTCGTAGACTTCGACTCCTTGCGGCACAATTTTTTTTGAGATCGAATCGGGATCGCTCCTCTCGGGAAATTCGGCTCCCTGTTCGGAAAGGACCTGCGTCAGCGGGATGGTTTTCGAGTAGGCGCTCATCCGCTTCATAAAGACAAAAGACGCGAGAACCATCCCGAATGTAATGGCGACGGTGATATCGACGAACACGGTCAAGAGGAAAGCGGAAGCTAAAATGGCCACGTCTCCCGGAGGAGATTTCATCAAGCGGAAGAAATGGCCTGCTTCGCTCATGTTCCACGCGACCATCATCAACACGGCGCCGAGGGCCGCAAGCGGGATTTGGCTTACGGCAGGGGCGAAAAAGAGGATGATGAAAAGAAGGGTTGCGGCGTGGAGCATCCCGGCAACCGGGGTTTGCGCTCCCGTCTTGATGTTCGCCGCTGTGCGGGCGATCGCGCCCGTCGCAGGAATTCCTCCGAAAAGAAGCGATGCGAAATTAGCGATCCCCTGCCCTACCAGTTCGCAATTAGACTTGTGATGCCCTCCGGTCATCCCGTCGGCAATCACGCAGCAAAGAAGCGATTCAATCGCTCCGAGAAAGGCGATCGAAAACCCGTTGATGAAGATCTCCCCGATTTTCCCGTCGGGGATCGCAAACTCCGGAATGCGAGGGACGGGAAGGTTTTGGGGCACCTGGCCGAATTTGCTCTGGATCGTTTCAACGGGGATGCCGAATGCCCAAACAATGAGCGTAGACAAGACGATCGCCGCGATCCCCCAAGGCAATTTGGGAAGGTACCTGCGGAACAGTACGATTCCGGCAAGGGTCGTCGCCCCGACGGCCAAAGCCCTCGGATCAAAAGTGGGGAAGGCATGGAAGTATGCATCCCATTTTTCTATGAAATCGGCCGGAGGGACGCCCATTTTCAGGCCGAAAAAATCTTTGACTTGGGTTGAAAAAATAATGACGGCAAGCCCCGTCGTAAAGCCCGTCACGAGCGGATGGGGGACATATTTGATCCACGAGCCGAGCCGAAATAGCCCTAAAAGGACAAGGATCGTCGCCGCGACCAGAGTCGAGGCGACGAGTCCCTCGTAGCCGGTCCTCTGGACGATTCCATAAATCAAGACGACGAACGCCCCCGTAGGGCCTCCAATCTGCACCCGGCTGCCGCCAAGCGCGGAGATCAAAAAACCGCCGACGATCGCGGTGAAAAGGCCTTTGTCCGGCGTAACGCCCGAGGCGATCGCAAACGCCATCGCAAGGGGGAGCGATATGATCCCGACGGTAATTCCCGCGATCAGGTCTTTCCGAAACATCTCCAGGGTGTATCCCTTGCGGAGATAGAGAAAGGATTTGGGTATGAATTCGTGGACGATTTTCATGTCCACCTGCCGTTTCCTTGCCCGCGATTGTATCATGAATTGCATTTCATCGCATGGGAAAGAAACTGAAGGCAGGGCTCTGCCCTGTATACCGAACGTGATTCAAGAATCGGGAATTTGGCAAGGCTGGGATGCCAGCGCAGCCAAAAACCGATTCTTGAATCACGTTCGGTATAACCCGGCAAAGGGCTCGCGCCCTTTGCAAACCCATGTGTTGGGATCCCAAAGGGCGAAAGCCCTTTGGTTGGGGCATGGGGACAACGTCCCCAGCCAAATATTAAAATTTCCGCATCCACCAAACATAAAGGAAGGCGGCCGCGCTATGCAGGAGGGCGGCGCATAGGAAGGGGGCGTCGAGGCTGTACCTTGAGAGCCAGCCGGACAGGACGGGGGTGAGGGCTGAGCTGAGGGCGAAGCCGGCGTTCCAGCAGCCGAAGAGTTTGCCTTGGTGCTGCTGTTTTGCAAGGGTGGAGAAGAGGGCGAAAAAGCAAGAGCATGCGAGTCCTTCTGCGACGTTGGCTGCGGCGCTGGCGGGCCAGACGCCGGCGGAGCGGGAAAAGAAGAGGTAGGAGAAGATCGCGGCGGGGGCGACAAACATTGGGGCGATGTTGACCCAAGATGCTTTGAAACGCTTGAGGAGGAATTGGTTGGCTAAAAGCCCGCCGATGAGCCACCAGGCGGAAAAATAGGCGAAAGTCGCTCCGATCCACGCGGTGGAAAATTGGTATTTTTCATTGAGGTAAGGAGCGATGAATGCCTGATAGACCATCCAGGCGAAAATCGAGAGAATCGAAATGCCTAAAACGGGAGAAACTTTGGGAATTTGAAAGGCTTTTAGGATGTTGCGGAAAACCTTTGAAGGATGGAATTCGCTCGGAATGGCCGATACGGATTTGGCTTCCGGATAATAGGCATGGATGAGATAGGCGGCCACGAAGAAAAGGAGGGCCGCCGCCCAAAAAGGGGCTGAAATAAAGAGCGCGCCGCTAAGAAGCGCGCCAAGATAGGGGGTGATGATCCAAGAAGATCCGCCAACCATGTTGAAAAAACCCATTTTTTTCGGACGTCCCGCCGGCTCGACGAAATCCGCCACCGAGGCGAGGGCGATCGTCATGTTTCCTGCCCCCATTCCGGAAACGAGCCTTGATAGGAAAAGAAGCGAGAGCGACCCGATTTGGACAGAAACGGCGGTGAGGCAAAAGGAGAGCCCCGTCAGAATGGACGAGAAAAGAAACGGCTTTTTCCTCCCGATGCAATCGGAAAGCTCGCCCAGGATCGGCGCTGCGAAAAACTGGGTCAGCGGATAGGCCCCGTAGAGAAGGCCTAACAGGACGTTCCTTTCAGGAACGGTGTAGCTTTCCAATGCAAAAAGGTGCGGGCTTTCCACAATGAGCGGCGCGAGGATCACGTATATGATTCCGATGCCGGCAAGGTCTAGGAAGTAGACCAGGTACAGCGTGAAAAAGAGGAGCCGCGAATGTACCCTCATTGAAGCCCGTGCTTGACCATGTAGTTTATCAATCCCCCGTCGAGAAGGATCGCCCTTTCGTGCTGGGAAAGGGGGCATTTCATATGGATCTCTTTATTTTTCGTCTGGTTGAACACGTGAAAATCCCCGCCTTTTTTTACTGAGTCGTGAATCCCCTTCAAGACTAAAACGTCTTCCTTGTCGATCCCGTTCCAATCCTTTTCGTTTGCAAAAACTAGGGGCAAAATGCCGAAATTGATCAAATTGCTCCTGTGAATCCGAGCGTAGCTTTTCGCTAAAACGGCTTTGATCCCTAAAAAGCTAGGCGCGAGCGCCGCGTGTTCGCGGCTCGACCCTTGCCCGTAATTGGATCCCGCGACGATGAACGACCCGGTTTTTTGCGTGTGCATCGCCCGTTTGTAGAAGGTTTCGTCCACCTGGCCGAAGGTGAATTTGCTGATTTCGGGGATGTTGCTGCGGAACGGCAGCACTTTCGATCCGGCGGGCGAAATTTCGTCGGTGGAAATATTGTTTTCGAGCTTTAGGAGGACGGGCCCTTGCAGCCTGTCTTGGAGGGCGTCGAATTTGGGCAACGGCTGGATATTCGGGCCGCGGATAACCTTCACATCTTTCCCCTCTTTTGGAGGCGGGTACACCATTTCCTGGTTAATGAGGATTTTTTCAGGCTCCTTGAAGCGAGGGAACGAGATTTTGAATTTTTTCTGCAGGTCGCGGGGATCGGTGATAACGCCGGTAATGGCCGATGCGACTGCCGTTTCCGGGCTGCACAGATAGACTTTGTCCTCCTTCGTCCCCGACCTTCCGGGGAAGTTGCGAGGAACGGTCCGGAGCGAAATTTTGTCGGTCGCCGGCGCTTGGCCCATGCCGATGCACCCGTTGCATCCCGCCTGGTGGATTCGGGCGCCTGCTTGGATCAGGTGGCTCAAATAGCCCATTTCAGTCAGGTTCTCAAGAATTTGGCGCGAGGAAGGGTTGATGTCGAGAGAAACCCTTTGATGAATCCTCCGTTTTTTTAAAACAAGCGCCGGCACTGCGAAGTCGCGCATCCCGGGATTGGCTGAAGAGCCGATCATGACTTGAAACACCTCTTTGCCTGCAACATCGCGGACAGGCACGACGTTCCCCGGGCTGCTCGGGCAGGCGATCAGCGGGACGAGTTTCGATAGGTCGATCTCTTCGTGGATGTCGTAGTCGGCGCCTTTGTCTGCGACTAGCTCCTTCCAGTCTTTCGCCCTCCCCTGCTGTTTGAGGAAAGCCCGCGTTTGCTTATCGGAGGGGAAGACGGAGGTCGTTGCGCCAAGTTCCGCCCCCATATTCGCGATGACGTGGCGATCCATGGCTGTCAAATCCTTCAATCCGGGGCCGTAGTATTCGATGATTTTCCCCACTCCCCCGTCGACATTGTGGCGGCGGAGCATTTCGAGGATCACATCTTTCGCGCTCACCCAGGCGGGCAGCTTCCCCGAGAGTTTCACTCCCATGATTTTCGGCATTTTGACGTAAAACGGCTGGCCGATCGCCGCAAGGGCGACCTCAAGCCCCCCGGAGCCGATCGCGAGCATCCCCATCGAACCGGCCGCGCAGGTGTGGCTGTCGGACCCTAAAAGGAGCTTTCCCGGCTTGCCGAACCGTTCCATGTGGACCGGATGGCTCACGCCGTTTCCGGGCGGGCTGAACCAAATGCCGTATTTCGCCGCGGACGTTTGCAAAAAGATATGGTCGTCGGCGTTTTTAAAATCGTTTTGGACGAGATTATGGTCGACGTATTGGGCGGATATCTCAGTCTTGACCTTTTTGACTCCCATCGCGTCCAGCTCGAGCATCACCATTGTGCCGGTAGCGTCTTGCGTGAGCGTCTGGTCGACCTTGAGGCCGATTTCTTCGCCCGGAACCATTTTCCCGCTGAGCAAATGGCTTTCGATCAATTTATGGGCAACATTCTTAGGAGGCATATCAAATCCTTTGTCAACATGAAATTCGCATCATATTCGGGAAAGGATTTTTCGAAAAAATAAATTACCAAAGACCGAGAATCTTCCACCAGAAGCCGCCAGCCAGCATCCAGATGAGGACGTTGGCAAGCCCTGCGATCGCTCCGATCTTCCACCAATCGACAATCCCGACATAGCCGGTGCCGAAAAGGATAGGCGCGGGGCCGGAGCCGTAATGGGTCAAGCCGCCAAATAGGCTGCTGAAAAAGCCAAGGACGAGGGCTGCCAGCTCGGGCGGAGTCCCGAGGGCGATCGCGACAATGAGAAAGGGGGCGTACATCGCCGTGATATGGCCTACATTGCTGGCAAAAAGATAGTGTGAGTAAAAATAAATGAGAGCGATGATGAGGAACCCGGCGATCCACTCGAGGCCGGAAACACGTCCGACGATCCACTCGCTGAACCAGGTGCTGAAGCCGAATTTATTCAAATAGGAAGGCAATGTGACAAGAGTGCCGAACCAAACGAACGTATCCCATGCGCTATGCTCTTCCAGGATGTCTTTCCAGCGCAGAATTCCGGTAAAGAGAAGGATTGTCAGCCCCGCCATCGCCGCCGATGTCGCTTTTAGCCCGATCGCGCTTCCGGCGATCCACAAGACGATGAGAAGGATAAACGTGCCGAGCATGATCCACTCATTCCGCTTCATCGGACCCATTTTATCCAGCCGGTCTTGCGCCATATCTCTGGCATGGGGCGTTTTGCGAATGGTCGGGTTGATGATGCGGTAGATGAGATACGGGACGAGGCATAAGCTGATGAGTCCCGGAACAATCGCGGCGGAGGCCCATTTGACCCAGGTCAGTTCGACCCCATGAGTCTTTGCAAACTCGGCAATCAGCGGGTTCCCCGCCATCGAAGTCAAGAACATCGCGCTCGTGATCGCCATCCCTTGAAAGGCGGCAAGGGTAAGGAACGCGCCCATTTTGGGGTCGTGGGAATTGCCTGTGAAGATATCGGCTAACGATTTGAGCAAGGGATAAACGACTCCGCCTCCCCTTGCCGTCAAACTCGGGATCATCGGTGCGATAATCAAGTCGGTCGCCACGAGGCCGTATCCGAGGCCGAGGCTGTTCTTCCCTATCAAGCTCATGATCCGGTATGCGATCCGGTTCCCGAGTCCGGAAGAAATGAATCCCCTGGAGATGAAAAAGGCAAAGACGACAAGCCAAACAACGTCGTTGCTAAACCCGCAGAAGGCCTCGGCGAAAGTGAGGGTGTTCGTCAGAACGGATGCCGTAAGGGCCGCGATGGCGACAACGCCCATCGGAAACGGTTTTAAAATGATGCCGATGATCGTAGCTGAAAAGATGGCGAAAAGCCGCCAGGCTTCGGTTCTAAGCCCTTCAGGAGCCGGGATCATCCAAAGGACAAGACCCACTAAGATTGAAAAAGCAAAAGCTGCCGCGTTTTTCCGATTCATCGGATGAAACTCTAAAACAAGTAGGATTTTTTTGTACACTTTCTTATAATCGAGCCTATGAAACCATTTGTCTTCTCTCTCTGTATATTTTTCTCCGGCTGCGTCTCCGCTATCTCTCCCGCATTTGAAGAGATTCTCGAGCTCTTCGGAGTTGAGGAAGCGCGGGTTGAAGAACTTTGGATGCAAAAGGGGAAAGAAAGGTGGGAGTTTGACAAGCGGTATGAATACATGCGCCCGACCGCCTGGCCCTATTTTGAAATAGCGGGCCTAGTCTTTGAGGCGTTTCCTCAAAGCCGCGAATATGACTATGCGATCGTTTTCGGGGCGCTTCTTGCAACTGTGGAAAAACGGATCGCATTCCTCGAACGGCTGCGGGAAAGAGGAGTGAATTTCAACGAAATCGTCTTTTTGACAGGCGATAGGGATCTCCTTCTTTCCGAGAGGGAACGATCCGGCTGCAGGATCGAATCGGAAATGGTCGAATGGGCTTATCGGCAATCGGACCTGTCTAAAGACATTCCGGCAACTTTCGTCTTCGCGCCCAAACAATCCGAAAGCGGTTTTTTACGATGTCCCCGCACACACGATACCGTTGAAGCGTGGCTCCGGCTCTCTCCCACACCGGGTCGCTGTTTGGCCGTTTCGAATCAGCCATATGTCGGATATCAGCACGCCGTCCTGAACTCTTTATTGCCCAGAGGTTTTTCGCTGGAAACAGTAGGTCCCGGAATTCAGGGGGAGCCTACCGTAGCTTTGATGCTCGACACGATCGCTAAGCAAATTATTGCCGAACGATCGCGTTAAGAAGGTATTACCCTCTGATTTTATCTGCAAGTTCGTGCAGTAAATGAAGGACGTCGTTGTATGTATGAGCCGATACAATGGGCGTCTCCTTCTCGATAAGCTGGTCGACTTTTCGCTCTAATGCCTCGCATCCGTTGGCTATCAATTGATCGACTTCGCCCCTGATTTCCTCCTGCTTGGAAGGATCTACTCCCAGTTTATTAAGAAGCGCCGTCAGCAGTTGATTCGCTTTATAAATGAGTCCATGTTCGAATTTACTGATCACAGCATCGATTTCGTGTTCGATGCAAGCTCCCGATTTTTGAATGAGATTGCTTAGGTCTTGAGCGATTCCCGCAGCATGCTGATCGATATAGTTCGCGATAGCTGTTCGGACTGTATGAATTGCTACTTGTACATCTTTTTCTATGGCATTTTCGACTGTGTGGGCTGTTTTTTTGATCCAATCCCAAATCGAATGCGATGTTGAAGATGCATGGACTGCGGTGGACGAATGGTTGCTCATAATTTCCCCTTATTTATTATTTTGTTTATCTAACCACTTCTGCAAATTCAATTCTATCATATTTTTCATTGATAATATATATTTTTTAATAATTAGATTCTTTAATAACCTGGTGGTCCGTTTCAAAAGTTTTTCAGACAAAACCGTGCCGATTGTTTTTTTTATCCCTTCTGGATATTCAAGGGATATGTTTTGGAAAAAGCAGATGATGACGAAAACGCTCGCCTTGACGGTGAGCCTTTTTCTCATCGGCGCGCTTCACACTCTGATTTTCGGCATTTTTCAATATCCCTCCAATTTCATTATCGGCGAGCACCATCAGCATTTGACGATTTATGCTAAAATCACCTTTTATGCGAGCGCGATCTCAGGGGCTTTCAGCTATCCCGTCTTCTGCCGGTCGATCGGAGTGAAAAACGCCCTAATCGGCGGGCTTTTTTTAAATCTGATGGGCCTTTTGATCCTTTGGATCAACCAGTACACAGGCGGAATTCCCCTCCTGATCTTCCTCGATATGATTTGCTTTGGTTTCGCGCTCACATCCGTTATCAACGCGCTCATTACATTCATCATTTTGAAATTTCCGAACCGCACAGGAGCCGGCATCACCGGCCTCTTCGCCGTCCTGAACGGCGGCATCATGATGGCCCCGATTTTGCTGGGAGTATTCAAAGAGCTGCAAATCCTGGATGCGATTTTCCCTTTTTTGATGCTTTGGACAATCCTCGCCATCTGGCATGTCGAGAAAAAAGTCTACGAACCCCCTTTCCCCTCCCACTTGCAGCATTTGCGGAAAGGAACGCTTATTTGGAAGGAACTCCATTACCGCCTGGCCCTCTATTTCGCAGCGGTCGCCATTTACGGAGCATCCGAAACCAATTTCAGTTTATGGGGTTTTGAACTCGTCGCGCAGCAGTTCGGCGAAGCGGCCGCCCTCGAGATACTCCCGATCTTCTACCTCTTCTTAATCGTTGGGCAGGTGATGCTCCTCATTCCCCTCTATCTTTACAGCCCGAGGAAAATCTTTTACGGACTCGTCCTTCTTTCCGCTTTCTCGCTCTACTTTTTTTACCACCAAAAAATCCCTTTCGGCTTTATCGCAGGCCTTGCCCTTGGCGGGATCGGCAGCTCGGCGATTTTTCCTATTCTTATCTCAATGATGGAAAAAGAGCTGTTGGTTACAAGCGAGAAAAAGCATCTCCTCCCCTATATCGAAACAGGAGTGTCCCTCTTGATCGGCGGCTATTTAGCCGGCAACGCATTCAATGATTTGTGGCTCGCCTGGCTGCATTTAGATAATATCGAACCCCATTTTAACCTCAGCCTCGGCCTCGCGATCATTGCGACGGTCGGTTTGATCGGCTTTGGCTTGAGTATTACGGCGCCCCGTAGAGGCTCTTCGCATTGAAATAGGTATAAAGGGCGCCCGCGGCAAAGATCCCAGCGGCAAAGACCCGCCATCGCCCGATCGGCGCATGCATCACTGCGATATGGTCTTCCCGGTCCCATGTTGTCGATTGAAACATTTTCAAGCGGTAAAACGCGAGGAGCATGCAAAAGCCGTTGATGATCGGGATCATCATTCCGAGTCCCCGGAGCCATACGTTAAAACTCCGTTTGATCGCTGCCGCGAAGCGCAGTTTGTAACTTTTACCTTGCCGGAGCTTCACTTTCAAAAACCATTTGCCCGGCGTTTTTCCCCAAAAGCTCAAAAGACAAGCTTCCAAAGGGATCCATACGAAAAATTCAAACGGCACGATCGATTCGAATTTCCCGAAGGGAAGGCGCCCGTCAAAAAGAGTCCTCACGCACCAAAGAATAAGGAAAAACCAGCCATAATCGAAAAACCGGGCGAGAAGCCGAACCCAAGGGTTCGCATGGTAATGGTCTTCACGAATCGCGCCGGATTTATCGACGATAATCTCGGAAGGATCGATGACGGGATCGCTCATTGCATTTGATTCTAATCGATTCCCCTGTATCCCTCAACCTCTTCCGCAGCCTTAATCAGGCGGTTCATCAGGGCGTCGTCGCTTAAGATCTTATCCGAGCAATCGACTTCAATTTCCGCGGCCCCCAGGCGGTCGGCCTCCCGAAACGATGCATAAAGCGTTTTCGCAGATAGGAGCCGTTCCCCTTCCCGGGGATTGGGTGAAAGGATGTACGGCCCCCTCAATCCATTCCGGGCAAATACCAACCGCACTTTCGCCTTCGGAGCGTAGTGGCGGTATTTCATGCCCGGAGCGGCCGGCGCTTTTCCCGGAGAGGGAAGGACGAGCGTCTCTTGGAGAATCTCTTCGATCCTCTGCCGATCAACCGCCCCCGGACGAAGGAGCACTGGCCGCTGGCCAAAAAGACCCACCACGGTCGATTCGATTCCGATTTGACACTCCCCGCCATCTAGAATGAGAGCGACGGAACCGAAGAGGTCTTCGAGCGCATCCGAGGCCTTTGTCGGGCTAGGCCGGCCTGAAAGGTTAGCCGATGGGGCGGCAAGCGGCTTGCCGAACTGCCGGATCAGTTCGAGCGCTCCTTCGTGCGCAGGCATCCGGATCCCGATTGTCTGCAGTCCAGCCGTTGCGATATCCGGCACATCGGAGCGCTTCCGGAGGACGATTGCAAGCGGTCCCGGCCAAAACCGCTCCGCAAGCCGCCAAAAGGCCTGGGGAATTCCGTCGGCCAGAACGAGAGCTTCGGACGGGTCGGCAATGTGGGCGATCAGCGGGTTATCGGCAGGGCGCCGCTTGATAGTAAAAATTTTGGCAATAGATACGGGATTGAAGACATCCGCCCCGAGGCCGTAAACCGTCTCCGTCGGGAACACGACCGGCTCGCCGCGCCGAAGAAGTTCGACAGCTGCGGGAATCGATGATAAAGGCGCTACTTGCGTTTCCATGAGCCTCATGTGTGAAAGGATAGGCCCGGCGCCCCGATTTTGCAACCTTTCAAAAAATTCCCCGCTCAGTTAAACCTAATAGTATGACGATCGACCACCGACAAAAAAACGATCCCCTGCAGTGGATTCGCCAAAGCCACCGGACCTGGCCTGAACAGGGAGTCGGGGCGGGCATCATCCTGCTTGCGAGCTTTGCATTCGAATGGCTGACCCGGTGGCTCATCCATTTATCCTCGGACACCGAATGGGCACGCCATCTTTTCTCAACCCACTGGACTTTTTCCGCCGCAATTTTCCACCCCGCCTGGACCGTGTACCATTTTTTAGCGGCATTCGCCATGTGGAATCTTTGGCGCCGCTACTCCTTGAAAGTTTTGCAGCTGGAGCTGGCCGTATTCCTTTTGCAGCTTGTTTTGCAGGCGGGATGGGCGCTCAGCTTTTTCGTCTTCCATGAACCGCTTCTTGCCCTGGCCGCACTCCTCTTCCTTTGCAGCAACACCATCCTTGCGGCGCTCCTTTATTGGAAAAAGGAGAAATTTTCCGGGCAGGCGCTCATCCCAACCTCCATTTGGGTATTTTTCGTAATGGGGGTCAATATGGCCATTTGCATATCCAACCCGTGAGGCGCCCATGCTGAATAAAACGACAATCTGGTTCATCTTGATTTATGGCATCGTCATTATGGCTTTAGGCTATATCGGGTACCATGAATCGGGAAGCATCCCCTCTCTTTGGGCTGGGCTTCTCCTAGGAGGGCTCATTGTCCTCAGCGGCGTCGGCATGCTCGCCGGACAAAAAATCGGGGCGTATATCGCCCTGGGAGCGACCCTTCTCTTGACCGGAGTCTTTGCCTACCGGTTCGCCGTAACAGGGAAAGGGATGCCGGCGCTTCTTGCCGTCCTGAGCGCGGGAATGCTCCTTTTTCTCTTAGCCCGTTTCGGGCTGCGCAAAAACAGCTAGGGAGCGTACCGCAAAGATAGGTTTTTTGTAGTTGTTGTGGGCTGTGTTGAATATTCTAACACACTGGAAATGAATACTTACCACTGTGATAAGACACCACAGAGGCGAGGGATGCCCTCGCGCTCCCCCTACAAATCTTTGCAGGCGTTGATTATTCCGTCGCGGAATACCGCTCGGCAGCCGTTTTCCAATCGATATTCTTGAAAAAAGCGTCGATGTACTTTGCCCGGTCGAGGCCGTACTGGGGCATGTAGGCATGCTCGAATACATCCATGATTAAAATGGGAGAGCCCCCCGCGAGGTGGCCGACGTCGTGTTCGTTGATCCAAGCATTGACGAGGCTCCCTTGGGCAGGGTCTAAATATAGCACCGCCCATCCGATGCCGCGCATCGAACCGGTCGCGATGAAATCCTTTTTCCAGCTGTCGAAACTCTTGAATTGCTTCGCAATCGCCGCGTAAAGAGAACTCCCGGTATCAGGAACTCCGTCCCCGCCAAGATTGCCGAAATAGAGTTCGTGAAGCCGCATCCCATCGAATTCCCACCCTAGGCGCCTTTTCAAGGCCCCATATTCATAGCTTCCAGACTGGCCCTCGTCGCTCAAACGCTGCAGCTTGGAAAGAAGCTCGTTCGAGTTTTTTACATACCCCTCGTACAGTTTGAAATGGATTTGGAGCAGCTCGTCGCTAAATCCCTGCATGCCGATGAGATGGGAGTAGTTTTTGGGGGCATAGGCCAGGGAAGGAAAGGCGTAGAGCGGAACGAGCGCAATCGCAGAGAGGATGCAGGTCAGGGAAATGCCACTCATAAGATTCGAAAGCCGCTGCCAAGCCCTCTCAGTTTTTTCCTTAG